>Ga0334882_1000535_pt1 | contig 58288 bp, 39 predicted proteins | sample GraSluR1_MG_5_FD_207226 | JGI IMG/M metagenome (GOLD analysis project Ga0334882, IMG submission 207226) | Sludge microbial communities from methane-producing bioreactor in Wageningen University, Netherlands - Granular Sludge_15_04-R1 | ecosystem: Engineered > Bioreactor > Anaerobic >... | reverse complement strand
GTCCGGGTGTAAAATGGCTTTCTATTACCTGGTTTTAATCATCTTTTTCGTGACAGATTTTGCCCCTGTAGTCATTTTAAGTATGTAAACACCCCCTTGATATGCTGAGGCATTCCAGCTTATTACGTAACGTCCTTCCACAACTGCATCGTCAAACAGGGTGCAAATCATTCTACCTGTAAGGTCAAATACGTCTATCCTGATTTCTGCAGTTCGTTCAGTTTCAAAAACAATATTTGTGTAATTATCAAATGGATTGGGATAATTGTCTTTAATCGACAACCCAGGCATTAGATAATCAACTATCGATGTAGCGATCATAGCTGGTCCGCCGGGATCAGTAATTTTACCATCTGCTGTTATATCATAATCACCTCTTGCTCCGTCAGTAAGATAAAGAAAGACAGTGTCTCCTTTGATTACAGCACCTGTCTGACCGTCAAAATCAAATGAATACCATCCGGCAGACGCTGAAGGCGTGGGCCCGTATTTGAAATACTCATTAATATCCGGACCATTATGGAGTAACATTTTTACGATGGTGCTTCCTCCCGGAGCAAGACCTCCTATAGAGAAGCTGAAAAATCCGTATGGACAGCTATCTGAGTCAGGAGAACCATTAGCATCAGGGGCCGGGTTATTAATAGCTTGCACGTTTTCAATAACAAAAGGTTCAGGTACTGCCAGCGTAATATACTGCTGATCATTGTATGACCATAATGATGCTACATTAATCTGAAGCCAGTCAGCCTTACCGTCTGAATTCCCGTCGTAATCAGGATTATCGGAACCAGGACCTTGTTCCTCCTGATCACTGATACCATCCAGATCATTATCCTTTGATCCTCCAATTATGCCATACTTATCAACTTTCTGGGCATAAATATCATAATTATCACCGTTTCGTCTGTCTGCCCAAACCACCAACGCACCGTGATCACCATCAGTGGTCAGTACCTGAGACTCCTGGGTTCCGGTTGCAGTACAAACTCCGACTCCCTGTTCAATCCAGAGAGGGATTCCCGATCCATCAAGTCTCTGTGCATAGATATCACCGGAAGGATCTGATCGGCTATCCATCCATGCAACTATTACTCCGCCATTATTATCAGATATTGCCGATGGGACACTCTGATTATTGGACGCAAGACATACCGGAACTCCATTTGCATTCCAAAGCATTTCCCCTGATCCATTAACACGCTGAGCATAAATATCTGAATTACCATTGCGCAAGTCTTCCCAAATGATTATCGCTCCTCCTACACCGTCGCTTACAATAACAGCAGACTGTTGGCTCTGGGATGCGCTGCAAACCGGGATGCCATGTTCTGTCCACATATATTCACCTTCTGGGTTTATTCTTTGAGCATAAATATCATTATTGCCTGCCCTTACATCCTGCCATGCGATTATTGCCCCTCCCTTTCCATCGCTAGCAATCACAGGTGCTCCCTGATAGTAGAGATAGTTACTTACCTCAACACCATCTGTTTTCCACTGTACAGTACCTTCATGGCTTATTTTCTGGGCATATATATCTGATTCACCTACTCCTTTTCGAGAATCGGCCCATGTAATAATTGCACCGCTGTTACCATCTCCAATTAGTTTTGGATAAGACTGGCTTTCAGCGGCCATACAGATCTGCTCTCCGTTGTTTGTCCATTTAATAAAGCCTGCCGAGTCAACTCTCTGTGCATAGATGTCGGTTGATCCGGGTGTACCTGGCAGGTGAGCCCAGGTCAGTATGGCACCACAAGAATCATCACTAACTATCTGATGGTACATTTCTGTCCCTGATCTATCAGACACAGTTACGTCACCTGGAGACCATTTACGATTACCTGTGTAACTGATCTTCTGAGCAAAGATGTCATAGTTATACACAAAACCTGGAGTCCTGCCCCACCCAATAACTGCTCCGCCATAATTATCTTCGGTCATTACCGGTTTGAAGTGACCCTTACCTATGGAGCTTGCATTCACACTGATTCCGTTGGCAGTCCACATCACGATCCCCTCATGATCAAGCCTCTGTGCCATAATATCACCACCAAAAGAGGAACTGTTGAACCTATAGTCCCTCCAGGCAATGATAAGCCCACGATTACCATCAGAGACAACTGATGGTTCTCGCTGATCTTCCTCAGCATTAACTACCAGGGTATTCTCCCCGGAGTCAGTGCTCCATTGTGCCTGAACAGAATATGTCAGCAGGCAGAGCAATAGAATTACACCTGAAATTCGGTCCTTCCTTTTCATAATACTCAATTATTTATTATTAACTCAGTTTACATCCTGTGATATACTGTCCTTGATATGGATAAAGTGTTCTATTTTTCAGCTCTCATTACCAGCCGGAGACCCAGATCGCTTGCGTATCCGTCTGACGGATATTCCCAGGCAGCGCTTATCCTGGGCGTATCATCATCACCGCTTCGGATAATCCTTTCTGTCCAACTGGCAGCCTCGTCATAGCACCATTCCCAGACATTAGCAGTCATATCATAGAGCCCCATTGCATTGGGTTTTCTGTTTCCCACAACTTCCTGCTTATCATTTGAAAGAGATGGCTCGCCGCTTGCAGATCCGCCACGTGTCCAATAGTTACCACTACCGGGAGGATATTCATAGCAATCTCCAGAGCTGTCACTTCCCTGCCAGCGGGCAGCACATTCCCATTCTGAAACAGTGGGCAGTCTGAATCCGGTTTTATTGAAATCATATTCAATCTGATTGGCCCACCACTCATTATAATCAATCCCTGAATACACCTTGGTCAACTGTCCAGGTAAAACCCCCTGTTCAGTAAGCCAGTTACAGGCCATTATTGCTCCATACCATGTGATATCAGTGCAGGGATATTCATCAAGTCCGCTCCTTACGCTGAAACCATTATTAAACTCTATATCCTTAAAGCCATACAACTGCGAACCTCCAGTATAGATAAGCTGTTGATCACCCCATTTCACATAATCCTCACAGAGATAGTTAGGGGCATTAATATCTTCCGTATCAAATCTGGGAGGTCCCCCTGTTATGGCACCTGGTACAATATCAAGGCCTGAAGCGCAATTATATATCCAGGCAAGTAATTCATTGGTTACCTCAACCTCAGATATCCAGAAAGGCTCAACGGTAACTTCAGGGCCATCTTCATAATCGGAATCGCCATCATCATCATTGGTAAGGAACGTACCGCCAGGACATCGTATCATTTTGAATGATCCACCGGTAAACTGAATTGTCTGTATCTGGAGGTCATCTTCTGTCTCCGGGCCATTTTTTTCACATCCACTTGTATAGCCCAGGATCATAATCAGGATAACGACATGAGGAAAAAATTTTAAATATTTCATAATCATTTTGTTTAAAGGATTAATCAGCGAATTGTCACTTTTGTATAGTAGTTTCTGTGATTACATTTATAATTAATAAAATAGATTCCGCTTTCAAGGAATTCAAGATTAACATAGCCACCGGTAACATATTCATTATCATATATTATCCTTCCTGACATATCAACTATCTTCAGGAAGCCTTTCCCCGAAAAGCCCTCAATAATTATCCTGAAGACTCCGTTATTAGGGTTAGGCAATAACTGCAGCCTTTTTGCAGGATCACCGGTTGGCTGTTCGATTCCTGTAGTGGAAGAATCGACAACAGTGTAGGTGTCATATGTTCCTTTAAGGCTCTCCCTGTTTCCGACCCTGTCTGTTGCAATTGAATGGAACTCGTACCGCGAACCATCTTCTCCGGTGAATTCAACTACTGTTTCTTCAGTTCTTCTCCAGAGGAATGGTTCAGCATAGTCTTTTGATACATAGATATCGAACCTGTCTATACCACTACCAATATCTTCACCTTTCACGTTAATACTGAAGGTCAATTCTGTCTGCACAGGATCAAGAGTCTCGACATAACTTGAAGGAGGACTTAAGTCGAAGATATTGGTATAAGGGCCATCAGGTGGTGCAGGGCCCCAGGGACCAACGCCATCAAAATTTACATAAGCCTGGTTCTCGAACCTATCTCCATGTTTTAATTCACCTTCCGGCCTGACTGTATAATTGACCCATCCTATCTGATAGCCTGTAGAATCAATAGGAGGCAGGTATCCCGACATTGGATCATCGGGTAGCTCCATTGTTCCGGGATCAAGGGTGGTATGCACCCAGAAGACTTCCCTGGTATTGTAGTCAACAGTTCCTTCAACATTGACAATATAGGGCATGTCGGGCCGGCAATCTACGTTGACATTAAAATACTGGCCACCGTCAAGTTTAACTTTCCATTTGAGGAATCCAAATTCTGTAAACCTGAGGGTTTTCAGGTCGAAACCGGTATCGATAGTGTCTCTTATATAAACTATAGCAGCAGGGGCTGTTGCATCCTCCTTGTTCCAGTAATCGATACGGTATTCAAATACCTTCAGGCTATCGATATACTTGTTCCCGGACTCATCGCTATATCCTGAGGGACCGTACTTGTCTTCAGGGGTGGTGGAGTTTATCGGATATTTTGTTACCTCTTCTTCTTCAAAATAGTCATCAGGATTTTCATCAGGGCTTGTATCATCATTCAGGCTATCAAGAAAATTCTTTATCTGTTTCAGCCGGTTACAGCACTTCTTGGTTGTTTTCCATGCTACCCCAACACCAGCACGTACAATCTTATATGGGATTGTAAAAGGCAGCTTTCCGGGCAATTTATCAAGAACTGAATAAAATCTTTCCGTACCATTCTCAATTACAGTTTCATTGATTGATTTAGTGATGCCTTTAGTATTACTCTTTGTATCTATCTGGCTATGACTGTTCCAAATATCAATAAAACCTGTAAGTGTTATATCGCCAAGGTAGGCCTTCATTTCATCAGGTGTGACATCAGAGGAGGTTAAAAAGTCATACCAGTCTGTTGCCATGGTATCCCTTATCGAATAATATAGTGAATCACTGAGCACCCCTGCTATATACCCCACCTGAAAAGCTTCATCCGTTGAAACAGTTGAAGAGAAAATATTATAGATAAATTCAGATTGTTCGCCAACCCGCAGGTTTTCTATAAAAAAGGGCATGTAAGTAAACTCATAATCCTGTAAAACGGCATTGATTGAGTCTAACTCATATTCAGATCCCGGAGTATCTGTTATGAGAACACTAACATCCTCGCTGCTTGTATAGAAGTACCCTGCCGCATAAGGTATGTCAGTTGTTCCGTCATTTGTAATCCTGATGATGCATTTCTGATTGCGCCCCAGCCGATACTGACCACTTGTAAGTATTGAACTGCTTAGACTGGCAGTCAACATGGGAAGTATTTCGATATTTTTGTTATAACGGATAAGAGTATCTGCGCCTTGTAATTCAAGATAATATATCCCGGGATTCACGTCACTGAAATCATACCCGGCCACAAGCTCCCGGCCGTCATCTGAAACGTTCAGAATATTCATAGTAATAATCGGTTGCTCTTCCTGACTAATGAGGCTAACATTATTTACTGATGAAAAGCCAGACCCTGACATTGTGATTGAAGCCAGACCTGTGCCCAGTTCGTGGGCTGACACCTCTCGCAGGGTCAGGAGGCCTGAATTATCTGACCATGCAGAACCCACATAAAGAAGATATTGTCTTGACTGATTTTCATCAGGCTGATTTTCTTCATCAAGAAGTACAGCTGAATCTGTATACCTTATGTAATAACGACCGGCAGGTGCATCAGTAATCTTTCCTTCAATATTATAACCTTCGAACTTGCGATCGAAAAACCACGATTGTTGGAAATCAATCAAATGATTATAAGTTACCTTGATTGTGCTATGCAAACCATAGCCCTCTGTCATAAAATACAGTGTGTCAAACTCATTGTCTGTTTCAAGTATGTGCCAATCACTGCCATACGATCGGTCAATGGTAGCTGATGTCCATTGATTCATTTGTGCTTCTGGCAATTGGCCTGTGAAAACAATGGACCCCACAATTTCATTATTATAAATGTCGGGGACAATTGGAAGCAGGTATATACCGGGTATCGGCTGGTTAACCTGAAAAATAATATCATCTGTTGTTCTGTTTGAGTATTCCTCCCTGCTATGCCATGATTGATCACCATGTTTCAATACTACAAATCCCCGCCATACAGAACTTAAATTCGTATTCTTTTTTACTATCACATATAGTTCTTCAAGCCCTTCAGGCACTGAGCAAACATAAGTGCCGGGCATTTCATAATCGAAGCAGGTCCCGAAAGGCACTTCAATCTGTTCAATTTCTTTATCAATCCTCAACCAGAGGTCCGTCTGGTATTCTGTAACCTCTTTGTCAAGGCAGGCTGTAATAATACACTCCCCGTCCCTGTCAAGCACCAGAGCCTTTTTGAGAGAATAGGTTATTTGATAACCGCTCTCTGCTTCACTTGTCGTTGGGATACCTTCTGTTCTTAATACAATACCTGAAGGGAGGGTAATATAGAGCCAGCAGGGAGTATAAAAAATATCTTCCAAATCAGTCGTAAGAACATATTCGGTTATCTCTCCCTGCACAAAAATAGTGTCATTTGCCAGACCACTGTATACTATACTGGGTGCTTCAAACATTTCAATTTCTTGATTTAACACCTGCCCGATTTCAAGCGGAACGGCATCAGCCGGGGGGAGAATGGTGTTGACCCATACCGGTTTCCTGAGTGAATCCGTACAGTAGTTGTTGGCACTTATTGTGTAAGTACCGCTTTGTTGTATTAAATAAGATGTCCCTCTATTTATGATAACCGGATTAATACCAGGACCCTCAAATAGTGAACTGTCAGGGAAGCCGAACCTGAAAACCTGTCCGGAAGCAGACTCAAAAGAATAAGGCCATCTTTGATACGGAGGAACAGTGATCTCATAGACATGATCCAAATCTATGGTCTTAGGCACAGGTACAATTGAGGCACAAAATTTCATTATTACAGGACTGTATTCCGTAAAATCATGCCAGGGAACAAGCAGATATTCACCGGTTTTTTCCAGTTTTATCTCCTTAAACGTAAGTGTGTCATTAATTGGTGAGCCTGCCATATCAAGATCATATATCACAGTACCATCAGTATCTTTCAATTGAATTAGTTTAGAGGGCATATTAAGGCCTATTCTTAAAAGATCATCTTTGCTGGCAAAAAAGGAATAGGGTTTATTATACAGATGGCCTCTCGCTTTGATGATTAGAGTCCCCGGTTCATATTTCTCCGGATTTATACCAATGGTAAGGCCATAAGAAAGCAACCCTTGCAGGTCAGAATCAATTACAATCAAATATGTCCCATCCTCTTCTATATATATTGACTGTGAAATTGTAGTTTCACCTATAGTTTCATCGCATTTTATTGTGTCAGGTACCGGACTTATGATATCTATTGATATGCCTGCTGTAGCCCCGCTGTAGTTTATGCTCAGAGTGTCCCCCTCATAAGCTGTAAACCTGTAATATTTCAAACCAAAATTTACAAGAGTACCCCCATATGTTTTATTGAATATAGCATATTCAGCTTCTGCCGGTTCCACCAAATAGAGTGAAATGGTAAATTGCAGATAGATATTTAATGGCGTAATGGTAACCAGAAATTCGCCTGTTTCTTCCAGGTCAAATTCCAGTTTCAGACCCTCTGACGGTGGAGTCTGAAAAGACTGGTCGTACAGGATAGTTTCCGAGGGTGTTGAGATCCTTATGTTTACACCAAAAATTGTTGAAAATCCAATTCGTATTTTTTCGTCTGTACTCCCGTTGAAAGAATAGTTTGCCGGAAGACCGTCCACGCTTAGCTCCTTTGTAGCGTAAGCTCCGTATTCCAATGTTACAGGTTCACCAGGGGTCTGACTTTTCTTAACTATCCTGCACTGGTACATTGAAGTCTCTCCACCACGGGCAAAACAGATCTGATATACATCAGGACTCAGACTAAGAAGTTGCTCTTTAGGAGACTGGCTGAATGTCGCCATATAATCTGTAAAGAGTTGCTGCCCTACTGAAGTCGAAACAGAAATTGTAGCATCCCACAGGTTATATGTCAGTACATATTCACCGGCCTCTTCTATTGTCAGTACGTAACATTCCGTATCGCCCGAAGAGAATGTACCCATAACATCCTGCCCGAGGTTAATTGCCGGCTGGCTGTATAGAGCACAGGATATAAAGACAACTAATACTGAAACTGAGTATTTCATTTTGCTCCGGCGGCTTTGAGTAGTTTAATTATATTCTCATTGCCTGCTTCAGTGGCTATTGACAGCGGCGTTTTCTGCTTGTCAGACTTCGCATTAACATTTGCCCTATGCTTAATCAGAAAACCAACAAGTTTTTCATCGCCTTTCTCTACAGCCCAGAAAAGAGGCGTATATCCACCGTAATACCCGCCTGTATTAGTTTCATCAACTGAAGCTCCCTTTGAGAGAAGGAACTCAGCAAATTCATATGATACTGCTTCCCTTGGTATTCCAACATTAATGCACTGTGTGAATACACCCATTCCCCGGTCGGTTCTTGCATTAATATCAGCACCTTTTTCAAGAAGCAGCCGGGCAATATCTTCAGAGCACCCACATGCAAGAATAAGAGCAGTGGCACCATCATTCGCCTTAATCCTGAAATCTGCTCCTTCTTCGATGAGTGTTTTTGCAACTTCAATACTGCTTCCATTTAATGACATCATAAGAGGAGTATATCCCGTCCTCTTATCCCGGTGATTAATATCAGCACCTGCAGAAATCAGCACTTTAATCATCTCAACATCCTGAGTCAGATTAAGTGGGGTATAACCCATCATGTCATCCTCCTGGTTTACATCAGCACCAGCTGCGATAAGAGCTTTAACGGCATCAATATTATTTTCTCTTACCTTACTCAAAAGATCATTTGCCTGCGGAAACAGATTTGTCGTAGTCATCAATCCTGCGAATACAGCAGTTAAAAAAACGGTTCTGATTGTCTTACTAAGATCTTTCATTGCATTGTATTTTATTTACTATTAAAGAATTAAGAATACTTCCTCACGAATTCGCTTCGCGCATTCCTCCGGCGCTCGGCATAGCTCAAACAAGTTTGGCTCTGCTCTCACTTCTTCACGATTCGTTTCACGCATTCGCTCGGCGCTCGGCATAGCTCAAACAAGTTTGGCTCTGCTCTCACTTCTTCACGATTCGTTTCACGCATTCGCTCGGCGCTCGGCATAGCTCAAACAAGTTTGGCTCTGCTCTCACTTCTTCACGAATTCAACCCTGCGGTTATTTGCCATATCTTCTGGTGATGCATTATTAGCTATAGGCATTGTTTCTCCCCATCCTTTTGCAGAAAGCCTGTCAGGTGAAATACCCATCTCGATTAGTTTATTCATCACAGTAGTGGCTCGCTCCTCCGATAATTTCATATTAAAGGCATCATCTCCCTGGCTGTCAGTATGTCCCTCCACACTTAATTTCAGGTCGGGATTATCATTAAGGAGATTAAAAATCTCATTAATGGCTCCCATAGACTCATTTTTCAGAGTGGCTTTATTCAGGTCGAAACGTATCCCATTAACTATTATCTTGCCTTCCTGCATTACGCGATCATAATATTTCACGCCACCTTTGGCTATACGGACATTCTTTACATAAAACATATTATCATTCTTTGCATGATAAGTATAAAGAGATAATCCTTTAGGGTCGAAGTCAAGGCGGGGTATATTCAGGAGGCGGGTATCATCCATATAGGCTTTCAGTTTTCCATTGGTATATGCTATTGCTATATGCATCCACCTGCTTTTTGCTATATTTTCATCAGGATATTTGCTTCGCGCCTGGCCCATTAACATCTGGTCATCCTGAACCTGGATATAGGTGTAACCTGTCGGACTCCCTGATTTCTGATTCTTGCGGTCAAACAGATAAATCTCAAAGGAGCCGTCACCAGGGTAATAGAGGTCCATTTCAACAGTGAAAATGTCAGGCAGATAATCAGCCTGAGGGTCCTTTAAGTAGGGGACTATTGAAGGAGCACCATCTCTGAGCATAATGACGTTTTCCCCGTCAAGACTGGCTATTTCGACATTTCCCCTTACCAGGTCCCACCGTGAAGGAAACTCTCCGTTTTCCTCCCCTCTCTGATCATCTTCAAAGATGACCTGATCACCGGGGACGAAATCATATTTAGCCCAGCTAAGTTCAGGCTTTGTCTGCCCTGGTACAGTCTGATCCTTTGAGGCAGCTGCAGCATCTTCCTTTGCAGTTGTATCCTTTTTCTCTGCCTCTGTTGACTTTTTCTTTTTAAACAGATTGCCAATTTCTTTTTCGATAGCATTGCCCACCTTCTTTTCCACGTTTTTTACAGTCTTGGTCACCTGTGCCGGTGCCCTGTCAGAAAAAGCAAGCAGAAAAGCGACCATCATTGTTAAAATCAATACTCTTTTCATTTTTTCAGTGTTTAGTTATCATTAATTCATTGAACTTATTTATCGCTTCAATTCGGTTGCCGGCACCCAGTTTTTTGTAAATCTTCTTAAGATGATATTTTATCGTATCAGGTGATTTACCAAGAATTGATGCGATAGTATTGTTGGTAAGGCCCAGCTTGACCAGATTCAGTATTTGCTTATCATAATCAGCCACTTTCGACATGGATTCTACTTTAAAGTATTATTATCCGATAGTAAATTTCGGCATAGAGCAAACACACAGTACTACCCCAACGGGTAGTTTTTACCCTGAGATAAAGGTTTTCAAGAAAGTTTATTAGAATGTAAAAAGCTGATAATGTGCAATCATGCTATCTCTGGCTGATCATCCTTACACTTAAGGAGAGCCTGGATACGATTTTTAACATCAAGTTTCAGGTAGATATTCTTGATGTGGAATTTTACTGTATTCTCTGATATAAAAAGTTTCTCGCCAATGGCTGTATTTGAATTACCCCTGCCCAGATAATAGAGAATTTCACTTTCACGGTCAGTTAATTTCCATTTTTTATACATCTCGCCGGGAGGCTGTGAGGGCTTAGCCTTTTCTAATCCGTCAACACTATCCTGGTGCTCCTGTCTGATAATAAAAAACTGCAATTCCTTATTCATCTGCTGTAGTTCCTGATTCTTGTGTCTTATCCAGAACCAGGCCGTCATAGCTATAATCAGACTTGCCAGTGCCAATATCCCTATAATGAGAACCTGCAGCCGTATCCTGCTTTCCTTCAGCTGGTTGGCCTGTTCCAGTATTTGAATCTGCTGTTCATTTTTTTCTGTCTCGTAACGCACCAGAAGTTCTGCCACTTGTTGCTTCGACTCGGTCTGGTTTATCCTGTCATTAATACTGTGGTACTCCTTTAGATAGTCGTAGGCAAGGTCTTTCCTTCCGGTTTCAAGGTAGATATCATTAAGCAATCCTGCAGCTAAAAATATATACGTCTGGTTATCCTGTTCAACAGCAAGATTGTAGGCCTGAGATGCATTTTCAAGAGCCTCACCATATTCCCTGCGGTTCAGATTGAGGCGCCCGAAGGAGGTCAGGTATGAAGAGAGACCCGGATCATCAATTCTTCTGGCAATATCAACCGCTCTTGACAGATAATAATCAGCTGAATCGGGCTCTCCTTTTTGCATGTAGATTGAACCGATTTTGTAAAATACAGAAGCGACTCCTGACGGATAATTCATTGATTCATTCAGGAGTAGACTCTTTCTCAGATAATAGACTGAACTGTCGAGCTGATCACGAGCTGCATATATTCCGGATATATTATTCAGGCACTTACTCAGCTCCCATACTTCTCCCTTTTTTTCCGAAATATCTGCTTTCCTGAAATTGAATTCCAATGCTTTATCATACTCTTTCTGATAATCATACATAAGGGCAAGAGATCCATATGCAGTGGCAAGACCAACAGAATCATTCTTCAACTCCCACAACCTAAGAGCCTCATAATAAGACTCCATAGCCTTGCTGTATACCAGTTTGCTCTTATAAATATTACCGAGGGTGTTAAGGGCATCAGCCCAGAAAGCAGTATCATTGATTGCACTGGAAGTTTCGATCACCATGTTGGTCATTTCAAGCGCGGCATCTGAGTCTCCCTTTTGCCTTACCAGGTGTATCAGGGTGTTCAATGCATTAAGCATCCCTCTGTCATCACCCGTCTCACTGAAGCTATCCACACTCAATCTGCTGAACCTTTCCGATTCGTCGAGATCACCTTTCAGGCTGTAGACATATGCGAGGCAATAAGCGGCTCTGCCCATTCCTGCAGCATCCTCCAGTTTCCGGTAAATATTTAAAGCCTGATGGTTATAAAATGCAGAACTGTCTCCAGGATTATATTTGGCAAAGTAGGCCAGTCCCAGTGCGAGGCTGGCGTCAGCAACACCCTTTTCATATGATATCTTTTGTGAGAGAGACAGAGCAGAGTGGGATGTTTTAATTGCATCATCCGGATCTTTTCTTGCTATCAGGTATGCCCGTCGGGTCTGACTGTTGATTGAAGTTGTGTCATTTTCCTGTACCTGCTCAACTGCTTTACCAGCTGACGGAAAATTTAAATATATAAGTAACGCAACAACAACGGAATGGAATCTCATCTGATCAATCTAAAATATTAAATGATTTGACATCATTTCAAATCCATAAGCAAGATAACAAATTCACTCAAATTATTCAAGTCTGGTTTAGGAATCAGGCTGTTAAGAAGTTGAACAAAATTGTTTATATTGGGCCTTAAGAGGTATAAAATGGGTCAATTCAACAGAAGGAAATTTATGAACAGGCTTTGCCTGTTGACTCCTGCGATAGCTATTTGTCCGTTTGCGAGAGGGATTTCCATGGCAGAAGAATCTGATAATCTGACTAACATGTATAGCAATCCGGAAACCGGGAGTGGATATATTCCCGGCTACATTAAACTGCACCAAAGCGGCGAACTGAAAGCCAGGGCTGAGGTACTCAAATCTTACCTTACCAACTGCCGGCTCTGCCCGAGGGAGTGCGAAAAGGACCGTACGCGGCGTCAGACCGGGGAGTGCCAGGCAACCGACCGACTCAGAATATCATCATTCCATCCGCACCATGGTGAGGAGAGGCCTTTGTCGGGAACCCGGGGTTCCGGAACAATATTCTTTTCGCACTGCAATATGCTGTGTGTCTTTTGTCTCAACTGGGAGATAAGCCAGGGTGGTTCAGGTGAACCAGGTTCGGTAAACGAACTGGCCGGTATGATGCTGGCGCTTCAGAGAAACCGGTGTCATAATATCAACGTGGTAACCCCAACCCACTACTCTCCGCAGATAGTGGATGCCCTTGACATAGCTGCACGGCGCGGGTTGCAGCTGCCACTGGTCTGGAACACGAGCGGTTGGGAAAAGCTTGAGATACTTCAACTTCTTGACGGCGTTGTGGACATTTACCTTGCCGATTTCAAGTACACTGATTCAAAAATTGCCGGTAAATACTCAATCGGAGCACACTCCTACCCTGAAGTTACCAAGGCGGGCCTGATTGAAATGCACCGGCAGACAGGAGTAGCCAGGCCTGACCCTGAGACAGGCCTTATGAAGCGGGGATTGATGATAAGGCACCTTGTAATGCCCAACAATGTGAGCGGATCGGTTGCGGCCATGAAATGGATAGCCGGCAATCTGCCTGCAGACACCTACGTTAACATAATGGCACAATACAATCCGGTATTCATGGCGCACAAGTATCCGGAGATCAACCGCCGGATTACATTGAGGGAGTACAGTGATGCGGTGAATGCCGCTATAAAGGCAGGATTAACAAACCTGGATATACAGGGGAGTTACTGAGAGGCAGGTTTCTGATCTGGTTTTCCACTCTGCCCCTGGCTGCGGCTCTGCCCTGACTTCCTGTTCTGCCCCGGGTTCCTGCGATGGAATTTTTTTCCCCTGAAAGAGGCTTTCTGTCCTTTTGCTTCAGTTCTCTCATCTTTGATGCCGGCCAGAAATTCGGGCAGGGGCGCTTTATAAACCTCATTACCGATAAGTCTCTCTATCTTCTGCAACCTGAAGAGATCATCGCGGGTTACAAGTGTAACAGCCACTCCGGTCGTCTCAGCACGGGCAGTACGCCCTACCCGGTGCACATAATCCTCGGCATCCTGGGGAACATCGAAGTTTATTACCAGGTTTATATCCTTGATATCGATGCCGCGGCTCATCACGTCGGTAGCCACCAACACCCTGGTCCGGCGGGACCTGAAACGTATGACCACCTCTTCCCTCTCCCGCTGTTCAAAATCTGATGAAATCCCCTCAACGACATACTCCTTTGTCCTGAGACCCCTTACTATATCCTGAACCTTCTTCTTTGTGGAACTGAAAATAAGTATGCTGTTGTAGTCAGGTTTGTCATCGATAAGACTCTTCACCAGGGGCAGTTTCTGGCTTTCGGAAACCATATATGCAGCCTGAATGACACCATCAGCCGGTTTTGCTATCTCGAGAGATATCTCGTCTGGTTTTTGCATTATCCGCTTCGAAAGATTCCTGATGTTATGTGGCATGGTGGCACTGAACATCAGGGTTTGCCTGGTTTTTGGTACATATGAAATTATCTTCATTATATCATCATGGAACCCAATGTCGAGCATCCTGTCGGCCTCATCAAGGATCAGCATCTCAACCTGGCTGAAATCGACATAGCCCTGATTGAGGTGTGAAATCAGTCTTCCGGGAGTTGCAACGATTATCTCAGCACCCTTAAGGAAGGCTGTCTTTTCCTGCTCCCAGTCTGCTCCGTCACCGCCACCATAAACAGCCAGTGAAGTTACATTGAGTGTATATGCAAAACCCTGTATCTGCTGATCGATCTGAATGGCAAGTTCGCGTGTTGGAACCAGTATCAGTGTATGTGTATGCGTTGTATGCCGTCCGTATATCGAGTTAAGCACAGGCAGCAGGAACGCTGCTGTCTTTCCGGTTCCTGTTTGTGCACAGGCAATGAGATCTTTGCCCTCGAGTATTACAGGAATAGCTTTCTCCTGAACTGGTGTTGCCTCCCTGAAACCCATATAATAGACAGCATCGAGCAGTTCAGGCTTCAGATTGAAATTATCAAATATCATTTAATCAGTATATTGCGTTTTATCTAAATCGGGTGCAAGATAGTGAAAAAAGAGGTATCAGGTACCGGGTACCGGGTATCAGGTATCGGGTACCGGGTATCAGGTACCGGGTATCGGGTATCAGGTACCGGGTATCGGGTATCAGGTACCGGGTATCGGGTATCGGGTATCAGGTACCGGGTATCGGGTATCAGGTATCGGGTATCGGGTATCAGGTACCGGGTATCGGGTATCGGGTATCAGGTACCGGGTATCGGGTATCGGGTATCAGGTATCGGGTATCGGGTATCGGGTATCAGGTACCGGGTACCGGGTATCAGGTACCGGAGATCGGGTGCAGGGTGCAGGGCAGTGGATTTCAGATATCAGATTGCTCCCGATGGTCGCGAGCTCGGCCAAGGCCTCGGTTAACGATATCAGATTTGCGATTTGCTTTGGTTATCTCCCTGCGGTCGACAAGGTTTTTGGTAAGGGAAAAATTACCAGAAAACAGCTATGGTGACACCATCGGTTTTGCTGCTCCAGTTTCTGACGGGGATGGTTCTGCCGTTGAATTCGGCCACCCAGGTCTCCTCTGCAATTGTACCTATTGGCACGTCGGCGCCCCTGAGGAAGGGCATCGACAAAAAGAGTGCTATTGGCTCTCCTGTTCCCTGACCGTCATTACGATCATCGTAACAAAACAGTGAAATCATGGTTGACTGTGCACCTGCGAGTGCCGGTGTTGACAACCTGATACCGTTCAAAGAGAGGTCATCGCGGCCGTTTATGACTGCCTGGCTTGATGAGAAGATGCTGATTACAGAGAGGTCATCATTATTTGGCAAGGCTGCCAGCAACAAACCCACAGGCGACATACCGGAAGGAAATGTACGCAGGTATACAAGCGGATTATCCCGCTCAAACGGCTCGAAATAGTAGTTAATCCCTCTGAAGCCGGGTCGTTCAGAACTCAGTCTGAAAAGGTAGTGATGATCAGGGCTGACCTCAACTGGCCCCCAGTTGCCATTGGCGGGTACTTTCAGGGTAGCAACCGGCTGACCTGAAGGATTCCCCCTGTCATCAGCCCTGAAGATATCTATGATCGTGCCCTCAGCCGGCTGATTGGTACCAAGGGAGAGACATCTGCCACCTATGGTTATACTCTTCAGAGGTAAAATATCTGTTGTAAGCGGGTCGGAATTATTGAAAAACCTGTACATATGTGCAAATGTTTCGGCAGAGGTGGCAACCTGGTAGTGGTCCAGTCCTGTCAGCTTTACATTCAGTGCGCCCGGAATATCCCCACCTGGCACTACCCTGTCATCTGTTGAATAAATGTTCATTGTTGATATATTACCCCCTGGTCCGGCAGGTGCCTTATTGGCACCACTGCCGATATGAACATACGAGATCACCTTTGCTGCCCTTGCAGGGTCGGCAAGATAGCTATACCCTCTGCCACCTCCTGCAGAATGGCCGGCAAGATGAACCTTTTCAGCACCGGTAACCATAAGTACGGAGTCTATGAACCTGTCGAGAAGAATGTCGGCGCCTCCTCCCCCGAGGCTGTTCCAGTCGAATGCAAAAAATCTGTCTGCACAATGACCATTTGATGCAAATCTCTGAACCTGAGGGGCCCATGTGTCTCCGCTTCCAAGGAACCCATGCACAAAAACGACCGGAGGATGGCTGTCGTCACATGGTCTTATTGCTGATTGCTGCCCATTTACCTGTGTTGCTGATAAAACTGATCCCAGAATAAACCCAATAGATATATTAACTATTTGCCTGTTCATATCAAACTTGTTTTGAGCCAAGATAATTAAAAACAGAGAACAAAAAAATGTCCCGCACAACCAAATCGGTCCACCAACACATCGTCTAAAAACTACGAAACTATAAATTATTATCACATTTTCTAATTCGCTAATTCTCACATTAACTCTATCCCCATTACCGCCAGTCGCTGTCGTTCCTTTTCAGGCCAGATGCTGACCTGAACCTGTCCTATATGCTGTTTCCTGAGCATGAACATACATACCCTTGACTGGCCGATACCACCGCCTATGCTTTGCGGAAGCTCTCCGGCAGCCAGCATTCTGTGGAAAGGAAGTGCCAGCCTTTCTTTGCAGCCACATTCTGAAAGCTGAAGCAAGAGCGATTTACCATCAACCCTGATACCCATTGATGATAACTCAAATGCAGATTCAAGCACCGGGTTCCAGACGATTATATCACCATTGAGCCCCAAGGAGCCCTCCTCATTCCCTGTAGACCAGTCATCATAGTCAGGAGCCCTTCCGTCATGCCTCTTGCCATCAGAAAGTACTGCTCCTATACCGATAATGAAAACAGCTCCATATCTTCTGGCAACTATATCTTCCCGCGATTTGGGATCAAGCGAAGGATACTGTCTTGCCAAATCCTCAGCGTGAATGAAAGTTATCTCATATGGAAGAAATGGCAGGAATCCTGTCACTTCCTTGCAGACCAGCCCTTCGGTGATGCAGAGCGCCTGGTAAATCTGGTTAACCTCTGACTTCAGGAAGCCAAGGGTTCTATCGCCGGAGAATATATGTTTCTCCCAGTCCCACTGATCGACATATACCGAATGGAGCGGAGAAAGGTTCTCGTCAGGTCTCAGAGCCCTCATATCGGTTAAGATTCCTTCCCCTGGGGGGATTTCGAGTTCCCTTAAACGAAGCCTCTTCCATTTTGCAAGCGACTGCACCACGGAAGCCCTGTTGCCGTTCATTCCCCTAATGCTGAAGGCTACCGGCTTTTCAATCCCGTTAAGGTCATCGTTAAGGCCGGAAGTCTCATCAACAATAAGAGGTGAAGATACCCTCGAAAGATTCAGCCTGGAGGAAAGCTCCCGTTCAAATGTCTCTTTTACAAACCTGATCTCCTGTTCGGTTCTGACAATCTCTTTCATTTATTTTACAGTTTTATATTAACAAAAAAGCCCCCCGTCTTTACGGAGGGCCTGCTTATATCATTGCCTGATTACTTTCTCAGATGATACAATACCCTCCAGGGCCGGCATTATTATTATTCCGGTTTGAATTGAGGAGGTTATTGTTTACTGACTGTATCATCTTACTAATAAAAAAACCTGACGCCGCAAATATATAAACTTTTTTGTTGCTTTACTATATTTTATAAATGCTTTTTATGTTTTTGTTTTATTTTTTCTATATGACAAGAGCCGATCGGTCTTTATCTTCTCATTAAAACAGAACTTTTGTGCTCACAAGTACTAAAAAGCCAACTATATATAGTATCAATACTATCGCTATAAGCCTGAAGAAGTATTTCATATTCAGAAATGCCATTTCGATTTTACCGGAGTCAGAGCCGGCAAAGGCATCACTGATTCTGCCGGAGAACCTGTTGAGATAAATGAATGCAAGGAGGTAAACCACTGAGACTGCCATTAGCGAAACACCTGCAACAAGCGTAGTTGTGCCTATAAAAAGCTCATTTTGAATCAGCCCGATTATGATGATTGACAGCATGCCTATGCAGATCATTACAAACATAACAAGCATTACAATTCCTATAAACAGAGCCAGTTTTCTGATTTCGTTCAGGTGTACCAGAGAACCCTGATTGAGATCAAGACCTGTCTTATTGAGGACGGGATTAACAATCTTTTCCATTTTCAGATAGTTTTAGGTTAACAATACAGACTTAATTACAAAATTATTAATCTGCAGTCTTCTGCAGCGAAACATAGTAAAATTAAAAAAAATTGAATACAACACCTATTCATGGTACAATTTTTACTCACGATCCTCTTAACTTTCGCAGGGTTACAATAAAAAAAGGCCAGCCACCTGAGTGACCGGCCATCAAAAATCTTTTTCCGGGTCGTTATCTGAGTGCAAAAGCCGCACCAAAGAGGGCTATAATAATTATGAGTAAATAGATTGCCAGCACTACGATGACAAGAATACCCATGAACTTGAACATCATCTTTAGGTATCTCATTGCCTCTTCAAGCAGTCTACTGTCATTTCCGTCTATTGCCAGCTTTGAAAGTGTTGAGAATTTCAGCAGATAGTAGATAGGAAAGAAGTATAGAAGTGCAAACAGCAGGAAAAATATTGTTGCAGCAGCGCCGCCGAAGAAAGGCATATCAGGGATCAGCGAAGATGCCGTTAACATAAAAATGGCAGCAATCAGCATAAACCCGATTCCGATAAATCCGATAATTGACAGGAAAAGTGTCCATCGTCGGGTCTCATTCAAATAGGTTACACTCCTTTCTGAAAATTCCATACCTGCCGTGGCGTTTTGTGTTTCATTGAGATCTTCCATAAGAGTTAAGGTTTTGATTAGTAATATAAATCCGGGTTAAGTAACATATACAGATCATAGTAGTTGATCAGCCGGGTTTTCAATTTTAACACATTAAGATCCAATAACTGTTTTATCTTACAGGATTTGTGCAATAAATGAAGTACTTTGCCCAATTCGGTCCACCGAAGTCATAACCTGCAGCCCAGGCTGTCTCACTGCCTTTAGTTACCGGAACACATACCCCGGGGAAAGTAATCACTGCAACCTGGGTAATGGTCTTCTGTACGGGAATCGGCTCTCCTCCTTCTCCGCTGACTGGCACCAGCATTATAACAACCTCATGGCCGCATTCAGGCACATACCCGGGCGGCGCATTTTCAGCGAGCATCAGTATTTCATCAACCCGGGTCTGGCTCCAATCACCCAGTCCGCTCTCTGAGACATCATTGTCAACCAGTTCCCAGATTGCCCGCTGCACATCGCCGAAGGTGTAAACGGTACCATCAGAAGCAGTCTGTCCAACGAAATTCCGGTTAATTATCCAGTTAACCTTTTCAAGATTTTCAGGCTTGTCAACTACGCCTGAAAGGTCAGCATCGTAACCTGAGATAACCTTAGCCAGATATTCTGTTCCGGAGTAGATGGCATTACCTACATCAACACACCATCCGGCATACGAGCCATCAAGGATGCCTCCGTTGGTTACCGTGGTGGTAAAATATGATCCGGAACCGGCCTGTGGGTAATCAACCGATATTGTTACATATTCAGGCAGCTGTACAGAGATTGCCGGGATATCAGTTTTCCAGCCGGTAACGCGCTCCACAACTGCATGTGCCATTATATAGAGGCTACCATTACCATCAACCGGAATGCCACTGTAAGTGTATGAACTTACCTGGGGGTAGTGTTCATTTTTGTATTTGAACAAACCTATTTTCGGATTGAGGTTCATTGTTGCCGGAATATCAGAGAGTGATGCCGTAACCGACAGGTGCGTCTCTGAAATGACCCAGTCATTCCCTTCAATCTCATATTTCACCGTCAGGTATTCACCATCTGTGGTCACCCGCACCAAACCTACTTTTGTATTCTTGCCGGCCAGCAGGTCCGAAACCAGTTCGCCTCCGCAATAGTTCTGGACTACCAGGTGGATATATGAGAGGTCGTTTGGTTTGGGGTTCTTCGGGCCTCCCTTTTCCGGCGGGCCCTTTTCACATGATATAATTGCCGCCAGAATTGCGGATATCAGCAGTGCAAAGCGAAAGATCCTTTTCATGTTCTTCGTTTCGGGTTTGTATTTGTCTGATCAAAAACAAATGTACGAAACAACTTCCTCAAAAGCAATCAGGGACATCTGCTCTTCATTGATTTCCTCCACAAGAAGAAGGGACCCTTGTATTATCTATTCCAGAGTGACGCTTCCTGCCCCACCCATAAAAATATCATCACTTACAGGTGAATGACATTCTAAATCCCGAGGCATAAATTTACGTGTTAATAATACATTTATTATCTTTGACTCTGTTCATATGATCTCTGCCAACATAACCTGTTCATATGATCCCTGCCAACAAAACCTGTTTATTATGAAAACCACCACCAGACTATGTTTTATCACTTCAATAGCATTGCTCAGTTTTATCATGGAGGGATGCACTCAGAAGGAATTCACCTGGACCAACCCCTTAAACGGGCTTGAATTCAGGGATACCCATATTATTCCGCATGACGGCAGGTTCTATGCAGTCGGCACCTGTGAACCCTTCTGGGGTGGACCCAATCCCGGAGTAAAGCTTTACTCGTCTGATGATCTGAGGAACTGGAAATTCGAAAAGCTGCTTATCGATGCTTTTGCCCTCGACTCAAATGTCTGGTACCGGGACCGTTTCTGGGCTCCGGAGTTGAGGAAGATCGGCAGCACCTGGTATCTCACCTTCAATTGTCAGAATAACAGCGGCAGTTATGCTGATCCTGACATGAAGCACTTTCATGCATGCGGTGTGGCAACAGCATCTGAAATAACAGGTCCCTATACGGTCAGAACACACGAAAAACCATTAACATCATTTCCTTCAAACGATATCTCCCTTTTCGAGGATGAAGACAACAGGGTTTACGCCTTCTTCAATAACGGATGGACAAACATTCACAAAATATTCGTAGCAGAACTCGATACGGTAACGGTAACCCTTAAGGAGGAACCCGTGGAGCTTTTCTCACAAAGTTCCGGCAGCGCATGGGATTCGAACGGTATTGAAGGGGCACACGTCATAAAGCATGAAGGAACCTACTACCTCTTCTACTCTTCATGGACAATGGGGTATGCGGTAGGATACGCAACGGCAACGAATGTTTACGGTCCCTGGAAAAAATATGACAAGAACCCGCTATTCGGGGCCTATTCAAGGGATGGAAAGTCATACATCGTCAGAGAAGGAGTGGTAATCGAGGATCCTCAGTCCCCGCTGATCAACGCAGGTCATAACCAGGTGTTTACAGGCCCCGACGGCAGGATGTGGACTTCCTACCACGGCAACATTAAAGGCGAGGCCAAAACAAAAACCCTAATTGATCCGTTATGGTTTGAGGAGGGTGTAATAAAAACCACCGCCCCGGGTTATACCACCCGGAGTGTTCCGATAGCACAAAAAATGCTCAGGAGATTTCCCGGACTGGCAATGACAGAGAATAGAAAACTAACTGAATAAAACTAAAATGAAAGATTTTGAATTTTACAATCCGGTCAACATTCTGTTTGGCAGGGACCAACTATTAAAAATTTCCGAGCTGATACCCAATGGCAAGAAGATAATGCTCCTTTACGGAGGAGGCAGCATTAAGCGAAACGGTGTTTATGTCAGGATAAAGGAGGCACTGTCAGGCCGAACCATAGTTGAGTTTGGGGGCATTGAACCAAATCCGTCATATGAAACCTGCATGCAGGCCGTAGATAAAATAAAGAGCGAAAAGGTTGATTTCCTGCTAGCCGCCGGAGGAGGTTCGGTAATCGATGCAACAAAGTTCATTGCAGCCGCAGCATTGTATGATAACGGCGACCCGTGGGATATCCTGGATAAGGCCGCCCCTGTTGAGCGTGCCCTGCCGCTGGCTGCCGTGCTGACACTCCCGGCCACAGGCACCGAGATGAATAAGAACGCTGTTATTAGCCGCAAATCGACCACTGACAAGAGGGCATTCGGCTCTCCGAAGGTATTCCCGCAGTTCTCGGTTCTGCTTCCCGATGCAGCAGCCAGCCTGCCAAAGCACCAGGTTGCAAACGGTATTATTGACGCTTTCATCCATACTACCGAGCAGTATCTTAACTACCCTGTTAACGCACCAATCCAGGACAGGTTTGCCGAGGCGGTTCTGACAACCCTTATTGAGGAGGGGCCGAAAGTATATGCCAATCCTGCCGACTATGAGGCCATGTCCAACCTCTTCTGGTCTGCAACGATGGCTCTCAACGGCCTCCTCTCCTGTGGCGTTCCGGGTGACTGGTCGGTGCATACTATCGGTCATGAACTCACCGCCCTTCACAATATAGACCATGCCTGCACCCTTGCCATCGTGCTGCCGGGCATACTGATGGTGCTGAAGGAGGAGAAGATGGGCAAGCTGCTGCAGTACGGAGAACGGGTATGGGATATTACTGAGGGAACTGAAGCCGACCGTGCCGAAATGGCAATCACCAGGACGGAAGAGTTCTTCCGGTCTCTGGGGGTAAAGACAAGACTTGGTGAGTACGGTGTCGGTCAGGAGACGGTTGACGAAATAGTCAACAGGTTTGTGGAGCGCAAATGGATAGCCTTCGGCGACAGGAAACTTGTTACGCCTGAGGTGGTAAGGAAGGTTCTGGAGAGCCGAATCTGATGATTTCAGATATCAGATATCAGATATCAGATATTAGAAATCCCATTTTGAAGTTTCGATTACCTGCCAGACTCTGGTTTTTGTCTCTTCCGGTGTGGGTAACAGTTCAGAGGTTGTAAAGCTTCCGTTGTCGGGATCGATACGTTCGAATACCATCAGGTAGAGATTGAATATTATCTCGAGGCTGAGGCGATAGCGGGGACCAAGCATAGGGCAAACACGTTCCATTACCTGTAGTGTCTCAATCCTGTACCTGTCAGCGAGAGCCATGTACTCCCTCATCATTGACCTGAATCCCTCCGACAGATTCTCCCCGAATGCCATCCTTCGTAGTCCTGACCGTGTAAGACCGTGCTTCGCCATAATATCTTCTGCAAAGTAGTTGAGGTTGTTACGGTGATCTTTCTGAAAGTCTCGAATTATATGCACAAGGTAGCTGAACATTGCGCAGGGGGTTGCGGTGTCGCGCACGTCAAACTCCGGGAGCAGGTAATGGCCGCCATTGCTTCGAAGGCCGCTCAGATGCACGAAGATGCTTGCAGGAGCAACCGAAGCACCCCTGGAATAGTCGATATATGCCTGCAGCGTTTGGAATCCGTCGTTATTGATGTCATAAATCATTGATCTTGCAAAGTCTTCAAGGGGCCAGAGGGGAATGCGGAATCGCTCAATCGTTTCCATCAGTCCGGCCTGCAGGGGGTCATTCCTGCCGGAATCGAGGAATATCTGCAGCCATTTTTCCACATCGGCAGTAAACTGTTCCCTTTCGTGAGGGGCAATGGCTCCGCGTTCGGCCTTATGATTATCAATAAGATCGTCGATGTATCTCATTATCCGATAGCAGACCCGGGCAGCATGGTATCTCTCTGGTTCCCAGAAATTGGCTGAGATAAGTATGTTGGGGTGGTCGATTATCCTTTCGAAATCTATCGATTCAAAAATGCCGATAATCTCCTGTTTATGACGGCTTTGGGTTATTGTTTTCATTATCTTTCTTTTACGTCATCATTCAGAATCCTTTCGGTAACAAGTTTTGCTGACAGCAGTATCATGGGTATTCCGTTTCCGGGGTGAGTACTGCCTCCGGTGAAATAGAGGTTACGGTATCTCCTGTCGCGATTGTGAGGGCGAAAGTACCCCATCTGCAGTATATTATGGCCCAGGCTTCCGAACACCGATCCATGGGTCACATTCAGCATGCTCTCCCAGGCTACGGGAGTACATGGTATTTCAAACCTTATATGTTCTTCTATATCGGTCAAACCAGCTCTTTTAAGCTTATTGATGACAGCTGTACGTGCATTCTCCTGCATCGCCTGCCAGTCATGATTGTCTGAGCTGCGGTAGTGTCCGGCCCCGATGACTACCGTGAGTGCATCACACCCCGGAGGTGCTGCCGTCGGGTCGGTACGCACGGGAGCGTGAACATAAAAACTCGGATCCTTGCCTATTGAGCGCTTTTTGAATATGGCATTGAGTCCGTCGCGGAAATCATCAGACAGGAAGATGCTGTGATGCCCGAGCTGCGGATATATCTTGTCGACGCCCCAATGGAATACCAGTGCTGAGGCTGAGTACTTCATCTGCCTGAGCTTCCACGATTTGAATGATGGAGGCAGGAGTTCGCGATAGACATATGGGAGATCGGCGTTGGCTATTATCACGTCGGCTTTTGCTGCGGTTCCGTCGGCAAATTCGAAACCGAGGGCGCGGTTCCCCCGAACAGAAATGTGCTGAACACTCTTGTTGTAATGGAATTTCACCCCCTCTTTTTCGCATAGGGACATAAGCTTTTCAACCAGACTGAACATGCCACCACGGGGGAAGAGTGAGCCTTCGGTGAGTTCGGCGGCGGGGATCATTGAAAAGAGGGCTGGCGCGGAGAAAGGACTCTGGCCGACGTAGATATTCTGAAAAGTGTAGGCCATCTGAAGGTGCGGATTTCGGAAGAATCGGCGCGTGTAACGGCTGTGTGAGATGTAGGTCTTCAGTTTTACCAGGAGAAGTGTGTTTCGGAGGTTGATGAAGTCTGTTATGCGAAGGAAGTTACGGCCCAGGAGTTTACGGAAACCCAGTGTATAAAGCTCATGGCCTTTTCGTACATACTCACGTTCGCGGGGTGCGCTTCCCTTTTCGAACTGCTCGAGTTGGTCTGCCATACGCTTTTCATCTGTAGTGAAGACCAGCTTGCTGCCGTTGTCGAACCAGACCGTATAAAGATCTTCCATCTTAGTGACGGAGAGTTCGTCTTCAAGCTCTGTACCGAGTGAACGGAAGATATCGCGGTATACCTCTGGCATCAGCATCATGGTAGCGCCCATGTCGAATCTGTAGCCATCGCGGGTCATCTGGCCGCATCTTCCTCCGGGGAAGCTGTTCTTTTCGTAGATTTCCACACTGTATCCGTTGCGTGCCAGGTATAGAGCGGTGGTTATGCCGCCGATGCCGGCGCCTGCTATGATTGCGCTCCTCGGGTTGTTCATCAGGTTTGTTTTCGAACAAATATATATGGTATTCAGCATATTGCTGATAATAAAACCCGCAAAGTAGGCCAATGGCGGTTTGCGGTCGGTGAACGGAGGAATGCCGGTGGTGAATGAAGCAGGTAACTGCCGGGGCACGGCGGAATTGCTGTGGGGAATATGGCAGGTGGCGGCAGGTGAACTGATGAATGGCGGTGGTAAATGAGACCTGGGTAGCCGGTAAATAAATTCAGATAAATACTATTTTTGCGGGGTTATGTCATTTATGATGAACTTCGATTCATGGAAATCCCGGTAACAGAAACCCAGTCAAAGCGCGTGGCGGCAAATTCAGGGTACAGCCGGCGTCTGTTGCTGTCATCCGGCATAGGCCTTAATGTCGTGGAATTTGACAACTGTCCTGGTGAAGAGAACAGAATGTCTGACATTCTGTTGCTGCCGGGACTGGGGTCGGTGTATGAGAACTTTCATGAAACGGTAGAGGCCCTGGCTGAAAGGCACAGGGTTTACTTTCTGGAGACACGTGAAAAGGGATCATCGGTGATAAATGGCAAGGCGGGCTTTTCCATCCCGGGAATCGCCTCAGATCTGCCGGAGGCGTTGGAATTACTTGGTCTCCAGGCCGGAGGTTATATCATTATGGGTTATTCACTCGGGACAGCAGTGGCTGTTGCTGCGCTGAGGCACCTAAGAAAAAAGCCTGAGGCCCTGGTACTTATTGAGCCTTCCGCCTCATTCCCCTGGCCATGGTGGCTTCCACCACTTGCCAGGGTTGCAGTGCCGCTTTATCCTGTTTTGAAGCCCTTCCTGAAGTGGTATATGAAAAAGTTCCACATTAATGAGGAGGGAGACTACGAGATGTATGAGATCAACGCCCGCATACTCGACCAGGCCGATCCGAAAAAGCTTGCCCGGACGGTTGTTGATGTATCGTCGTATGAGATATGGGATGATCTCGGCACTGTTGATGTGCCGGTATTGGTAATCGGTGTCTCTCATGACAGGTTTCACAGCCACGATGAGGCCTCAAACATAGCTCAGGCCCTTCCTGGCAGCAGCTATTTTGATGTAGAAACCAACAAGCGTTCACACAGTGCTGAGGTGGCTGATATTCTGACCGGATTCATATCGGATCTTAACGAAAGTCAGAAGGTCTCAGTTTAAATCCTACCGGCTTTATATAACCGTTTTTTAAGGATCAGAATGCCCTAATGGCTCTTACATTGACAAGAGACATAGAATCTCCTGACTTAATTATGCCCCCGGCGTACTCCCACCGAAAATGGTAAATGTAACCCAGATTTGGTGTGGGATGCTGTGTTGAACTCCAGTATTCTTTATCTGCATTGAAATTACCGATGCCCTTTTTATGCAAATTGGAATACATCAATGTCAGTTCATCAATCGAAGGCAGATACCAGTCCTGATAACCATTCAAATCGAGTTCATCACACAGTCGTGCCGCTATACCGGGTGTCGGGCATGCAGAGAGTATGTTGATGGTGTTTTGGTTACCGGTACCCACTGCTGCCGATGTTGACACTGAAGTGCCTGCGCAACCCCATTCGGCACCGCTACTTTGGTCGGCAGGAGCCGCAATGAGACCATGCTCACCGGTTTGATCGAGATAGAAAATAATTCCTCCTCCATATGTCTGGCCGATACTGTACAGTGGGGTACGAAAGCTTAACTGTTCCCCGTAGCCTGTTCCGGACCTGTTAGTGGCATACGCCCTTACGTAATAATCAGTACCTGGCTGTAGTCCGGTTATTGTAAATCCAAACTGGGGGTTTCCAAGAGTTTCAAATATTTTGTTTCCGCTTATATCAGGTTCAGGAGACGTACCCCAGCAAATACCTCTTTCAGTTATATCCACACCCCCGTCAGCGGTTATTTCTCCCCAGACAAATACTGAAGTGGATGTGAGTTCTCTGTAATCCGAAGTAACTACTGTTGGTATCATTGCTGCTGACTGGAAGGGCAGTGTTTCTCCGTATGAAATTCCAGCCTCATTTATGGCATATGCTGCAACGAAATATGTTGTATTATACTCAAGATTGGTCATTATGCCTATGAAATCCTCTGCCCCGGGGCCGAGAGTAGTTTTGAAATTACTGGTATCTACGAACATATCTGTGCCCCAGCAAATCCCCTTTGAAACTATCTGAGCATCACCGTCGGCAATAATTTGTCCGCCGCTCCGGGCTTGATTGCCTTCTATGTTGGTCACCTCAAGGGTTTTGACGACAGGTGGCTGTGGCTGGGTACAGGAGGATACCTGTATCAATATGGCAAAAGCAGTTACAAGCTTAAGGATTCCTAAAGTTTTTTCTTTTCTCATGATTACTGGTAGAAGGTTAAAATTTTACAGATATCAGGTTTTGCAGGGTGGTTATGGTATCATCCTCACTGCAATTCGCAAAACTAACTTATTCAGAAAAAAACACAAATAATCTTTTATGATTGTTAATAATTATAATCACGTTTATGGTCAGAAAATGTACGGGAAGCTGTCAGATGCCATTACTTACACCTGTCAGCTTCCCGTTACTTAGTTTTTGAATACTACACCCCTGTCTGAATCCTGCAAAATCGTCAGGAGCTGCTATATTACACTATTACTTCCCTGGTTTCAGAACAAGTTCTGTTATCCCTGAGCCAAGATTAAGCGTAAAGGCGCCTCTCTCCTCAACAAGGTTTGATGGAGCCCCGTACACACCCGCTCCTGATGGTCGGGCAGGTTGTTCAATCCTGATGCGAGCCTGTTTAGTATTTACCGTCGCCGGATCAAGTCTTACGATTACCTGGCCATTTTTTGGGTTCAGCGATACGCTTTCAAACTTTCCGGCGTCGAGCGTCAGCCAGAGGCCCATGGGTGCAAGATATATCCTTGTGCGGGCCGCTGTTGTTGGTCTGACCGTTATAAGTTTTGATGAGATATCCGTGTTCCCTCCGAATGAAAGCCAGCCAAACTCTTTGTGCTGTGTCAGGTATGTTCCTGAGTTGACAACATAGCCAAAGAACCCCGGGCCATAGTCACCTGTAAGATGGTCTATTCTTAGTGTATTAGGATATGCATGGAATGCTGAAGGACCAAAACCTTCAGGTGTTATGTTCGAGAGAGCTCCCATCATACCTGCATGACCAACCCTGAGGAGGTAGAAATCGTCAGGGTTGTCCCTGAATTCGGTAAGAACAGGAATGGAATTCAGGGCTGAGCCATAGTGATGCAGCTGACGCTCTATCCGCCTCAGTTTTCCCGCATACTGGAAATCCCAGTACCTGCGTGCGCTGCCGTTGTACCCCCAGTGAGGCACTGTAGGCATGTAGGCAAGAATCGCGTTTAGGGTTACATCAGCCTTTTCATCATAACCGAAGTACTTCGACCACATGTACACCTCTTCCTGTCCGGTTGAATCCCACGGCATTTCACTTCCGAACGGGTATTTAAGAGCATACCATACATCGGCACGCTTTTTCATAACCTCTTCGAGCTTAACCGCCATTTCAGTCATACCCTCGCGCTGCAGGTCAAGAAGAATAAGGAAGAAAATGGTTCCTTCCATCTGACCGAACTGCGCGTAATAGGGAGCCTGCTGAACCATCGCTACTGAGGTATGGAACGCCTGTTCAAGATACCATTCCCAACTGGCTCCCGTTACAAAGCCGTTGTGGTTCCGCTCAAGCTGGTACATTACCCACCAGGCAGCAGCGACGTGCGGATAATTATAGGAACGGCCTGTCGATTCAGCCTCCTTCTTGTTCCATGCCGACCATCCTCCGTAGTTAATATCCGGACTGTATGTACCTTCGGGCATATTATCAGGATCATAATAAAAGAGACTTTTCCTGACACCATACTTCCTGTCACCTTCACTGTACTGTATACCACCCCAGAGAGTGTTGTGTACAAAGGCCTGCATCTTCTTCATCTCTTCTGCGTCAGGCTGAATCAGCTGTTTCATCATGGCGCCCAGCCATGAGCCTGCGCCACCCTCATCACTCAAACCGGCTACCCACGCCCTGCTGTCTTCAGTAACCTGCTGCATGCGCCCGTAGTCGTAGCTTATTACTGACAAATGGCGTTTGAAGGGATCATCAGGATTCTCATACCACTGTTCGTTGGTGTAGAACCTGCCCATATCATTCACAACCTGCTCCTCCGGCTTGATTACATTATAATTTATTGACTGCCTTAGTCCGTCGGCATACGTTACTGTGAGCCTTGCACGGCCCCACTCTTTGCCGTTTACCATATATGTTTTCCATCCGTTTGCAGTGGTCGGACCTGCAGTGATGTCGAGAGCTCCTCCCGGATGCACATCAAGCGACTTAATCTCACTTCCGTGTTTGAGGAAAAGTCTGGCATCAACGTCCATCGGCACGACATAGCCTGGTACACCTATCGCAACCGGTCGGCTGTGTTTCAACAGAGTAGATTCAATATCACGCAGTGACGGTGCAAGGACGAACTTCAAACCATAATCGCGTGACTCACCCGGATTAAGTCTGGTCATAGTAGGATGATTCCATGGTTCGGCAACCGACCAGTCTTCAGCTGCATGAGCCCTGCTGTGGGCCATCCACTCATAGAATCCCTCAAATGTTATTCCCCTTGGTGTGCGATCGTCAAGCAACGGATTGTATGCTTCAAACGGAGTGTCTCCGTAAGGCAGAACCAGAAGAACCTGGCCAAGACCATGCAACCTTGCCACCTGCAGGTAACCTGCATCCTGCCCGATATAGGGGTCGTAAAATGAGCATATGGCATGTGCCTGTTCAAGATTCTTCCCATCGAGAATATTATTAAATATTAAAGGCATTCCAAGGGAACCAATCTCTACCGGAAACGAAGAATTGTTTATAATTCTGAACCTGAGAACCAGATCACCGTTTTGATTCTCCCAGTAGCGCTCAATCTTCAGAGGTATTCCATCTGCAAAAGTCGATGTTATATCAGCCGCCGCTATCACGTTGCCACCTGCCGAAGGTATGGCCTTCACAGGAGCCCGATCGAGGGCAGATGAAAAGCGCATCCACTCCTGGGTATCCACAGCCCTGACCCTGAGATTAAGGTCTCCCAGATGATACAACCTGTTACTCTTCCTTGATTCAAGCCTGTCAGACGGTGTAAAATCAAAGCCATCCTCTCCCTTTGGCTGCAAGGCAGTAAGCAACTGCGATTCCCTTATTATTTTCAGGTTGAAACCGGCCGTCTCTGTCTCAATAAAACCACTCTCAAGACCAATTGTACCCTCTTCGGCAGCAAGAACCTGCCACCTGTTCTGACTATAAGCATTGCCTGGCATCAAAAGTGCCACTGCAAATAAAATCCATAAAGACCTCTTATTCAACGACATTTTCATAATATAACTGTTTATTGGTTATCATCATTTTTAGAAGTGTAATATATACATTTATATTTAGATTTTCCAAATTGTCTGTCCATTTTATGTTAATATGGTGTTAAAGTTTGGTTATTCACACAAAATCTGAAGCATTTCCGGTCTTTTTCCGTCTTTGCGACGAATTCTTTTATTAACCTTAAACACCTTGAAATGAAAAAAAAATTAACATTCATCGTTCTTTTTGTCCTTATCAGTTTAGTTACCAGTTCTTTTAAGATTCTGGCGCAGAGAAGTCACCTGGAAAAAGCCCGCAGTGAAGCCGCAGCCTTCAGACTTAACGCTGCCTTGTCGCACCTTGACACTGCCCTGTTGTCAGAACCTCATTCTGTTGAAGCTACCTACATTAAGGCTGAGATATTATTGCTAAGTGGGAGTCAGACCTATAAAAAGTATTTGAGCAGTCTTGAACAGTTGAGCTCTACAGAGGAGTGTACTGTTTTACGAATAAAGGAGGCGATTCTTATAGGCAAAAGTGAAGCATCTGATATGCTTGCTGATGGATTATCATCATACCCCGGAAATGGCGAGTTGAAATATCTTGAATGGCTGCTTGATCTGGATAGAAATGGTATTGAAGGAAGAGCGTGGGAGGCAGGCAAACTTTCAAAAGACATTATTGTGAAACCCCTTCCATGGATTGCATTGTATGGTTATGCCCGGGATACTGATATAGCCCTGAGTCTGGCGTATCTTGATACCCTTAATTCAATGGCAATATCATCTTATCAATTAAAAGACCGTCCATTGCTGGAGTTGCTTACTACACTTCCCAGGCCATCAGGTATAAGTGGTGAGATAGAGTTGGAATATGCAGACTGCGGGCCAGGTATGGGGTTTTTTATGTATGATAAAACAGGCAAAAGAATAAAAATGGAACTCGATACCGGTTCAGGAAGTAATCTCTTCACTATACATAACGATTCAGTGGGAGCCTCTCTTGAGGGACAGGATCTTCTTTCCATAACTGATGGAATATGGTATAATTACATGGAAAAACCTGCTGACATTCACTATAAGACAGTTCACTTCAGCAATCCGTCGATAAATAATGTTGTTACAGGCTATTTTGATAGTTCCTTCAGCAAAGCCGACGGGTGTTTTTCTCCATTTTCACTTGGACCGTGTGCCATTACTATTGATCCCCTGAACAAAAAGGCATGGCTGCGTGACAGCACTGCTTTGGATACATACCTTAAGAACAATAATTCTTACACCTGCGTTGACTACATTGTGCGAAACGGCTGGATCTACGTACCATGCAAGGTAAACAACCAGGAGGTCCTTATGATGATTGAAACCGGTTCCCGTGACGTTAACCTGAACAGTATATCAGCACCCCTGCTTGGCGTTGAGCCATATCAGGGCTCGGTAGTCTGGAGAGGGGCAGATTATCCGGTCACAATGGCTGACTTCACTCTTGAGGTAGGAGATATAACTTATGATGTCAAATCTGGTCATGTTCCTAATTTTGTACTTGGCAACAAATATACAGGGCTTGGTGCGGCCGGTGATATCGGTCCGGATTTCTTCCGGAATTTCATCTTCACCATCGACCCTTACAGCAGGAGATTGATAATTGAGCTCCCTGAAAGTCAGAAATGAAGGCATTCTGATGCTGCTACAGGTCATAGTAAATAGATGGAATTGTAACGAAAATAGGGTTCCCAATTGATCTATTTGGTATTTTTATTGCGATAAACAGGCAAGGGTGATATGTAATGACCTCACCCTCCGCAACTTACCTGAGGCATGAAAAAAACCATTCTGCTTTTCACACTGCTGTGTACAATATACCCGGCAGTTAAGGCGCAGTCGCAGCGCATCTTTACAAGACAAGACACTCTGCGTGGTTCTATAACTCCTGAAAGGGCGTGGTGGGATCTTACATACTATCATCTCGACATAGTCGTTGATCCTGATAATCAGACTATCGAAGGAACCAATACTGTCCACTACAAGGTATTGCAACCCGCAGCGGTAATGCAGATAGATCTTCAGGAGCCTCTGGTTCTGACCAGGGCCGTTCAGAATGGCACAGACCTGATCATAAAGAAGGATGGCAATGCTCATTTTATTACACTTCCTGATCCACAACCCAAGGATGCAATAAAGAACATTGTTCTACACTATGGAGGTAAACCAAAGGTTGCTCCCCGACCACCGTGGTCAGGAGGTATATCATGGGACAAAGACGACGACGGCAACCACTTCATAGTCTCCACCTGTCAGGGTGATGGTGCGAGCCTTTGGTGGCCGTGCAAAGACCATATGTATGACGAGCCAGACAGTATGCTTATCAGCGTCAATGTGCCCGCAAATCTCGTCAACGTCTCCAACGGACGACTAAGGAAAGTTGATCGGGAAAGCAACAACACCAAGACATGGCACTGGTTTGTCTCAAATCCCATCAGCAACTACTGTGTCAATATCAACATCGGTAATTATGTAAGTTTTTCAGATATCTATCAGGGTGAACTGGGTTCGCTCGACTGCGAATACTGGGTCCTGCCCTACAATCTCGAGAAGGCAAAGGTCCATTTCAAACAGGCCCACCTGATGCTTGAAGCCTTTGAACACTGGTTCGGTCCGTACCCGTTTTATGAAGACAGTTACAAGTTGGTAGATGTACCCTACCCCGGCATGGAACACCAGAGCTCGGTAACCTACGGCAACGGATACCGTAACGGATATGGCGGACGCGATCAGAGCGGAACCGGCTGGGGCGACCTTTTCGATTTCATCATAATCCACGAATCGGGGCACGAATGGTTTGCAAACAATATTACATACATTGACATTGCAGATATGTGGATACATGAAAGTTTTATTAACTATTCAGAAAACCTTTTTGTAGAATACCACTACGGCAAAAAGGCCGGAAGCGAGTATGTTCTGGGAACACGCCGCAGCATCAGGAATGACAGACCGATTGTAGGTTTATATGATGTAAATTATGCCGGTTCCGGCGACATGTATCCAAAAGGGGGCAATATGCTTCATACTCTCAGACAGTGGATTAATGATGATGAAAAGTGGAGAGATCTGCTGCGCTCAATGAACAGGGATTTCTGGCACCAGACAGTGTCAGGCGCACAAATAGAGGAGTATATGTCCGAAAAAACCGGACTCGACCTAAAGCCTTTTTTCGATCAATACCTTCGCGACGTCAGAATACCGGTGCTGGAATATTATGTCAAAGGGAAAGAGCTGACATATCGCTGGACGAACTGCGTGCCGCGCTTCAATATGCCGCTGAGGGTTACTATATCAGGTACCACTCATCTGCTGACGCCATCGTCGCGCTGGACTACCCTGGACACAGGTAACGTGAATCCTGTACTGGTTCCTGATGCCAACTGGTATGTGGCAACAATGAATATGACAGGGAAATAACTCTAAAGGGATATAAGATTTACGATTTAAGATTTACGATTTAAGATTTACAAAGGCTAACTCCTTGCTGTAGAGAGGTTTTATGAGTGCGGGACTCAGGGATCAGGCGGAGCGAAGCGGAGTCCTGCACCGAAGGTCGGGAGCCCAGTTCGCAGGGCATCGTTTACCGTCTACCGTTCACCGGATACCGCTTCACCTTTCCTTACTCAGTGTCTGCAGTAGAATATTCAGGTCTTTTTCTGTTGTATTATAGTTTGTTATACAGGCTCTCAGGGTGTTTATGCCTCCTGTACTGTAAACCGATATCCACACTTTCCCGCTGTCGGTGACCCTGCGGCAGAAACGTGTCATCTTTTCCTGATTGTCTTCCAGGTCTGAAAGTCCGAAGTTAACTATCGGCAGTTTAGTGCTGTTGTATATATTCCACCCTTCATCCTTAAGTTTATTCCGCAGCAAATCACCTGTTTCAAACTGACGGTTAATAACCCTTTCGTAGCCATCCCAGGAATATATGAGCATAGCCATAAACAGTTTCAGTCCGGTAAAACGCCTCGACCACTGAATGGAGTGAGTAAAGGGATCGATGATCTCAAACTCTTTACCCTCTCTGGGCATATAGTCAGCCGTAATTCTGAATGTCTCCAGCAGCGCGCCGGGGTGACGTGTTATAATCATACCGGCAGCCATTGGGACAGACATCCATTTATGCGCATCAAATGTTATAGAGTCGGCAAGGTCAATTCCATCGACAAGATGGCGGTATCTGGAAGAGAGAGCAACTGCACCGCCCCAGGCAGCATCAGCATGATGCCACATATTATATTCACGGGCCACACTATCTATCTCTTTAACAGGGTCTATAGCCCCCATGCCCGTTGTACCAAGAGTCGAGACAACCATTACCGGCAAAAACCCGGCTGCGATATCGTCTTTGACCTGCTTTCGCAAAGCAGCTACATCCATTGCATATGATTTCAGCGTCGGAATATTCCGCACACTTCGGCGACCCATGCCTGAGAGTCCTGCTGCCTTTACAAAAGAGTGGTGGCTCTCTTGCGACACATAGATGACAGGCCTGCTGTCAGACCCCGAAAGTCCCTCCTCAGCAAAACCGGGAACAAATCGTGTCAGGGCCATCAGAAGAGCAGTGTGGTTTGCCTCGGCACCGGCATTGGTAAAAGTGCCGTCAATTGAATCAGGCTTATATCCGAATTTGCGCCCAAACTCCCTGATAACATGATTCTCAGCCTCGACAGCAAACGGAGAGTGCGACCAGGCTGCCAACTGAGGATTATAGACGGCGGTTATGGCATCTGCAATTATTCCGGCAAATGCCGGACGTGGATTGAAAAGGCCATAATAACCGGGGTGTGAAGTGTGAACAATAAACTGATCGAGGCCGGCTGTAACATAGTCTATGGCATCGTTCGGCGGCACTGGAGTATTAAAATCAACAGCACAATAGTCGCGGACAACCTCTGGGTCGAGGGGTGGCGCTACCCTCACCTGTGAGGGATCACTGTAATGACGTTCAAGTTTATCGATAAGATAATTCCAGGCCCTGCGCCGATCGCCTGCTGAAAAATCAAAGTCATAATTTTCCATAAAATAACACTCCTTTTTTTAACCCTGGCACCTGATACCTGATACCTGATACCTGATACCTGATACCTGATACCTGGCACCTGGTACCTTTCTACTTACCTATTTAACCAGTTTTCTGTATTTTATGCGTGTAGGACCCTCAGCATTAGTCCTTTTCATATAATTATCTTCATATTCAGAATAAGATCCTTCAAACCAGACCACTTTTGAATCACCTTCAAATGCCATTATGTGTGTTGCCACCCTGTCAAGGAACCATCTGTCGTGTGAGATAATTACAGCACATCCGGCAAAATTCTCAAGACCTTCTTCAAGTGCACGCAGTGTATTTACGTCGATATCGTTGGTAGGTTCGTCAAGAAGAAGAACATTGGCTCCTGATTTAACCGTAAGGGCTAAATGAAGTCTGTTTCGTTCACCACCTGATAAAACAGCGCATTTCTTCTCCTGATCAGCGCCTGTAAAGTTAAACCTTGCAGCATATGCCCTGGCATTCACCGGTCTGTTTCCGAGAACAACCTCATCGTAACCACCCGAAATAACCTGATAAACTGTTTTATCAGGATCAATTGCCGAATGTGACTGATCGACATAACCCGCGACTACCGTCTCTCCAAGAATGAACGTTCCGGAGTCGCATTTCTCCATTCCCATTATCATACGGAAGAGGGTTGTCTTTCCGGCGCCATTCGGGCCGATAACCCCGACAATGCCGTTCGGAGGGAGTTCAAATGAGAGGTTTTCAAACAACAGTTTCTCTCCAAAAGCCTTTGACACTTTATCAGCTTTTATAACCTTGTCTCCCAGGCGCGGGCCGTTGGGAATTACCAGTTCAAGCTTCTCCTCCTTCTGCCTGACATCCTGATTCATAAGGCTCTCATAGGCGCCGAGGCGGGCTTTCGACTTGGCATGTCTGGCCTTCGGGGCCATCCTCACCCATTCCAGTTCGCGCTCGAGGGTCTTGCGTCTTTTAACGTTACCTTTCTCCTCCATCTCCAGTCTGCGGGCTTTCTGTTCGAGCCATGATGAGTAGTTCCCCTTCCATGGAATACCCTCTCCCCTGTCCAGTTCAAGTATCCAGCCGGCTACATTATCAAGAAAATACCTGTCATGTGTAACGCATATTACCGTTCCCTTGTACTGCTGCAGATGAGTTTCAAGCCAGTGCACCGACTCGGCGTCAAGATGGTTGGTAGGTTCATCAAGGAGCAACACGTCAGGCTGCCTCAGCAGAAGACGGCACAGTGCCACCCTGCGCTTTTCTCCTCCCGAAAGAACATTAACGGGAGTCTCTCCTTCAGGACACCTCAACGCATCCATTGCCCTCTCAAGTTTATTCTCGAGATTCCATCCGTCGTGAAAATCGATCTGCTCCTGCAGCGTAGCCTGCCTGTCCATAAGCTCCTGCATTTTATCAGGATTCTCATAAACTTCAGGATCGCCGAACCTGTTGTTTATCTCCTCGTACTCCTTCATAACGGAAGCAATCTCCTGCACGCCCTCTTCCACTACTTCGCGAACCGTACGGGTCTCATCCATAAGCGGCTCCTGGTGAAGTATCCCGGTTGTATAGCCTGCGCTAAAGGCAACCTCGCCCTGATAGGCCTTCTCCTCTCCTGAAATAATCTTCAGGAGGGTTGACTTCCCCGATCCGTTAAGTCCGATAATGCCAATCTTGGCACCAAGGAAAAAAGAGAGGGAGATATCCTTCAAAACCTGCTTATGAGGCGGATAGGTCTTGCTGACCCTGTACATCGAAAAGATGATTTTGTTGTCTTCACTCATGACGAACACTATTAGCCAGCAAATTTAACAGATTTTTTACGGCCGCTGAGAAATAGTGGCGTTTGATTATTTTTGTTTGCTTTAAACCGTATGAAAAAAATATCATTCGTAGTAATGAAAAGTAAAACTGTCTTTCCCATACTTCTTGCTTCAGCAATTCTGGTGTCATCCTGCGCATCAATGATGATGCCGAAGGAGAAGGGTCGTTGCATCAGTTTCAGGGCTGAAGGACTAAGTCTCGGAGAAGCCCTTCCGTCATCAGTCAAATATCTCAGAAAATACTTCAGCCTCAACTGGTGTGCTTCTGACAGCCTTAAGACACACTTTGCCCGTCAGTCTGAATTGCTCAAAAGCAATAGCAGTTCAGACCTTACTGGCAGAGAGGTCGCCACCATTGCCTTCGTAGGAGATATTATGTGGATACGTAACGGATGGAACTCATTCGCAGACAGTCGACTGACAAGCAGACTGGCTGGATATGACATGGTTTTCGGCAACCTCGAAACACCTGTTGACACCCTCTCCGGGGTGCCATCTTTTCTGCCTGACTATGTACGGTATAACTCAGCGCCGGGACTCATCAGGTCGTTCAGGAAAAGCAACGGCAGCAATATCTTTACGGCTCTGTCACTTGCCAACAATCACGCATTCGACATGGGTGCTGAAGGTCTTTCGGGAACCCATGGGTTCCTGCAGAATGAAGGCATATATGCGACCGGAGCATCCCTTCCGAATGACACCATGCAGTCGTATGTCATAGCTGAGAGCAACGGACTGCGAATTGGATTCTATGCTGCCGGATGGGGTATGAACAACCCGGATCTCATTGAGCAGGGGATGCTTAAAATGAATATAATCTCAGGGATAGCTCCTTACAGTGAGAATGATGCCGGCATAACAGAAATTGTTACGATACTGAATAAAATGGAGGCAGACTCGGTTGACCTTAAGGTGCTATTTATGCACTGGGGTTATGAATATGAATTATACCCCGACCCTGTCATTGTACGGCTGGCCCGGAAGCTCGCTGAAGCCGGGGCAGATATGATTATCGGAAGTCACCCGCATGTTATACAGCCGGCAGAGATATGGGAGAGCTGGCCTGATAAATCCGGATCAGAGGCATCGCCTCACAGAACTTTGATTGCCTATTCGCTTGGAAACTTCACCACTGCAATGTATTCTCCTGCTCATCGTCTGGGTATGGTTCTGCCGGTCACGATTAATATTGACGACACCGGAAAACCAGTATGGCGCGCAGGAAAGCCCTGGTTTGTATATAATCACGTGCGTGGCCCGGCCGGCAGAAAACGCCGGCTGATGATCTATGATGACTATATTGGTGAGATTAAGTTACGGTCCGTGCGCAAGGCTGACAAAGTATCAGACAGGCTGGAGCCTATACTTCAGCTTGCTTTTTGAACATTTCTATGGTCTCATCCTGCAAAAGGACCCATATAGTATAAACGCCGGCCAGTGTTCCTATCGGGATATTGAGGCAGCAAACGGCTGCTACAACAATTGAAAGTATCCTTGCCCACCCCTTGTTTGCCAGGAGGCCTACAGCTCCGATAATCCCCAGTATTGAGATCAGTGCAACAACAAGGAAGATAAAAAAGACGAGGCCCTGGACAAATGGCATTACCAATTCCGGCATCTCCTCAACAGGAACAAAATCGAAGGCGAACCTTACTGCAAGGCTGGCAATTATTATTCCTATCAGACCCAGGGAATGCAGTGCTATCCTGATGGCAGCAACAGCAGTTACATGCTTTTTCATTCGGTTTTCTTTCATGGTACTATTTTTTTTGCAAGTTATACATTTAAGTTCTATATGACAAAGACTGTCTGCTCCCGGGTATTGCTGCATCGCATTCCGGCTTATGCTAAAAATTGTTAAATTCAATGCATAACATACCCTGTGGCAACTTAGTTTGCTATAAATTTCTTAATATGAGCTGTTTTTTAAACCTTACACCATGATGGATATGAATTACAGAAAGAGACTTTTGATCAATGTCCTGGCGATGATGATGGTACTGCTGCCATCACTCCAATCATCTGCAAGGCAGAAGGTTCCGATTACCTTCGATAAATACCATGGTTATACAGGAACCGTTGACTACCTCAAAAAGGTGGCGGCGGCTTACCCCGACATAACCGAGCTGATGCAGATCGGAACCAGTGCACTGGGCCGCCCTATTTATGTACTGGTTATTTCAAACATGAAAACCGGCACCACCATTGACAAGCATGTTAACCTTAAAAACATGCGTAAGGAGAATATCCGGAACGTACCTACCATGAAATCGCATCTGGGCAAGCCCGGACATTTTATGAGCGGGGCCACGCATGGTAATGAATATACGGGCACCGAGGTATGTCTTTACATAATTGACAAGCTTGTGTCAGGTTACGGAGATGATCCATCAATAACCAGACTGGTTGACAGGGTTTCCTTCTACATCTGCCCGATTGACAATCCTGATGGTGTCTACAATAGTGTTGAAATGGGCATACCACAGCGGGCAAATTCAATGTACCGTACCTCTGACCTTGAAGGAAAACCGGTGCCGGATGGCCTGATTCCTCAGTTCAGATACAAGCATCCTGAAGGAGAATATGTGATTGATGACATTGATCCCCGTCTTATGGTTCGGCTCAGAGCTGATGAAACGACTTCAAAAGAACGTTACAAGGTTGTAACCACCTATTTTGATGATGCCGGAAACATCAGGAAAGCACAGGAGAGATCAGACGGCATTGATATGAACAGGAACTACCCGGAGGGCTGGTGGACTGAAGACGGGAAACCCGGAGGTACAGGTTTTTATCCGACATCAGCTTCCGAAGTACATGCAAGGGTTGAGTTTTTCATGAACCACAGGAATATTCTTAATGCACAGTCTTTTCACACATCAGGTGGTTTTACATACCGGGCCATGGGAACGGCACCACATACAACCATGAATGAAACTGATGTAGCCTATTTTGACTTCATAATGGGCAAAAAATACCTCGAAATTCTCGGAGAAGAGGTTCCGGAAGCGTGGCTTCACCCTGAAAAAATAGACCAGCTCCGTGAAGATCTAAAGGAAAAGGGCGCCAATAAGTACGCTCAGCTTCGTGGTTATGAACTTCCACGGTACTGGCGCGTAAGCTATAATGAGAATGCCGACAGGCGTTACGGCTACGGTATGGACTCTGACTGGCTTTACGCTCAGCTTGGTATGTATGCGGTTACAACAGAGCTATGGAATGCCTCAAAGGACATACCAGGGTTGGTGATTCCTGAAGGGTCCAACGGACAGTTGGCACTTCAGCGTGCCCTGTTGAAATATCAGGACGAAAAGTATAGCGGAAGGTTATTTGTCAACTGGAAGAAAGCCAGGCATCCCGAGCATGGTGATGGAGAGATGGGAGGATGGAGAACCATATATGCCTCCAATAATGCTTTTCCGGGAGAACCCCTTCTGAATGTATGTGAAAAGCACTGGCAGTTTGAGAAGTTCAGGGCAGAATTGCTCCCAGAGATAAAAATTGCCGCAGCCTCAGCAAAAGTTGTTCATTCGGGTAACACAGCCGAAGCGACCATAACATCCGACGGAAACATCTTTACCGTTAATAAAGGTAAGGGTTCAGGCCGTTACCGGCTGGTTGAAGTCACCGCAACCATTGAGAATACAGGCAGTCTGCCTACACAACTTGCCCGTGCAACATCATTGCCAAATCTAAGGGAAGATGTGGTTTGGCTGATCACCGACAGTGATAAAGTCGAATTCATAGAAGGGTCTGTCTGGCAGAATATCGGAGTACTTGGAGGAACAGCTTCAGTGCCCGGAATAATCCGTGGAGGAAATAACAGTCGTGAAGTGAAGTGGCTGATTGGTGTTAAGGGAGATGTACCACTGAAGATCGTTGTCTCTTCCCAGAAAGGCGGAACGGTGGTCAGGGAATTAAAAGTAAACTAGGGAGGAACCGACATGAAAACTTTAAAGAGACAATTTACATTCGCTGCAGCAGCACTGATCGCATTGATTATTCTACTGCCGCAGCCGGCCAGAGCCCAGAAGAATCTGCAATTGAATATGGGAGGCTATAAGGGAGATCTTGACTTCCCCATTTCATGGAAGAGGTATTACAACTATGCCGAATGGACAAAGATAATGCATGACCTTCAGAAGCAGTATCCTCAGTTAACCGACATACAAAGCATAGGCAAAAGCCGGATGGGTCGTGACCAGTTCCTTCTGACCATTACCAGCAAGGTAACCGGACAGCACGGCGACAAACCAGCCATGTGGGTTGACGGAGCCATTCATGGAAATGAGGTAAACGGAATTACCTGTTCGCTCTACCTGGCATGGTACCTGCTCACAAGATATGATTATGATCCCTTCATTCATAACCTAGTCAACAGATATACATTTTACATATTGCCCGGTCTTAATGTTGATGGCAATGAAGGTTACGTTGCATTCCCAAATACAGAGAACAACCCAAGGGAGCCCTACAGGCCCGAAGACAATGACAGAGATGGTTTATTCGATGAAGATCTTACCGAAGATGTTGACGGTGATGGTGAACTTACAGTTATGTACCGTGAAGATCCGAAGGGTGACTTCAGGCTGTCGGCAGATAAGAGGAGGTTTATCAGGGTAGATGATGACAGCTATGTGGGACTCAGATTCACCCGCATAGGAGCCGAAGGATATGATAACGATGGTGACGGAAGGTTGAATGAAGATGATTTAGGCGGCCCTGACCCCAACCGTAACTTCCCCTATGGCTGGAACCAGCGTGACGGTGAATATTATCCTCTTTCAGAGCCTGAGACCAGAAATGTCTTTGAGTTCCAGATGAAGCATCCTAACATTTTCGCCTCATTTCATTACCATAATACCGGTCGCCTGATAATGTTTCAGGCACCACCGGCAATCCGCACGTCAGCAGATGCACAGGCACAGTACAGTGAGACAGTTGCCTCAAGGCTGGCTGAGATGCGCAGAACCAATCAGTATGCACAGCTTTACACCAGGCAGGTGGCACCCGAGTACCGCCACGACATGGATGTACAAACCAAAATTGTTTCGGAAGGAGCCTATATTCTCAAGAATTACAATCCGGTAATTGGAGGATTGTCAGGGCAGGCCCATGCAGCTGCCTATTACATGCTGGGTGCTTACAGTTACCTGATGGAGTTATGGGGTTCACCTTCACCTTTTGCCGACATTAATAATGACAACAGAGTGAGCGATGAAGAGTTCCAGAAATGGCTTGAGCTTGATCTGACCGAGGCCGGATGGCTGGTTCCCTACCAGTTCGATCACCCCGACTTTGGACCCATCTGGATGGGAGGAACGGCACGCAAACATATCGGACGCACACCCCCTTCAAGGTATATAGAGCATGAAGCAGAAAAAAATGCCCTTTTCGTACTCTATTGTGTCAACCAGTTCCCGGTGGTTAAGATAGACAATGTCGAAGTTGAGCCTGTCAATGCCGATGTCTACAAGGTAACCGTTACCGTCGCAAACGATAAGGTGTATCCTACCGCCTCCGACATGTCTGTTCAGCTTGGCAGGGCAGTACAGGACAAGCTTACGATGAAGACAAGCAATAACATCTCGGTTATGCCTGTTGGTACTTCGGGACGAGGTGGCGCCAGGGGAGGTGCGCAGGCAGCAGCAATGCGTGGTGGAACCGGAGACTCACAGGCGCGAATGACCAGCAGCAAGGAGCTGCAGTTCCGTCTCAGAGGACAGGAGAAACTCTCTTATACTTATCTTGTATCAATGACAGGAAATTCGGGCTGGATGGAATTTGATCTCTGGTCAAAAAACGGTGGCACAGATAACAAAAGAATGGAAATTAAAGTAAAATAGATTTCAATCTTATTGCAGAGCAGAAATCCCTCTTCCCGGAAAGAAGAGGGATTTCCTTTATTAATATTTATGGCTCTGATGCTTGTAAAGAAAAAGCTTCTTATCTTTGATATATAATAGTTACAGACTATGAAACGAAAAGTGGCATATGCAATCTTTTTCATCCTTGTTGCCGTCTCAGTCAACTCTTGTGAATTGCTGCTGCAAAACTGCATGACATGTAAGATGGTCATCTATAACAACAATGAGGTTTTCCAGGAGTATCCGGAGTCGGTTTACTGCGATGAACAACTGGCCGAAATACTGGCGAAGCAGCCGATTATAAACGGATCGCAGACAACAAAATGGGAATGCAGATAACACCCTTATTTTAACTAAATACCCAATACCTGATTATGAAGAGAATCGTTCTATATGCAGCCGGTTTTATTCTGATGGCAATTTCTCTTTCCTCGTGTGAGAGTCTTTTCCAGAACTGCAAACTCTGCAAGCAGGTTACCTACGACGATGGCGATATTATTAATCAAACATCCGAGACTGAGTATTGCGGAGCTGATCTTACAATTATTCTGGCAACGCCACCTGTCGTTGTAGGTTCTCTAACCACACAGTGGGAGTGCAGATAATCAGTATCTCACACCTATAAGGGTTACATCATCTACCTGAGGATTATCACCCTGCCATTCAAGGAAAAGGTTATTCAGCACCTCTCCCTGTTTAATCATGGGCATATCTGAAATTCTTACCAGTTCTTCTTTCAAACGGGCTGACATGAATTTTCTTTGCTCCGGTCCTCCAAACTGATCAGCATACCCATCAGAAAAGATGTAAAAACAATCTCCTTTCTTTAAGTCAATTGTATGAAGAGTAAAGTCACCCATACGGTAATGTATTGCTACGGGCATCTTATCGGGCCTGTAGTGGATAAGCTCCTTACCCCGTATCAGATAGAGCGGATTGTTTGCTCCGGCATAGTATAGTCTGGAGGTACTGAAATCAACAACACATATTGCCATATCCATTCCATCCTTCACCTTGTCATCCTCTTCAGATTGCTTAAGAGAAGCTATTATCTCACCCCTGAGGTTATTCAGTATCTGGTCTGGCATAACAATATTCTTGGCCAGCACTATTTCATTGAGCATTGTGACACCCAGCATACTCATAAAGGCACCGGGAACACCATGACCGGTACAGTCAGCGGCAATTATCATCTGAAGATTATTACGGCGGCTAACCCAATAGAAATCACCACTCACGATATCCAGAGGCTTGAAGAGTACAAAATGGTCGAGATCATCACTGAAAAGCTCAAGTGACGGAAGCAGTGCTGTCTGTATTCTTTTCGCGTATTCTATACTGTCGGTTATATGCTTCTTCTGGTACGCAATCTGGTCGCGCTGCATGGCTGCAATGTCACGTTGCTTCTCAATTTCATTCTTTTGAGCGGTGATCGTCCGGTTCTTCTCCTCAAGCTTAATATTTGCCTCCTTCTTGATACGGTAATTGCGATAAATAATATAGGCGAGAAAAATGAACAGAATAAGCATTAAGGATACAAACCACAGAATCAGCCTCTGCTTTTCAAGAGTGGCAAGCTGTATCCTTATCTTCTCCTCCTGTTGATTTATAAGTAACATCTGTTCGTCAAGCTTTGCCATTTGTACGGCAATCTCTTCCCTTTGGGCTGCAAGCACCTCCTGCTGTCCGGCTACTTCCTTTTGCTGATTCTCAATCGTTGATCTCTGAACAGTTATCTCGCGCCCTTGTCTGTTGATCTGTACCATCTGCCTGTCAAGCTGCTGTTGCTTCTCTAACAGCTCCCTCTCCTTTTCCTCTATCGCATTGTCAAGACTGTCAAGCAGCGCTTTCTGCATTGCTATCTCGGCCTTCTGTGATTCTATTACTAACTGTTGTTCCCTTATCTGCTGCTTTTGCAGCTCGATCTCTTCCATAGCCTGGTCAAACAGATTCTCCCAATCTTCCTTGGTTTTTATTGCCTGGAAGAGGAAATTGGAGTTTACAGACATCCCTGCTTCTATTATCTTGTCTTCATGAACCTGGTAACGTGGCTTGCCCTCCACAACAATGAAATTGATCATAGACTCATTGAAGTCATAGCCTTCGGTAATCAGCATTGTCTGTTTTCCCGCTATTATTTCCTTCACTTTGCTGAGATCAAACCCGCTACTCTTATTTACATACAGTATTTGTGTCGGGATTATCTTGCTCTCTTCCCTGAAATACACAATATCAACCGGCTTCTCCTGTATTTTGGTACGTGTGCGGGCGAGATTTCCCATCTCCCAGAATAGGGCTGCATTGTTGTCAAGAATCCCGATTCTGAAAAACTCCTTATCTGCCAGTCCGTCACCATATTCAATATAACGGGCCATATCGAATATATAAAGGGCCCGGGTGGAATTATTAAATCCTTCCTGTGATAGTGATGTTACTGTCACAAAAAGATATGCAACTGCCACCAAGGTCAATCGTGCATTTTTTATAACTCTTTTCATTTCAGATGGTTTAAACAGGCTTACTATCTACTGATATCAAAAATAGTAAATTGAGCTTATACATCATAATATTTTTTATGTTAATAACTTGTTGAAAACTGCGCCCGAGAACTACCTTCACCTCGATTCCAGTTACTATTTTTACATAATATTACAACCAGCTCAGCAAATCAGCAATGTTGAATTTTTCCCTGTCGGACCTCAGTAACAAGAACATTATTATTATTGACGATGATGTCCCTTCTGTAAAGTACTATGAGACTCTTTTGAAAAGTACCGGAGCTGAGATCACAATATTGAAAAACGGAAGGGATTTCAATGAGCTGATTTCACAGGAAGCCCTCAATGTTGATTTTATCATCATGGATTTTCTTATTCCGTACATCAACGGTATTGACTGTATCAAGCTGTTAAGGAAAAGAGACAAGGAGACACCGGTAATAATGGTTACAGCCTACAGTTCTGACCAGATAAGGAGAGAAGCATTTGTAGCGGGCTGCAATGAGTTTGTCCTGAAGCCATTGTTCCCGGAAAGACTTCTCAACCTTATTGAAAAATACCTTGTAAGGAAGGAATACGCACAATAACAATCATTTTTCGATTTAATCTCCCTCACCGTAAGACCTGCGGATTATCATAAATGAAGCGTAAAGCTCCTCCATCTTTTTATTGATTTCACCTCCTGTCTCCTCATGGCCGTTTGCAACAAGTGCATCAACAATCTTTGATACATACTGCATAGATATCTGTATCTCATACCCGGCAGAGTAAATAAACCCTGGAGACTGAGCAAGATAGTATTCTATCCGCCTGAAGAAATAATCTGTACCATCTTTAGCTATCTCGAGCGCCTTTTCATCAATGCCTGAAGCAAAACAGGCTGCCACCAGGTCAGAGGTAAACATATCATACGGCAATTTGCTGAAAGGAAGCTCACTAAGACAACGGTCTATCACTTCAGCTGCCTTATCGGCTTTGCCTTCGGCAGCAAGTTCTGCTGCAAGCCGTGCATAATGCAATCTTGCCTTAATAACGGTGAGGGTTCTCTTATGAAAATAATCGAGGTATACATCCGGATCGCTTGCTCCTCTCCATCTGAATCTGTTCATCATGTTTTCATAAAGAATTCCGGTATCGACTCTGCCGTAATCGAGCCAGTTCCTGTTATGTGACTTAATTGGAACGAGTCTGAAAGCAATCCCTTCAAGCTGAAAATACTCCTCAAGGCCAAGGGCATCATTATGGTATCCTGAAACAAAATATATCGGTCTTTCCCAGTCGTTATGAGCCAGCATATCCAAAACCATCAGCTGGCTTTTCAATATAGCATTTCCTGTAAGCTTTATTTCTATGTAAGGGACTACAAGCTCTGCATCTTCAGGTCTTACAGTACCATTGGCAACTACCTTCTCCCTGTCAACGGGTATTCTTATCGTTCTTGCAGGTATATAATCAATCTCCTCAGTTGGAGAGATTCTAATCTTCGATGCAGGGTCATTGCTGCGTACGAAGTCGATAACTGCAGAGGCATCAGCAGGTTCCTTGTATCTTTCTACTATATATACCTGGTTATTTACACCTTCATAATACTTTTCTGCAGGAAGAGTCAGTGGCAACGGGTCAGATTCGTAAACCTTCATCTTCATCTGATCGATGTACCAGTCTGTATTGAGCAGCATCAGGTTACATACCCGCACATCAGTTCTGACACCTTCCACCTCCTGCACATACCAGAGAGGGAAGGTGTCGTTATCACCATTGGTGAAAATTACGGCGTTGGGTGCACAACTGTTCAGATAATTTGAAGCCACATCGGTTGTAAGGTACCTTCCTGACCGGTCATGATCTGCCCAGTTCTCCTTTGCCATTATTACCGGTACGGCCATAGAGAATGTGACCGCAATTATTGCGGCGGTTCTTCTGTTCATAAACTTCATCAGGAAATCATAAATAAACAGGACGCCCAGCCCTATCCATATTGCGAATGCATAGAAGGAACCGGCATAGGCATAATCCCTCTCTCTTGGTTGGTTAGGATACTGATTCAGGTAGATGATTATAGCGATGCCTGTCATTATAAATAACAAGCTAACTATCCACCAGTTACGCACATCGCGGTTTAACTGAAATATCAACCCAAACATTCCGAGTAATAGAGGAAGCAGATAGTATTTATTACGTGACGGGTCGTTTTTCATCTCATCAGGCATTCCTTTTACGGTTCCGACTCTGATACGATCAAGAAAGTCAATACCTGTTATCCAGTTTCCGTTAACGGTGCCGCCATGACTCTGTGTATCATTCTGTCTGCCTGCAAAGTTCCACATGAAATACCTGAAATACATGAATCCTGTCTGATATGAAAACATAAACCTGAGATTCTCACTGAACTTTGGTCTTCGCTCAACACGGCGCTCTCCGGTGGAAGGGTCTGTAACCTGCACCGGGACACCTTCCACCCTGCCCCACTCTTTATACCTCTCAATATGGTCGGGCGAATCACTCCACATCCTGGGAAAGAATGTTTTAAACCGATCATCATAGACTCTTTCGATACTCCTGTGAGTAACTTCATACCTCTTCCCAATCCTGTTGTATGTAGGCTTTCCTTCTGTCTTGTAGTCGGTTACCGGCGCGTTGTAATACTGGCCATAAAGCAGGGGTCTCTGTCCATACTGCTCACGGTTAAGATAGTATATCAGACTAAAGATGTGCTCAGGGTTGTTTTCATCCATCGGAGGATTGGCGGAAGATCTGATTAGTATTATCGCAAAAGAGGAATAGCCGATAAGTATCACCAACAACGAGGTAAATGCCGTATTGAGCAGATCGCGCCTTTTTTGTGCAGCAAGCCATACCAGAAGGCCCAATACACCCAGGGCAATAATGTTTATAATTACCGATTCTGATAACAACCACATTCCTGACAGCAATACTGCAACTATGGAGATCAGAGTGAGCTTCAACCTGCCAGTCTTTAACATTGAGAACCTGACAGCCATAATAACAAAGAGGCCAAGAAGGATTACATGTACCAGCACGCCTGTATGGAAAGGCAGGCCGATGGTATTGATCAGGAACAGTTCAAATTGTGATGAGACATTAAGAACTCCGGGTATTATGCCGTACATTATCAGAACAAGTATGGCCACCGATACGACCAGTGAAACTGCGAATCCTTTCCACGAGAAGGTATATTTTCTGAAATAGTATACAAATGTTATTGCCGGTATTACAAGAAGGTTTAACAGATGCACCCCCAGAGAAAGACCCATAAGATATGCTATCAGGATAAGCCATTTGTCGGCGTGTTCTTCCCCATAGCTCTCTTCCCAGCGGAGTAATGCCCAAAATACTGCTGCAGTAAAAAGCGAGGATGTAGCATATACTTCACCTTCAACAGCCGAGAACCAGAAAGTATCTGAGAATGTATAAGCAAGTGCGCCAGCGGCGCCTGCTCCCATCACCGCAAGTATATTCGATGTTGTAAAGTGCTCTGCCTCTTTCAGAATTATTCTCCTTGCAAGATGAGTTACCGACCAGAAGAGAAACAGTATTGTAAATGCACTTGCAAGTGCAGACAGGGCGTTGGCCATCAATGCAACCCTTGTGACATCATTACCGGCAAAGAGAGTAAAGAACCGGCCCATGAGCATGAATACAGGAGCCCCCGGTGGATGACCAACCTCCATCTTATATGCTGAAGCAATAAATTCACCACAATCCCAAAGGCTTGCAGTTGACTCCATTGTCAGCAGGTATGTTACAGCTGCTACAAGGAAAACTGCCCATCCGGTAATATTATTTACTAATCTGAAATTCTTCATCAAGATCTCCTTTCCGCATCCAGGGGTTTGCCGGACGAAAATATGAAATTTGAATGGTATTCTGATACAAACTGTAAGATTTCGGACTGCAATGCTATTGGCAGTAAACCCTCTTCGAGTGGGGGTGTAAACTTTATTATGGTATTAATTGTTAATTTTAATGCCTACTTTTCGGTGATGAACAGATTATCCTCTCTATTAGCAATCCTTATTATACTGGTTGCCCATACACGAACGGCAGCACAGTTTTATGAGACAGGAACCGATCCGGCGTCAATCAAATGGAGTCAGATAAAGGGAGACAATTTCAGGGTAGTTTTTCCGTCACCATATCGCGATGAAGCCTTCAGAACACTCTTTTATCTCGAGAATGCTTACGGGCTTATGAAGAATATTTACCGTCAGCCGGTTCGGTCCGGAAGAAGTAATGTTATAATGCATAACTACTCATCCGAATCAAACGGCTACGTAAGTCTTGCACCGGACCGGATGGAGCTCTATCCTATGCCGGGACAAAACAGCACGCCAACAGACCAGCTTCTTTCACTTACATATCACGAGACTGTGCATATCATGCAAACAAGGGCTCTGAATACCGGTTTTACAAGGTTTATGTCATTACTGACCGGAGAGTCATTTAGTGGAATAACAGCAGCATTGCTCCCCATGTGGTTTTACGAAGGTGAAGCTGTGCTCTACGAGAGCATTCTTACACCTGGTGGCCGGGGCGACAATCCCTCCTTCAACAAGGACCTCAAGGCCCTGTACCTTCAAAAGCCCGGAGGATACAGCTATAACAAGATTCTTTTCGGATCGTATCGCGATTATACCCCTGACCATTACAGATATGGCTTCAGGATGACAGAATATGCAAGATCAAAATATGGTGAAGAGCTCTGGAGAGATGCCGTAAAAGCAACAGGATCGAAAGCATTTCTTATTAATCCCATAAACTTAAGTCTCAGGAAGTCTGCTTCTTTAACCAAGAAAAAGCTTTATGATGAGACATTTTCAGAACTAAGTAAATTATGGAATTCTGAAATGGTACAGGAAATCCCTGTCGGGTATACCTCCCTGAGGCCTTTTAATCGTGATTCCTATGTTAATTATATGTCACCGGTGCAGATTGGCGCTGACTCAATTATCAGTCTTAAAACTTCTTTTTCAGAGCCTCCTGCAATAGTGTTGCTAACAAACAACGGGACCAAGGAAAAAAGAATCCTATATACAGGATGGTCATGGCCGTTCTACATCTCGCATGGTGCCGGGAAAATTGTATGGTCGGAGTTACAATACGATCCCAGATGGGAAAACCGGAACTTCCAGGTAATAGCAGTTCATGATCTGAAATCGGGTATTACTTCAAGGTTAACCAAAAGATCACGATATGTTGCACCGGCAATATCATCAGACGGATCAATGATTGCCACAGTAGAAAACACTCCCGCCGGAGAAAACAGGCTGGTTTTTCTCGACGGTTTGACAGGGGAGATAATCAGAGAGGTAGCCTCCCCTTCAAATGGTTATCCACAGCGACCAGAATGGTCTGATGATAACACAGAGATTACTGTAATTATGTTAACAGACAAGGGAGAAGGAGTTTATAATTATAATGTTAATGAAGATAGATGGATGATGGTTCTTGAACCTGGCCGCCATGATCTTCAGGCCGCACAGATGAGGAATGATACTCTGTTTTTTATTTCATCGGCAGGCGGAACAGACAACATTTTCATTAAAACACCTGAAAAGACAATTCATACTATTACCAGATCGCGATTCGGAGTGGATGGTCTCAGCCTGTATGGTAACAGGGTATTATTTTCAGATTATAATCATTATGGCTTTAACATAGTATTCACCGGAATTAAAGGAAGCCTGTTCGACTATGAAAACACAGAAAAACCGGCTTCATCTCTGCTGGACAAGATAGATCTTCCTGATTCTGATCCCGGGCTGCCGTTCCTGACAGGTGATAATTCAGAATGGGATAGTATACCTGACTACAAGGTATCTCCTTACAGAAAATGGCAGCATATATTAAATATTCACAGTTGGATGCCCTTCTATTTTGATCTTGACAGAGTTTCCGCAGATCCCACATCGATAAGGCCGGGGTTAACCCTTCTGACTCAGAACCTCCTAAGCACTGTAATCGGCAGTTTTGGATATGAATATTCTGATGGCGATCACAAACTGCATACAGGTATAACCTGGAAGGGATGGTATCCTGTTGTCGATTTCAGGTTGTCATATGGGGGAGAACCCGCTATTTTCAGAGGAGGTCAGGATGTAAATCCATCTGCAATTTATCGTGCCATTTCGACCAAAACAGAAATATCACTTCCATTGAGGTTTAGCACAGGGGCATCTTCCCAGTTCTTAAGATTTTCGGTTGATCACTCCTATGAAAACAATTACATATACGATCCTTCTCTGTCAAATTTTGACTATGGCCAGTCCTTTCTTACAGGAAGGATATTCTTTTCAAACAGCCGTCGTTCAGCACGACGGGATATTTTCCCTCCTCTGGCACAGGTACTGGACATAATACATACAGAAGCCCCTTTTGACGAAGAAACATACGGTCCGATTACGACTATCAGGATTGCATATTATCTGCCGGGAATAATAAAAAATCATGGTCTCAGACTCAGATTCCAGGCTGAATGGCAGAAACCGGTACGCTACTATCTTGGAAACAGAATTGATTTTCCCAGGGGGTATAGGGACATCATTTCTGAAAAGATAGAGAATATCAATGCCGATTATGTATTTCCGATAGCCTATCCTGACTTTTCTGTCGGCAGTCTGCTTTACATAAAGAGAATACGTGGAGGATTGTTCGGTGATATGGCACAGAGTACCGGGACATATTACATTAACGATCGCAGATTTGTAAGCGAGAAGCAGATTTTTACTTCATTTGGCGGAGAGCTGCTGGCCGATTTTCATGTATTAAGGATCCCTTTTGGTATATCAGCCGGAGCCAGGGGCGGATACATTCCCGGCGAAAATAGGTCATTCATAGAGGGGGTCTTCAGTGTCGACATATATGGTTTCAGCGTCGGCGATCGAAAGAGATCAGGATTTCCTCAGATTTCTCCCTGATGATGTCCCATGCTTCATTCACGTGTCTTTCAGCGACATTAGTCTGTGATACAGCCATCCTTAGTATATAGTTTCCATCCAGAACGGTATGAGTCAGGTATATCTTGCCGGTGTCGTTAACCGTATGGTTAAGTTTTTCATTCAATTCATTATATCTCAGCGGATCGAGGCTCTGGGGCGCAAACCTGAAACAGACCAGATTGAAAACCGGCCGGGTAACAAGTTCAAATGATGGATCTGAAGCAATCTGCCGTGAAAGCCCTGCGGCAAGGTTTATATGGTTTCTTATTTTTGTTCTCAGGCCTTCAAGACCATAACACCTGATAACTGCCCACAGTTTGAGAGCCCTGAACCTTCGTCCGAGAGGAATACCCCAGTCGCGATAATCATTTACCTGGCCTCTGGTACGTGTTTTTAAATATTCGGGCAATATTTCAAAAGTATTTATCAGGTGTGCGGCGTCTTTAACAAAGTACACAGAACAATCAAAATTGGTGAACATCCATTTATGGGGATTGAATACGAAGCTGTCGGCACGACTGACTCCTTCAGAAAGATGCCTGAACTCCGGCAACAACATGGCGGTACCTCCCAGGGCTGCATCAACATGAAGCCACAGGTCATATTTACTGCATATTTCACCTATTTCGTTCAGCGGATCAACGGCTGTTGTACCTGTTGTGCCTATTGTTGCAATGACACAGCAAGGTCTGTACCCGGCTGCAATGTCTCTGACTATAGACTCCTCAAGGTCTACCGTGTCAATGGCATAATCTCCGTTGGTCCTTACCTTAACGAGGTTCCTCCTTCCCAGTCCTGCTATCTTAACGCCCTTTTCAACAGAAGAGTGAGCCTGGGCTGATGTATATATTCTGAGTGTGCCGTTGCCTGCAGCACCCAGTTCATTGTAACTGTAACGTGTAATCTTTTCACGGGCAGAAATAATTGCGGTAAGTGTTGCCGTTGATGCTGTATCATGTATTACCCCCTCAAATGATTGCGGAAGCCCCATGCTGTCTCTTAACCAGTTCATCACTCTCTCTTCGAGTTCTGCCGCTGCAGGTGATGTTTCCCATATCATGCACTGAGCTCCTATTGTTGCTGTCAGCATCTCGGCGAGTATTGACGGGGGGCTGCTATTGGCCGGGAAATAGGCAAAAAAACCCGGACTCTGCCAGTGAGTGATGCCAGGCATCAGTATATCCCTGAAATCGTTCATCAGGGCCTCGAAACTCTCAGGCTGCAGAGGCGGGGAATCAGGTAAAGCCTTAAATATTTCTCCGGGTTTAACCTGTGACTTAACGGGAAACGTCTCAACATTATCCATGTACCAGGCCATCCACTCTACAAGTTCGTGGGCGTATTTCCTGAATTCTTCTGTAGTCATGATATTATAAATGAGCTGATTCTGCCAATAGTATTATTCGATTCATCTTTACCTCGATCAGACCTCCGCTGATTTCAAAAAAGAGGTGTTTGCCCTGAAAATCCACAACAGTAACAGTTCCGTTCTCCAATGTTGATATTATCGGGGCGTGATCTCTGAGAATCTGAAAAGACCCCTTTGTTCCCGGGACCCTTACAGATCTTATCTTACCTGTATATACCGCAGAGTCTGGTGTTATGATCTCGAGTCTCACCTAAGGCCTGTTTTTAATGGGTACCTGCTATTAGTTTCTCTCCCTTCTCAATAGCATCTTCAATAGTTCCTACCAGCAAAAAGGCTGCTTCAGGATACCGGTCTACTTCTCCGTCGAGTATCATATTGAAGCCTTTTATTGTATCTTCAATTGACACCAGTTTCCCCGGTATATTGGTATAGGTCTCGGCTACATGAAATGGTTGCGACAGGAATCTCTGAACCCGTCTGGCCCTGTGAACAACCTTCTTGTCCTCTTCCGACAGCTCGTCCATACCCAGTATGGCAATTATATCCTGAAGTTCATTGTAACGCTGAAGTATCTCTTTTACTCTCTGTGCACAATTATAGTGGGCTTCTCCAACTATTTCGGGAGTAAGTATCCTGGAGGTTGAATCGAGAGGATCGACAGCAGGATATATTCCCAGTTCCGATATTTTTCTGCTGAGCACTGTTGTCGCATCAAGATGAGAGAAGGTAGTAGCCGGAGCAGGGTCAGTAAGGTCATCTGCAGGCACGTATACAGCCTGTACCGAAGTAATTGATCCGTGTCTTGTCGATGTGATTCTCTCCTGCATTACTCCCATTTCGGTTGCAAGAGTAGGCTGATAACCGACTGCCGATGGCATTCTCCCAAGTAACGCTGAAACTTCAGAACCTGCCTGGGTGAACCTGAATACGTTATCCATAAAGAAAAGAATATCTCTTCCTCCTCCGCTCTTTTCGTCACCATCCCTGAAATGTTCTGCCACCGACAATCCCGAAAGGGCTACCCTTGCCCTTGCTCCCGGAGGTTCATTCATTTGTCCGAATACCAGGGCAAGTTTAGACTCTTTCAGAGCATTATAGTCAACCTTTGAAAGATCCCAGCCGCCTTTCAACATATCTTCGAGGAATTCCTTTCCATAATTTACAACTCCGGCCTCCAGCATCTCCCTCAGCAGATCATTACCCTCACGTGAGCGTTCGCCGACTCCGGCAAAAACAGATAGCCCTGAGTAGGCTTTTGCAATATTATTTATCAGTTCAAGAATGACAACTGTTTTGCCAACACCTGCACCACCAAAGAGCCCGATTTTGCCTCCCTTAGAATATGGTTCAATCAGGTCAATCACCTTTATTCCTGTATAAAGCACCTCCTTTTCCGTTGACAATTCTTCATACTGTGGTGGCTTGCGATGGATCGGATAACCTGCAGTCTTGTCGAGAGGCTTCATCCCGTCAACGGGATCACCGGTAACATTCATCAGGCGACCCCTTATCTGTTCACCTATGGGCATGGTAATAGGTTTGCCGGTAGCTGTAACTTCCATTCCCCGCCTTAATCCGTCTGTTGAGTCCATGGCTATTGCCCGTACAGTCTTTTCGCCGATATGCTGCTGACACTCTACAACCAGCACAGAACCATCATCACGGCTTATTTCAAGGGCATCAAGTATTGAGGGCATCTCTTCTCCCTCTCCGGGAAACGAAACATCAATTACAGGGCCGATTACCTGACTGATGTGACCTTTAAGATTTAACATGAGACTGTATTAATTATGAATTATACAAAGTTAATTTTTTTTGCCAACCGTATCAAAAAATCGTTTCTGCATGCAGCATTTTATCATTTGATATTGAGGTTTAAGTCAACCTTCAAAGGTTGTTTGTCAAAAAAATATTGCAAATACAATTCTTTGACATAAATTTAAGGAATAAAACAGAGTTCCAACTTTTAAAAAAACCCAATCCATGAAAAAAGTCTTCTTCTTGTTCCTTTTAATCTTTGCATCATTTATCGTCGCAGAAGCTCAATTGACAAAAGCCGGCGGAGGCCTCGCTTACGGAACAGGTGTATGGTTCCGTGATGAAAGCATTGATTTAAGCCATAAAACCGGTAATCCGGCTATTAACTTCAAGGCTATATATGAAATATCCCTGCCTTTTCATATCTCACCATCGGTAAGCATCTTCATGCCACGAGTCACTAAGGAAGATTTCATTGAATATTCTTACAAGCAATCCCTGTCAGCATTTCTTTTTGACATAAATGCCCACTATGTGTTCAACTCTCTTGACAGGTTTGAGTTTTACGGACTAAGCGGAGTGAATGTTACACTACTGAGAATGAGATTCAAGGATAGTTTTCCGGATGGTAACCAGGCATCAACATCATCAGAATCAGCAATCGGCCTTAATCTGGGTGCCGGGACTTACATGAAGATGACCGAGCAGCTGGATGTTTTTGCGGAACTGAAATATATACTTAGCAAGCGTGATCAGTTCATGCTTACTGCAGGAGTTTTGCTTAACCTCGACTGGTTGAAGAAGAACGAGACCAAAATATTCTGAGAGTTATTTTTCACGACCGATAAGTGAAGTAAACATCTGAACTATTACCTCCCTGCGTTCTGGCTTGACAGATATTCCATCAAGATATCTGAAGGATTTTTCGATATAGCCGGAAGCAAGCTTCCCGGATATTTCCTTTACGCCTAAAGAATTATAAATGGCGGTAACCTCTTTTATCTTTTCAGCCGGATCGAACTCTTTCATTGCCAGCAATTCATTAAGCCTCTTTTTTAAGTTGCCTGTTGCCAGTTCCAATGACTTAACCAGCAGGTAGGTTTTTTTATTTGATACAATATCGCCGCCTGTGGCTTTACCAAAACGCTTTGAATCTGAATAGACATCAAGAATATCATCCTGTATCTGGAAAGCAAGACCAAGGTTTCTCCCCGATTCATACAGCATATCACCATCACTGTCTGAAGCCCCCCCGATAATAGCACCTGTTTTCATGCATGCAGCAATCAGGACAGCAGTCTTAAGCTCAACCATCCTCAGATACTGATCACGGGTAACGAAAGACAATCGTTCGAAATCCATATCCATCTGCTGCCCTATGCACACCTCAGTAGCTGTCTGGTTATAGAGTCGAAACACTTTCGGAAGGACCTGCATTGGAGCCTGGCCGATGCATTCGTTGGCGATAAAGGCCATTACGTCACCCGACAATATTGCCTGATTTACTCCCCATTTCTCGTGGACTGTCGGTAAGTTTCTCCTGACAGAAGCGTTGTCCATGATATCGTCATGCACCAGGGTGAAGTTATGAAACACTTCCAATCCTATTGCAGGCATCAAAGCTTCAACCGGATTATCGCTGTAGAGGTTGCAGGTCATCAGAGTCAGAAGCGGCCTGAGTCTCTTGCCTCCCATCGATAGGATATATTTCACCGGTTCAATCAGCTTTTCAGCCTCATCATTATAATGAAGACCGGTTATAGCTTTGTTAATAATATCGCTTAATTCCTCCTTTGTATACATTAGCGTACTATTTAGGCAAAGAGTTCAAATTTAAAAATTAATCCTTATCGGGGCACCAGGATCGTAAAAACAATA
>Ga0334882_1000532_pt1 | contig 58370 bp, 46 predicted proteins | sample GraSluR1_MG_5_FD_207226 | JGI IMG/M metagenome (GOLD analysis project Ga0334882, IMG submission 207226) | Sludge microbial communities from methane-producing bioreactor in Wageningen University, Netherlands - Granular Sludge_15_04-R1 | ecosystem: Engineered > Bioreactor > Anaerobic >... | reverse complement strand
ATGAATCTTTCCAATTGCATTCAAATCAACTGATACATTATCCCAATCATCATGTGCCTGATCCAATTTCAAAGCCTCCTGGTAGGCTTCCAGCGCTTCATTATATTTACCAATAATTGTATAGCTGTATCCCAACTCCCTATAACCAATGGCCAGAAAAATTGAATCGTTCGCTTTTTCGGAGTATTTTATGGATTTTAGTATATGGGGTATTGACTTTTGGTATTCTCCAGAGCTACCATAGCATTCACTTTTCTTAAGAAAGGCTTGAGATAATGAGCGATAATCGATTGAAACCTTTTTTTGTTCATGGTTAATGAAACTATCTATTAGAGCAAAAGCATCGTGGTATTCTCTATTTTCGATCATTTGATCAACACGAATCAAGATTGAATCTAATACCAAGGGAGAATTTATGGTCGTTGCTGAAGGATAAAAGCAAAAAGATGTTATAAAAAGAATCAAAAGGGATAAGGATTTTGTCATGATGTATTATTATTCTGCCCGAAAATACAATTTTTTATTTTGGTTTGTAAGGGTAAACCTAAAAATCAAGGAGGTTTTCGATTGCTATTCTCTGATAAAATGCTGCATATCTATGGGTATTTCAAATGAAAATTCAACAAGTCCTTGAACAACACCTTCATTAAACCAAGGAGTTTGAAAAATCAGCTTTTTAACACCCCTCTTTTCTATGGTATAGCAATTGGTCTCACCTTTATCCATAAGCGATAGTATTTTTTGCCGAGAACTACTGCTATGGCAATCAAAAAGACTTTTTCCAATTAGATCAATTCCACCCCATTTATTAAAAGTTTCAGCTGCTTTGGGATTCATATATTGAACTATTCCGCTTTTATTGCACACTGTAACAGAGCATGCAATTCCTTCGAGCCAAGTTATTTTATCATTCATTTTTTGTAGTTTTGATTTCTCAACAAATGTAAAATAATTATCAACCCATTCATCATATTTTAACATGAATCCAAAATCAACTAGAACCCCTGTATATCGGGATACTGGATTTCACCTAGAGGATATTCCCACAATGAAGAAAGCATTTAAAGATGAAATTGATTATCCACGTGATCCTGAATTATATATATATGGCCGATATAGAAACCCAAATGTGGTTGCTGCGGAGAACATGATTATGAAGCTGGAGGAAAGCCAATGGTCATTACTTACACAGTCTGGATTAGCAGCGATTGATACGGCTCTTTCAATTTTTCATGTAAAGGAAAATACAGGAAAATGGCTTTTTTTCTCAGAAATTTATGGTGGAACTAATCATTTTATTGACAAAGTATTAACAAAACGACGGGGTATCGATATAGTAAGGTTTACCCCTGATGTGGAAAAATACTCTTTAGAAAAATTTGAAAAACTGCTAAAGGATGCTAACCCATCGGTTGTTTTCTTTGAGGCGATCTCTAACCCAATGCTAATAGCAATAAATGCAGAGGAATTCATCAAATTAGCCAAAAAGCAGGGTGCTATAGTAATGGTTGATAATACTTTTGCCACACCATTCCTTTGGAAACCTTTGAAAAGTAATGCTGATATAGTAATACATAGCGTTACGAAATATTTGGCAGGGCATGGAAATATTTCTGCAGGAGTACTATCAGGAAATAATCCTGATTATTTGAAAGCAGCCATTGAGTACCGAAAATTGGTTGGGCATATGCTATCTCCAGATGATGCGGCTCGACTCTGTGATCAATTGAAAACCTTTGAGTTACGAATGGATAAACACTGTAAGAATGCGTTTACCCTGGCAAAATTTTTGAATAATCACAAAGCAATCGAAAAGGTACTATTTCCTGGGTTAAAGTCTCATCCAACACATACCGAAGCAAATGGATTGTTCAATGGCAAGGGTTATGGCGCAATTATTACATTCGATATAGCAGGAAGTTCTAACCATGAAAAATCGAAGCGCTGTAATAGTTTTATTGAAGCGGTAAAAGATAATATTCCTCTTGTGCCAACACTTGGCGATGCAGATACTATTCTAATGCCCATAGAACCTGTTTGGGGTGATAAATTTCCATACCCGGGAATGATAAGACTTTCTGTTGGAATTGAGGATGTTGAATTTCTTTGCAATGTTTTGGGTAATGCTTTAGATTCTGTAATTTAACCATTTAAATAATAATTGAAACTATTGATTAACCCTATCTAAAATATCTGAAAAGTTAAATGTCAACAACACAAGGATTCATTTTCGATTATAGTAAGTGCGTAGGATGCCATGCATGCCTAGTTGCTTGTTCTTTAGAAAATGGTGTTAATCCCCCGTTAAGTTGGCGAAAAGTAAACCATTTCAATAAGGAAAAACTTCCCCTTTTAGGTTTTGTACATCAATCAATTGCATGCAATCATTGCATTGAAGCACCCTGCATGAAGGCCTGTCCCTCAAATTCTTTCAGTTTTGATAAGCAAACGGATGCAGTTATTCATAATCAAGATAGGTGTTTGGGCTGTAAATATTGCATATGGGCATGCCCATTTGAAGCCCCAAAATATAACGAAGAAAAGGGAATCATCGAGAAGTGCCATTTTTGTTATCATAGGCTAAAGGAAGGTGAAATGCCTGCATGTGCTTTACATTGCCCCACAGGGGCATTATCATTTGGACAAATAGAGGAACAAGCCCAACTTAATGCAATTGGTTTTTCTAAAAAGAACGTTCATCCAAAAATAAATGTTATTGGTAGTGAGATTGTACATGATATTCCAGAAATTGACATAAAGGCATCAGGTATTGAAAAAACCAACCTGAAAAAAAGCATTTTAAAGTATGAGCATTCAATAATTGATGCCTTAAATGAATGGCCTCTCGTTCTATTCACTTTTATTGGATCGCTAATAACAGGTTGGTTTTGGGCTGAAAAACTACTGAATTCCATACAAATCCCTTTTTGGATTTTTGTAACACTAGGTTTTATTGCCCTATTCTTGAGTACATTTCATCTTGGAAAACCATTTCGGTCACATCTATCATTGCTAAATCTGAAAAATAGCTGGCTTAGTCGCGAGATTCTGTTTTTTGGATTATTCTTTTTTACTGGTATTATGGCTTTTCTGAGTGGAAACAATATGATGGTTTATCTAACATCATTAATGGGTTTACTTTTCCTTATCTCAATTGAATTTGTTTATTCAATCAAAGAAAAAAAGAATCGAACTCTATTACATAGCGCAAATACTTTGGCAACAGCTTTAACTTTCACCGCGCTCTTTGCTGAATTTTGGAGTATATTGATTCTATTACTCGCTTTAAAAACTATGGCGTTTACCATCCGTAAGGGTTTACTATCGTTATTTGAAAGTCCTTTGATATCAATCATTTCATTTGCAAGAATGATTTTTGGCATTTTCGTACCTCTTTGTTTTGTAGTTTTTACAGATTATAAGTTTTCTTGGTGGCTTTTTGCCTCTTTAATTCTTGGTGAAATTATTGATCGTTTTATATTTTATGTTGATTTTAAGAGATGTACAGTAGATTGCATTACAATTTGAAAGTATCCATCTTTTACAATTAACTTAATTTAGATCAATATCAATAAAATTTTGATTAACTAGCTTGTAAAAAAGAATTGAACCGTTTAGTTTTGCTATTAAATGAAATACAGATCAAACCTTTTTCTTGATCTTTACGTAAATAATTCTACTAAAACTAATTAATTGGAGACTATATCTAAAATAACCAACATTGGTAAGCAAGACTCACCAAGTTTATACTTTAAACTATTTATTTTTACTATAGCATTAGCCATTTCAATGGTGTTTTCTGAAAATGCAATAGCACAAGGTAGTTTACAGGCTTACGTAAGAGTAAGAATAAAAAAAGGAAATACAGAAGGTTCTCAGATTATATTATATAAAGATGGTTCTCAAATTGGCTCATATCCTGCTGGTCGTGGAGGACGATTTGAAGTTCGCCTTGACTATGATGCTGACTACATCTTCTCTTTCGAGAAAACCGATTATGTAACCAAAAAAATAAATATTAACACCAAAGTTCCTGCTAATTTCCCTAAGGAAAGAGATAATATTATTGATTTTGAAGTTGAACTTGAACCTCAAGCAGATATGTCTGCCATAAAGGTTTATGACAATCCTGTGGGAAGGATTAATTACGATTCTAGAAAAAATGATTTTGGTTATGATGTTGACTACTCCGCTAGTTTTCAGAAAAAAGTACGAGAGGAAGAAAAAAAGATTGCTGAAGAAAATAAACAAAAAGAAATCCAAAAAGAACAGGAGCGAATAGCGGCTGAAGCAGAAAAGAGAAGGCAGGAACAAGAAGCACAAAGAATCGCACAGCAAGAGGCTCTTAAAGTAGAACAGGAAAAACAACGGAAAGAGGCTGAAGTTCGGGCATTAGCTGAAGCCAAGCGCCGTGAAGAGGAAAAAAGACTTGAAGAAGAGCAGAAAAAGCAAGAAACTGAAAGGATTAGACTTGCAGAAGAAGCCAGAAAAAAGGCAGCAGAGGAAGTAAGAATAGCAGAGCAGGAAAGGGTTAGAAAAGAAGCCGAAGAGAGAAGAATAGCTGAAGAAACTCGTCGTAAAGCAGAAGAGGAAGCTCGTATAGCTGAACAGGAAAAGCAACGAAAAGATGCCGAAGCGCGTGCAATGGCAGAGGCCAAACGCCGTGAAGAAGAAAGACAACTAGAATTAGAACGACAGCGTCAAGAAAACGAAAGGATAAGAATTGCTGAAGAAACAAGGAAAAAAGCCGAAGAGGAAACAAGAATAGCTGAACAGGAAAGAATTAGGCAAGAAAATGAAAAACGAAGGCTTGAGAATGAGGTTCGTCGTAAAGCTGAAGAAGAAGCACGTGTAGCCGAACAAGAACGATTAAAAAAGGAGGCTGAAGCAAGAACTTTAGCAGATTCTCAAGCACGAGAGGCTGCTTTAAAGAAAATTGCTGAAGAGAAACTTAAAGCTGAAGAAGAAGCTCTTAGAAAAGCCGAAGAAGAAGCAAAAAGAAAGGAAGAGGGAAGAAAACTAGAAGAAGAAAGAATTAGAAAAGAAATTGAAAAAATAAGAGAAAACGAGGAACGCTTAAGAAAACAATTGATTGAAGAACAGGAAAAAAGGCAGGCTGAACTGAAAAAAGAAGCCGAAGAACGCAAGAGAAGAATGATTGCTGAAATGGTAAGTGCCGATAAAGGTGAACCCATTCCTGCCGAAAATTTAACCGCTCGTTACAGTTCAGATCGCACTCAGGAACAGATAAACCTTAACTTAATTGTTGTAACCCGTAGCGTTTTTAATAGAGATGGTGTTATTACTTTTTACTCAAAAGTAGAACACGAGAACGGATCAAAGTATTTCTTTAAGAATGGGGAAAATATTTCGGAATGGCAGTATTATAACGAAATTCGCAAATAATATATTAATACTAACAACTCGCCCCATTATTAAATGCAAATTTTTACAACATCTTGCCCAAGAAATTGCTACAGCACATGTACTTTTCTTGTTCATGTAGATAAGGGTAAGATTGTTAACCTATCCCCCCACCCTGCCAATAAAGCTACCCCCGAAGGTATCTGCCTCAAAGGTTTAAGCTATGTTGAAAGGTCAAACTCCCCCGACAGAATTATCTATCCTCACAGAAAAGCTTCAGATGGTAAATTTAAGCGTATTAGCTGGGACGAAGCCTTGACCTCTATTTCTGCCCGATTGATCCATTATAAAGAGAATTATGGTCAGCAAAGTGTGTTGTTTTATAATGCCAGTGGCATGTCGGGGTTAATTAATGAGCTGAGCGGAAAATTTTGGCGGGAAATATATGGTGGAGCCACAACTGTTTACGGAAATCTATGCTGGCCTGCTGGTCTTGAAGCCACAAGGCTAACTTTAGGTGAGAACAAACACAATGTTCCCTGGGACTTAGAAAATGCCAAACTGATAGTTTTATGGGGTAAGAATCCTGCTGAAAGCAACATTCAGGAAATGATTCCCATTGGTAAATCCATCGATAAAGGGGGTAAACTTGTTGTTGTTGATCCTCGCAGAACGGATTCTTCTCAACGAGCTTCTCTGCTTATTCAACCAATACCCGGAACTGATGCTGCCTTAGCCTTAGCCATTGCAAACCTGCTTATCTTAAATGATTGGATCGACAAAGATTTTTTAAAAAAATACGTTAAGGGATTTGAAGAGTTTAAAAACCATGTTCAAGGTTATTCATCCCTTTGGGCATCCGAAATAACTGGAATTCCAGAGGAGTTGATATATAAACTTGCCTGGAAAATAGGCAATATAAAACCCATGACTCTAATACCGGGTTATGGGATGCAGAGATACAGCAATGGTGGTCAAACGGTTAGGTGTCTATTAGCTCTATCAATTTTAACAGGCAATATTGGCAAGCCAGGGGCTTGCTGGCACTACGCCAACCTTCAGAGCTTCGTTTTCGATGATGTATTGGAACCTCTTTGCTACTATCCTCCAAAAGAACCTGATGGTGTAATACGCCGTGCTATATCCACTGCACGGCTTGGAGTTGATATGCTTGTCATTAAGAATCCTCCGCTCAAAATGATTTGGGTGGAAAGGGGAAATCCAATTGCACAAAACCCTGACACAAATGCTGTTCTAAAGGCTTTTCGTAAACTCGACTTTAAGGTTGTGGTAGAGCAATTCTTCACTGATACTGCTCTTGAAGCAGATATTGTGCTACCTGCCAAAAACATGTTCGAGCAGAGCGATATCATTGGATCTTACTGGAATCCCTACGTTCAGCTAAAACAGAAAGTAGTTGAACCGGCAGGAGAAGTTATGCCAGAAAATGAAATATACTATCATCTGGCTTTAAAACTTGGGTACACCAAGGGTGAAGTTGAAAAAGTGCTAATTCCTCCAGACGATGATAATGTTGATAAATTTCTGAATGAAAAACTCCAGAGATTTCCTCAACTATCCCTCGAAAAGCTAAAAGAGGGTCCTATCATGGCACCAAACCTTCAGGAAATTGCCTTTGCTGATTTTCGTTTCGAAACACCCAGCGGTAAAATTGAATTGTATTCACAGCAGGCTAAAAAACTTTGGAGGGTTAATCCATTACCAACATTTGAAAAGCCTAAAGAGGGGTTTAATGAGAAAACCGAAAATGAAGAGTTTCCACTCTTTCTGATGAGTCCAAATACTAAAAACAGGATTCACTCACAATTCAATAACCTTTCGGTTATCAAAATGCTTAACCCAAAACCATTCGTTGAAATTAACCGATCGGATGCTAACTACAGAAGAATTAAAAATGGAGATAAAGTAAAGGTGTTTAATACCAGAGGGGAGGTTAAAGTTATCGCTAATGTGACATACTCAGTAAGAAAGGGGTGTGTGGTTATTCACAATGGCTGGTGGGGAACTGAGGGTTGTGCATTGAATGTTCTTTCGTGTGGGAGAGAAACTGACATGGGTCATGGTACAGCTTTTCATGATAATCGAGTAGAAGTTGTTAAACTCTAATTTATCTTAAGAAAGGGATACCAGAAGTTTCTTTTTATAGTGCCTGAATGAAATAAGTTGGAAAAAGATTAATGCCATTATAATTATTGCAGAGAATATCAAAAAAGTACTGCTAAAGCCAAGATAATCGGATAAAATCCCTGTTCCAACCATCCCCAAGCCAATACCAATATCAAAACTGGTAAAAAATGTTGAATTAGCTGCTCCCCTCCTACTTGGTAATACCAAATTATTCACCATAGCTTGAAAAGTGGGCATAATGATCCCAAAGCCGAACCCAAGTATTATTGCTGATAAATGAAAGCCCAATGAGCTGTTGAAAATTGCAAGAGCAGGAAAACCAATAACTAGCAAAACCATTCCTAGCATAATGATTTTTTCTGGACCGCTAACATCGAAAATCCTCCCGCTTTTCACCCTCGACAAACCAATTCCAACTGATAAAATTAGAAAGAACAATCCGCTATTCTCAACCCCAATCTCCTTGCCGTAAAGTGCAATGAATGAAATAACTCCTCCATAAGTGAACTGTACAATCAACATGTTTACGGAAACTGGAATGGAATTTTTTTCAACTAAATCCTTAAAAGAAAAAGCTCTTTTCGAGTTTTCGCGATTAAAACTTGGATACCTAACGATCTGTGCAAGAATAAACCCCAAAAAAGATATTCCAATGGCAGAAACAAAAAGCAAAGTGTAACGATCGGCACCAGTTATAAAAATGGCAATCATAGGACCAATAGCCATACCAATTGTCATGGAAAGACCAAAAATTCCAATCCCTTCTCCCCGCCTCGAAGGCGGGATAATATCAATTGCTATGGTTGAACTTGAGGTTGTTAAAACTCCCCAGGTAAGTCCATGTAAAAACCGTATACCTATAAACAGGTAAATAGTGAATGCCAGAGGATATCCAATAAAAAAGATGGAGAAAAAAAGGTATGCAAAAAGGTATATGGTTTTTCTGCCATAAGTATCAATTGTCCATCCCGAAAACAACCTGATAATTAGAGTAGCAATGGTATAAAAGGCTAAAACCATCCCAACCTCGCTTTTCGAAGCAGCAAGTTTATCGGTTAGGTATACGGGTAGAATTGGCATCATAAAATAGAAGGCAATTGCCATTAAAAGATTTGCATTGGCAAGCAGCACAAAATCCCTTGACCAAAGTTTTGGTTTACTTTGCATTATTTAAAAATGAAATTTTTCACGAAAATAGAAATAATAGTTTATTTCATTATCAAACCATTGGCATTACAATCAAGAAATCAATTGACAAAAATTCATTTTAGGGTGAACTCAAAATCATTACCTTTGCGCTCCGAAAAGTAAATATTTAATGATACTAGATATAGAGATTAAACGTCGAAGAACCTTTGCCATTATAAGCCATCCCGATGCAGGTAAAACAACCTTAACGGAAAAACTTCTGCTATTTGGTGGTGCTATTCATGTTGCAGGCGCAGTTAAAAGTAATAAAATAAAAAAAGGAGCAACATCCGATTTTATGGAAATCGAACGCCAAAGAGGTATTTCTGTTGCCACATCGGTTATGGGTTTCGATTACAAGGGAATTAAAATAAATATACTGGACACACCGGGTCATGAGGATTTTGCTGAGGATACCTATCGTACTCTATCAGCTGTCGATAGCGTAATAATTGTAATCGATTGTGCAAAGGGGGTTGAAAGCCAAACCCGTAAGTTGATGAATGTTTGCAGAATGCGTAAAACTCCTGTAATTGTCTTCATTAATAAGCTAGATAGACCAGGTAAAGATCCTTTTGAGCTGCTCGATGAAATTGAAAAGGAGCTGAGCATTAAGGTTCATCCTTTGAGTTGGCCCATCGGTATGGGACCTACATTTAAGGGGGTGTATAACATGTATGAGCAGAAGCTAAATCTGTTCTTCTCTGACGATAAGCAAACCATTAGCCAAGATGTTATCGAAATCGATGATATTAACTCTCCCCTCATAGACAAGCATATTGGCAACTCTAGCAAAACTCTTCGCGACGATATTGAGCTGATAAACGGTGTTTACCCCAAATTCGATATTAATTCTTACCTACGAGGAGAAGTTGCTCCTGTTTTCTTTGGCAGTGCATTGAATAATTTTGGTGTCCATGAGTTGTTAGATTGTTTTATAGATATTGCACCACATCCAAAGCCCAGCAATACCCAAACAAGAGAAGTCTCACCCTTTGAAGAGTCTCTTTCGGGATTTATTTTTAAAATCCATGCCAATATGGATCCCAATCATCGTGATAGGATTGCATTCCTTAAAATTTGTTCTGGTGTTTTTGAGCGTAACAAACCCTATTATCACGTTGGATCTGAAAAAAGAATTAAGTTCTCAAGCCCAACGGCCTTTATGGCAGATAAAAAATCAATTGTTGATACTGCATATCCTGGGGACATTGTTGGACTTCATGATACTGGAAATTTTAAGATTGCCGACACTCTCACCGAGGGTGAAGAGTTGCAGTTCAAGGGCATTCCCAGCTTCTCGCCCGAACTATTCCGGTACATTGAAAATGCTGATCCCATGAAGTATAAGCAATTGGCAAAGGGTATCGATCAGCTAATGGACGAGGGTGTTGCTCAACTATTCACATCAAAGTCCAATGGTCGTAAAATTATTGGTACTGTAGGTGCACTCCAGTTTGATGTAATTCAGTATCGCTTAGAGCATGAATATGGGGCAAAATGTAGATATGAGCCCATTAATCTTTACAAAGCCTGCTGGATAGAAAGTAGCGATAAGGAGCAAATTGATGATTTCCGAAAGAGAAAACATTCTAACCTAGCATCCGATAAATGGGGACGCGAAGTATTCTTGGCCGAATCACCATATGCACTACAAATGGCTCAGGAAAAATTTGATAGGATTAAATTTCATTTTACATCCGAATTCTAAATTGTTGTTTGATTGCATAATAAAAGGGGCATTTAGCCCCTTTCAAAATTTATGTATAATCTTACTATCTAAAGCTAATACCAATACCACCTGAGTAAAGGGCGTATTCGCCAAGTGTATAGTCTACATTAAATGCTATAACCCCAAGCCTTACCCTAAAACCAATATTACCGCTGAACCCATTATGGCTGTATTTCATCATGAACGGATCTACTTCAACACCTGAATAAACAGGAGCCATTCCAATGGGATAAGTTCCCTTTAATCCAAAATCGGTTTTTGCAGTGCTATAACCCAAACCTACATAGGCAGATAGGAAGGGAAGACTCTTTCCAACTAAAAGTCTTGCAGTAAAACCATTGGCATCAAGAGCCAATTTTTGATCGTTAAAATTTGCAGCCGTATAACCGGTTGGCATATCGGCAGGAGCTGGTTTATAGCTAATCTCGAACTCGCTAGCAAACTTTGTATAACCAAGCATAATTGAAAGATCAATTGGGACTAACTTTAAACCGGGAATAAACTCTTTGAATTCGTTCTTTACTCCTACTCCCCAAAGGTTTACACTACCAACCTTTGGCACATTTATGCTAGGCAAAAACCTTACTGTCAATTCGGTATGAAAAGGCAATCCAATACCTGCCTGGATCATGGGCATAAATGTAAAGGGTAAATTGGCCCCTTTAGGTAAATCAAAACCCAATGTTCCAGATGGATCATCCTTGTAAACAACTCTGGGACCCAAAGTATTCTTTCCAGAGATGGTTTGAGAGATGTTATTTGAAGGGTCAGCCAATACTAATTCTTCCAAATTTAATTTTGAGACATCAAAAGTTTTTGCGCTTGTAGGCACAGTTGCCACAGATGTAACGAAAGTTACATTAAAGCCTAGAAGTTTATGTGGTCGAGCAGCCTGATACCATCCGCCATTTAGTGATGTGCCAAACATTTTGCCAAATGGTTCCATATATGCAGTTGCCAGGGTTTCGGCATCCTTTACATTGCCTTTTAGAAACTCAGCAATTTGCTGTTGAGATTTTGCATAGTAACTTACCGAAAGGAAAACACACAGCATAATTAACCTGATCGAAATGCTAATTCTTTTCATCTTGTTAGGTTTTAGAGTTTATTTTGATTCTATTTTTCTTACAAAAATAATGCAAAAAGGTAATTATTATAATTTACGGAAAAGTAATAAATATATTAAAAAATAAGATACTCATAATTGTGAATTACTGATATCCATAAAACTCTTAGTTAAAACGTCAAACTTTATAAACAAAAATGAAAATCTACTTGACCATTTTCATTATAAAACGTTGACCATTAATGCCTTCGAAACACATCATGTAAAAACCTGGCGCAATGCTTTTTGTTGGTATTTCAGGTTGTCCATTCACTTCATAACTTTTTATTACCTGTCCATTCGCAGAAATTATGGTAACCCTTTTAATTATGTTAGGGTTACTTAGTAAAACCTGATCAGTAAAGGGATTGGGATATACCCTAAAATCATGAAAAATCATTTCTTCCATTCCGGTAGTCAGCAAAACAACAATTTCTATTATATCCTCATCAATAATTATTGCTGAACCTTCAACGGTTTCATATCCATCTTTTGAAACAGAATAAGGGTATTCCCCAGGGTTAAGGTTTTCAAAAAAGTAAATACCTTCTTCGTATGTGTTGCCATCAAAGGTAATTATAGCATCCTCTATCGGATTGCCATTCTGATCGTTTACTATAAAAGATATTGAAAACAGCACATCCTGTTCAACAATTACATTCCAAACCTGCTGCTCATGCGGTACGGTAACCGTGTACTCAACAACCTGAGAAAAATCTTGTGCTACTCCAGACAAGGGCGATACGGAAACACCATATGGGACAGTAATATCGGGAACAAGACTGGTAATATCTATCCCAAAGGGAATATTAAGTAGTATTGTTTTGTCCTCTAAATCTATGTTGCCAATAATATCATTTTCCAAGCCCTGATTATTTGCTGCTAAAAAATTGAAGGAATTGATAACAGGATAAAGCATCATGTTTGGTAAAAAAGTAACAAGTCCTAGGCTGGGATTATCAAACTGATGAAAAATTAAATCCTCAATTTCATCCTCATCGTTGGTTCCCCAATAATTATACTGTGCAGATACTGGTAAAGCAGTATTATTGTATAGATCGTAAGGAGTGCCATTATTACCATTGTCAAATATGATATTCATTCCATGGTCATCAACCGTTCCTAAGTTTGGGTTGGCTATACCCTGAATAGTAATGCCCCAAAGATTACCCGTGATTATATTTTCTCTAATAACTGAGATGTTACCTTCTGCTGAAGTTGAAAGAAAATTTAGTCCACTACCCCCATTCATAGGGTTTGTTTCCAAATTATTGTCAATAACTTTATTACCTTTTATAACTGAACTGATATCTCCTCCTATCTGTGTATAACCGTAACGGTTATTACGGATTTCATTACCCTTAAGCAAAACTTTTGCAGAACCTGAACCCATCAGATTACTTATTCCCACGCCTCCTGAAACTGGGTACAGACCTTCAATATAATTCCCTACAATTCGGATCGTGTCTTCTGCCCCTGGCCCAATGTTTATTTGAGGTCGATTGGAATTATCGGTTACATTGTGTTTGAAAACATTAAAGAAAATTTGTGGTGAGCCAAATACATTAGCTCCTGAGGCTATGGCAGCACGCGAATTTTCCCTAAACTCACAGTACCTTATTATAGGGCTGGCCGAACTATAGTTTATTGCTCCTGAAGTCAATGAATGGTTATTATTTCGTATTGTGCAATATTCAAAAAGAACATCGGAATCTATCAGTTGAATACCCCCACCATGCATTATGGTAGTATTCCTAAAAAGGGATTCATCAGAATTTTCAACCCGAAAACCATTAAAATAATTGGCTGTATTGGTTGAATCAATGGCGGAAAATATTACTCTGCCCTCTGATGGATTGGAAACGATGACACCGTTTATGGTAATCTTTTTCCCGGCAGCAGTTTTTATTACAGCGGCATTTAAAATCTTCAATGTGTCACTTTCCGAAAGAACAACATCATTAGAAATGATATAGGCTCCTTCGCTATATGTAACAACACCTGCTGAATTTGCCACAAGTGAGTCTAACGTCCAACTTTTACTTTGTCCAGGCGATGTGTATTGCGCCATTGAAGTAAAACATTGACTTTGAATAAAAACAATAAGAATAATCGTAATTCTTTTTACCATAATAATTTTCTTTAAGTATACTCTTCCATAAATTTTATATCCCAAAAATAGCGAAAAAAGAGTAAACTAATGTCCATAAAACACAACAATCAATATGAGGTCTTTGGTTGTTATTCAATGCTAAATTGATATATACAATTGATTAGAGTTTGATACAAAACAACATGGTTTTAGTTTGAAATTGAGTTTGAAGGATAACCACAAATTCATGACAGCCACAATTCAATAGGAATAACTCTCTCGCTGGTTTTTGAGCATAATCTTCATATCTTTTTCACAAAACATTTTACCTTTGCAAAAAGCATATATGAAGAATATTCCCTTAGCCGAACGTTTACGACCTGCAAATCTTGATGATTTCATCGGACAAACTCACCTTGTGGGCAAGGGCAATATTCTTAGGGTAATGATAGAATCAGGGAATTTATCCTCATTCATATTATGGGGTCCCCCAGGAGTAGGAAAAACAACCCTTGCAAAAATAGTTGCCAATCAACTTAATCGTCCTTTTCATGTACTCAGTGCCATTAATTCCGGTGTAAAAGATATACGTGATGTTATAGAAAAGGCTAAATCACAACGGTTTTTTAATCACCACTCACCTATCCTCTTTATTGATGAAATTCATCGATTTAGTAAATCACAGCAGGATTCACTGCTTGGTGCCGTGGAGCAAGGCGTTGTTACATTAATTGGTGCAACCACTGAAAATCCTTCCTTTGAGGTAATTTCACCCTTACTTTCCCGCTGTCAAGTTTACCTGTTGAAACCTCTTGGAAAAGAAGAACTTGAACAAATGCTCCAGCGTGCATTAACCATCGATACTGAATTGAAGAGTATTAATATTAAGGTAGATGAAACAGATGCCCTTTTTCGATTTTCAGGAGGTGATGCACGTAAATTATTAAATATCATTGAACTGGTTGTTGGTTCTCAAGAAAAGGATGAACAGGAAATCTTGATCAATAATACCATTGTAACAAAAAAGTTACAGGAAAACATTGCGCTATACGACAAGAATGGAGAGCAACACTATGATATAATATCAGCTTTCATAAAATCAATTCGTGGAAGTGATCCAAATGCTGCTGTTTACTGGCTTGCCAGAATGGCTGAGGGAGGTGAAGATATCAAGTTTATTGCTCGTAGAATGGTAATACTTGCTGCTGAAGACATTGGTCTTGCCAATCCCAATGCCTTACTCCTTGCCACAAGTACTTTTCAAGCGGTTTCAATGATTGGTTGGCCAGAATCGAGGATAATCCTATCAGAAACAGCCATTTACTTAGCCACGAGTCCAAAAAGTAACTCTGCCTGTCAAGCAATTAACAATGCTCAGCAATTGGTAAAGGAAACAGGCGATTTACCTGTTCCACTTAATATAAGGAATGCACCTACTAAGTTAATGAAAGATCTAGGCTATGGCAATAATTACAAGTATGCGCATAACTATGAGGGAAACTTTGCCGATGAAGAGTTTATGCCTGATGGAATTACTGGGAAGAAGTTGTATACGCCTCAAAATAATCAAAAAGAGAATGAAATAATGGTTAGAATACAAAAACTTTGGGGAAAGAAATATTCCTGATTGTTACTAAACGTTTCAAGTTTTTTATTTCCTAAAAAATAGTTTTCTTTGATATTATTGATAAAATTTAATAAGATATGAATGTATTATCATCAATTAATCGAATAAGAAACCTCAGTTCAGGCAATTTCTTTCTGCTTGCTGGTCCCTGCGTAGTTGAGAGCGAAACCTTAACCCGCGAAATAGCTCAAAGAATTAAGGATATTACAGATAAACTTCAAATACCATTTGTTTTCAAAGCATCATACAGAAAAGCAAATCGATCAAGATCTGATTCCTTTCAGGGAATAGGCGACGAAAAAGCTCTTGTAATCCTTGGACGAATAAAAGATGATTTTGAGATTCCTATTGTTACCGATATACATTCCGTTGAAGAGGCCAAAATTGCCTCTCAATTTGTTGATATACTGCAAATCCCTGCTTTTCTTTGTAGGCAAACAGAACTTCTTCATGCTGCAGGCGAAACAGGGCGAATAGTAAATATAAAAAAGGGGCAATTCCTTTCACCCGAATCCATGAAACACGCTGCAAATAAGATAGTTGAAACAGGTAATCGAAATGTAATGCTTACTGAAAGGGGTACTACTTTTGGCTATCAAGACCTTATTGTTGATTTTAGGGGTATACCTGTAATGAAATCTTTCGGATTTCCTGTTGTTGTAGATATTACGCATTCACTTCAGCAGCCAAACCAGACCAGTGGGGTTACAGGTGGCAAACCTGAATTAATAGAATTAATGGCAAAAACGTCAATTGCAGCAGGGGCTGACGGGCTATTTATTGAAACTCACCCTGAACCATCAAAAGCTCTTTCCGATGGGGCAAATATGCTTCATCTAAACGATCTTGAAAAACTATTAACTAAACTTATAAAATTAAGAAAAGCGGTTAACGAGTTTTAACCTCGCTTTTTGAAAAATGGGAATCGATTTTTTTAAGTAAAAGACTCGAATTAATTGGTTTAGAAATGTAGTCATCGCAACCCGCTTCAAGGCATTTGATATTATCGTTGGGCATTGCATAAGCAGTTTGGGCAATAATTCTTATATCTCTATTCTTCTTTTTGATGATCTCTGTTGCTTCATAACCATTAATCTTAGGCATCTGGATATCCATTAATACAATATCAACATTGGGGTTTATATCACAAACTTCAATTACTTCTTCTCCATCGTGAGCCCAAATAATTTGTGCATTGGTGTCCAATAGCATCGATTTTAACAATAAATAATTAGTTTCAACATCTTCGGCAATCACAATAATCTTTCCCTTCCAGTTGAATTTTGGTTTTGATGTGTGAAAAATACTTCTATGGTCATCTTTTTGCTGCATGCTCTCATAGGGAATAGTAAAGAAAAAGGATGTACCCACACCTAAAATTGATTCAACCCAAATTTTCCCTCCAAGAAGGTTAACTATGTGCTTACTAATAAAAAGGCCTATTCCTGTTCCGCCATACTTACGGGTTGTACCCTCTTCAACTTGTCTAAACTGTTCAAAAATAAGTTCAATCTTATCTGGTGGTATTCCTATTCCTGTGTCTCGAACAAAAAACTGGATACTTCTATCCTCAGAATTATTGATATATCCAAACTCAACTACTCCTGATTCTGTAAATTTAATAGAGTTATTTATTAGATTTGAAAGAACTTGTCTAACCCTATTTCCATCGGTAATCAGCACGTTATTTTCATCATCATTAATGTTAAGAATTCTAAGAGCAAGATGCTCTTTTTCTTGTTTAAACTTAATCTCATTGAAAAAGGTGTATAAATCGAAAACTAAATCATCGAGATTAACCTCACTCTTGCTTATTGCCATTTGTCCTGCTTCAATTTTGGCAATATCCATGATGTCATCAATAAGGTTTACCAGCAAGTTTCCATTATGGCAAATAATATCCAGATAGCGCTCTTGCTTCTCTCTCTCCATGTCATTATTCAAAAGAATCTGTGCAAACCCAAGTATACCATTCATAGGAGTTCTTATCTCATGGCTCATGTTTGCAAGGAAATTCGATTTAAGCATGTCTGCCTCTTCGGCAATTTTCAGGGCCTTTTTATACTCTTCTTTCAGCTTTTCAATTTCATTTTGATATAAATCATTTAGCATCTTTAAATTATCTTTCTCTTTTTCGGAATTGAAATACTTTTCTGCTATTTCTTTTAATTGAAATTTAATGGTTTCATTTTCAATAATAACTTTTTCATATTCTTTGATAATTGAAGAATTTTTAAAGTATCGTCGGGTAATAATAGCTGCAATTACCAAAAAGAGAATACCTATGATAATCATTAAGAGTATGCTCAAAGAGAAATTATTTATAAAAAGCAAAGGGTATAAAATATTCATAAAAGAAGTAAGTTCATTTCTAAATTGAAGAAAAAGAAATAATCCATGAGTATAAAATATAAATACATTTAAAGAATATACAATACTTATTGAACTAAATAAATAACTGTAAAGAAAAATCATAATATAATATTCTTAAAAAACAAAGTACACTATAAAATGGTAAAAAAGAGGATTTAAATAATTATGGAATTAATAATAAATTCCGTTAAATATAGAAAAAGACAATGAATTAGAAAGGTAATTATTAAAAAAAATGACAGTCAGTCAAAAGAATTTTTAACTGACTGTCAAAAAAAAGAAAAAAATTCTTGATTTCTATGATTTGTAACTAAAATATTATCCTATAAAAAAATTCCAAGACTAAAAATAATTTGTGGATTGCGCTGATCGAGGTTAAAATCTTTCCCTCCAATAGTAACATTTTCTCCAAGTCTACTAAGATTACCTTCATACTTCACATCAAAAGTGGCAAACTTAAAAATATCGATTCCCACTCCTGCTTGATAACCAAAAACAGCTTTTTTAAATTCGTTTTCAGCTGCATTTACATTTAGTACTTCTTTGAAGTCTGATTTCTCGCTAATAACAAAACTGGCCACAGGCCCAAGAAAAAGTTTGGCAGGTCCAAATTTCCATCCAATCATTACTGGAATATCAAATTTGCTGAATTTTTGTTCTACTAAGTAATTTAATGTGTTTTGTGCATCGGTTTGATCTGTAATTACAAACTCACCATTGGTTTGGGTAAAAAGTAATTCGGGTTGAATAAAAAGGCTTAAAACCTGAACCCTTCCAAAAACTCCAATATGAAGTCCTAATTTGGAATCTCCTTGCTCAAGCAAAAAATCCCTTGTCCCATCTGGTGTAACGATATCTTCAAGAAAAGTCTTATCAACTTTAATTTTTGATGAATTGATTCCACCCTTAATGCCATATCTTAAAAACTGTGCATCGGCAATAGTTGAAGATGCTATTACAGTCAATAAAACAAAAACAATTTTTTTCATAGTATTCAATTTTTTAATATAAAACATTATGTTTTAAAAATTCAGCGATGTAACAATCAAAATTCATGCCCGAACAGCAAATGATTATTTTAAAAAAACTAATAATACACAGTAAATATCTAAAATAATGGACTGAAAAGTCGGGCCATTGATTCCTTAATACTTTGTTTAAGTGGTCGTTTAGACCATTGTTTTAGGATGATTTTTCTGCTTCTTTTAATATCTTTTTCGAATTGATCTTCAAGCTGACGGGTTAGATCTTCATCGTAAATCATAGCCATAATTTCAAAATTATCCTCAAAACTTCTGATATCCATGTTGGCAGATCCCACTGTGGCAAAACTACTATCTATCATAATTATTTTAGAATGAATGAAACCCCTGCTAAAAAGGTATACACTTATTCCTGCTTCAAGCAGTTCGGTAATATACGACATTGAACTCCAGTAAACTACCGTAGAATCGGATTTTCCAGGAAGAATTATTTTAACATCAATACCACTTAGTGCAGCAGTTTTAAGAGCCGTTAAAATACTTTCGTTTGGGACAAAATAAGGAGACGATATATAGATATGCTTCTGTGCTTTTGTAATTGCTGCAAAGAATGCTTGCATTATCGAAGCCCAATCGGAATCGGGTCCGCTAGAAGTAATTTGCAATGAATGCTGAATCTTTACTTCGTGAGTTGGAAAATACTTTAACCTATCGGAAAAAACTTTTTTGCTTACAAAAAACCAATCCACCATAAAGATAACTTGAAGCATTTTAACAGCTTCTCCTTCTATTTGAAGAACTGTATCATACCAGGTTCCAAGTTCATTGTCTCCTTTTAGGTATCTATCGGCTATGTTTATTCCTCCCATAAAGGCAGTTTTGCCATCAACAATTACTATCTTTCTATGGTTTCTGTAGTTGATTTTACTGGTAAGCATCGGAAACTTAACTTCCATAAATGGATATGCTTGTACCCCAGCAATGGCTAACTCTTTTATAAACCTATTTGGTAAACTCCAACTCCCAACATCATCGTATATCAGTCTAACCTCAACTCCACTCTTTGCTTTTTCAATTAATAATTCTTTGATCATATTTCCAATATCATCATCTGAAACGATATAAAATTCCAAATGAATTGATGTTTTAGCATTTTTTATAGTGCTGATAATGGCATCAAAAGTTTTTTTACCAGATTGATAAATATTAACGTGATTGTATTGGGTAAGTAGGGCTTTGCTATTATTTAAAAGAAGAGTTATTATGCTGATATTGTTTGCAATGCTTGGATTATTTTTAAAATTTTGATATTTAATATCAACCAACTGATTTTTGCTGAGTATTTCTATCTGCTGTAAATCTCTTAATCCTTTACGATTAAAAATTTTCTCCTTTCGATGATTTTGCCCAAAAAAGATATAGAATATTAAACCGACTATTGGCAATAAAATTAAAATAAGAACCCATGTACTTGTTTTAACTGGATCACGTTTCTCATGTATCACCATCGCTGCGGTTGAAAAAATGGTGATCATGTAGATAATGGTTAATATAAGGGAAACGTTACCTACAATAATATTATTCCATAGATAGGCAAAGTCCATAAATTGAAAATTATTCGCAATAAATTTACAAAAGTTGCTATCGTTTTTATATTAAAATAACTATAAAAAAATATCTGTTATATTTTAAAACAATCTATTGGAAAGCAATGCAAATTATTAACGCTTGAACCTATTAAGATTTGAGACGGCAGCTATGTTTTGGGGTTGATTCAAATCAATAATCTTATCAAAACTAATCTTACCATGAAAACTGACACAATATATTGCGTCTTGATTTGAAACAAGTACAACCATTTCATTTATTTTCTCTTCTTCACGTTGAATTTTTACCCTTACCATTTCATTTCCACTATTTACCATTACAAGATCCTGAAAATTAATTGCTTCGAGTCTTTTAACAATATCAATAAGAGTTGAACTTTCCTTTGATTCATTCTTGTTATTAATAATTAAAAAGGAAATTTTATTAGTATCCTCGAGTAAAGATTTCAACTCTGTATTTCCCACCTGTTTTTCATCAAGAAATACAGAAACTATACCTGGAGGCAACGAGAAAAAGGAATTTCCCTTTTCGTTTGCGTAACTTATAAAAATATCGGTGGAAGTTTCATTTTTTTCATTATTTGAACAACTAGAAAATACTATTAGTATAATGCAAAATAAAAATTGGCTATTAAATGGCGTTTTCATTTTAATATTGATTAATTATATATAAAAAAATTATTAATATTCTATTTCTTCTTTTCCTTTTTTGAAATGTTTTCTTCTTGGATTTTATCAAGAAAATCTGTTATATTATGAGCTATTTTAAGGATTTTAACCACCTCATGTTTCTCGTTGAAAATAGGGGAATAGGTTTCAATAAAGGTGAAAATCTTTTCATTTAAACTTACCTTGCTAGTTTCCTTTTTAATTATCCCTTTATTTAAATCATCCCAAAAGGTTTTATATTCGCTAAGCTGTTTTTCATCCATTATTAGATTATCTCCATGATGAGTTCCAACAATCTCTTCAGGAAGTTGTTTTGTGAGATTTAGGTATGCTTCGTTGACTGAAATAATTTTTCCTTTTGTATCATACTCAATTACATAACTTGAAGAATGAAGTGCATTTATCAAACTTTCCATTTCAGCCGCTTTTCGAGCTGCTTCTTCTTGTGTTGCTTGTAATTCTTCCATATTTTGTCTCATTTCTTCTTCTTGTGAAGCCAGTTCTTCTGATTTTATTCTTGATTCATCCAATAATTTCACTGTTTTGATGTTAATTTTTACTGAAGAAATAGTAGCGGCTATACTCTCACCAATTCTTTTCACAAAATCAATAACGTAGTTTTCAAATATTTCAAAACTAGCAAGTTCAACTACCCCATACACCACTTCATTTAATTTTAGGGGCACAAGAAGTATGCAAGAAGGATTATCGTTTCCCAATCCTGAAACAACCTGTATATAGTTTTCAGGTATCTCTGTTAAGAATATTATTTCACCCTCCTGAGCACATCTTCCAACAAGACCCTCTCCTATTTCGATTCTCTTTTCAATAAACTTTCTGCGTTCATAAGCATATGAAGCTATTAACTCAAAATGCAAATCCTTTATATTCTCGTCATTATAAAGAAAAATTGCACCTATTTCGGCGTGGATATACTTAACCAAATTGCTTATTACTTGATATGAAAACTCTGTTAAATTATCGTTATTCATTCTTAGAATTTCACCAAATTTTGCTATTCCAGAAGTAATCCAATTATTCTTTTCATCCTCTAGTTTTCTAATTTCTTCATTCTCTTTTGCATTAATTAAACTTTTACGCATTTCAAGTAGTGATTCTCCGAGAATATCATCTTCGCTTAATTTCTGATAATTAACATTCAAATTCCCTTTACCAATTTCTTTTGCAAAAATTGTTGTCTTTGATAACCCTTCAATAAGTGTATTCATTGATTTGCTAATATCCTCCACTTCGTCACCAGTGTGTATGCTCAATCTTTTTTCAAAATCAATTTTGCCTTTTGCCAATTCGCTTAGAACATTTTTAGCATTAACCAATGGTTTGGTAATACTGTAGGCAATAATCCATAAAACAATAATCAGAGCCGAAAGACCAATAATACTAAGAAAAATTGAATTTTTGGATATTGTTCCAGCCTCATAAAGAAGTATGTCGTTTGGAACAAAGATTCCAAAGGACCATGAATTTTCACTTTTCCCAATCGGAATGGAAGCAAATGTTGCATAATACTCTTTCCCAATAATAGAGTCAAACATACTAAATGAAAAATCGATTCCATTGAATACCTTTTCTACAACGTCATACAGACTATTCTCCAAAGGGTATATTTCATCAAAATTCTTCCCAAGATTATCTTTTTCAATATGGCCAACTATGGTTCCATTATTTGAAAGCATAATGGCGAAACTTCCATTAAAAGGTTGAATTTTACTTGTAATATCTTGATAATGTGAAAGTGGAATATCCATACCGAAAAGTCCAGCAAACTTGCCATTCTCAAGCAATGGAATAGCCGTACTTGCTTCAAGAATTTGTTCACTTGATTCAGTGTAGGCAAACCAGTAAGGATCTATCATGGCCTCTTTTTTTGAAAGCTTTATGTTATGATAACTACTGCCAATATTATCCCCATCAAGATTAAGAGTCTCCTCTTTATACTTAATTATTTCATCCTCTCGATAGTATGTGTATCTGTATCTACCATACGGAACCTTATATGTACTGTCCATGGCATTGATTTCCCAACTTCCCCAAACTGATAAAACATCAGGATTTTCAATAATAATTCCATGAATCATCTTAATAAACACATCTGCCCTTAATCTTTCTGGAATCTTTCTAAAATCGTGCATACTATTTACCATAGTTCTTGAAATATCCATATCCTTATTTAGAAGAACCCGTATTAAGTTTGCGTTTTCTTTTGCATGTAAATCAGCTTTTTCAAAGGAATCGCGTAGTGAATTTTCCCTAAGTTTCATTATTAAATATCCTACGGATACTCCATAAGTAATTAAAGTGATTATTAACACTGAAAGGAGCAGTTTGCTCCTAATTTTCATGCGAATCTTCATAGTTAAAATGAATTTCAGTTATTATAAATCTGAAAAAATGATTTTTAATAGCATGAGTCTTAATTTGTCTTACTTATTTTAAAACATACGATCTGTGAAAATACATCTTATTTTTACATAATCAAAAAACATTCAGTTGGTTTTTCAAATTTGAAATTCTAACAAGAAAAACTAAAAAAATATCAAAACAAGAGTGTATCCTTTAATAATTCATGTTTAATTTCTTATAGATCAAAAAAATGTTTTAAACAAAGCATTTTTTATAACCTTTTAAACTACTACTATTATTTAAAGTCAATATCTGAGAAAAATGTTTTTTTTAATATTCCATGAATTACAGTTCCTATGAAAAGTTTTAAAAAAGTATATTTTAAATATCTAATAATAAGTTTGGCAATTGCAATTTCATTTCCCTTAATTGCACAAGTCAACTTACATTCTGATATACAGCTTATTCGTAATCAAGGATTTGAAAATTCCAGTTTAAGAGAAATGGCAATACAACTAACCGATGGAATAGGTCCTAGGTTAACCGGTTCGCAGGGATTCACTAAATCAATTGAATGGGCAGTTGAAACCTTAAAAAACATGGGCATAAACACTGCAAGACTTGAACCTTGGGGTGATTTTGGTAATGGATGGCAGATGGAAAAGTTCTACGCTGCCATGACAAAACCTTACTATCAGCCAGTTATTGCAGTTCCTAGAGCATGGACAGGAAGCACAAATGGATTAGTAAAAGCAGAGGTTGTTCTTATTGTTGCAAGTAGTATTGATGATCTCGAAAATTACAAGGGAAAACTTAAAGACAAAATCGTAATAACCCCTTATGATGAAGATCTAGAAGTTTCTTTTGAACCTTCGGCAAAGCGTTTTTCAGAAGATGAATTGTTGAAATATGGGGAAATAGTTGAAATTAAACCCGATCCAGACTTATTTATCAGTTCTCGGAATGCCCTTAAAAAGAAGTCTCAAAATAGCCTAACAGCTTATGATTTAATTGATTTTTGCCATTCTGAGGGTGCCATTGCATTACTTGATAAATCTGGTTCCTATGGAACTGTAGTGGGTATAGGTGATAGGAATGGACGCTTCTTAGATGAACTAGGTTTACCAATTATTGATATCACTCACGAGCATTATGCCAGAATGGTTAGGTTAATAGATAGAGGCATTGGGGTTGAAATGGAAATAGAAGTACTAAATACATTAATAAAAGATAATTCAATCGGATATAACGTTTTTGCCGAAATAATAGGTTCTGATAAAACCCTAAAAGATGAAATAGTTATGTTTGGTGCACATATTGACTCATGGCATGCTGGCACTGGAGGAAACGATAATGGTTCAGGGGTAATTGTAATGATGGAGGTCATGCGTATCATTAAAGAATCCGGATTAAAACCAAAAAGAACCATAAGACTTGCTTTGTGGGGAGGTGAAGAGCAAGGTCTTCTAGGATCTCGCAATTGGGCGAATAGCAATCTATTCGATCTTGAAAATAATAAAAAAAAGCATGAATTCTCTAAAATCTCTGCGTATTATAATTTTGATTATGGAACTGGGAGAATAAGAGGCATTTTTCTCAATAATAACCTTGCTCTAAAACCAATATTTGAAGATTTTTTTAGACCTCTTGATGATCTAGGGGTAAGACACACTTCCATGAGAAGTCCAGGTGGTTCAGATCATATTACGTTCAATAGAATCGGTATACCTGGATTTGCTTTTATTCAGGATAGAATTGACTATGGTAGATCTTACCATACTAATATGGACACATTTGAAAGAATACAACTAGGTGATTTAAAACAAGCCGCAGTTGTTCTTGCTGCATTAGTTTACCAAACTGCAAATTATCCTGAAAAACTACCCAGAAAGGATGTTGTTCCTTAATTGATTTTTTGTCGACAATATATATTAATTATACTAATCGCCAAAACTAATCCCTAATCCTTTGGCGGTCTTAACAAGGTCGCAATTTGGATCAACATAATTTGGTTGATCAACCGCTTCGCTAAGTGGAACCGTGACAATATTTGGATGTCTATAGGCCACCATTTCCCCATAACGCTGTTCAAGCACCATTTCAAAAGCTTTAACACCGAATTGGCTAGCAAGTATTCTGTCGTAGGCTACAGGTATTCCTCCCCTTTGAAGATGCCCGAGGACCGTTTCGCGCATATCTGCCTCAAAACCTGCCATTTTAAGATCATCCGTCAACTTGTGGGCAACACCTCCTAAGCGTAGATTTGAATATCCAACCTCATCGCTTTGTGAAAATACCAGAGTTCCATCTTTTGGTTTTGCTCCCTCGGCAATCACCACAATAGCATTACCTTTACCTTTGCTATATCTAGCCTTTAATCGTTCTAAAACTTTGCTTAAATCATAAGGAATTTCCGGAATTAGGCATACTTCCGCACCACCTCCAATGGCTGCATGTAATGCTATCCAGCCTGCATATCTTCCCATCACCTCAAGAACTAAAACTCTATTGTGACTTGCAGCAGTGGTAACCAGTTTATCAACTGCTTCAGTAGCGATTTGAACAGCGGTTTGAAATCCAAAAGTAAAATCTGTTGCTGACAAATCATTATCTATAGTCTTTGGAACACCAATGATATTAAGACCTTTTTCAAAAAGTGCCTGTGAAATTTTCTGAGAACCATCACCTCCAATGCTTATTACTGCATCAACTCCAAGGTATTGCAACTTTCTTATCATTTCATCTGAACGATCAACAAATTCCCATGAACCATCCTTATTCTTAATGGGCCAAGCAAAAGGACCACCTTTGTTTGTAGATCCAATTATTGTTCCACCCTGAACATGAATTCCAGCAACTGCACGTTCATCCAAAACTCTTATCTCTGTCGGTTCTCTAAGTATGCCATTAAACGATTCGATACTTCCAATTACTTCCCATTCTGGTTCCTGTTGAGCTCGTTTTACAATTGCACGAATTACAGCGTTAAGCCCCGGGCAATCGCCTCCTCCTGTTGCTACAAGTACTCTTTTCATACTCATCAAAAAAAATTAAAAAACGTAATTATTCAAATTGCTATCGTTTGCTTTAATATTGGGTTAAATTTTTAACAAAACCTTGAATTAGTATTTTCAAACATTTAATTTTAACCCTCAGAAAAAATATACACTTAAAATTTTTTCACCAAGTTCTTTCCATAGAGCAAAAGTACATTATTTTTGTTTCACAATCTTTTTTTGCCGAATTAATGGGTTGTAAATATTCTGCAAACGAGTGAAATTAAAACTGTTTGGCAGCAATTCTAGGTATTATATAAAAATAAAAATTAAATAACCAAAAATAAACAAAATGAAAAACAGACGTTTAACTTATTATTTTCAGAACCTTTTTGTTGCAATTGCATTGGCACTTGCTCTAAGTCTTAATTCATGTAAGCAGCAACAGATATCCAAGGCAGAACCCTTTAAAATCGAGCATACAAAGTGGTCTCTTAATGCTACACTTTACGAAGTTAATATTCGCCAATACACTTCAGAGGGAACTTTTTCTGCTTTCGAAGAGCACCTACCCCGATTAAAAGAACTTGGTGTAGGTATCCTTTGGCTTATGCCAATTCATCCAATTGGAGAATTGGAGAGAAAAGGAACACTGGGAAGCTATTATTCCATTCAGGATTATAAAGGAATTAATCCTGAATTTGGCAATATGGATGATTTTAAGCGACTTGTAAAAAGGGTACACGAGTTAGACATGAAGATTATTCTTGATTGGGTTGCAAACCATACATCTCACGACAACCCCTTAGTTCAAGATCATCCTGATTGGTTTGAAAGAGATTCTGCTGGTAATTTGATTTCACCATTCGATTGGACAGATGTTGTTCAACTGAATTACAATAATGATGACTTGAGAGATTATATGGTATCTACCCTTAAATTTTGGGTGGAGGAAGCCGATATTGATGGTTACAGGTGCGATGTGGCCAATCTTGTACCTACTTATTTTTGGAATAGAGTACGAGAAAAATTAGATAATATAAAACCTGTCTTTATGCTTGCTGAGGCTGAGGAAGTAGAACTTCAAAAATTTGCATTCGATGCAGATTACGCCTGGGAGTTTCATCATATAATGAACGATATTGCTAAAGGAAAGAAAACCGTAATGGATATTGACCATTATTTTCAAAGAGAATTAGCCAGATATCCTAAGAATACTATAAGGATGCATTTTACCAGCAATCACGATGAAAATAGTTGGGCAGGTACAGAATTTACACGCTTGGGCAGGGGAACTAAAGCATTTGCTGCATTGACTTTTGTTATTCCTGGCATACCTTTATTGTACAATGGACAGGAGGTGGCTTTCGATAGAATGCTTAAGTTTTTCGAGAAAGATCAAATTGATTGGACTCCAAATGCCGAGTTTACAGAATTTTACTCCAAATTAATTAATTTAAAAAAGAATAATACAACCCTTTTCGCAGGAGAAAGAGGTGCAGATATGTTTCGAGTGAAAACAAGTAATGATGTCAATGTATTTGCATTTACACGTGAGAATGATGAGGATAAAATATTTGCAATTTTTAATCTATCTTCCCTAGAGCAGAATGTTGACTTGCATGGCGATAAATATATTGGAGATTACAAAGATTTATTTAGCAATGAAAATGTGACCTTTAATACTAATTCTAAAATAACTCTTAATCCATGGTCTTTCAACATTTATTTTAAATGATTGTTTTTTTAATAAAATTTCATTTTTTATTATGGAGTCTTGAAATGATATCAGGACTCCATAATTATTTATTAATCAATAATTCTTAATCTACTTATTATAAGTTATTTCTTAATAAAATAAATATTTAATCATAAAAAAGTTAATATAATACTTGGATGGAATAATAAAATAATATATTTTTGCAGCGCTTTTATTAAGGTTATTTAAATATAATAACTTTGATTTTCAAGTGATTGTGATGCTGGACTTTTAAGTCCATTTTTAATTATAAAACGTTTGATTCAGTAGCTCAGCTGGTAGAGCACATCCCTTTTAAGGATGGGGTCCTGGGTTCGAGCCCCAGCTGGATCACAAAATAAATAAAAAGAAAAAAGGCAACTTCTTGTTGCCTTTTTTTATATTTTATATATTGAAAAATCTAGAATTCGGATTGAATACACACATATGGTATTTTAAGTCCACTAAAATCAAATAATTCCATTCCTGATTCTTTCATTTCTTCATCATCGTGCTCGTAGTGCCATTCAACAAAAATCGATATGCCCAACTCTGAAAACTCGTTTATTTTCTGAAGGAAAGTGATTAAATATTTATAGGTCGCTGAATTAAAATACCTGAAAAAGAATACAACTTTTATATCCTTTTTCTCTGTTGACTTTTTCAAGAAGGTTTTATAATCATCGAGCCATTCCATTACTGGTTGAAAAAACTTTGTAACATTCTCTGGATGACAAATCCCCACGATTTTAAAAATATTTGTTTTAGGATCAAATGTAACTTCTGGAGAATCTTTTCTAGATTTAAGATGTAGTTTATTCATAATGCTAGATGCTTAAGTAATGGATTTATTCTATTTTAGGAACTAGTTTAAAAGGAATACTTAGAAGTTCTGAAAATTCTTCTCCAGCATCTTCAAGTTCAACATCATATTTTGGATATTTCCATGTTACCTCAACTTCCTTTCCACTTTTTTGAATATCACGTAGTTTTGAAAGTATAATCAATATCATCTTTGAAGAAGCTGTATTAAAATACTCAAAATCTAATATTATTGTAGTTTTATCATTTGGTTCCCTCAAATACAATTCAAACCACTCAATAATTGGATTAAAAAAACTTTTCACATCTTCAGGAAGGCATTTACCTTCAATAATAAATAATCCTTTTTCTTTATCAAGAAGCACGTTGGGAGTAATCTCTGTTGCTTGTATGCTAAGGATATTCATTTTTAGGGTTTAGTATTTTTATAATTGCAAATAAAAATTGACAATAATTTTAAAGCATCGAGTTTTATCCTATTCGTTTATTGGTTGATAACTAATGAAGTTGAAAGGAATCTCTAGTATATCAGCATAATCCTCACCTGCATCTTGCATATCTTCATCATCTTCTTGGTAGTACCAATCAATTATTACATTATGACCAGCATCCATAATACCCTTAAAGAGCTCAAAAATTTCTAAGATCATTTTTGAAGAAGCGGTATTGAAATAATCCATCTTCACTTTAAGCTTTGTTTCAGGATTTGGTGAGGTTGAATACTCCTCAATCCAACTAATTACAGGATTGTAAAACTCCTTCACATCTTCCGGTAATGATTTTCCAGAAATTGAAAATGTTCCCGAACTCTTATCAAATAGTATTTCAGGAGTTTCCTGTGTACCCTTAATGCTTAGAATTTCCATATTTCTTAAGTTAAAATAATTATTGATTACTATAATTTTTCAATATGATTAACAAATATAACTTCAATTAATCAAATTTACAACAATTGAATAAAATTACAATAGCTTATTTGTTTAAGGAAAAAATAAGTTACTGAAAATAAAACATTACCAATAAAAAAATCATTCTTTGAAACTATTAGCCCATTCTTTTATCCTTACAGCATTCTTTTTGTTTTGATTTTCAAAATCAAGTAATAATCCTATAAAATGTTCACCTCTTAAAGCTTTTGATGATTCAAAAGTATAGTCCTTTGAACTTGTTTTACCGATAATAGTAGCACCTAACGATTCAAATAAATCCGCCAATAAACCTACTGCATCTCCAAAATTTTCAGGATAACCTATTTGATCTCCATTTCCAAAAATGGCTACTTTTTTCCCTTCAAAACTTAAATCTTCTATTGCTGGCACTAATTCATCCCAATTACTGGGGAGTTCTCCATCAAACCATGTTGAAACTCCTAATATTATAAAGTCATAATCCAAAAGTTTTTCAGGTAATAATTCATCAACATTTAAATCGTCTATGCTACTCCATTCTACCGCTTCCTTTATTTGCTTTGCCACTATAGAAGTTTTTTTTGCTCTGTGGCTATAAACTATTGCAGTTTTCATTGTATATATTTACTAAATTTTCTTTACATTTTAATATTCAAACTAATATGCTATTAACTCTAGGGCTACATCAAGTATCTTTTCAGAACTTGGAAGAATGGCTGACTCAAGTATCCTATTAAATCCTACTGGTGTAAACGTTGCACCTACTCTTTTTACAGGTCCATCAAGATATTCAAAAGCTTCTTCGGAAATGATCGAGGCTATTTCACCCCCAAATCCAGCAAAAACTTTATCCTCATGAACAACCAATACTTTCCCTGTTTTTTTTACTGTTTTTAATATAGACTCCCTATCAAGTGGTATTAATGATCTAATGTCAAGAACTTCTGTACTTATTCCATGTTGACTTTGTAGTCTTTCAGCAACTTCAAGGCACATATGAGTTGTATTGCCATATGTTATCATTGAAATATCGTTACCTTCTCGACGAATCTTTGCTTTTCCAAAGGGAACCTCAAAATCATCAGGAATTGGTGTTGCAGCTTTAGGTGCATTGTAGAGAGCCTTTGGCTCGAGAAAAAGGGTCATTCCTTTAGATCTTATGCTCGTACGTAAAAGTCCTGCTGAATCGTCGGCAAAAGAGGGGTACACAATCCTAACTCCAGGAATTGTTGCAAGAGCCCCTTCAATGTTTTGCGAATGGTATAACCCACCGCCAATATAACCTCCACTCGCAAGTCGAATAGTTATGTTTGGAACAAATTTTCCATTGGAACGCCAGTAATCGTGAGCCGAATCTACATACTGTTCCATGGCTGGCCAAAAATAGTCTGCAAATTCTGCTCCTTCCACAACAATTCGAATTTTATCCGAAAATCTACTCATACCATTTGCCGTACCAAGTATATAATCTTCGGCAATTGGCCCATTAAACACTCTTCCCTTTCCAAACTCTTGTTGCATTCCTTTCGATACATTAAATATGCCTCCCTTATCTTTATTAGCCATATCTTGACCCCATAAAAAGGTATCGGGATTATAGCGAAATTCCGATTTAAGTGTTTCATTCAATCCTTCTATTAATTTTTTGGGTTCTCCGTTGAATGAATGAGTTCCATCAACATATTTTTTAGGCATATATGGTTCAGGAATAACAAAGTTGTGAATCGACTCAGGTGTTGGATCTTCTGCTGCCATTGCAGCTTTATGAGCGTACTTGACTTCCTGTTTAACTTTCTCCTCAATTGCAACTAATTCTTCTTCAGTAAATCTGTTATACATCAGTAGCATTCGTCTATATTTTGCAAGAGGATCGGCATTTTTTACGTAGTCCATTTCTCCCTTATCACGATAAAGTTCGTGCCTGTCAGAGTTAGAATGCGAATGGATGCGTACACAGTTTGCTTGAACTATGGCAGGCATTTGGTTTTCAATTACCCATTGCTTTGCTTCAGCCATTGTATTCATTGAATCAAAAATATCTTTTCCATTACAATGAAATATTCTTAGGTTTTTGAATCCAGAAAAATTATTTGCGACTTTTCTATTGGCAGTTTGATCCTCTTTCGGAACAGATATTCCATAACCATTATCCTGAAAAACGAAAATAACGGGCAATTTTTCATTTGATGTACCATTAATGGCCTCGTAAACATAACCTTCTGAAACAGAAGATTCTCCCTGCGAACTGATTACAACACCTTTATGCTTGTATCGTTTGAATGCCCGACCCAAGCCCGCTGCATGTTGCGTGTGGTTACCGGTACTGCTGGATGTATTATGAATGTTGTATTCAGCTTTACCAAAGTGATTGCTCATATGACGGCCACCGCTAGAAGGATCAGTTGCTTTTGATATTCCATTCAGGATAATTTCTTCGGCTGTTAAGCCAGCCGATATTGTAGTAAGCATATCCCGATAGTAAGGAAAAAGGTGATCTGTTTGCTTGTCGAAAACCTGACCAATTGCCAGCTGAATTCCATCATGACCAGCATAAGGAGCATGATAACTCCAGCCAATTGCTTGCTTTAAGTAGTTTGGAGCCCTCTCATCCAGTGCTCTACCAAGCGATAACAAGTAAAACCATTTTTCCAAGGTCTCCTTAGGGGTTTGTTTTATTCCAAATGGCTTTTCATTTCTACGAATATATTTCATTGTACTGATATTAATTTGTTGGTAAACTTTCATTTAATAAAAAAGTATTTTTTCCTGAATTTTAACCTTAAACCTCCCTAGTAACATCAAATTGCTCAAGATAATCGGCAACACGCCTGAGAAAAGCACCACCTAAAGCACCATCAATAATTCTGTGGTCATAGGAAAGACTTAAAAACATTTTATGCCTTGGCACAATGATGTCACCATACTCTGTTTCAACAACCGCTGGTTTTTTTTCGATAGTTCCTGTTGCAAGTATTGCGACTTGAGGTTGAGAAATTATGGGAGTTCCCATTACATTCTTAAACGTTCCGAAGTTTGTAATGGTAAATGTTCCTTCTTTTATATCATCAGGAGATAGTTTATTGCTTCTAGCATTTTCAGCCAAACTATTTATAGCATTAGCTATTCCCGGAATATTTAGTTTGTCTGCATTACGTACAACAGGAACGATTAAATTGCCATCAGATTTTGCCACAGCAATTCCAATATTTATATTACCCTTCACAATAATTCTTTCTCCATCCACCGATGAATTAATCAATGGAAAGTCACGAATAGCACGAGCAACAGCTTCAGTGAAAATGGGCATAAAGGTTAATTTCACCTTGTGTTTTGAAAGATATATTTCCTTCATTAACTCTCGCCATTTTACTAGATTAGAAACATCTGCTTCTACCATATTTGTAACGTGGGGCGAAACCTGTTTTGACATGATCATATGATCTGCAATAAGTCTTCGCATCCTATCCATTTGAATAATTTCATCGACAGCACTAACTGACATATTTACTTTATGTTTGGCTGTATCAATGTCTTTGTTTTCAAAAATTTTCGGCGATTCTTCTTTAATTGGTCTTGTTTCTAGATATTTCAGAATATCTTCCTTCTTTACCCTACCTCCCTTTCCGGTTCCATTAATGGATTCGAGTTCCTTTAATGAAATTTTTTCTTGTTGTGCAATACTCTTCACCAAAGGACTATAAAATCTATTTTCAATTGTATTTTCATCAGAATAGTTTTGAGATACAGAAGATAAATCTGTTAAAAACCTCATCTCAGATTGATCTTTTTTTAAGCCATTTGAGCCAGTATCAATTATTGCTATTACTATACCAACCGGAACTATTTCGTTCTGCTTAAATAGTATTTTCTCAATTTTTCCGGAAACGGGAGATGGTATTTCAGAATCAACCTTATCTGTAGCTATTTCAAGCAATACATCATCCTCTTCTACTAAATCTCCTTCCTTTACAAACCATTTTGTAATAGTTGCTTGCTCAATACTTTCACCCATTTTGGGCATTTTTATTTCAAACATATAATTATGTATTAAATTTACTTTTATTTATTCTAAATAAAAAAACATCTTTTGTCCATATTTGTTCGAAAAAAAATGATATTGATTTTTGAACTTCAATTAGCTAGTAGAGTTTTTTAGCTATCCAATAAATAATAGTCCTATCTTTGTTATTGTAATTGCTTAATAATGGAAAAAAAAATATCCATTTTTTCTACTGCTTATCTACCTCCTATCCAATATTTTCAATTGCTTACTAAGTCTGATGAAGTTTTAATTGAAAAGCATGAAACATACCAAAAGCAAACATATAGAAATAGGTGTGTAATTTACTCTGCAAATGGACCATTGTCTTTGATTATACCAGTTGTTAAACCAAATGGGAATATAACTAAAATAAGTGATGTAAGAATTGACAACTCTGTGAAATGGAGAAAAGAGCATTGGCGAGCAATACAATCAGCCTATAAAAACTCAGCATATTTTGAGTTTATTGCCGACTATTTTATTCAATATTATGAGAAAGAATGGATTTTTATTTGGGATTATAATTTAAAGATTCTTGAAACATTATTAAAAATACTTGAAATAAAAATTAAGGTTAATGAAACCAATGAATTCATTAAGTGTCATCCTACTAATACATCTGATTATCGGTTTATATTCAACCCCAAGCAATCCAAGTTAGAAAAAGAACTTAAACTTATTACAAAGCCATATTTTCAGGTATTTGGCCATAAAACGGGATTTATTCCTAATCTATCTATTTTCGATTTAATTAGCAATTGTGGAATGGATAGTTTAGGATTAATGGCATAAAAAAAGTGAAAGGGCAACCTCCCTTTCACTCGAGCCTATTCTTATTAAATATTTTAAAACTTAAATCCTAAAGTAAGCATGAATTTATTTTCCTTAATATCCCGCTCTACCTCAGGTGAGTTTATATATAAAGAATACTTATCACTATAATAGTATCTTTGGTATGCCCAATCAATAAACAAATTGTCAATTCGAAAACCAAAACCTGCAGAAAGGACGTTTATCGCAGAACTTTTCATGTTGACATTACCCTCAAAAGGACTACCATAGTATGCATATCCTGCTCTTAATGCCAAATATTTGAGCCACACTTCGCCTCCTGCTTTCAAATTATAAGTAGTTGTATAGAGATCACCTATTTCGCTATTCTCCTGTTTAAAGCGATATCCATCACCACCTTTGATAAAACGAGCAGTACTATAATCAATATATTCATAATCAAAACTTAATAAACCTATTTCTCTAAAAGTAAATGCAAGAGATCCAATAGCTTTAAAAGGAGATTGAATTCTATAATCGTAAAAGTTAATAGGAGTTGTGGCAAATTCATTAAAATCACTAAAAACCGACTCCATTGAAGCTCTATAGGTCTCACTAATACTATAAAATGTAGGTGTATGAATGGCTATTCCAGCTCTAAACATTGGAATTGGTTTGTAGATTGCCCCAATTTTTAAATTTAAACCTGAGCCCTCAATGGTAAGAGTTTGCTTATAATCAAGGTTGTTGAATTTATACCCAATGGGCAATGGGGTGTTATTTTCGAAGGCTTCTTCGGAATAGTACTGTATTTGCTTATAATAAAGATCTTGAATTCCAAGGGTTGCACCAATGAAAAACTTATTGGAAAAATTTGTTGCAAATGAGAATGTAAATTCTCCGAGACCTCCAATGGTTGATAATGATTGATCCTGATATACTCCTTCTCCATTATTTAATGCTCTTGAATACTCGTTGATTGATCCTGGTATAGTATCAATTAAAAAAGTATTCCAAGCCATAATTGCATCCCAAGGTGCTGATCCACTTCGATATGGATTATAATCATCATTGCTAGTTAAGTTAAACCAATTATTTCCATTGGCAACAGAAGCAAAATGATTCATAATTGAACTTGATGTGTTGGCACCATAAGCGCTGGTTTCATCAAAAAAATCAAATAATCGATTGTATCCTAAACCAATATTTAAAAAAACCAAACCTTTTTCTTCTTGTTTTGTGGTTTTGAAGGAAGAAACAAATCCAATATTGTCAAAAAGCAATCTTGTACGGAAATCATGTGTTACCTGATTAAGGTAAAGAGTGCTTACCTCCTTATTTTTAAGGCTAGTGGTTACTGTGAATTCTGAAGCACGATAAACACCTAAGCCGGCAGGGTTATAACTTAGCGAAGTGAAATCAGCACCTAATGCACCAAAGGCTCCTCCCATGCTTACAAAACGTGCTGTCCCTGAATTAATTGATTGAGATAATCGTAATGCATCTTGATGATCCTGAGCAGTTACAAGCAAAGATGAAGTGAAGAAAAAAATAAATATTATTTTTCGTATCATTATAATTATCTTATTTATATTTAGTTATATGATTAATATATGATAAGATTTGTTATTCGTATACCTAATAAATAGTAAAACCATATTCGATTAAAGAATTTATTAATTTCTTTGGTTAAACTGAATATACGATAAATAAACCTTATATTGTTATCTATTTTTAGTCCCGCTACTTCCTGAACTACTACTCGAACTACTCCCAGAACTACTTCTCGAACTACTCCCAGAACTACTACTCGAGCCACTTGTTGAAGGAGAAGATGTAGATCTAGATCCTGAAGATGGCGCAGAAACATTACTTCTACCCGAATCGCTTCTGTTGTTAGCACCTGAAGTAGGAGTGTTTACTCTTGAAGGGGGATTATATGTCCTTGTTGAAGGAGCATTGCTTTGCCTTCCAGGTGAAGTACTTTGTTGTCCCTCTCTATTTCCACGAACTGCTTCAGTTGATGGATAAGCCCTATTGGGTCTATTGAACTCATTGCTATTTCCAGGTCTTGGACGAGTATAACTTGGGTTATAAGAACCACTTGATGTTGATTGTCCTTCTCCTCCAGTTGGTTTAACTCTTGTGGGGTTTACATTTAAACTTTCCCTTGAGGGTCTTGTTATGATACTAGGATCTCTAACAGGTTCCCTAACTTGTACTTGATTTTGATCATTAATCTGTCTTGCTGTTGATGGGTTTCTGGTAATCGTTTGACCTACAGGTTTTCTAATGGGCTCTTGCGGAGAAGTAACAAAATCATTACCACCTGTGTTACCACCAGTAGCATAAAGAGTAGGTTGTTTTGTAGATAAATGATCTTGTAAACTATTAATATTTACCTCATTGGAACCACCTACTGGTGTAGTTTCATAAGCAGTGTTTCCTGAAACGGGTCTTCTTCCATAATGATAGTTTGGTCCATAACTTTGATTACCCCAGTAATAACCATCCCAGTATCCATTATTATAACCCCAAGCATAATTATTCAATCCATACCATCCTGAGTACCAATTGTATCCCCAATAATTATAAGGGTAACCCCAGTAACTATAGTATGGATATCCATACCCCCAACCAAATGAAAAACTCCAAGGACTATAACCCCAATATCCATACCTACGATAACGGTAAGGCCATGAAAACATGGCAGAAACGTAGTAAGGCTCTACCCAAACATGACCTCCATAAACAACAATATTGTAGAAATAGGGGTCATAAGCTGATGCATACCATAAGTCATCATAGTAATCTGAGTAACTTCTATATCCACTCCCACTGGCGTCAAGTCTACGTTGATATGAATCCTGATAGGATTGACAAAGTAGTCTATCGTAAGGATTTTGACTATCCTCTGCTTTATAGATCAATGTGTCAACAGTACCAGTGGTATCATTTGAAAGAATTTCTGTATACCTCTTTTCAAGCTCAGCTAAATCAAATCCTTTTACATTAGTTTTTTGAGGTGCTTCGGTCTTTAAAACCTCATCAGCATAGTTACCAGAAGGATTGTAGTAAACATCATCACCTTGATGCTTGCTTGCCTTGCTAAACTGCATGCTTGTAGAACATCCTCCTAAAAGCAAAGCTACAATGGCAACGGACAAAATTTTAACTTTTGATTTCATGATAACCTCCTGTTGATTTTATGTGATTATTTATTTTTATTTCTTTACTTTGCACCAATTAAAATTACTACAAATACTACAAATTTTATACCATTTACTAAAATATGGCTAAGGAAATTACTAGCAAAGAAGACAATTATTCTCAGTGGTACAACGATATTGTTGTTAAAGCAGGTTTGGCTGATTACTCTGCTGTTAGAGGATGTATGGTTATAAAACCTTATGGTTTTGCTATTTGGGAGAAAATTCAGCGGCAACTTGATAACATGTTTAAGGCTACAGGGCACCAGAATGCCTATTTTCCACTTTTTATTCCTAAATCCTTTTTTAGCAAAGAAGCAAGCCATGTTGAAGGATTTGCCAAAGAGTGTGCCATTGTAACTCATTACAGATTAAAAAATGATCCCAACGGAAAAGGTGTTATTGTTGACCCTGAGGCTAAATTGGAAGAAGAGTTAATAGTTCGACCAACTTCGGAAACAATAATATGGAATACATATCGTAACTGGATACAGTCGTACCGTGATTTACCAATTCTGATTAACCAATGGGCAAACGTTGTAAGGTGGGAAATGCGCACACGATTATTCCTTCGTACAACAGAGTTCCTTTGGCAAGAGGGGCATACAGCACATGCAACTAAAGAGGAAGCCATTGATGAAACTCTGAAAATGGTTCATGTATATGCCGATTTTGCTGAAAAGTGGATGGGAATTCCTGTGCTAATTGGAACCAAGTCTGAAGGAGAACGATTTGCAGGAGCTCTTGATACATACTGCATTGAAGCTCTTATGCAAGATGGAAAAGCATTACAAGCTGGCACTTCTCATTTTCTCGGGCAAAACTTTGCTAAAGCTTTTGATGTGAAATTCGCCACTAAGGATGGTGATATGGACTATGTTTGGGCTACCTCTTGGGGGGTATCAACGCGCCTGATGGGTGCTTTGGTTATGGCTCACTCCGATGATAAAGGGTTGGTTTTGCCTCCAAAGCTTGCCCCCACTCAAGTTGTTTTTGTTCCAATTTATAGAAATGATGAAGAATTAGAAAAGGTTAGTGAAAAGGTACTCGAACTAAAGTTAAAGTTGGAATCCAAAGGTATTACAACTCATTACGATGATCGCGACACCCTAAAACCAGGTTTTAAGTTTGCAGAGTATGAAATGAAAGGCTATCCTATACGCATTGCCATTGGACCAAAAGATTTAGAAAAGAACACTGCTGAAGTGGCACGTCGTGATACTCTAACAAAAGAATTTGTTAATCAGGATATTTTAGTTGATTACATTATAGAGCTGCTTGATAAGATTCAAAGTAATATTTTTCAGAAAGCACTAAAATTCAGAGAGAAAAATACTATCGCTGTTGACTCTTATAAAGAATTTAAAAAAGTGCTTGATGATAAAGGAGGCTTTATATTAGCTCATTGGGATGGAACAAAGGAAACAGAGGAAAGAATTAAAGAAGAAACAAAGGCTACAATCCGATTGATTCCATTGACTGGTGAAGAAGTAGGTTTATGTATGATTACTGGAAAGGCATCGAAACAAAGAGTTGTATTTGCAAGAGCATACTAAAAAACACTTCTTTTAATGGCAGGTTAAAACATAATTTATTTATTTTAACTTTGTTTCTATATTGATAAGTTCAATTAGGTTTTTATATAACAAAAACCCGAATAATTATGGAAAAAAAGAAGAAAGTACCACAGGAATTGATCATGGAAAATCTTTTGGAGAAATCGAGCATGAAGCAAAAGGTATACGACAATACCTTCATTGCATTTAATTTAATAAAGGAAGTTCTGCATGAGATGTCAACCGACTTGAACTCTACAATAAAAAATTCAGATAAAAGAGTAAAATTAGAGTTTAGAGACAGGGGAAAGTTTGAAGCAGAAATAAGAGTTGCGGGTGATATCCTCATCTTTAGCATGCACACTAACGTTTTTGAATTCGACCGAGATCATAGTATATGGAAACTACCTTATGTACAAGACAATAGATTGAATTCGTACTGTGGAATGATAAATATATACAACTTCCTCACAGATTCATTCAAGTATAATAGGCTTGACGATTTGGGTTACCTGATCGGACGTATATTTATCAATAGAGAAGATCATTACTTTGTTGAAGGTAAGAGGCAAATGGGTTTTTTGTATAATAATTTTGGTCAGGCAACTATTAATAAGGAAACAATAAAAAAGATAATTGAAACAGCCATACTCTATTCCCTTGAGTTTGATCTACTTGTTCCTCCATACGATATGGTTAAAATAGCATCTGTTGCACAAATGAATACAAAAATTGAAAGTTCAAAGTTGCAAACCGGTAAACGTTTAGGATTTAAGTTTAATTCCGATGATGTTTTAGAGGAAAAGTAGTAGTTTTTTCATTATTTTTGATCCGAACACTGTATCAAACAAAATATTAAATACTATGAAAAACATAATAACTTTTATGATTGTTGGTATTGTTATACTAATTGCATGCCAACCTAAAAATGAATTATCCAAAGAAATGCAAGCAAAAGTTGATAATTTTGTTAAGGTTGATCTCACTGCTGATATCAGCCATTTATCGGAAAAAGAGAAGCAAATGCTTCCCCTCCTTTTTGAAGCAGCACAGATAATGGATGATATTTTCTGGACTCAGGCATATGGAGATAAGGAAAATCTTTTTGCCAATATTAAAGATGATGCCACCCGTAAATTTGTAAAAATTAACTACGGTCCATGGGAAAGACTAAATAATAATGAGCCCTTTATTGGTGGCTATGGTGAAAAACCAAAAGGAGCTAACTTCTATCCCATTGACATGACCAAAGAAGAATTTGAATCTTTCCAGTCTTCGAATAAAACAAGCCTATACACTATTATCAAACGCAAAGAAGATCGAACTTTAGAATCGATACCCTATAGCGAAGCTTATAAGGAGCAACATGAAAAAGCGGCCAGCCTTCTACTTGAGGCTGCAGAGTTAGCCGAGGATGAAGGATTTAAGAATTACCTCGTATTACGAGCACAAGCGCTGCTTACTGATGAATACCTGGCAAGCGATATGGCATGGATGGATATGAAAAGCAATAATATTGATTTTGTTGTTGGACCAATAGAGAATTACGAGGATAGGTTGTACGGCTATAAGGCTGCTCATGAAGCTTTTATCCTGATTAAAGATATTGAATGGAGCAAAAAACTAGAAAGGTTTGCAGCACTGCTACCTAAACTACAAACAAATCTACCTGTTGAAGCCAAATACAAAAAAGAGGTTCCTGGCAGCGATAGCGATATGGGGGTTTATGAGGCTGTATTCTACGCTGGCGATTGTAATGCTGGTAGCAAAACCATTGCCATTAACCTGCCAAATGATGAAAGGGTTCATATTGAAAAAGGAAGCCGTAAACTTCAACTTAAAAACTCAATGCGCTATAAATTCGATAAAATACTTATTCCCATTAGTAAACTTGTTATAGATGAAGATCAGCGTAAACATGTAACTTTTGAGGCTTTCTTCGAAAACACCATGTTTCACGAAGTAGCTCATGGTTTAGGTATTAAAAATACGATCAATAACAAGGGTACAGTAAGAGAGGCATTAAAGGAAACATATAGCGCTATAGAAGAGAATAAAGCTGATATTCTTGGGTTATTCATGGTAACTAATCTTTTCGAAATGGGTGAATTTCCCGAAAAAGACTTAATGGATAACTACGTTACTTTTATGGCAGGCATCTTCCGTTCTGTCCGTTTTGGTGCTGCTTCAGCTCACGGTAAAGCCAATATGATGCGTTTTTACTACTTTCAGGATCAAGAAGCTTTTACACGCAACCCGGAAACCGGCACTTATCGTGTTGATTTTGAAAAGATGACCAAAGCCATGAACTCACTTGCATCAAAGACCCTTATTCTTCAGGGAAATGGTGAGTATGATGCTGCTAAGGAAATGCTTGAAAAAATGGGTTTTATCAAAGAAGAGTTACAATCCGATTTGGATCGAATAAACTCATCAAATATTCCAGTGGATATAAGATTTAGGCAAGGTTTAAATATGCTAGGATTATAAATTGCTATGGCTGGTTAAATTAATCTTCTTTTTAAAAAAATTAAAAATCCAAAACCATGAACCTTAGTTTCAACTTTATCAAATCTGTATCAAACATATACGATGAGATGATTGATAATGGCTTTTCACTTGTATATCTGGGTGAGTTCAGCCATGAAATCACAAAGATGTTTACCTCAATGGCTGAATCGGATATGGAAAAGCATAGCGAGGAAAGGTCTGTACAGCGAAAGGTATATCATGTAATGGTTGAAACACTTCAAAACATGAATAAGCATTCCGATGAGATTAAGGAGCGGAAAATAGGCAGCGGATTGTTTATCATTGGGAAAAAACTAGACACATACTACGTGATTACATCGAATATGGTAGCAAAAAAACACAAGGATTCGCTTGAGAAATCATTAATAATTGTTAACAATGCTACCCGCGATGAACTTAAGCAGATGTACAAAAAGCAAATTAAAGAGGGTCAACTTTCCGAAAAAGGAGGTGCTGGTCTGGGATTAATAGACATTGCAAGAAAAACTGGTGAAACATTAGATTATCAGTTCCTCCAATTAGACGATGATAATTTTTTCTTTATACTTAAAGTTGAGATCAATGCTAAAAAATTTGCTAAAGAAGCATACTAAAATAAATAAAGTTTACTTATATTAAATATCTACAATACAGTTATTTATTTTTTTTAAATTACCATCTTGTGTACTCAAATTGATCAGGGTCAAAAAAACTTTCGGGTAGCAAAGAGGGCAACCTAATCTCAAAATACTTTTCCAGTAATTCAAGATGTCCATTCTGAAAATACTGAATTTGAGTAGCCACAGGTTTTCCGTAATACAATTTATAGTTTTCAAAATACGATTCTCTTGTCCCTGACTCGCTAACTTTTCTTATGCCATAAAAAAGTAAATCCTCTTTTGAAATCCAAAAACACAGTTTTTCAGGGTCACCCACCTGATACACTATTTTTCCTTTAATCGATGTTGTCTCCAAAATGCTTAAATCAAACTTCATTTCAATTAACTTGTTGATAATCTGTTGGGGTGGAACAATATAGGCATCGAGCCCAAGAGTGATCAGTTCGTGTAAACGGGGTCTTTTCCCAATAAATTTATTATGGTTAAAGCTATAAATGGAGTCGTTAATAATAAGCCAACCACGTCCCGAATCAAAATCATTGTAGCGAATATGTAACCTACCAGGAGCACTATATGCAACCACCCATACCTCATTACGGATAAGACTATCATCGCGATAGCGAAACATATCCTGTTTTAGCGTTAAGTAAGGATACCAATTTGATGAATAAGTGTTGTACATAAGCTTAATTAAATCCTTTCCATTGCTAGGAATATTATCCTGTGCTCTTATGGTTATGGCTGAAAGACTTAGGATTAACAGCTGAAAAACAAAAAATCTCTTCATAAACAATTAGATTTTTGTTATTTAAATGATGATTAGCAAGAAAAAAATTAATTTATTTTTCAACCAATTGCATCTGAAAATTGGAATTATTTCGATTGCAAGGTATTAAAAATGAATAAATGACAAGAAATTAATTTGTAAAATTCTCTATTTGGAGCATTTTTGTTTGATTTACATGCTTTTTTTTTCGATTTTTGAATATATAAAACATTTTCAACATGGAACCTGATCACGAGCAATTTATGAGGGAAGCTATTAAGCTCTCTGTGGATAATGTTGACAATAAAGGAGGGCCTTTTGGTGCAATTATCGTAAAAAACGGAAAGGTAATTTCTTATGGAGCAAACAAAGTAACAGTCACAAATGATCCCACAGCGCATGCAGAGATTATTGCCATTCGAGAGGCTGCCAAAAATCTAAAAAATTACAACCTGAGTGGATGCGATATATACACATCGTGCGAGCCTTGTCCAATGTGCCTTTCGGCAATCTACTGGGCACGTATCGATAGGATATTCTATGGGAATACAAAAACCGATGCTAAGAATATTGGTTTCGATGATTCATTTATCTACGATGAGATCGCACTCCCTTTAGAGAAACGCAAAATAAAAACCACTCAACTTCTCCGCGATGAGGCCATTGAGGGATTCAGAAAATGGGATAGGTTTGAGGGAAAGGTTGAGTATTGATTGCCCCGAAGCCTCGGGAGATTGATTGATTGATTAGTTTTTTCGGATATACATGCAGAAATGTTTGATAAAAAAATTACGATATCTAAATGCAAACCATCCTACTCAAAGAGACACAGCGTATCAGGGAAATTCCTTTCTTCCTTCTAATCGGTATTGTGCAAGTTATATTTCTTTGGGGTCTTATCCAGCAAGTAATTTTCGGAAAACCTTGGGGTATAAATCCTGCGAGCAATGTTGTTCTAATAATCATTAATATAGGATTTCTGCTTTTATTTATTTTTCTATTTTCCATAAAGTTGGAAATTGAAATAACCCATACTGGTATCCATTTCAGAATATTCCCTTTCCATTTCAGAAAACGTTTCATTGCATGGAATGATATGGAATCCTTAAAAGTTGTTAGGTACGATGCCATTAAGGAGTATCTGGGTTGGGGTATTAGGTATGCACCTAAAAAAGGTTGGTGCTATACAATCTCTGGAACATGGGGAATAAGGATTAAGAAAAAAGATGGTAAATGCATTCTTATTGGAACACATAGAGTAATTGATTATTCCGATATCTTCAATTCTTTAAGCAGTAGAGGTGTAATAAACATTAAGGATTAGTGTTTTAAAGATAAAAATGAATAGAGATTCAACCATTGTAGCTATTGCCACCCCTGCTGGCACTGGAGCTATAGCAGTGATTAGGCTTAGCGGAAAGGATGCAATACCGATCTGTGCGAAAGTATTTATGTCTACATCTCAAGCAAAGCAACTATCGGAACAACCTGCCTACACCATACATTACGGAAAACTTATTGATGGCGATATAATAATCGATCAAGTTCTTGTAAGCCTTTTTAAGGCTCCTCACTCCTACACTGGCGAGGATATTGTTGAAATATCATGCCACGGCTCAACGTTAATTCAGCAGCAAATACTGGAACTACTGATAAGAAATGGTGCAACTCTGGCTGAACCTGGAGAATTTACCCTTAGAGCTTTTCTCAATGGAAAGATGGATCTATCTCAGGCAGAGGCTGTTGCGGATCTTATCGCTTCCAGTAGCGAAGCAGCCCGAAGAGTTGCCATAGAACAGATGAGAGGTGGGTTTTCCAATAAATTGAAAAATCTAAGAGAAAAACTTCTGCACTTCATTTCCCTTATTGAACTCGAACTTGATTTTAGCGAAGAGGATGTGGAGTTTGCTAACCGTCAGGAATTGCATTCTCTAATTGAGAGCATAGGAAAACACATCTACCAACTTATTGAATCGTTCCAGCTAGGTAATGTGATTAAGAATGGTATTCCTGTAACCATTGCCGGAAAACCAAATGTGGGAAAATCAACTCTACTCAACCGCCTACTAAATGAAGAGAGAGCCATTGTGTCGGAAATAGAAGGAACCACGCGTGATTCCATTGAAGATGTAATTCATATTAATGGAATGTTATACCGGTTCATTGATACTGCTGGATTACGACCCACCACCGATACCATTGAATCGCTAGGGATTGAGAGAACATATATTAAAATCTCACAGGCTTTAATAATCCTTATGCTTATTGATTCAAGGGATAATGTTGATGATAACATCAAAGAGATTAAACGAATTGCCAATAAACTAGAAGCAAATCAAAAAATGCTTGTTCTTATCAATAAAATTGATTTAGCTGAACCCAGTCATGTTACTGAACTAAAACAATCATTATTTAAAAAAATACCAAGCATAAGTTTAATCGAAATATCTGCCAAGCATGGAATTAACATGGATATGCTTACAAATGAAATACTAAAAAAATCGATACCAACTTCATCTGAGGGTAGTAGTACCATAATAACCAATACCAGACATTACGAAGCACTGCTTAAGGCTCATGAAAATTTGATTAGGGTTGAGAAAGGACTCAAAGATAGTATACCCGGTGACTTACTGGCAATGGATATTAGGCAAGTTATTCACTATATTGGAGAAATAACCGGAGATATCACTACAGATGAGGTGCTTGGGAGTATCTTCTCGAAGTTTTGCATAGGGAAGTAATTACCTTTCTTTTGTTTATCTTTTATATTCTTTTTCAATCACTTACGTATATTTATTTTCTTATTTCTGTTGTTATTTTCCTTTATTTTAGTTATTTTTGTTGCTAATATGTTGCTTCAATAACAAATTTTGTTGCAAGCAACAAAAAATCAATCCGAGTGGCGAAATGATGTTACATACAGATACATCACGATACACAAGGATACATTGAGATACTTAAAGGTACAGTTCAATGAGCAGCAAAATAGAAATTACAAAGGTATGCCAACACTGCGGTAAGGAGTTTATCGCTAAGACCACCGTAACCAAATTTTGTGGTCATGCTTGTGCCGCTAAGAGCTACAAAGAGCGGAAGAAAACCGAAAAGTTGAACCAGGTTAAATCCCCTACCGAGCAAAGAACAGATTACAATTTTTCCCAACTCAACGAAAAGGAATATTTAAGTATTGCAGACACATGCCAACTTTTGGGTGCCAGCCGCATGACTATTTACCGCCAGATTAAAAGCGGCAACATTAATGCCGTTAAACTGGGTAGGCGAACCATCATTAAGAAATCCGAAATTGAAAAACTGTTTGCATCATGAGCGTAAAACTTAGAAAACGAAATCAGGGAGGAAAAACCAGCCTATACCTTGATTATTACAGTGCCGGTAAAAGAAAAACTGAAACCTTGAAACTGTATTTACTCCCGAAACCCAAAACCAAGCTGGAACGGGAACAAAACAAAAAGACATTAGAACTTGCTGAAAATATCCGTGCGCAACGTCAATTGGAAATGCAAAACGGAGAATACGGTTTTCGCGATAAGGAAAAGCAAAAAGGCAGCCTGTTGGTTTATATGCGAATGCTTGCCGATAAACGCAAGGACAGCACCGGAAACTGGGGCAATTGGGATAGTATGATAAAACACCTGGAAACCTTTTCGACTACAGAAACACCATTCTCCAAAATTGACCGCAAATACGTTCAGGACTTCAAAGAATATCTGGATAAAAAAGCCAGGACAAAAAGCAACGAAGGATTATCCCAAAACTCAAAATATTCCTATTTCAACAAATTTAGAGCAGGATTAAAGCAAGCGGTTAAAGATGGCATCATTCCGCACAATCCGGCCGAAAGTGTTGAAGGATTCAAGCAAGGAGAACCTGAAAGGGAATTTCTTACCCTGGAAGAACTACAGGCGGCTGCCAAAGCTGAATGTGATATTCCACAACTCAAAACAGCGTTCATGTTTTCAAGTCTTACAGGTTTAAGATGGTCCGACGTTAATAAACTGGTGTGGTCTGAAGTACAGCACTCAAATGAAATGGGCTATTACATCCGGTTCAGACAAAAGAAAACCAAAGGAGTGGAAACTCAACCCATATCCGACCAGGCATTTGAATTGCTGGGAGAAAGGCAAGACAAAGACGAACGTGTTTTCAAAGGATTGAAATATTCAGCCTGGCACAACATGAAACTGCAACAATGGATGATGCGTGCCGGTATTTCCAAAACCATCACGTTCCATTGCGCCCGACATACCTATGCTACCCTACAATTAACAATGGGAACCGACATTTATACCGTTTCTAAGCTATTAGGACACCGGGAATTAAAGACCACGCAGATTTATGCCAAGGTCATTGATGAGAAGAAAAAAGAAGCGGCAAATCGTATTAAAATCTAACCTCATGAACAACTACTTTTCAATAGCCAATAATATCCTGACCGGGAGTTTACGCCCCTGGTCTGCAGAAAATCAGGATGAAGAAAAATTCCGTCACATTCTAAACCATAATCTCAGGCAAAACAAAGACAACCCAACAGAGTTTTGTCGTTCAGCGTTAAACGCTTTCACTTCTTTGAATTTTGCAACTGAAAATGAGAATCTGGAAGAATTAAAGGAATTGGCACAAGTTGAGGTTACCACTCCCATAAACATAGAAATACCGCCATTCTTTAATAAGCAAACCGAGTTTTACCTATACCTTATTAACAATACCTTTCAATGCCTCATTGCCGGAATCATTGAAACCGTTGAGCAGTCCGATGAAATTGATGCAACCTACAAACTGTATCAGTTAATGAGCAAACTGGAATCTTTAATTGGCATCATTAGCAACGAAAAGCACACTGATAAAGCAACAAACCAAATACTTGACTCGCTCAAATTATACTTGTTTGTAACCCACTCAACACTTACCGAAAAATTCAATTCACACATCAATTTTGAGGTGCTCAGCAAAAATGAGTTGTTGTTCCAACTTTGTCCTGAACTCGAATCAGAAAAGGATAATAAATCTAAACTGGCTTATTATCTGAATCAATACATTTCCCAACCGGAACAAGAAACAGAGGAAGCTTCAAAAGAAATTAAATCAAAACCTCATCCTGAACCAGAAAGAGTTTCCTTTGAATCATTCAGGTATAAAGGATATGATAATAATTACGACAATCTTACCAATCTTTACAATTCACTGAAGAAAAATAACTTCATTGCTGACGATACCGATTCCTGGGTATTTAAAAAGGTATTCTCAGGAAAAGCCATTACCAAACCTGTGGTTTGGACTGGCAACCCTTCCGAATTTTCCTACTTCATTAAATTGATATACACAATAAATCAGTACGTTGATGACTTAAAACAACGCAACTGGGAGGTTGCTTGCAGGTGTTTTGTTCAGGCTGATGGTACTCCTTTCGACAGGTCGAAACTTCGCACTTTAAAGAAACCTCAACGTTCATACAAACAACTTGAATTAGCCGTGGATAACCTCAAATAGTTCACTCCACACTATAAGCCTTTCTTCTTTTTTCAACTTTTTATAGCTGTTGTTTTCCAAACAATGGCTTTTTCTGTTTGTGCTCGCATCACTCTACACTCTACACTCCACACCACACCCTGCAAATCACAGAAATACAGCGCAATAACCGCTATATCTTTGAATCGAATTCATTAATTAAATGCTCTGCGCAGGGCTCATTTTCAAACATTTAAAAAGAAGAAAAATGAGTACGGAGTATATCATTCAAAAACTGGATAGCATTGAGAAGATGCTGACGGAGCAAAACATGCTCAAAAAAGAGGTTCTAACATTTAATGAAGCGGCCATTTATTTAGAGGTTTCCCATTCTCATCTCTACAAAATGACCAGTACCGGGGTAATCCCATCATACAAACCCAACGGCAAGAAGTTGTACTTCAACCGTAAGGAGTTGGATAATTGGCTTCTATCCAACAGGCAAAGTTCTCAGGAGGAAATTGAACAGCAAGCTGCCAATTACCTCATCAAAAAAGGGAGGGTTGAGCTATGATGGAAGTGATGCAACTATTATTGGAGCTTTCATCTGCCATTAAAGAGATAAAAGCTCACCTTCTGGTACTCAAACAGACCAGAACCGAGAAGTTCAAACAGGAATGGATTGACGGGCAGGATGTCATGCTGGCCCTGAAAATCAGCAAACGGACACTACAGTCTTTGCGGGATACGGGGATTCTCCCCTATTCTCGCATCAACGGTAAGTTCTATTATAAGGTTGCCGACCTCGAAAAGCTCCTGGAGAGCAACTATTCCCGAAACCTTAAAAGTGATAGCCATGATTAAGGAGAAGGATATATTAGACTTGACACATTACGGGCTGAATATTTACGCACACATCCTGCAGGAATATTACCCGGATGAAATAGTGGTTCAGCTTTCCGGCAAGGAGTGCAAACCAGCGAAGAACCCTTTTAACGGCGATAAGCAAACACTAAAGCTTATCAACCAAAACTGGGTGTTTAATTACAGCGATTTGGAGTTACCCGATTTTTCGGGTACTCCTTTCGACTTTGCCAAACTGCATTACAAGCTATCAGGCAGCGAATTATTGGAAAAGATAAACGATGAATTAAACCTTCGCATTGGTGAGCAGAGCCACTTTTACAGCAACCGCACTTTGCCAAATCCGGTAAAAACCGAGGAGGTAAAACCGGTAGTTCACGTTCCAAAATTCAGTTACTTCTCCGCTCCGGTAAGTAATATTCACCCGAACGTAACCCTAAGTTTGGTTGAAGCTTACAACTTGGTTAAATCGGAAAAATACAGCTCAATAACGGAGCAATTACGAGCTATCCAGGTGAAAGAAGAGGCACGGAAATTTAAGGCATCAAAATTTGACTATGCCACATTCTCCGGCACCTTTTCAAAACGGAATGACAAAGCATTGTTGGCCCATTCTGGTTTGCTGACCATCGATTTTGACCACATTCCCAACCTTCAGCAATTGAAAAATCAGTTGCTGAATGATGAATATTTTGAAACGGAACTTCTCTTTATCTCTCCTTCGGGCGATGGTTTAAAATGGGTAATTCCCATCGACATTACCGAAGCAACGCACCAAAACTTCTTTCAGGCAATTGCCAACTACATCAAAGAAGTTTACCGTCTGGAAGTGGACAAATCAGGTAAGGACATTTCCCGCGCCTGTTTCCTGCCTCATGACCCGGAAGCATTCATCAATCCGAAATATTTAAACGCTAAAATTTAAAAAGATGAAACGAGCATGGACTGGAAAACACTCAAAAGACATCGAAAAACTCACCATGCGAGTTCCACGGGTATTAAAGCACAGAAATATTTTTCTGGTACTATATTTATTTGAAACACAAAACATTAATTAAAATCAACACAAGTGAAACGAAATAAATTTCTCGCACTGTTAAAAAGGATGCTTCAAAAAGGTGCATCCGTAATTCATCCTTTGTGGTGGGTAGTCATTCCATTTCTGCTGTACTACGTGATTCAGCTATTCAAGTATTCCATGTTCACCCCTATAATACTGTAATCATGAAAAAGAAATTCGAAGTAAATCACTGGTTACAGCAAACCGAACCAAAAGAAAACCCGTCAGCGTCTAAAAGACCTGACGGCGTTCCCAAGTCAGAGGATTTAGAGGTAAATAATAACGACGTTGAAACACCTGCACTGAGCGACGTCGAAGTGATAATTCAACGCCTCGAAACCTCACATATCGACATTACCGCCAACTATTCCGACTGGCGGGATATTGGCTTTGCCTTTGCCGATGAATTTGGCGAAGCTGGCCGCGATTACTTTCACCGTGTCAGCCGGTATTATCCGGGCTATTCGCAAAGTAATTGTGACAAACAGTATGACAATTGCCTGAAATCTTCCGGCCGCGGCGTTACCATCAAAAGCTTTTTCCATCTGGCACAACAAGCCGGAATAAGCTTGGTAACCACTCAGCCAAAAACAAACCCGTCAGCGACTGTTAGCCCAGACGGTGTTTTAAACTCAACTTCAATGGATTTAGGTGTAAACAAAGAAACCATCTTCAACACGCCAAAAATCCCAACCGAGGTCTATTCCCAGCTTCCCGAAATCCTTCGGGAAAGCTGTGAAATGTTTGCAGATGCCATCGAAAAAGATGTATTCCTGATTGGTGCCATTGCAGTAATAAGCGGTAGTCTGCCAAATATTGAAGGCATTTACTTTGATGAGCCACACTCAGCACACCTCTATTCATTTGTTACGGCTCCGGCTGGCTCCGGTAAAGGAAAACTGAAATGGGCCAAGTATTTTGGCCTGAAAATCCATAAAACAATGGTACAGCAATCCATTCGCGAAAAAGAAGCCTACGAGCAGGAATTGGAGAACTACAACAATCTGAATAAAAATCAGCGCCAGGGAGTTGAACGCCCTCGCGAACCAAAGCGGAAAATGTTTTACATCCCAGCCAACAGCAGCGCATCAGCATTTATCCAGGCATTGTCTGACAACGATTTTAAAGGCATCATTTTCGAGACTGAAGCCGATACCTTAGCCGGAACGCTAAAACAGGATTGGGGAAACTTTAGCGATGTATTGCGAAAAGCATTCCACCACGAAAGCACCAATATGTTTCGCCGCAAAGACAATGAACACATTGAAGTGGAAGACCCGCACCTGGCAATCGTTCTTTCCGGCACACCAAAACAAGTACACAACATGATGCCGGATGTCGAAAACGGCTTATTCAGCCGCTTTCTCTACTATGCTTTCGAGGATTACAGTGACTTTAAAAATCCCTTTGTTTCTCACCGACAGGTAAACTATACTGATTTCTTTGAAGGTAAGGGAGAACAAATGTTTGACCTTTATCAAACCCTCATCGACCAGCCTTCACCTTTCGAATTTCGTTTTACAGCAGAACAGGGCGAAGTATTTACACAACAATTCAATGCACTATACAAACGCAACAGGATGCTTTTGGGGAACGATTTTAACGCCAACAGCCGACGTTTGGGCTTGATTACTTTTCGTATTGCGATGGTGCTTCGCACGCTTCGCATACTCGAAGACGGCGACTATTCCAATCCGCTTATTTGTAATGAAACCGATTTTCACACGGCCATTCAAATTGCGTTTACGCTGGAAAAACATGCTATCGCAGTTTTCCAGAATTTGCCGAACAACGATTTGAAAGGTGTTAAACTGAAATTCTACAACGCCCTACCTGATAATTTCAACCGTCAAGGCTATTTGTCAGTCGCTCAGGATTTGAACATTAAAGAAAAGACTGCGGAAAAATACATCGGTCAATTCAAAGACAATGGCTTGTTAGAACACGAGCACAACAACTATATAAAACCACCAAATGGGAAATAGGAAACAGCGGATTTATAGGAAACCTGTCAGCATTCTTTCGACCTGACAGGTTTTTATTTGCTCTTTGTAAACTGTGACTGAATACTGAAAACTACCCCATTTCCTACATTTCCTACACTTCCCCTCTCCGATGTTGAAAACTCTTCTGCTTTTTCTTGTTTATGTTTAGCTTTTCTTTATTAAATTAGCCATTCTTTGACAAGTCACTAATACCATCAATATGTTCTTGGGAAAACGAATTAAAGAATTACGGGAAGAAAAAGGACTGCTTCAACGCCAACTGGCTGCTGAGCTGGAAATTGATTCTCCCATGTACAGCAAAATAGAACGCGGCGAACGACGGGCAAAGCGCGGGCAGGTGTTAAAACTGGCTGAAATCCTGAATACTGATAAAGATGAATTGCTGAAGTTATGGTTGGCCGGACAGGTTTACGAAATTGTCAAAGACGAAGAAATGGGACAAAGTGCTCTCGATATGTTAGTCAATAGACAGAACCCCAAATTTTAAAGAATGAATCTCCACTCCGGTCAAATAATAGAAATGCGCAATCGTTTATGGCGCGTAGATGAATTTTCAGAAACAGAATTGTATGCTACTCCAATAAATGGAGATTATAACGACAAAAGAGTTTTTCTGCGTGATGTTGAGCAAATAAAACCTGCCGAGTTGGACAAAATATCTGCCAATTTGGTTGGTGATTTTCAAGCGCAACGGATGCTTTTATATGCCTACCAATTCGATTTAATGCATGGCTCAGCACCGTTTCTCAGCCTCCAACGTTCTGCGGTAATCCCTTACAATTACCAGTTGGTTCCTTTGGTACTGGCGCTGGAAAAGCCCAAAACAAGGATTTTAATTGCAGACGACGTTGGTTTGGGTAAAACAATTGAAGCCGGGCTGATTATTTCTGAGTTAATGCAACGTGGTAAAGTAAAACGTATTCTCATTCTTACACCTGCCAACCTCAAAGAACAGTGGCAGGAAGCCATGGAATACTTCTTCCACCTGGAATCCAAAATCATTTCATCCCTTTCACGGAAAGAATACGAAAAGCAACTTCCGGCAGGTGCAAATCCCTGGCAATATTTTCAGGTAGTCATTGCATCCATCGATTATGCCAAAGCACCCGAAGTAAAACATTTAATTCAGGAACAGCCCTGGGATTTGTTATTGGTTGATGAGGTACACCTATGCGCCCGGCCACATGCAACATACCGTGCTTCAAAACAAATGAAACGCTATGAGTTGGTTCATGACCTCGGGAAACTGATTCCGAATGTTCTATTCTTAACAGCGACTCCGCACAACGGTTATACCGATTCATTTGCCAGTATTCTGGAAATCCTGAACCCAAAGATTGTTACAACAACTTCCGGGAACACCTTTTTGAATAAATTGGCGGCCAAATACAACGTTTGCCAGCGAAATAGGAAGAAACTGGAAGATTGGTACAAAAAGCAAAAGAAACAAAGTCCATTTCCCAAACGGGTAGCTCGGGAAGTATTTGTAGATGTGCACGAAAGCAAAAAACTGGCGGACGCTTTCAATCAGGTATTGGAATATGGTGACCGTTTGCTGGTCAATGCTCAAGGCTCCGGGCGTAAATACAACATTGCTACCTGGGTGGCTTTTCACCTGCAAAAACGTGCCATCAGTTCCCCTTACGCTTTGGTGAAGTCCATCGAAAATAGGCTGGCAACAATACAAAACTCCATAGAATTTGAAGAAACAGAAGAAGACGTATTGAGCGGCTCCGTCCAAGACCTGTTTTTTGAAGACCGCATGACAGATGAAATGGCTTCAAGCAAACTGGACAAAGAACTTCTGGACGAAGCAGATAAAGAAGAATTAAAGAGTTTGTTACACACTGCGAAAGCAGTTAAGCCAGCCGATGACGTAAAGCTTCAGGAGTTGAAAAATAACACCATCCCTGAGCTGTTTCATATCGATAAGAAAATAATTGTTTTCACCAAGTACAAGGATACACTCGATTATCTCGAAAGCAACCTTTCAGGGAATGACTACGATATTTTCAATATGCATGGTGATTTAAGCCTGACTAAACGCCAGGAAATTTTCCTGCATTTTGAAAATTCAAAAAAGGCAATATTAATTGCGACTGATGTAATTTCCGAAGGATTAAACCTGCAACGCCTTGCATCCTGCATCGTTCATTATGAATTGCCCTGGAACCCAAACCGCCTGGAGCAACGAAACGGTCGTGTGGACCGTATTGGTCAACTCAAGGAAAATGTACACATCAGAACCTTTGTACTCGACAAAACACTCGACAAAGATATTCTCGACCTCTTAATAACAAAGGCAAACAATATCCGGGAAGACCGGGGCTACAGTGCTGCCTACTTTGGCGACGAAGAATACATCAAATCGGTTTTACAAGAGGCAACCCAGCGTAATCGGAAACGCCGTAAAAAGAACGTGCAGGAAGGCCCTACCCTGTTCGATGCTATTGGACAGGATAAAGTAAAAGAAGCTGTCAAAAAATCAATCTCGAAAGAAGAGGAAGATGGGCGACTGAAAAAAATCGATGAGGAAAGTTTTTATGATAGCCTGAATATCGACTTGCCGGAAATTGACAAACGCATTTCCGAAACACAAGCCATTGTGGGCTCAAAGTCCGATGTTGAGCGATTTGTAAAGGCAACTGCAACCTTCTTCAAATCAGTTCTGGTTGACCGCAAAGACGGCTTTCAGGATATAAAAATCAATGACCAACGACTTGAACTCCCACAATACGGGGATAAACTTTCCAAAATTACTTTTGACCCCGAAATTGGGCTGACGCATCCCGATGCAACCGTGCTGGAAATTGGTCATCCCTTTGTACGCCGGTTAATTGAAATCGTGAAGTCTGAATTTTTCGGTAAAAATGGAATTTATGGCCGTAATGCCTGGTACTATTCCAGTCAGGTAACTTCGGTGTGTATGCTGTATAATGTGTTGGTGAGATATACGGTAGGACTACGGGAAAAACGGGTGATAGAAGAAATGCTGACCTTTGGCTTCGATGGTTTTACACAAAAAGAACTCGAAGAAGCGTTCATCCGAAAGCTCGCTCCGGCAAACACCACAGAATCACTGAGCGAATCCGACTTCAAAGATTATATGGAAGAAGCCATCAATTTCCCCGATTTCACTAAAATCATGAATCAGAAGATTGAGGAACGCAGGCACAAACTCATTGCCGAACGGCAGGAACTCTACAAAAAAATCATCAAGGAAACCGAATCAACAGATGAAGCTTCGTGGATTGATGATGAAATATTTATTGATAAAGCCGGTGCCGACCTGCTGACAATCACCATTGTTTTACCCTTAAATTAATTCAGGCATGGCACTAAGTTTTATCAATACAAGCGGAAATATAATCTCGGAAGACTTTTGCAGCCAGCTGCTCATCGAAACCAAAGCCGATTACGTTAAAAGTAAATCGTTTGGCGACGATGTAAAAAAAGTGGATGAAGACATCGCAACTTCTTTTGAGTTATTGCGCGAACGCTGGGAAGAAATCCGTTCCCGTATTCTGGAAGACCAGTTCGACACCACCCAGTTGCGCGACCGATGGATTAAACCTTTTCTTTCAATGTTGGGTTTTGAGCCGGTTTATATCTCGCATAATCTGAAAAACGATGCCGGTATTGAATACCATATTCCTTACCGTGGATGGGATGCCGAAGATGCCCCGTTCGTCCACATGGTGCACAGTTCGGCTGATTTCGATTTGCGCGACAAAAATAACCGGACACATGCCAACAAAAGCCCACACGACATGCTGCAACAGTATCTTAACACCTCGCAGCACAGTTGGGCCATTCTCATAAATGGTCGTAAAATCCGCATTCTGCGCGATTTCTTCCACTCCATTACCAAAGGCTTTATTGAGTTCGATATCGAAGGGATTTTTGAAACAGCAAATACCGAGCAGTTCCGAATCCTTTACCGGATGATGCACAACAGCCGGTTTATTGGCCAGTACGAAAAACAAAAAGAGGAGGAAGAACCACAAATCTGCCTGCTCGAAAAATTTCATGCGCTCTCAAGGGAAACAGGTGTTAAAGTGGGCGATAACCTCCGCAAACAGGTACGAATAGCTATTGAAACACTGGGGAACGGTTTTGCCGAAAACATCAACCCCGATGATTTTGATGATGCCAAAGAAAAGAAGTTTTACAGCGAAACCCTCAACATTATTTACCGCCTGCTTTTCCTGCTTTTTGCCGAGCAAAAAGGCTGGCTCCCCGTAAAAAATACCATTTATGCCCGCACATACAGCATCAATGCCTTACGCGAAAGGGCTGAGAAAGCAGACTATTTACACGACAACAACGAAGACCTCTGGGAAGGCTTAAAAGTGACCTTCCGCTTGGTAACAAAAGGATACACCTTCCCAAATGGCGATAGCATCAATGCTTTTGGTGGGCAATTGTTTTCCGACGAACGGATATTTCACATCAAATCGCCCTTAAAAAACAAACACCTGCTAAAAGCCATTAATGCCCTTTGTTTTTTTGAGGATAAGAAGGCAAAGCTTCTGAAAACTAAAATCAATTACGCTACACTGGCGATTGATGAACTGGGTTCGGTGTACGAAAGCCTGCTCGATTACGAGCCACGCTTATTAAAAGAGAACACCGAAATTAACGGCAGAAAATGCAAGCGGGGTGAGTTTGTATTAGACGACCGCTCCACCGAACGCAAAACCACCGGCTCCTATTACACCGACAGCCGCCTGGTTGCCCAACTCATCGATTCAGCTTTAGTTCCGATAATTGAAAATGCAATAAAAGACAAAGTTACAGAAGAAGAAAAACGGGCGGCTATCCTTGAACTCAAAGTAGCCGATATTGCCTGTGGCTCGGGTGCATTTCTGATTGCCGCCCTCGAAAAAATGGGCGAATACCTTTCGCTAATCGGAAAAGAAGAAGGTGAAAAACCAACTGAACAGGAACTCCGCCATGCCAAACGCGAAGTGCTCCAAAACTGTATTTACGGGGTGGATTTAAACCCGATGGCGCTGGAGCTGGCGAAGTTTTCACTGTGGATAACCGCCTCCATGCCCAACTTCCCTTTAAGTTTTCTCGACCACAAACTAAAATGCGGGAACTCGCTGGTTGGAGCCACACCCGAATTGATTGAAAAAGGCATTCCGGTGGAAGCTTTCAATCCGGTTACTTTGGATGATAAAGCGGTTTGTACCGACCTGAAAAAGCGGATAAAAAAGGAACTCGAAGCCAAAGGCCGGAAAGACCGAGGAATACAGACCGGATTCGATTTTAGAGTAACAGCTGTAATAGAAACCGAGGAAGAAGCCGAACAATACCTGCATATTTTGCAATCGGAACAGGAAGATGCTGCGGAAGTGGAGAATGTGGCATTGGAATACCAGGCAGTGTATAAAGCCCTGCGCGAAAATACCGACTGGAAACTGGCTGACACCTGGACAGCCGCTTTCTTTATTCAAAAGGACGACCTGAATAAAATCTATCCCACCAATGTTACCCTGCAAAACATTAAACAGGGTAATGTCATCGACGAGGATTTGGAAGATGAAATTCTGGCTCTGGCTCATAAATACCGTTTCTTTCACTGGCACCTCGAATATCCCGAAGTTTTTGAGAAAGGTGGTTTTGATTGTGTTATTGGTAATCCACCTTGGGAGAAAGTCACGATTTTAGAAAGAGAATTTTTTACAGATTTTAAAGATATAGTTGAAGAAAAAAGAAGTAATATCCGCAAAAAAAGAATTAAGAATTTATCTGTAACTCACCCATCAATTTAT
>Ga0334882_1000531_pt1 | contig 58439 bp, 46 predicted proteins | sample GraSluR1_MG_5_FD_207226 | JGI IMG/M metagenome (GOLD analysis project Ga0334882, IMG submission 207226) | Sludge microbial communities from methane-producing bioreactor in Wageningen University, Netherlands - Granular Sludge_15_04-R1 | ecosystem: Engineered > Bioreactor > Anaerobic >... | reverse complement strand
TGCCACCGCGCTTTTCTTTTAGGGAGCGCGGCTACTCGGGTGTTGCTCCTGACAGGTTACGATTTGTCAAGAGCAGCCGGTTTTTGGCTGGTGGAGTATTCTTTGTTAAGGTGCAAAAGTCGAGTTACTGAGATTAAAAACACGGCACATGGTAAAATCCCCCTTACTTGGGATCAAAAAGGGGAGGCTACCATGAACGATCGCGTGAAAGTTTACACCGAAGTGCTGCAGGCTCTCAAGCAGCAACTGCGGATGTTTCATCAAGGGCATGTGGTTACGCTGGCGATGATGATTACTGGGATTGTCCTGAGCGGGAAGGCGTAATTATCCCAGATGAGTGCGGAAATCCCGGAGACCGCCAAAGATCAAAGTATTGAAATGCGGATGCGGCGGTGGGTCAAACATGCCGAGATTGATGTTGAAGTCATCTATATGCCCTTTGCGCAACAGATTTTGGCCGCGCTGGCGGCGCAGCTGTTAGTTTTAGCGATGGATGGGAGTCAAGTGGGCCGCGGCTGCATGGTGTTAATAGTAGGTGTTGTCTGTCGCACCCGCTTATTGCCTCTGGCGTGGGTTGTCTATCCCGGCAAAAAAGGCCACACCACGGCGACTCGGCATATCGAAGTGCTGCAAAAAGTGTTGCCGTTGCTCCCGGAGTCCACGCAAGTAGTGTTGTTGGGCGATGCAGAAGACAATACCACCGAGATGTTACAGTGGGTGCCGACGGCCACTACCTGGCAGTTTGTCATGCGGACAGCCCCCAATAGCTCAGTGCAGGTGGGGGCGCACTGGCTAGCGATAGGGGAATGTACTGTCACTCAGGGGCGGCTACGGATGCTGCACCAGATTGCTTTCACCAAAGAGGCGGCTTTCCCCGTCAATCTGGTTGTGTGGTGGGGGGCAGACTATGCCGAGCCGGTGTTCCTGGTCAGCAACCTCCCTACTGCCAGTTACGCCGCCTGGTATTATCGCCGTCGGTTTCGGATCGAAACCTTCTTCTCGGACCAGAAAAGTCGCGGGTTTCAGATTCACAAAAGTCATCTCGCTGATTCCGCTCGGCTGAGTCGGTTATTATTGGTCGCCTGTTTGGCCTATCTCTGGATGGTCGGGCTGGGCTTACTCACGTTAGCTCAGGGCCACCAGAAACTCATTGACCGCACTGCCCGCGTGGATAAAAGCATCTTTCGGCTTGGCTTAGACTGGCTCAAGTATGCCCTGAAAAAGAACTTGCCGATTCAAGTCTTTTTCCGGCTTGAACCTGACCTTTTGGATGTTAATGTACGGTAGAAAAAGTAAAATTTACCACAGAGAGACACGGAGCACACGGAGTTTTTTAAGATTTTCTCGTGTCCTCTGTGTCCCCGTAATAAAAAATCTGGGGGAATAATGAAAATTGTCATTACCGGCTCGCGGGGTTTTATCGGTAGGAATCTTGTTGCGCACCTGGCGCGGCAGGAAGAGGTGCAGGTTTTCGGCTTCGACCTGGGACAGTCGCTTACTGTATTGGAAGTGGCATTGGCGGAGGCTGATATTGTCTTTCACCTGGCTGGCATCAACCGCCCGAAGTCGCTCGAAGAATTCACTAAGGGGAATGTGGACTTTACGGCGCAAGTCTGTGATATGCTGAAACAGACAGGACGTCCCGTTCCTTTTGTTCTTTCCTCCTCTATTCAGGCGGAGCGTGATAATCCTTATGGGCGCAGTAAATTACAGGCTGAGGAAACCATATATCGTTACGTCGAAGAAAACCACGCGCCCGGCATTATCTACCGGCTGAAAAACGTCTTCGGCAAGTGGTGCCGTCCTAACTATAATTCTGTGGTGGCGACGTTTTGCCATAATATTGCCCACGATTTGCCAATTACGATTTCGGATCCGGCCAACGAGCTGGAATTAGTCCATGTTGATGATGTGGTCGCGCATTTTACCAACGAACTGTGTTTTCAAACGCAGCCCGGTGTTAATTATCGTGACGTAATGCCTGCGTTTACAGTAACGTTAGGGGAATTGGTGCAGCTACTGCGCTCTTTCCGCGAAATACGCCAGACGTTGACTTTGCCAAACCTCAGTGAACTTTTTGTTTGCAAACTTTACGGCACTTATCTAAGCTATTTGGATAAGGATGATTTCGCCTATGATTTACAGCAGCGGTGCGATCCACGAGGATGCCTGGCGGAATTTGTCAAATCGCCAACCGCTGGACAAATCTTTGTTTCCACGACCAAACCCGGTATCACACGAGGTAATCATTACCACCACACCAAAACTGAAAAATTCCTAGTTTTGCAAGGTGAAGCGCTCATCCGCTTTCGGCACATCGAAAACAGTGAGATTATAGAATACTCTGTGCGGGGAGAAGATTTTCGGGTGGTAGATATTCCTCCTGGATACACACATTCGATTGAAAACATCGGAACTGGCGAATTGGTCACTTTGTTCTGGGCTAGCGAGATTTTCAATTCAGATATTCCCGACACACAATGGTTGTCAGTTTTCCCTGAAGGGGCGACTGCATGAAAGTTGCTACTATCATTGGCACGCGCCCTGAGATCATCCGCCTTTCGCGGGTAATGGCGGCGTTGGATTGCTATGTTGAACATAACATCATTCATACGGGTCAAAACTACGACTACGAACTCAACCAGATTTTCTTCGATGACCTGGAACTGCGCAAACCGGATTTTTTCCTGGAGGCGGCGGGCGCGACGGCAGCGGAGACCATTGGTCTGGTGATTGCCCGTGCCGATGCGGTATTGCGTGAAGTGCAGCCCGACGCCGTGCTCGTGTTAGGTGATACTAACAGCTGCCTGGCCGCCATCGCTGCCAAACGGCTCAAGATTCCTCTCTTTCACATGGAGGCGGGTAACCGCTGCTTCGACCAGCGCGTGCCAGAGGAGATTAACCGGCGCATTATTGATCACATCAGCGATATCAATATGCCGTACTCCACTATCGCGCGGGAGTATCTGTTACGGGAAGGCCTGCCCCCGGAGCGGGTGATCAAGACCGGCAGTCCGATGTACGAAGTGTTGCACCACTCTATGCCCAAGATTAAGACTTCCGATGTATTGATGCGTTTGGGGTTGGAGCCGGAATCGTATTACATTGTTAGCGCGCACCGCGAGGAAAACGTAGATTACCCTGAGCAGTTTGTCGGGCTGATTGAAGTGCTGATGCACCTGGGAGAAACGGGGCGTCGGGTGATCGTCTCCACGCATCCGCGCACGCGCAAGCGAATAGCGGCGGAAGGGGTGGCATTGCCGCCTACGATCCAGCTACAAAAGCCTTTTGGTTTTTTTGATTATGTTGCGTTACAGCTGCACGCGCGCGCAGTACTTTCAGATAGTGGTACAATCACCGAAGAATCATCCATCCTCAATTTTCCGGCGCTCAACATCCGCCAGGCGCACGAGCGGCCTGAAGGGATGGAGGAAGGGGCGGTGATGCTGGTGGGGCTGATGTGGGAGCGTGTGCGGGAAGGGCTGGCGATCCTGGAAGACCAACCTCGTGGCGAGCAACGCCTATTACGGATTGTAGAGGACTATATTGCCCCCAATGTTTCGGAGAAAGTGGTGCGGATAATCTTGAGCTACACAGATTATATCAATCGCGTGGTGTGGCAAAAACGTACCGATTGATTCCAGATAGGTTTATGAAAATACTGCTCCTTACACAATGGTTCCAACCAGAGCCAACAACTAAAGGATTACCCTTTGCCCAAGCTTTAGCAGCGCAAGGGCATACAGTTGAAGTTCTTACTGGGTTTCCCAATTATCCAGGCGGTAGGCTGTATCCAGGCTATCGTATTCGGCTGTGGCAACGTGAGATGCTGGACGGAGTGCGGGTAAATCGGGTGGCCTTATATCCCAGTCATGATCAATCCGGCTTGCGCCGGATATTAAATTATCTGAGCTTTGCAATCGCCTGCTTGCTGTTGGGCCCTTGGTTAGTGCATAAGTCCCAGGTGATCTATGTTTACAACCTTATCACATTAGGGCCAGCGGCTTTTTTGTTGCGTTCGTTATTTGGCGCAAAGGTTATACTTGATGTGCAAGATTTATGGCCTGAGTCGGTCATTAATTCGGGTATGTTGCGTGACGATAAATTTTTGCAGTTGTTGACGTTCATTTGCGCCTGGGTCTATCGGCAAGTGGATTGGCTCATCGTGTTATCCCCGGGATTTAAGCAGGCGTTAGTGAAACGTGGTGTACTGGCGGATAAGATTGAAGTCATCTACAACTGGTGTAATGAAACTGCTCAAAAGCCGGCCGCTTATGATGACGCGCTAGCACAAGAACTTGGCTTTGCGGGCTATTTTAATGTGCTTTTTGCCGGGACGATGGGGATCATGCAAGGTTTGGATACGGTGTTAGAGGCTGCGCAAATCTGCCGCAGTCAGGTTCCAACAGTGCGATTTGTGCTCATGGGCGATGGTGTAGATCGCGCGCGGCTGGAAACGCGCGCATCGAAAATGAAATTAAATAATGTGTTGTTCTTGCCACGTCAAGCGCCTGAGACTGTGGGGCGTTTCTATGCTCTGGTAGATGCAGTATTAGTTCATCTCAAAGACGATCCTTTATTCCGCATCACCATCCCGTCTAAGACGCAGGCGTACCTCTATATGGGCAAGCCTATCATTATGGCGATGACCGGTGACGCGGCGGATTTGGTACAACAAGCTGGCGCGGGACTGCTGTGTTCTTCACAAGACCCGGTTGCTTTGGCTGAAACTGTGGCAAAATTGGCGGCTTTGACGCTAGAAGAGCGTGAACGTATGGGGCAGTCTGGGGCGCAATTCTACGCTCAGCATTTGTCAATGGCTGCGGGCATTGAGCAATTTACACAGCGAATGCAGACGCTGGCCGGATTATAAGTCAGAGTTATCCTGATCTTGAAGTGCCTTATCTGGAGCAAGGAATAGTATGTACGCGACTAAACTTAAACGCCTTTTTGACCTGCTCATAACTCTTCCAGCATTATTCATGCTTTCTCTGTTGTTGGCCGTGATCGCCCTGCTGGTACGCCTCAAACTCGGGTCGCCCGTCCTCTTCCGCCAGCAACGACCGGGACTGCACGGTAAACCCTTCACCCTCTACAAATTCCGCACTATGACCGATGTCCGTGATGCGCAAGGGAATTTGCTACCTGATGATGAACGCCTCCCGTCTTTTGGGCGTTTTTTACGTAGCACCAGTTTGGACGAACTGCCGGAATTGTTCAATGTTTTGAAGGGTGACATGAGTTTGGTCGGCCCTCGCCCCTTACTTATGGAATACTTGCCACGTTATACAGCAGAGCAAATGCGGCGGCATGAGATCAAACCAGGCCTTACGGGATGGGCGCAGGTGAATGGGCGCAATACGCTCACCTGGGAGGAGAAATTTACGTTGGATGTCTGGTATGTGGAGCATTGTTCGGTGAAGCTGGACATGAAAATTCTAGGGTTGACTTTGATTAAGATGCTCCAGCGTGAAGGCATTACCGCCATAGGGTATGTGACCATGCCTCAATTTACCGGAGAATAGCATGGATGGTTACACGGTAGTAGTTCTGGGCGCGGGGGGCCATGCCAAAGTAGCTATCCGCACGCTGGAATTGTCCGGTTATCAGATTGTGGGTGTTTTTGATGATAACCCTGGCAAGCACGGTGAATCAATCATGGGGTATCCAATTCAGGGCTATCTGGAAGATGTCCTGGGATCTGGATGTAATCGTGCGCTGCTTGCCATTGGCGACAATGCTACCCGGCAACAGCTTGTGGCACGATTCCCCAATCTGGAATGGATAACTGCAATTCACCCTCACGCCTGGGTAGATACCTCTGTTGTGTTGGGGCCAGGTACAGTGGTTTTTGCGGGAGCTGTGATACAAGCCGATACTGTGATCGGTAAACATACAATTATCAACACGGGGGCATCTATAGATCATGATTGTGTGTTGGGAGATTTTACCCACATTGCTCCGGGTGCGCATCTGGCAGGACAGATTATTGTCGGGGAAGGTTGCTTGGTAGGAATTGGCGCGGTTGTCATTCCGGGAAAACATATTGGTGAGTGGGCGACGCTAGGAGCTGGCAGCGTCACAGTAAAAGATATACCTGCTCATGTTGTTGCGACAGGAGTCCCAGCTTGCCCTAAGTAAATTGAGGAGGATGAGATGATAACCGTTCCCATGTCTGCACCTGACATCAATGAAGCCGATGTTCAAGCTGTTGTTGCAGTTGTGCGTTCTGGGCGTTTGGCGCTTGGCACACAGACGGAAGCCTTCGAAGCGTTGCTTAAAGCTCATGTAGGTGTCAAGCACGCCGTCGCCGTCAACTCCGGTACTTCAGCGTTGCACCTGCTAGTGCGTGCGCTGGGACTTGGCCCTGGCGATGAAGTGCTTGTCCCCTCTTTTACCTTTGCTGCCAGTGTCAACGCCATCCTGTTCGAGCAGGCCACGCCAGTATTTGTGGATATTGACCCGGAAACGTACAACCTTGATCCCGCCGACTTGGCGCGCAAAGTCACCCCACGCACCAAGGCCATCATGGCCGTAGATGTCTTCGGTCATCCGGCCCCGTGGGATGCCATTCTTGCTGTCGCCGCAGTGCACAATCTGCGTATCATTGATGATTCCTGTGAAGCGCTTGGCGCAGAGTACAAGGGCCGCAAACTCGGCCAATTTGGTGATGCGGCAGCTTTTGCCTTCTACCCCAACAAACAAATTACCGTAGGTGAAGGCGGAATCATTGTCACGGATGACGACGAAATTGCTCTGCTTTGTCGCAGTATGCGCAATCAAGGCCGTTCGGAAATGGGCGCGTGGTTGGAACACACCCGTTTAGGTTACAACTACCGTTTGGATGAGATGTCAGCCGCACTAGGTGTGAGTCAATTCCAACGCTTGGAGACTTTTTTGCGTAAACGTGAGCACGTAGCGCGGTTATATACCGAGCAGCTGCGCGGGGTGGCGGGCTTACGTACTCCGGTAGTCCAGCCGCATGTGCGTATGAGTTGGTTCGTCTATGTCATCACCTTAGCCGCCGGGCTGACACGCAACCCTATTATGGCATACTTAGCAGAGCACGACATCCCCACACGGGGCTACTTCGCTCCCATCCACACCCAACCGTATATTCGAGAACGGCTAGGCGATCTCCGAGGCACATTACCGGTAACAGAAGCCGTAGCAGAGCGCACCATCGCATTACCTTTCTATAACACATTGCAGGCAGAGCAAATCGCTTATGTATGTGGTATACTAGAAGAATCATTGTTATACACTCAGGAAAGTGTGATTGCTGACCATGCATCATAAGCGTCCTCAAAAGCTGCCCGTCATTCGCAACCGCTATTTCATGATAGCGGATTTTATTGTCTTACCGCTATCCATTAGCGCAAGTTTTCTGTTACGTTTCAGTGGGGGCGGGTTACAACCGTTTGTGTGGGATATCGTGGTATTGGCTATGCTGGCGCTCTTCTTGAAACCCCTGGCCTTTTACGGTTTTGGTATTTACCGCCGCCACTGGCGTTATGCAAGCATCAATGAACTCTTTACCCTTGCCGGGGCCATGTTGATAGGTGAAGTGAGTGTGCTGTTGGGCATCTACTTGTTTGCTCCATGCCTACAGAGTTCCCCTAGTCAAATCCTCGCTATTCTCTGCATTGACTGGCTGGTAAGTTTTTCATTAGTGGGTGGCGTGCGTCTGTTTCCCCGGTTGATGGTGGAGCGTTCTGTGACTCGGCTTTTGCAAATCAATACACATCAGAAGCGTCCCCAGTATCGCGTGCTGGTAATGGGGGCCGGTGATGCTGGGGCATTAATTGTTCGTGAAATGCTTGCCAATCCTGAGATGGGATTTGTACCTGTGGGATTGCTGGATGATAATCTTGACAAAGCCGGCTTGGTAATTCACGGGGTGACTGTGCGTGGCACACGCGAAGATATTCCCAAGTTAGTGCTTCAGGAAAATATAGATGAAGTCATCATAGCCATGCCGACGGCTCCGGGACGTGCTATTCGAGAAGTGGTAGCAATTTGTCAGCAAGCCGATATTCCCTACAGGACAATGCCGGGGATTTACGAGCTCATTTCTGGTAGTGTCAGTGTCAAACAAGTACGGGAGGTTCATATTGGGGATTTATTGCGCAGAGACCCTATCCAATTCTTTTCCGATGAAATTGAACCTTATCTCGTTGATGCAGTGGTGTTAATCACCGGTGCTGGGGGGTCTATTGGTTCTGAACTGTCGCGGCAGATAGCGCGGCAGGGGCCGCAGGTTCTTTTGTTGATGGGGCATGGCGAGAATAGTATTTATCATATTTTCACAGAACTTAAATCGAAGTACCCACATTTGAACATCGTGCCCTTGATTGCTAATGTATGTGACCTGGTTCGGTTGCGTGAAATCTTTGAAATTTATGGGCCAACCATTGTATTTCACGCTGCTGCACATAAGCATGTACCGTTAATGGAAACCAATGTCCCTGAGGCTGTAACGAACAACATCTTTGGAACTCGTAATCTGTTGCAGATTAGTGAGGAGTACAACGTTCAGCGTTTTGTGCTGGTTTCCACAGATAAAGCTGTCAATCCTACCAATATCATGGGGGCGACAAAACGCATTGCAGAGCTCCTCGTACAAGCTACGGCTCATCGCTGTGCCGGGGCTTACGTGACGGTGCGTTTCGGCAATGTCTTAGGTAGTCGTGGTAGTGTTGTCCCGCTTTTTCAGAAGCAGATTGCTGCGGGTGGGCCGGTTACTGTAACCCACCCAGATATGAGTCGGTATTTTATGACAATCCCCGAAGCTGTTCATCTTATTATTCAAGCTGGCGCATTAGGGGAAGGAAGTGAGACCTTTGTTCTCGATATGGGCGAGCCAGTGTATATTGTTGATCTGGTCAGTGATTTGATTCGTCTCTCGGGGCTAGAGCCAGGCCGTGATATTGAAATCTGTTTTACCGGCATGCGGCCCGGTGAAAAAATTTACGAATCTCTTTTCCTTGATGATGAAGATGTTTGCGAAACCAATCACTCTAAAATCTTTGTGGCACACACGCATATTACGGTAGATGTTCCAATGGTATGCGAGCAATTGGCGGAGCTTCAACAATTGGTACATACTCATGATGCTTCAGCAATCAGAGCCAAAATTCAGGAAATAATCCCGGAATATCAGCCCGCCCCCGACAATTCCGTGTGCGAAGATACACAATGAAGTCTTTTCGCTTTCCCAATGACTTATGGCAAAGCGCGTTGTGGTTGTTCCTGGCACTGACTCTAGCGCGCGGATTGCTGTGTATCGTTATTATTCCGCCCTGGCAATCCCCAGATGAGACGGGGCACTTTGAATATGTTTGGTTGATGACCCGACTAGGCCGGTTACCTACGCCGGATGATATGGCTGCATCTTTTGAGAGTGAAATGTTAGCCTCGCTATATGAATGGCGATTTGGGGATTACATAGGCCGCTCTTTACCGGAACAAATGCCGGAGTATTTGGAGCAGCTGCCCAACAACATTTTCGCAAAGCATTCCCGCACGCTGTTATCCCAGCGTTTTTCTCTGAGCTACGTTTGGGCTAGTGTATTTCTATATCCATTCCAACATCAAGACCTCATCGTGCAACTTTATAGTGTGCGATTTTCCTCGGTCGTGCTAGCTATGCTAGGGTGCTGGCTGGCCTTTCGCACTGCCCAACTTTTGTGGCCCGATCAACCTGCAATGGTTTTTACGATGCTGGTTATGTATACGTTTATACCACAGCGTACTTTTATTAACAGTATGGCTGGCGATGGGCCATTAGCTGAGTTAATGTCTCTACTTGTCTTTTATAGTTGGCTCAACTTATTTAAGGCCGGCTTTACCATTACTACAGGTGTAGGAATAGTTGCCGGGACCTTAGTGGGAATTATGAGTAAAAATACAGCAGTATTTTTAGTGCCGTTCAATCTACTTAGTGGCTTATACTGGTTAATTAGAATTTTTGGTTGGTCGAGATCGGATTTCAAGCGCTTCTGGGGCGTATTTGTTGGCCTGCTGATTTTGGGGCTAGGGGTGTGGTTGTGGATAAGTTCGACCACTCTGGGCAAGATTGCATTCCAAAATTTTAATCATTCTTTGCAGGTTCTTGATCGGAATAATTTATTGTTTATAGATCAGACACGGGTTACTTTTGGTCAAGTGCTTCTATTGACCTATCAAAGCTTCTGGGCCAATTTGGGTTGGATGGCAGTGCCTGTTAGCGAACGTTGGTATGGTGCGCTACTGTTATTGACCATCATAGGGTTTGGCGGCTGGTTAGTGCGCTCTTTAGTGTCTAGTACTGATAAAGGATTGGCGCATCTCTACTGGGTTTCTTGTGTAATGTGTGTTTCAGCCATCGGGGTTTTTGTTTGGATTGCTTTGTTGAGTAAGGCGACGCATTATCAATATCAAGGCCGCTACCTTTTTACTATTGCCTTTCCGGTCATTCACTTGTGGTTGGGCGGGATAAAACGTTACTTTCACACCCCGTTACCTTTGTTAGTTAATAAAGGATTAGTGGTTTTTTTGATTGTGTTTGATACTTGGTGCTGGGCAAAGTATGTTATTCCCTTCTTTTATAGTTGATGCAATGGTATGAAGAAGATGGGGTTAGTTTTGTAGATTCTTACAAATAATGAACAGGAGAGAGCACATGAAATTACGCATATTTTATCTTGTATTGGGTGTCTTATTGCTTGTGATCGCACTTACCGCGTCTTCTGTTAGTGGGCAGAACGAGCTGTGGACGCCCTCTGACTACGCTACTTTCAACGCCCCTGAAATCTACTCCAATCAGATTTATGCAACGGATACATACACGATTCACCTTCCGCTAGTTACCTTTCGGCACGATCCTTCGTATATTTATCCTTTTGGTGTAATCACGTATGATGGCGTTAGAAGTGGAGCGGGATTAACGGCTGCAATAGATGTGGGTGCGTATTGGTTGACCACAAAGCTACTTTGGGCAGCTATCGAGCCGGTCCAAGGTGTATACAATTGGGACAGCTTTGACCGCAGTGCTCTAACTGCGCAATCTGTGGGGGCTGAAATGTTCATACTGTTTACAAATAACCCTGCATGGGCTGCAGAGCTGCCGGGTGGCCCGGTGTATGACATCCACGATTTGGTAAACTTTGTCACACTCATGGCGGAACGTTATGACGGTGATGGGATTGATGATGCCCCCGGTTCTCCGGTCATCAATTACTGGTCATTTTATGCCGAACCTGATAATGGTAATTTATGGCGGGCGCAGCACCACAATGCAGGCTATTGGGGACATGACGGAGCCGGCTATGCAGAGATGCTATATCATATTGCTCCAGCCATCCATGCAGCAAATCCAAACGCAAAAGTTCTTATTGGGGGCGTCGCTTACGATTATTTTGAAGAAGATGGTGGCCCCTTTGTGCGTACATTCCTGACCGATACATTGGCAGCGCTTAATAATTATCCTGGCGGGGCGAGAAATTACATTGATGCGGTAGCGTTCCATTTTTACCCTATTTCTGCTCATCGCTGGCCTACAATTTTGGATAAAGCGGCTGAAATACGTGCGATTATGGCCTATCATGGTATAGCAGACTTGCCCCTTATTTGTCCCGAAATGGGCTATTGGAGCAGCGAGAAATGGGGTAGTAGCCCACAAATACAAGCTAATCGGCTGGTACAGATGTTCACACGCGCACTTTCAATGGACATGTCGTTGCTGTCTTGGTATAAGATTTATGATGCGGCAGTAGCGGGAAGCGCAGAAGATATCACTCCTGATCGTACGGCGGGCTTACTTGATATTCATGGCAACCCCAAACCAACTTACTATGCGTATAAGACTATGACCACCGAACTTAATGGAGCTCACTATGTGCGAGCACTTAACATCATGGACATTGAAGGCTATGTATTCCGCTTGCTGGATCAACGTGAAATTACGGTTTTGTGGGCAGTGAATCTTGGTGCGCAAGGTTATACCAACATAACATTCCCCTATGCCTGCATGCGTAGGGTAGAGGTGGATGGGACTGAGTACGCTCCTATTCTTGACGGTGATCCTAACTGGGATTGGGATCACGCTGTTAATGGACAAATTAAACTTGGTATTCATGAAACGAACCAGCCTATCTACGTTATGCCCTGCCCTTAGCCACTTTTCCAGTCTCGTGAAATTGCTGGGAATTGTGAGCCTGTTAGGACTACTTACCTTATGGGTAATTGTCAGCCCCTACCAGACTGTTTATACCTGTCAGACAGATGGGACGTATTATACCGAAGCATTTTCCGAGACAAGCCTGGTCGGGCAGGCTTTTATAGTGGAATATGGGGAAATTTCTCGGGTTGATGTCTTACTATCTACGTTTGGGCAGCATTGGGATGATCCTGGTGCGCTGGTTTTCCATTTACGCAAAACTCCTGCTGCGGAGGATTTGATCACAGTTCCTGTAAAAGTGGCTTTAATCAAAGATAATAGCTTCCATGAATTTGCATTTGACCCCTTAGCAGTCGCAGTGGGAGAGAAACTATATTTTTTCCTGGAGCTGTTGCCTACTAACGAGAATACAGCTATTTCTGTGCGAGGTTCCAACACTAATACTTATCCTGATGGAGAAGCATTTTTTGATCAGATTGAAGGTAGCGGTATTCAGGATCTGGCATTCTGTATTACTTATAACCTTTCCTTGGCTCAGAGATTGGAAGTTTTCATGGTACGCTTAACGACGGCAAAACCATATTTCGGTAGTGATGCTAAGTTTTATATAGGATTAAGTCTTGTTTATTCAGGCCTGTTAGCCTATATGGTATGGTTCATGTGGAAGCCTAACGCCTTTCAGGAATAGGCGCTAATCCTAAATGCTTATACTTGTGCTCCTGAGCGGTGGTATGGGCTTCTTCATAAGATAGTTCAGGACTTTGCGCAAACTCGCTTTTTACCCCATTACTCTTCCCCAAGAACGAGAGGGTTGGTGTGGTGTTGTTGGGCCGAGAAGCGTGGGTAGGTCGCGTATTCCCCACGCCGCGGAGAATCTCTCGCAAGCTACACGCGCTGTTGTTGACACACGGCTCACCTGCCGTGTGCGATGCAGTCTTGGAGCAATCAACCGCTGTTTTTCCCCTCCCTGATGCCGATGGCGTTTCCTGTTTTGCCGTTCTACGGCGTAGGGATAGTTGTGTACATCTTTATCTATCTGGGGACAGGACTGTTTTTGCTGGGCAAGCATTATCGCTCTAGCAAGAAAGGGCAACTATGGAATTACGAGAAGACGGGGCAATTCCTCAAGATGCTGTGGTGGCATTGTATGCCGTGGTAGGCTGGAGCGCCTATACGCGCGAGCCGGAATCTCTGGCCCGCGCGCTTGCCAATTCCACTTATGTGGTGACGTTATGGGAAGGGTCACGGTTGGTGGGACTGGCTCGCTGTCTTTCGGATGATGTGGCGCTCTGCTATATACAGGATATTCTCGTTCATCCCGATTTCCAGGGGCAAGGTTGGGGGCGGCGGTTGCTCACGGCCTGCCTGGAGCGCTTTGCCCACGTGCGGATGTGCGTCCTGCTGACCGATGATGAGCCACGCCAACTGCGCTTTTATGAAAGTGTGGGCTTCACCAACACACGCGCGCTCAGCGATTTTACACTCAATGCGTTTGTGTGCTTCTCTACGCGAGAATCCTGAAATCGAGTACAATAATGTAATACGCTGCTGGCAATGTTACCAGCCGAGATTTGCCCCTCGCGCCGGTCTAGGTCGGCGCGCAGGCGCTTTAGACATAAGTGTTTTGGCTTGTAGATGGTTATATTCTCACCAGGAGGTTTAACATGCAGTTCTTTCTTGATAGTGCGCACGTTCACGAAATCGCTCACGCTTTAGAAATGTGGCAGTTGGATGGTGTGACCACTAATCCACGCCATGTGCAGGCTTCGGGCAAACCCTTTCTCAAGGTTGTGCGTGAGATTGCTGAGCTGGTCAAAGGTACGGAGAAAACCATTTCCGTTGAGGTTAATCCACATCACACTGAATGGCAAGCCATGGTAGCCGAAGCCGAGAAACTGGCGGCGGTTAGCCCCAACTTCGTCATCAAATTACCCGCCACTGAGTCCGGGTACAAGGCGGTAGCGGAACTCAAAGCGCAAGGTATCCGCTCTAACCTCACATTAGTCTTTTCAGCGGCGCAGGCACTTCACGCGATGCGGATGGGTGCCTATTTCGTCTCGCCTTTCATTGGGTGGAAGGAATCCAGCGGCGAAGAGACGCTCGGCATGATTCAGGACATCGTGGCCCTACGCGACACGTTTGGCTTTGAGACGCAGATCATTGTGGCTGCGGTGCGGAATGCGCGCCAGATCATAGATACCGGGGTTGTTGGGGCCGATATTGTAACCGCCGGTTTTGCGGTTTTCAAAGATGCGTTCGATCATCCGTACACGCATGTGGGGCTGCAACGGTTCTGCAATTTCTGGGATCAGACGTCGTACGAGTGACACGGGTGATTGCTTTCCAATCTGGCTCATAATTGGTTTCGGCAGTGCATCAGCAGTTGGATGAAAATGTGGTTCACGCTTTGGTTTGTGTCTGGGTTCGTAAATCAAAGTGTGCGTTACTGGCTGTTTTTAAGGAGGTAGCCTCATGCACATGGTTATGTACGTTTTAGATGATCCGGATAAGTTGGATGCGGTTTTGGAAGCCTGGGATGCGTTGGGCGTAGGTGGGGTAACGATTATCGAGAGTAGTGGTATTCGGCGGCGGCAAGTGAAGCGCAAACGGATTCCCATGCGTTTTGGCTTCGAGCATTTGGTTGAGAGTAATGAGCGGGGTAATTTTACACTCATGACTCTGGTGGAAGGTGAAGCGGTGGTAGAGCAGTGTGTGGAAGCGGTTGAGCGTGTGGTGGGTAATTTGAGTGAACCCAACACCGGCATTCTGGCGGCTTGGCCGTTAGCTGTGGTGCGTGGTATCCCCAAGCGCCGCGACGCTTGAGGTGGGTGCGCTATGATATGGCTAATTTTTCTCATTAGCGCGACGGTGCTGGTGCTGGCGGCGATGAAGCTGGCCGAATACGGCGATGTTATCGCTTATCGTACCAATCTTGGTGGGATGTTCATTGGGACATTGCTGATGGCTGGCGCTACCTCGTTGCCGGAATTTCTCACCGCTATCAATTCGCTGCAACAAGATGTGCTTGGGTTGGCCGCAGGCAATATGCTCGGTAGCAACATGTTCAATATGTTGCTGTTGGGATTGTTGGGGCTGGTCTTTTTCAAACGGCGTGTGTTACGGCGGGTTGCCATGAAACACGCGCTCACGGCCAGTGTGGCAACCTTGCTTGTCGGGTTGACAACCTTTTTCATTCTGGCGGATATTGATGTGCGTATCGGTTGGCTTGGTCTGGATAGTATCTTGATTATGCTCGCTTATCTCGGTGGCGTGTGGCTCATCCGTTCGAACGATGGCGACAGTGGCGGCGATGATGATGGGGAACTGGAAGAAATCGAAGGCATGCCTGCGCTGCGCCACGCGCTCATTGGTTTTGCGATGGCTTCCGCGGTGCTCGTAGCGGCCTCGCCGTTTTTGGTCAGCAGCAGCGCCGAGATTGCCGAAATTACTGGATTAGGGGCCGGGTTTGTTGGCTCGGTGCTGGTAGCATTGATTACCTCGTTACCGGAGTTGATCGCTGTCATTGCTGCGGTACGCATCAGCGCTTACGATATGGCGGTGGGCAATCTCTTCGGCAGTAATATCTTCAATATGTTTGCCCTGGGCTTTACGGATGTCTTTTATACGCAAGGGCGTTTCTTGGGCGCGATTGATCCGAAGTTCGCGTTGGTGGGATTGTTGGGTCTGCTGCTCACCTGCCTGGGTCTTATCGGTAACCAGGCGCGACTGGAACGGCGGATTTGGCTGGTGGAGATTGATGCGCTGTTGCTGGTGGTTGGCTACTTTGTGGGCGTGTGGTTGCTATATAGTTGGGGCATTGGGATGTAACAGTAGCCGGTAGACAGGAGTGTAGGGGATGGATGCAGAGCAAATCGCCAAAGAAAAACGGCGGCGTAAGCAGGTTAACCAAAAAACTACCACCATCATTATTGTTGCGAATCTGGTCGGCGCGTTCCTGGCAGTGGTGTTTTTTTCGTTAGCCGAGTATGTCCGGGAAACGAGCAATGTAACGCAGTCTTTTGCTGGTACCGGATACTTCATTACCCCGCTCATTGTGATCGGGTTTATACTGGGCGAGCTGGCTTACAAACCCCTATCCCGGTGGTATGCACATCCTGAAGGTAATCTGCCCCTAACCCCCCAGATTCAACGCTTGGCATTGAACAACGCGCTCCATTCCGCGTTGGTATCATTCATTATGTGGGCAATAGCCGGTTCTGTGAGTGCTTTTTCTGTCATCGGGGAAAGCCTTGGGGCTGCGTTGACCACGTTCGTGGGGATGGTGGGCGTGGCCGGAGCGATGACCGCCCTGCTGATTTACTTCACTATCGAGCGCTTGTGGAGCCATGAGATTCCCCTGTTTTTCCCTGGCAACAAGCCGAGCGATGTGCGCGCGTTCCGTCTCTCGATGCGCCGCAGGCTTGCGGTGCCCTCGCTGGTAGAGTTACTGTTGATGCTGGTGATGACGTTGAACATCGTCACGCTAGCTTATGAGTATCCTGCTTTTGCGCCCGAAATGCAAGCGGTGCAAGTCCAAATCGCGTTGTATCAGCAATTGTTCTTGCTGGGGGTTGCGGCTTTGACCGCATTGTTGCTTACCTTGACCTTGGGGCGCTACATGACCGATGCAGTGGAGACCTTGCAGCAGCGGATGGCTGCGGTGCAGGCTGGCCGGTTGGATGTGCATATTCCGGTTACATCCAACGATGACTTCGGTGCGTTGGCAGCGGGCTTCAATGCCATGGTCGAAGGGTTACAGCAAGAAGAAGTCGTGCGCCGTTTGTTCAGCCTTTATGTCACCCCAGAAGTGGCCGAACATGCCATTGCGCACGGGGCTGCACTCGGTGGTCAATTGGTCGAAGTCACGGTGTTATTCTCTGATATTCGCGGCTTCACAACGATGTCCGAACATCTGGGGGCCGAGGCGACTATCGCTTTGCTCAACCGCTACCTGGTGGTGATGTCTTCCGTAATCGCGGCGCAAGGTGGGCTGGTCAACAAATTCGGCGGAGATAGCCTCCTGGCGATTTTCGGTAGTCCCCTAAGCCCATTGTCTAATCATGCTGCCTGTGCGGTCGTGGCGGCGCAGGGCATGCTGGTAGCGCTGACAGACTTTAACGCCAACCAGCGCCAGCGCGGTGAGCCAGAACTGCGCATTGGAATCGGCATTGCCAGTGGGCCGGTAGTGGCAGGCAATGTTGGCAGTGAAGCGCGCCTGGAATACACCGTGATTGGGGATACGGTAAATCTTGCCAGTCGCTTGGAGGCGATGACGAAAGAATTGGGCGTCCCCCTGTTGGTGAGCAACGTGACGGCTGCCAGGCTTGACCCTGGCATGGCGCTATCGCCGTTGGGAGAAGTGCCCGTGCGCGGGAAACAAGCCCCCACGCGGGTCTATGGGCTGTCGGATGCGTCTGAGACTCTTGCCACTTAATCGAAATGCGGTATGATGGGGCTTTGCAAACTGACAGTGAACAGGTATAGGTGTGACAAATCCAGTTATCGGTTTTGATCAAGTTTCTAAGACTTTTGATCTGCAACGGGCGCGCTCACGCTCGTTTCAGGAATTGCTGGTCAACTTTGGACGTTGGCGTGCAGCCCGTGCCCGCGACGAGTTGGGCGCACTGCGGGAGGTCAGTTTCACTATTGCGCCAGGCGAGACGGTGGGTTTCATCGGTCCCAATGGCGCGGGCAAAAGCACTCTGCTCAAGCTTATCGCGCGCATCCTGGAGCCGGATACGGGGACCGTTACAGTTAATGGCCGGGTGGGTGCGCTGCTGGAACTGGGTGCGGGTTTCCATCCTGATCTGACTGGGCGGGAAAACATCTACCTGAATGCTTCGATCATGGGGCTGAGCCGTCGAGACGTGGGGTTGCGGTTGGATGAGATTATCGCTTTTGCGGAGCTGGAGCGCTTCATTGATGTGCCGGTGAAGCATTACTCGTCGGGCATGTATGTGCGATTGGGCTTTGCGGTGGCGGTGCATACGGAACCGGAGATTTTGCTGGTGGATGAGGTGTTGGCGGTCGGGGACGCGGGGTTCCAGCGGAAGTGCTTGGAGCGGATTGATCGCCTCCGCCAGGAAGGGGTCACACTGATATTTGTATCGCACAGTAGCGAGGCCGTGCGTAGTACCTGCTCGCGGGCTATCTGGTTAGATTCCGGCAGGTTGGTGGCTGATGGGGCCGTGGAATCTGTGGTACAGCAGTACACCATGCACGATTGGGCTGTTTCGGATGGCAAATTACAGGCTGCGAGCGATGTTCGTTGGGGTACAGGAAAAGTAAAGATTACCCAGGTGCAACTGCTGGATAAAGATGGTAAGGAAACCCAACTCTTTGAAACCGGTGAGCCGATGACGGTGGTACTGCACTACCAGGCTACGGAGCGGGTGGAGCAGCCGGTATTCGGGTTGGCGATTCACCGGAGCGATGGGGTGCATGTCACAGGGCCGAATACACAATTATCAGGACGGGATATTTCTTACATTGAACAAAACGGCACGATTCAATACACCATTGCCGCTATTCCTCTGTTGCAAGGAACCTATTACTTATCAGTAGCGATAAGAAACTGGGAGGATACGCTCATGTACGATTACCATGATCGCTTGTATCCTTTTCAAATTCTCAAATCTCCCGAATTATATGGGGTGATGACTTTAGAGGGTGTTTGGGAATGATGTTTGTAGAAATTGAAGCTACTAATCAATGTAATACCCACTGTATTCATTGCCCGCGCGAAGCAATAACGCGCCCTATCGGGATGATGTCTTGGGAAGCATTTGAAATTATCGCAGATAAAATTTTGACTCAGCCTGTGATTTCCAGTATAGATTTCGCCGGAATGGGCGAACCGCTACTTAATCCTTTACTCTCTCGTTTCATCGCTCAGGTATCATCGTATGCACCGACCTATATTACCACAAACGCTTCTGTACTATCCCCGGTTAAAATCACACAATTATTGGAATCTGGATTACAGAATGTTATTGTCAGTTTAAGTGGGCATAATGATGCTTTGTTCCGGAGCATGAGCGGCGGGCTAGCCCTTCAAAAAGTTGAGGCTCAAGTGCGTCAGCTAGTTGCATCTGCTACTGAACAAATGGCTGTATTGGCTAATGTAAGTTTAACGTTGCAAACTACTCCCTATGTGATGGAGATAAAAAACTATTTGAATAGTCTTGGTATTGAGAGTATATTTTTTTCTAAATGTCATAATCGCGGCGGGTATCTGAATGATTCGCAGATTTGTGATACCCCTGTGCCCCCTAAGGGAGCGGGGCGTTGTGATATATTTGCTAACACATTGTTTGTCGCCTGGACTGGGGAAGTTTTGGCTTGTTGTCACGATTTAGAAGGTAAAGGCCAAATTGGTAATCTAGTTACGGAGGACATTGACGTAATCTTAGAGCGTAAACGCAACATCATACAAAATGGAGTAAAGTTCCCTATGTGTGAAAATTGTAATGATATATATCGCTTTTCTCAGGACGCTACGCCAGATAATTCTCCCTTAGCAGAATGGATTTATTCGCTTTATGCTAATGAAGATGCGCGTGCTGTTAAATTAATTGAAACGATTCGGCAACGCGATGCTCGTATTTATGATTTGGAACAACGAGAGAAAGCATTGAAAGAAGAAGTGGCAGGATTCAAAAACGGGCGACTGATGCGGTTATTGTTGGGTTTACAAAATTGGCTAAGAAAGCCTGGTTAACTAATCCATACACTATCACTTGGGTATGAATGCTTCAAATCAGATCTTAATCATCAGCCATGATGTAGTTGGGCCCAAGATGGCCGGGCCAGGAATTCGTTATTTTAACCTGGCACGGGTGCTCGCCCGTGAGTTTGACGTGCTCCTGGCAGTTCCTGACGGTTCTGGGGGGATTACTGATCTGCCGGTGTTGCAGTATGCTGCGGGAAACGATGCGTGTCTGGAAAAAGCTATCTGCCAGGCACGGACTGTGTTAGTCCCGGCAGTTCAAGTGGCCCACATCCCGGTTCTGGAGACCGCTCAAGTCCCCATAGTGATTGACGGTTACGATCCCTACCTGGCCGAAACATTATATACGCATGGCGACACCTCCAATCTGCAAACAATCCTCACGCAAGCTTACTTGTTGGGGGATTTTTTTATCTGTGCTAGTGAACGTCAACGGGATTGGTGGTTAGGATTGTTGGAAGCTCATGGCCGGATCAATCCCTACACCTTTGGTGAAGATGCTTCGCTACGACAATTGGTGGATCTGGTGCCTTTCGGTCTATCGGCGGAGCCGCCCTGCGCGACTAAGCCGGTTATGAAAGATGTCTGGCCCGGTATCGGTCCTGAAGACAAAGTTGTACTTTGGGGGGGGGGATTGTGGCCCTGGCTAGACCCATTAACGGCTATTCGAGCTATGGCTTTGGTCTGGCAGCAACGGCAGGATGTGCGGCTGGTATTTCCCGGTACACGGCATCCTAATGTTGGACTCTCCAGCATTCCGACGCATAATCAGGCTGCCTGGGAGCTGGCCGATAAGTTGGAATTACTGGACCGGGCGGTTTTCTTTGGGGAATGGATCCCTTATAACGATTGGCCCAATGTGCTTCTGGAAAGCGACCTGGCCTTGACGTTGCATTTGGATACGCTGGAGACGCGCCTGGCTTTTCGGAGCCGGGTGTTAGATTACATCTGGGCTGGCTTGCCGGTTGTTGCCACGCGGGGGGACGCCACTAGCGATTTGATCGAAAATTACCAACTGGGAATGGTGGTGGATTACGGTGATGAAATGGGTGTAGCGATGGCTATCTTGAGTCTTTTGGCGCAACCAAAAGATCTTTGCCAGGAACAGTTTGAAGTTGCACGCCAGGCGTTAACTTGGGAGCGGGCCGCACAGCCGTTGCTGAAGTTCTGCCGTCAACCGCGCCGGGCGGCAGACAGAAGGGCCGTTTGTGTAGGTAATCCCTATTATCAGGAACAGGCGCGGCTATTGGCTCAGCAATTGGTTGAGAAGGATACTGAGATCACTCGGTTACAAGAAACAATTGCTGGTTATGAGCGTGGGCGTTTCATCCGCTTGATGAAGAGGTTACGCCATAGCGCATAATATGAACACGATCAAAGCCTCTGTCATTATTTTAGCCTGGAATGGGATAGCCTATCTAAAACCTTGTCTGGATGCAGTGTTAGCGCAAGCGTATCCGGATTTCGAGGTGATCGTGGTGGATAATGCTTCTACCGACGGTTCGGCAGATTTTGTAGCTGAACATTATCCTCAGATACGCCTGATTCGTAATTCCCAGAATCTCGGTTTTTCAGCCGGGAATAACATTGGCCTACGTGCAGCAAGAGGGGAAGTGCTACTGTTACTCAATCAGGATACTGAGGTGCATCCAGGGTGGTTGACGGCATTGGTGTTAGCAGTGCAAGACCCAACAGTAGGAATTGCCGGGTGCAAATTATTGTACCCCAACGGAACCATTCAACATGCAGGAGCTAAGATTGTAGATGCTCGTGGATCAGCAAAACATATTGGCCGTGGCGAAATAGATGTTCAACAATATGAGGGGCTACGGGACGTAGATTTTGTAACGGGCGCGGCTTTAGCTTTAACGCGCTCTACTTTTACTTGTATTGGCCCGTTGGATGAGGGCTTTATGCCAGCGTATTATGAAGATGTTGATTGGTGCTATCGTGCCAGAGTCGCTGGACTCCGCGTAGTTTATTGTTCGCACGCTATTGCAACCCATTACGAATCTACTTCTTCGAAAACTACCGGGTATCTACATTTATCCACTTTTCACCAAGGACGGCTGCGTTTCTTATTTAAGCATCAAAAGCTAGATACGTTGTCGAATGCCTTTGTACCAGCTGAGTCTGAAGGCGTATGTAACTTACCTCCAGGAGATGAGTTGACAGCTTTGCGCCAGGCCTGGGTAGGTCTGTTGTTATCTTTGCCAGAGATTATCCCTTTCCGTTTGTGTTATGTGGAACCAGATGCGAATCCCCAAGCTATGGTGACTTCGCTGTTGGAAATCGTCCTGACATTGCGGGAACTTTGTGTGAAGGAGCTACCTTTCGCTGATTCACCATCAGACCTTATAGCCCCCTCGTGGATATCACAAGTACCTGCTCTGCATCAATTGAGCGACCTTACCCCACAACCGTTTCACTCGGATGTTTTCATCGCCGGGCCGGCCATTGTGGCCTTTCGTGAAATATGGCTTAATATGGCCGCGCGCTGGTATATACAACCACTGATAACCCAACAACAAACATTTAATAGAAGTGTAACCCAACTATTTGATCATATTACCCATAGCATTATGTTTGGGCAGCAAGAAAATGCACAACATGTACGCGAATTAAATATTTTATTGTCCGAATTACTCCGCCTGCAAATGCGTGTCACAGAGTTGGAATCACAATTGTTCCGCCGAGAGGATGCCCCATGATGAAACCCGTAATTTGCACTATTGTCGCAAAGAACTATTTAGCTCAGGCACGTTGTTTGACCGAATCGTTTTTAGCACAGCATCCTGAGGGGCAAGTTTTTGTATTGCTTGTGGACCGACCAGAAGACTATTACGACCCGGCTACAGAACAGTTCACAACGGTACTGGTTGAAGAAATGGGTATCTCGCAATTTAAGGCGATGTCATTCCGCTATACTTTGCTAGAACTGAGTACTGCGGTTAAACCCTTTTTTCTGAAATACTTGTTTGAGATGTATAAATTTGATGCGCTTTGTTATTTTGATCCAGATATCTATTTTTATCAGCCCTTGCATATGTTGTGGGATAATCTCCAAAACTATAGAATTATATTGACGCCTCACCTGACTGGTCCGTTAGATGAAGAATATAATCCTAACGAATTACAGATTCTGCGTTCTGGGACTTACAATTTAGGATTCATTGGGTTAGCGCGCCACACTTCAGTGATGGAGTTTCTTGATTGGTGGGCGGATAAGCTTACGCGCCACTGTATAGTGGATCATGATCGGGGCCTTTTCGTTGATCAACGCTGGGTAGACCTTGTTCCCGGACGTTTCCCTAAAGTTTATATTGAACAGGACCCCAGTTATAATGTGGCCTATTGGAACCTATCTCATCGTAATCTTATATGTGAAAATGATGTATGGTTGGTAAATGAGACCCCTTTGAAGTTCTTTCATTTTAGTGGTTTTTCACCCGATCACGCCGATGCGCTCTCCAAACACCAAAACCGGTATAATTTCACTGATTTACCGCATGTACAACCTCTTTTTAGAGCTTACCGAGAGCAGTTATTATTACACGGCTACGATAATGTTAAAACCTGGCCCAATGCCTTTGCGCGCTTGATGGAAGGCAGTATGGTTATTCCTGATGTTGCCCGTCATCTATGGCGTCAATTAGAGACCAACAAACTATTTCGGAAATCTTTTGATGATGCTATCTCAGATGAATCAGTGGTACCCGCATTATTGGCCTGGTTGAATGAACCGGTAGATGCCCAAAAGCCACTCCTCACACATCTAGCGCTGGGAGTATATCAGCAACAACCGGCACTTCAGCAACTTTTTCCTGATGTACTGGGCCGAGATCGCGTGGCTTATGCGCGTTGGTATGTCTCTTCAGTGGAAGAGGCATTTCAAGTTGATGCGTATTTTGTCGAAGCTATGGCGTGCTCTCTTAAAAAAGATTTGCGCTTAAAAGCGCACATATACCAGGCTTTTACTGCCCGTCTTTTTGAAATTGGATTTGGGCAACGTCTTGAGCAGTTACTCGGCGAGCAGCGTGTAAAGCGTATCCGCGATTTCTTTATTCCACGGTCTCCGCAGCGCGCCACGCTGTTACAAACACGCTCTGAGACATTAATTCCTTCTTCCCAAATTCATCTGCCCTCAGTGGGGATCAATATCATTGGCTATTTGTCTGATGAGACTGGCGTAGGGGAGAATGCGCGGGCTATCATGCGGGCGTTGCATTCACACAACTATCCGCTGGCCTGGACTATGGTGACCAGCCATCATGCTCGCCAAAATGATCGCTCCGTACTCGATATGCCGCAGGGTCATCCCTATGATATCAACTTATTCTGTGTCAATGCTGATCAAATCCCCAATGTTTACCATGAATTAGGGGCGGCTTTTTTTGAGGGAAAATACAATATAGGGTATTGGTTTTGGGAATTAGAAAATTTCCCCGAAGGGGGACTGGACGGATTACAATATTTTGATGAAATCTGGGTTGGTAGCCATTTTGGACAAAAAGCTCTGACCCTAGATGCACTCGTTCCTGTTTGTACGATGGGCGTTGTGATAGACCGGATGCCAACAACCACTGTTACGCGCGCGCAATTGGGTTTGCCAGAAGATCGTTTTATATTCTTGTTTGTTTTTGATATGCTTAGCGTTATCGAGCGCAAAAACCCTTATGCTGTAATTGAGGCTTATCGGCGTGCGTTTGCCCCTGACTTTGCCGGAGTGCAGTTAGTCATCAAAGTAACAAAATTAGAGCAGTTTCCAGACCACGCAGCGCGCTTAAAAGCAGAAATGGCAAGTATTGGGGGGATTTTAATTGATAGGTATTGGGATCGTCCGGAGTTAAACGGTTTGTTTCAAGCCTGTGATGCCTACATTTCATTGCACCGCTCAGAAGGCTTTGGGATAACATTGGCAGAAGCTATGTGTATAGGAAAGCCTGTGATTGCCACTGATTATGCTGGCAATACGGATTTTATGAATGTGGCGAATAGTTACCCAATCGCGTACACTTTGGTTGCACTAGATAAGGATTGTGGCCCTTATCCAATCGGGCAACGTTGGGCGGAGCCAGATATAGATCATGCTGCCAGCCAGATGCGGTATGTTTTTGAACATTATGATGAAGCACAAGTAAAAGGCCAACGCGCAGCAACTGATATAGCGGAGCAATATGGACAAGTAGCCATAGCGCGGAAGATAATTACCAGATTAAAACTCCTATCACGTAATAAACCCTTGAATTGAAGTTGCCAAAATCGGCTTAACTTAGTACAAACAGCAAACTTGTACAACTAAAGTATGAAACTTGCCATTGTGATTCCCCGTTATGGGCCAAAAATTGTCGGTGGGGCCGAGAGCTTTGCACGTCAATTGGCTGAACATTTGCCGACTTCTGAATATGATGTAGAGGTCCTCTCAACGTGTGCCCACGATCTTACCACTGGGCAAAATGTCTATCCAGCCGGATTGACCTATATCAACGGAGTGCGTGTACGGCGGTTTCTCATTGATACACGCTTTCGGGATGTGGCTCGCTTTCATGCGATTAATCGGAAACTATCTATGCAAGTTCCACTTGATGTAGCCGAACAATACGCTTGGATTGACAACAATATCCACAGTCCGGCTCTCTATAGTTATCTGGTACGCTATGGAGAGCAGTTTGATTTGTTACTGTTCATTCCTTATTTGTATGGAATCACTTATTACGGCAGTGTTTTGCATCCTCAGAAAACCGTGCTTTGGCCCTGTTTGCACGATGAGGCCTTTGCTTATTTTTTAGAGACCCGGTTAATGTTGACCGCTTGTCGTGGTGTAATGTTAAATAGTGAACCGGAATTGCAACTCTTGCGCGAGCAGTTAAAGTTGCTTGTTTCACGTCCAGCTATTGTGGGCGGGGGCATAGAAATCCCGGTAGTTAATACCCAACGGTTCCGTAGGAAATGGAAGATCAGAGACCCATTTTTGCTCTATGCAGGCCGCCTTACCGCCGCGAAGAATGTAGATACTCTAATAGCCTATTTTATTCGCTATAAACAAAAACACCCTGGGCCACTGAAGTTAGTATTAATGGGCGAGGGGGACTTACCATTGCCCCGTCATTCTGATATCCTCTCAATCGGGTTTCAAAGTGAAGAGGACAAGCACGATGTGTATGCAGCTGCAACCGCCCTATTACAGCCTTCATTGATGGAAAGTTTTTCCATTGTTATTATGGAATCATGGGCTGTGGGAGTCCCGGTGCTAGTTCATGGCGATTGTGAAGTGACGCGCCATCATGTCACGCATAGCAATGGAGGTTTGTATTACACTAATTTTGCAGAATTCACAGGTGTACTTGACTGGCTTTTGACCCATCCCACAGAGCGTGCTGCAATGGGGCAATTAGGACGCTCCTATGTACTACAGAAGTACAATTGGGCTGCTGTGCTAGCGCGGTTCCGCGAAGCTGTTGCGCTATGGACAACATAAGAGGATACCCCTTGCCACCTAGAGCTATACACCAAGTTGCGCCGGCTTTCTATTCTGGAGATGCCATTAGTAATCAAATGGCAAAGATGCGCGCTTTATTCCGCGCGTGGGGATACACATCTCAGGTGTACGCTCCGGTACGCGATCAGCGTATTCCTGATCCTGGGCTTGATCTAGATCAATATATATCCCATCCGCAAAATATATTAATCTATCATTATTCCACCTATACCCCGCTTAGCGTCTGGGTCAATAGCCTTCCTGAGTTGGTGATTTTCTATTACCATAATGTAACCCCCCCGGAGTTTTTTGCGCCATATGCTCCTGATTTCGCAACGCAACTGGCACGGGGACGGCACGAAGTCAGGATGTTTAATGGTCGTTCATGTGCATGGGCAGGGTCTGACTATAACCGTGCTGACTTGCTTGCGGCTGGATTTCGGCAAGTTGATGTGCTGCCTTACTTTTTATATTTCGATGCCCTCATCGCTGCTGAACAGACCGAGACAGCGCAAAGAATCGTGAAAATGTATGCCGATGGCTCGGTCAACTGGTTATTTGTGGGTCGCTTAGCGCCCAATAAATGCCAAGATGATATTATCCGCGCATTCACTTATTATCATCGGTGCATCAACTCTAATTCACGGCTGTTTCTAATCGGCGCGGGTGATTTAGCACCCTATCGCGCCAGGTTGGAATATCTAGTCGAGCGCAACGTGCCAGACCACATTTATTTACCCGGAGCAGTAAGCTTAGAAGCCTTATCTGGCTATTATAAAGCTGCCTCTGTCTTTGTAAGTATGAGCGAGCACGAAGGTTTTGGTATTCCGCTCATTGAAGCGATGACTTTTGATTTACCGGTAATCGCGTTCAATGCCGCGGCCGTTCCTGATACGTTAGGACAAGCGGGGATTTTAGTCAATCACAAAGACTATGCAGTGATAGCTGAATTGGTGGAGCTGCTCATGCAAAATGCGCAATTACGTGAACATATTATTCTACGGCAGCGCGCACGAGTAGCCGCGCTTGACCCCGCACAAATCGAGACGCTGCTGCACACTTTGATCGAACAATGTCAAAAAGAGTTCGGCTATTAATCTTGTATGCCTATGTAACACTTTGCCAAACATAAAATACGGGGTTGCGAGGCTAAAATTGTGCTTGAAAAAAGGATTGGTAGTAAGGTTAAGGACTATGAACCAGGATAATTTACCAGAAGTGCTTGAAATTCGTGATTCAGACATTGACGCTGAGAGTATCATGCTTCAAATCCGTGCAGCTATTCGGGAACGACGGACTACTTCTGGGTTGAGCGATGCGGAGTTCGATGCATTGGCAACCGGCGCACCTGTGCAACCCACATTAGATGGCCTACGCCGTGATTTAGAGCGTTTGACCAATACCATGCGCTATACTGAGGTAGATATGCTTTTGAGCGAAGTAAGACCATCGCCTATCAGTGGTCTTGTCCAACGCTTCCGAGCCGCATTACATGAGGTAATTTTATTTTATGTTAATCGCTTAGCTGCACAACAGGCTTCCACTAATCGTGCGACGCTTACTGCTCTCAGGAAAACCTTTCAAATCTTAGAAGCACAACAAGCGCGCATTGAGGCACTCGAGCGCGCTCAGCATACGCCTGGGCAAACTCTACCAGAGCATGAAAGTCACTCGCCTGTAGATTAGGAAAATTGCAAAATGGTAATTCATCAGTTATCACCGAGCTTTGTGCTCGGAGATGCTATCGGGAATCAGGCCCAGGCCATCCGCAGCACATTGCGTACTTGGGGGATTACATCACAAGTGTACGCGCAATATCGTGACAAGCGCCTCAAAGATTATGGCAAAGACTACCGCAAATTACAGTTAGGCCGCTCCGCACATTTAATATACCATTACAGTATTGGCTCACCCGTTTCACAAATCGCCCAACGCTATCTTGACCGGTTGGTATTCTATTACCATAACATTACACCTAGTCACTTTTTGCGGGGTTATAACGAGCATTTGGCGGACTTATTAGAGCAAGGACGGGAATCTCTCCCCGTTTTCCGTCATGCGCCCATCGCATGGGTTGATTCAGAGCATAATCGTGAGGAGCTGTTGGCTTTAGGTTTTCACAACGTGCGGTTAATGCCGTTGTATGTAGATACACTCGCATTACAACAATCGGCTGCCTCAAACAACGGGCAAGATGTTGTTGCCCGCTACCCTCGAAATACTCAAGGAACCGAATGGGTTAATTGGTTATTCGTCGGACGGATTGTGCCAAACAAGCGCCAGGACGCACTGATTCGAGCTTTTCATTACTACCAACAATTGATTGAACCTCACTCACGCTTGTTTATTGTTGGCTCGCCAGTGAATGCTCCAGGTTATCAAATGGAATTGGAATCATTGACGGCGAGTTTGGGGGTGCAAAACGTGATCTTTACGGGCGCCCCTTCATTTGCAGACGGATTTGGCGGATATTTTGCAGCCGCGAGTGTGTTCGTGTGTGCCAGTGAACATGAAGGTTTTGGCGTTCCCCTTGTTGAAGCAATGGCATTTGGTTTGCCTGTAGTAGCATTGAATGTGACAGGAATACCGTGCGCCGTTGGTAAAGCCGGGTTGTTAGTGCAAGACAATGCTCCGGCTACACTCGCTGAAGCGGTACACCTGTTGTTGAGCAATCAGGTGTTGCAAACACACTTAGCTAAACAACAACCTGCGCAAGTTGCAGCTCATACAGCGGCTCAATTTGAAGCTGTGCTACGCACACAGATCGAGTTTTTGTTAGAATTTTCAAGAAGCTCCTAATTTTTACTGACGGGCATGGTAACTTCTTAGCCTTGTCATTGCGAGCCGTCTGCGGCGAAGCAATCGCGTTCGTGGTTGAGATTGCGCCGTTCGGAGACGAACGGACGCCACGGAGACGCGGCTCGCAATGACAAATAAAGTTTTAGTTTTAATAGTTATCGGGCATAAAAGTAAGACTGCTAAAGTAACACCACAAGTATGTTCAACTGGGCGCTGCGGGTTTTGATCAGGTGACTTTTACGTTATTGCGTTCTAAGGATTTTGGTAACCATGATGCGCATTCTTCATATTGCTCAACGGTATTTTCCGGCACGCGGTGGTGCAGAGATATACTTCGGTGAAATCTCAGCCTATCTTGCTGCACAGGGGCATGAAATAACCGTAGCAACTACGGATGCATTGGATTTTGAAACTTTTTGGAATCCTCACCGTCGCCGCGTAGCTGAGCACGAGGGCAACCTATCAAATGTCCGCATCTTGCGCTTTCCAATTCACCATTTACCGTTACCAAGCATAGCCTATCCGGGCATTCGCCGCTTGCTCTGGTTACTTTCTATGGTGCGCCCGCTACCTGTAGTGATAGCGGCGCGCTTATCACGTTTCACTCCATGGGTTCCTGGCCTATGGCGTTGGTTACAAGCCACCCAAGAATCTTTTGATTTGATTGCCGGGATGAATATTTGCTTCGAGCCGCTCATCGAAGCCGGTTTATGCTTTGCCCAGCGCCGCAAAATTCCTTTTGTCATTTACCCCCTCACGCATCTGGGAGCGGGGGTAAAACCCGGCACCGATGCGCTAGGCCGTTTCTATACCATGCGCCATCAAATAGATTTGGTGCTGCGTAGTCACGCACTGGTTGCGCAAACACAAACTGAACGTGATTTTTATGTACATCATGGGATGCCACCGGGTCAAGCGCTAATCGCTGGCCCTGGAATACACCCCGAAACAATCCTCGGTGGGGATGCACAAGCTTTTCGGCAACGGTATAACATTCCAGCAACATCCCCGCTGGTACTAGCGCTCTCCGCAATGGCTTATGATAAGGGCACAGTGCATGTAGTAGAGGCGGTGAGGCGCTTATGGGAGCAGGGCCGCAACATTGAATTAGTGTTAGCCGGGGCTTTATTGACACCCTTTCAGCATTACTTAGAGCGGCTCCCGACAACCATTCGGGAGCGCATTCGCGTGCTCGGCCCAGTGAGCGAGGCAGAAAAGCGCAACGCATTGGCCGCAACTGACATCTTTGCTATGCCGTCGCGCACTGATTCTTTCGGTATCGTTTATCTGGAAGCCTGGCTTTACCAAAAACCTGTGATCGGCGCGCGGACCTGGGGCGTCACAGATGTGATTAGCGATGGCAAAGATGGCTACCTCGTGCCGTTCGGCGATGTCGCGGCGTTGGCGGATACAATAGCCTTGCTTGCTGATAATTCGGAGGTGCGAACCACAATGGGAATCGCAGGGCAGCAAAAAGTCTATGCGCAGCACACATGGAAACATAAACACGCACTGATCCACCAACTATATCTGGATTTGGCGAAAAACACGCTATGATGCACTTAGCGATTAACGCAACTGAGATTGGCCGGCAACGAGGGGGCAATGAAAGTTACCTGTCCGGATTGTTGCAAGGTCTGGCGACCTTGCATGTTGCCAGTGATGTCTCATTGTTAGCCACACCCACCGGCATTACCACATTACCAACCATCACAGCTGCTAATTATGCGACAGTGGATATCGGCTCTTATCGGCAACTCCCCTTCTACCTGTGGCAACAAACCTATCACCTGGCTAATCTACGCCCAGATTGGTATCTTTCAACTTTCTTCTTGCCACCGATTACCCCTTGTCGCGCGGCGGTGCTAGTTCATGATCTCTCCTTTCGCGCCCACCCAGAATACTTCCCGCGCTTCATCGCATTTTATATGCGTGTGTTGACTAAACTGGCAATGTATCGCGCTGAACGTGTCATTGCTCTTTCCGAGTTCACGCGCCGGGAAATCGCGCGGTTCTATCCGGCTATAGCGCCGAAAACCATCGTCGTCTTACCCGGCATTGACGCGGCCTATCAACCCTTTCCGGATATTGACGATGCCACGCTACTCGCCCCTTACCACCTGCCGCCCCGCTACATCTTGGCGCTGGGGAATATCCATCCCCGCAAGAATCTGTCACGCCTGTTGGAAGCCTACGATCTGGTATGCCAGCGACATGTAGATGTTCCCCCCCTTGTATGGGCGGGAATGCCGCGCTGGAGCAGCAGTGAGTTAAGCACACGCGCCTTGGCAAAGGGCATATTACTACCCGGGTTCATTCCCCAAGCAAGCATGCCCGCGCTCTACCGGCAAGCCACTGCGCTCGTTTATCCATCACTCTATGAAGGCTTTGGATTACCCCCGGTAGAGGCGTTGGCTTGCGGAACCCCAGTGATTACCAGCAACACCACCAGTCTCCCTGAAGCCGTAGGCGACGCCGCCTTGCTTATTGATCCAACATCCACATCGGCAATGGCTGACGCGCTCGCCCACATTGTGTATGACACTGCGTTGCGCGAACATTTGCGGCAAGCCGGTTTTGCGCAAGCGCGCCAATTCACCTGGCAAAAGACAGCACAACAAATATACGCGGATTTGTCAAAATCCTTAGCAAGTTGAAGGGCTTTTATTCATTCAAACGAGCAGTAACCCACTCAAAATTCTTAAGTTCAAATCGTTGACGGAAGCGCATCTGCGTGATAGAATGGCGCGGATGAACGGAGGCATTAGTTGATGCGATATTGGCGCATAGTTGGTCTTTTGTGCGTGGTATTCCTCTTGAGCAGCTGCACCAGCTTGGTTGATCGTGACCAGCCGCAGGTTATATCTGAGCATGACTTGCTGCTGGAGCCTGGACATAGCAGCGGCCAGACCTTTGTCGCGCAGCACGGCGGTTTGCAGGGTGTGGAGTTTTTGATTACTCCGCACTCTCTAGCTACCGGTACTTTGCGGTTCCATCTTCGTGCCGAGCCAGGCGCTGAACATGATATTGCTACCGCCGTCATCTCTTTAGACCCCGTGGAGGCGGCGGGATTTCACCGGTTTACTTTTGAACCATTGCGTGACTCACATGGGCGTTATTACTACGCTTTCTTTACTTTTGAGGGAACCGGGGCCGTGCATATAAGCCGTGGCCCAGGGGATGCCTACTTGTATGGGGCACTTTACCATAATCATGTGCCACAAGACGCCCAGGCAGTTTTTCGCTTGGCTTATGCGCCTTTTTGGACTGTGATGGATGTGGGTAACGCTGTGGTGCGCGGCGTGGGGTTGCTAGGGTTTGCTTTCCTGCTCTATGTTGTACCGGGCTGGGCCTTGTTAGCCTGGGGGTGGCCCAAAGCTACGCTTACCTGGCCGGAGCAGTTGGCCTTATCTGTTGGGTTGAGTGTAGCTCTTTACCCACTCTTACTGTTGTGGACAAATGTTATTGGAGTGCAATTGGGTGCATTGTATGCCGGGGTCCCCGTACTAGCGGGGGTAATCGCGTTGCTATGGCGTTATCGGGATTGGCGTCCGCGACAGGGTCTGGCCTCCCTGCGTTGTTGGCAACGCTCAAGGGTTTTCTGGCCCGACATGACCTTTGTGGTAGCTCTAGGATTGATTTTCGGCGTGCGTTTGCTGGTCGTGCGTACCCTAGATGCCCCTATGTGGGGAGATTCTTATCAACACTCGATGATTGTACAGTTGTTGGTGGATAATGGAGGGCTGTTCAACTCGTGGGCACCGTATGAACCGTATCATACCCTCACAGTGCATGTAGGATTTCACACCGTGGTAGCTGTTTTTGCGTGGTTGACAGGCATGACCAGCATTCCGGCAACCCTTTGGGCTGCTCAGTTGCTTAATGGCTGCGCTGCATTGACGCTTTATCCTTTGGCCGTGCGGGTCGCGCGTGGCCGGCGCTGGGCGGGCGTGGGTGCGGTAATCGCTGCCGGTTTGATTTCTTCGATGCCCGCGTATTATGTCAATTGGGGGCGCTATGCACAGTTGACCGGCCAGATTATCTTACCAGTTGTCATTTGGCTGTTTTGGGAGGCAGTGGAGAATGCTAAAGCCAACAAAATCGCAGTAATACTGGGTGGTGTTACGTTGGCTGGAATGACTTTAAGCTATTACCGGATGCCATTTTACTTCTTAGCGTGTGTTGGCCCCTGGTTCTTGCTTTGGATCGGGCGGAATTGGAAAGTTGCCCGATCCATGTGGGCCGGGATATTCTTGCGTTGCATCTTGTTCGGTGCGCTCGCTCTTCTCCTATTTATACCGTGGTTTGGGGCCTTGTCCGGCAGCAATTTGGCGGTGGGCCTGGAAAAGGGCCTGAGCGCCACGACATCTTGGGATATGTTGCGTGGTGAATACTTTCTATGGTACGATTTGTTCACCTATGTCCCTCCAGTACTTGTGCTAGGAGTTGTGGTCGCGTTGGTTTGGGCGCTCAAGCTGCGCTATTGGGAACCTCTCAGCATCGGGTTGTGGCTGGTCGTTCTCTCTGGATTGCCTGCGGCGCGGCTGATCAATTTACCTGGCGCCAATTATATGCAGAACTTTGCCGTATTTATTGCGTTTTACATTCCGGTGGGTGTGTTGTTTGGTTGGTTAATCGGGCAGTTGGAAGGGATGTTTTCCGAGCGCAAGCTGGTTTTAGCAGCGGTTGTGCTGCCGGTCATCATGCTATGGGCTTCTGTGAACGGCGCATGGAAGCAAGTTTCTATTGTTGATTCTCAGTTTGTCATGGTAACCCGTCCCGATACCCGTGCCATGGATTGGATCCGTGACCATACACCAGCTGAGGCGCGCTTTCTGGTTGAAGGATTCCGTATTTATAATGGCCGTTCCATAGTGGGTGCGGATGCCGGCTGGTGGCTACCACTTTATACACAAAGAAGCAACACGATGCCGCCACAGTATGCGCTGTTTAATGAACAACCGGAGCCGTTAGACTACTCACGCCGCATGGTAGAGCTCGTTGCGGCTTTAGAAGAAACCGTGCCAGCCTCTCCGCAGGGTATCGCCTTACTTTGCGAGGAGCATATCACCCATGTTTATATCGGGCAAGGGCAGGGTTTAGTAGGCGCGGGGGTCAGTCAACTCTTTGCCCCACAGGATTTTCTCGATCAGCCAGAATTTGATCTGGTATATCACGAAGATCGTGTATATATCTTCACGCTCAATGATGATCTATGTATAAATCCTTAACCTTGGTTGATAAAAATTTTCTTTTGGCGTTGGCTGCGGCAGGCGTCCTGGCGTTACCCATCGTCGCGATTACAATGATTGTGCGGCTATTACTAGGGGGCGTCTTTGAAATTTCAGCAGCTATTGCATTATGGATAATCGCCGCGCTGTTACCAGTTCTTAGCCGTTATGGTAGTCCCTATCGTTTTCGGCGTGGTAACTACGGAATTCCGTGGGTTGGCGTGGCGATTTTTCTATGTGCTATAGTAACTCTGGTTGCGTATAGCATTAGCCATGCTACCTGGCTTGCCTGGGGTGCACTTTTTGCGGGATGGAGTGGTTTGTTCTTTGCCGGAGATCTTTTTTGTCGCTCAGGTAAATTGTATGCAGCTCTGACTTTATTCTTGGTTACCGGATTTGGCGGGGCTATGCCAGTTCTGGTGAACCAGATCGAAGCTCGTTTTGCAGAAGAGGAATTTTTCGTTGCCTTGCAAGGTGTTGTTCTGGCTGTCTTTATTGCTGGGGTGTGGTTGAGTTATCGGGCTTTAGCGTATTATTTGCCCCGTCCTAAATTGCGTGGGGTTACATTGCCACGGCCAGCGGTGCTGATGGTGCTTGCCCTGGCTATGTTCTTTGTGGGTTGCCTGGCAGTACGTGCCTATCAACACAGTTTCTATAGTCGTGATATTGCAACGTACCCTGGTATTAGTCCTGAAACCCCTTTTGTGTGCAATGAAACTCCAGCCACTAGTGTTGTTTACGATGGGGTAGAGGTTTTCAACCGGCTACTGGGCCGCGTCGAGGCTAATCCGCGTAAGGGCACGCTAGAATATGGCATGTTGGCATTGGCAACGGGCGAACAACAATGGGCGGAACAATTTCGCATCAGTATCTTACATGAAGCCGCTGCCGGACGCTTTACACACCCGGCAAACAGCGTTAAATATGGGCAGTACGAAGCGGCCCATCGCGCTTATTATTTCCCCCGCGTTGTCCGTACTTTCCCACAGTTGTTTTCAGCTGCTGAAATTGTACAGTTGGAGACTTGGTTTGCAGCCATTAACAAGCGCGCCATGACGGTGGAATGGGTGGATACGTTGTATGCGCTCGCTTTCACTAAGTGGCCTGAAGGCCCTTATGAAAATCAGGAAAACGGGGCCGCTTTATTGGCGCTTCTTGAAAGTGAAGGGTTGGCGGCATCCGGCTTGCATGAGGCCAATCGTAATTACTTGTTACGCAACCAGCGCGGCTGGAATGAACGTTTCAGAAACACGGATGATGCATTGGTTTACCAGCTAGAGTGGATTAATAACGCTTACTATCAATCACTTTATCAACCTACATATTCGCGACTCTATCAACAACAATCGTTCGAGTGGTTATTGTTACAAGCCTTATCCGATGGTGACCGCTTGGGTTATAACCATGTCGGGCGACCGTCATTCGCAGGTGTGGCTTATCTAGGGGCCACGCTTTTGAATGATCCGCGCTATGTGTGGCTTTCAGGGAGAGCTTTGGACGTATTAGAGGCCCGTGAAGAATACTTGGGTGCTCAACCTGGCGTCGAGTTCCCCGTAACCTTACTTGGACACAGTCCTACCAGCGGGTCTTGTTTGCTTTATGGCGATTCCGGGTTGCCCAATCAGGTAGGCCCATTAGCTCCTGATAAAATCGTATTACGCGATGGTTGGACTGAGGATGCTCTTTACATCCTGCTCAACTTACGTTTCACGGGTTGGCACAGGTACAAAGCGCCTAATACTTTCACGCTGATTTATCAGAATACGGCCCTGATTGGAGATGTTGCCGCGGGTCAACCTTTCGATTGGCTGCCGGTAGGGCGCAGTCTTTTTCGTGACAAGCGTATTCCGCGTGAGAACCTCAATGGGCTATTGATTCCGCGCGTTGGTTTAGGCGCTGTGTTACAGACTCTGTCCGGCATCGGCAGCCCTTGGGCGCAGGATCCCCCCCATTACGCCAGGGTAGAAAACTTCCAAATCGCTGAGGAGTTTACGCGCGTGCATACCCGATTGGAGAATTGGCACGGTTGGCAACATGATCGTCACGTGCAGTTTTATCATGATGAAATGCCGGTTATTATACTTGACGCTGCTAGTGGCCCGGAAAATCAGTCCGCTCTTATCACATGGCATCTGGCCGATGGTGAATGGCTAGGTGATAATCGCCTCAGCGTACAGCTGCAAGCATCAACAATAGAAATCGTTTGGGTACCATTAGGAGATCAGGCGCAGCTGTTCTGGGAACGCCAGGAGGATGGCAGTCTTGCTGTGCGTTGTACGGGTCAGCCAGGGGCATTGCGTTGGGCCATGGTTCTTTTGCGTGATGACTGGCTAGGCGCTGAAGTAATCTTTGATCAACAGACCGAATCCTTACACATTGGACAGCTACTAATATCTTTGGCTGAGGTTGCGCATTGACGAAGCAGGTTTTGGTTGATGGGGACATCCCTATCGTAGCTAGTGTGCGCATATACACCGGGTGCTATCGGGCTGAAAGGCGTGCCCTAATGTTATCTGGTGATTTTTGATTTGTCTCTATCATCAATCCCGTGGTCTCACTGTACTTATTAGCGATGGGTGGTAGAATCTTTTATTTAGCGTTACGTGATGTGAAACTGTGCCACCAGAAAAGTCGGTGGTCAATTTATGGAATTTCCTAGCTAGGAGTGTGTCGTGAGTGAAACTTTGATTACCCCTTACGGGGGCCGTTTGGTTGATTTGTTGGTGCCACTGGAACAACAGGCTGCGGTGCTTGAACAGGCTTTGCACTATCCCTCTGTGCAACTTTCAGACCGCGCCTTGAACGATCTGGAGCTATTGGCGGTGGGTGGTTTCTCGCCATTGGATCGGTTTATGGGTAAAGCCGATTATCAGCGGGTGTTGACGGAAATGCGTCTGGCTGATAATGCACTTTTCCCTATTCCTATCACCCTTACCATTAGCAAAGAAGACCTCCCTACACGTGAAGAATGGATTACATTGCGCGATGCGCACAACTATATCCTGGCTGTGATGCGCATCGAAGAGGTTTTCCGTTGGGATCCGCTGCGTGAAGCGCGCTTGGTGCTAGGGACTACAGATCATCGTCATCCCTTGGTCTCAGAAATGGAGCGGTGGGGTGATTTGTGCATTTCTGGGGAATTGCGCGTTTTACAGCTGCCCCCGCATTACGATTTTGCTGAGCTGCGTCGCACTCCGGCGCAGGTGCGCGCCCAACTTGCGGCACTGGGCCACGCACAGGTGGTCGCCTTCCAAACGCGCAATCCCATGCATCGTATCCATGAAGAACTTACCAAGCGGGCTGCCGCGCAGGTTGATGGGAGTCTGTTGCTTCATCCGGTTGTGGGGTTGACCAAGCCGGGCGATGTGGATCATTACATCCGGGTGCGCATCTATAAAGCGCTGATGGAAAACTATTACGACAAGAGCAATTCTATCCTGAGCCTGTTGCCGTTGGCGATGCGCATGGCTGGGCCGCGCGAGGCGCTCTGGCACGCGCTGGTGCGCCGCAATTATGGCGCGACGCACTTTATCATTGGCCGCGATCACGCCGGTCCCGGCAATGATAGCCAGGGTCGGCCGTTCTATGGCCCGTATGAAGCTCAGGAGATGTTAACGCAGTATGCCAGTGAATTGGGGATGCAGGCCGTGCCTTTCCAGGAACTGGTCTATCTGGTGGACGAGGATCGGTATGAGGAAGCCTCCCACGTGCCGCAGGGCGCCAAGATTGCCACTATCTCCGGTACGCAGGTGCGTGATGAGTACCTTGCGAAGGGCAAACCATTGCCTGAATGGTTTACTCGCCGCGAGACCGCGGAGATACTATTGGAATCTCACCCGCCACGCCACAAGCAGGGCTTGTGTATCTGGTTCACCGGATTGAGCGGGGCGGGTAAATCCACCATCGCCAATGCGCTAACCGCGATGCTGCTGGAGCATGGTCGCCAGATCACGCTGTTGGACGGCGACGTAGTGCGCACGCATCTCTCCAAAGGGTTGGGCTTCAGCAAAGAGGATCGGGATGCCAATATCCTTCGTATCGGATTTGTAGCTGGCGAGATCACGCGCCACCACGGCTCGGTCGTGTGCGCGGCCATCAGCCCCTATCGTAAAACACGCAATGAAGTGCGGAAGATGGTGGGGGCAGAGCAATTTATCGAAGTATTCATTAACACCCCCTTGGAAGTTTGTGAGGAACGGGATGTAAAAGGCATGTATGCCAAAGCCCGGCGCGGCGAGATCAAGGGATTTACAGGTATAGATGATCCGTATGAAGAGCCGCTGAATTCAGAGATCGTTTTGGAGACGGTGGGCTATACCCCTGAAGAAAACGCGCGTAAGATCATTGCCTACTTACAGGCGCAGGGATTTTTACCAGCAGGGTCGGTGAGTGAATAACTAGTTTACAATTTGCCCGAAAGTTCGTAAAGACAGTGGTTGAATCGGTCGAAACCACTGATGGGATTTTCGGATAGATTGTACTGCTCAACAAGATGGTTTTACTGCAAAGTCGTAAAGGATGCTGCGAATAATTACGAAAGAAACACGGCGTTCTCTGTGCCTTGGCGGTGAAAAGTAAGCTGCAGTCATTGTACGAATCTGCTGACCACGCCAAATTTTCGGATAGATACTCAATCTTATCAGGATTTAAAAACCATGTCGAATTTGTTTAAAAAACTACGTTCACGTGCAATGCGGCAGACCGGAGTAAATCAAGATATCGTTGTAGTTTCTGGTCTACCCCGTTCGGGTACCTCAATGATGATGAAGATGCTGGAAGCTGGTGGCATGTCTGTGTTGAGCGATGGCCTTCGGTCTGCTGATATAGACAACCCCAAAGGCTATTACGAATTCGAGCGGGTCAAACAGTTGCCCAAAGGCGACGTCGCCTGGTTACCAGATGCGCGAGGCAAGGTTGTCAAAATTATTGCTGCGCTGTTGGAGTACTTGCCTCTGGGCTATACTTACCGCGTCATTTTGATGCAACGCCGTATGGAGGAAATCCTGGTCTCACAGCGGAAAATGCTGGCTCGGCGGGGGGAGGCTGCTGATACCGTAAATGACACTGAAATGGCGTTGCTGTTTAGTAAGCATTTGGAAAAAGTACGCGCTTGGTTGACAGCACAGCCTCGTATTGCAGTATTGGATGTGGATTACAATGTGTTGCTGGTGGAGCCAGAGAAATACGCTACGGGCATCAATACTTTTCTTGGTGGGCACTTAGATGGGGGGCGTATGGTGGATGTGGTGGACCCACAGCTATATCGTAATCGTGCCACGCAGTCTTAAACCAATGTTATGATTTGATGGGGTTTGGATGCGTATTTGTTATTTTGGGACTTATCGGGCAGCATACTCTCGTAACCGCATTATGATTGAAGGCCTGCGCCGTGCAGGAGTAGAAGTTGTTGAATGCCATGAACATTTGTGGTACAGTATTGAGGATAGAGTAAAAGTTGCGAGCGGAGGGTGGCGTACTCTGACTTTTTGGCGGCGCGTTTTAGGCACTTATTGGCGTTTATTGCAACGCTATTACCAGGTAAACGATTATGATGTTTTGGTAGTGGGCTATCCTGGAGTTTTGGATGTATACTTGGCCCGGCTTTTGGCCTGGTTGTCTGGGAAGCCCTTGGTTTGGGATGTTTTCATGTCTGTTTACTTAATCGCTATTGAGCGACAACTGCAACAGCGTAGTGCATTAGGGGTTAAGATTTTGTTTGTGTTGGAATGGTTAGCGTTGCGCTTGCCGAACGTGCTGATTCAAGATACAGCTGATTATGTAGCTTGGTTCACTCGTACTTACGGACTTAACCCAGAGCGATTTCGTTTAGTCCCCACTGGTGCTGATGAACGTATTTTCAAGCCTGTGGAGCTGCCAGTTGCTGGTGATGTATTTACCGTGCTTTACTATGGTACGTTTATCCCTAACCATGGCGTGTTACATGTGATGGAAGCAGCGCGATTGTTGCAACTGGAGACCGGGATACGCTTTGAACTAATCGGTCAAGGGCCTGATAGAGAGGCGGCACAGGCATTTGCGTTGGCACACGGTTTAACCAATGTTACTTTTGTGGATTGGTTGGAACAATCTCTCCTGGTCAACCGTATTGCTGCTGTTGATGTTTGCTTGGGAGCGTTTGGCAATACGCCGCAGTCGTTGATGACGGTGCAGAACAAAATCTACGAGTGTATGGCGATGGGCAAGCCGGTGATAACTGGTGATTCTCCCGCGGTTAGACAGACGTTGACTGATCGTAAAAATGTCTATCTGGTTCCGCGTATGGACGGTGACGCTATCGCGCAGGCAATTTTGGCGTTACGCTCGGCCCCAAGCTTGTGTGATTTCCTAGCTACACAGGCAGTGGCCCTGTTTACACAGTTATATACCATCTCGACACTAGGCGAGTGCTATATGCGGTACTTGCGCGAGGTAATGTAAATATGCAGTGTAGGGATCAAGGACTCAAAATCAACCTAGATTTGGAGTACACTAAAGATTCAAGAAATACTTCAGAAAACAGAGTTGAAAATGGCCCGCAGATTCCAGACGTATCAATAATTATACCCAATCTGAACTCGATGATAATAGATAGAACGCTGGCATCCCTGTTTACTCAAACAAGTTTTGCTCGTGTTTTAGAAATTTTGGTCATAGGTTTAGATAATCCTCAGTTGGTGAAAGAACGCTTCCCGGTACGCTTTATTTCCACCGTGACGCCAGTAACCGCCCCAGTTGCACGTAACATCGGAATTTGTGAAGCAAGCGGCGATTATTACGCCTTTATTGATGCTGATTGTGTGGCAGATCCCCATTGGCTGGAAATGTTATTGTTAGCTCAGTGTAGAGGGCATTCTATTGTGGGAGGAAGTGTTGCATTAGACACCGGAAACTATTGGCAGCAATGCTATAATTTGACCATGTTTCACGAATTTCTTACCTCTAAAGCGCCGGGGGAACGGCGAAATTTTGGAACTTTGAATCTCTGTGTGTCCCGTGATGTAGTTGAGCGTACCGGTTTGTTTGACGAATCTTTGGCTCGGGGGCAAGATACAGAGTGGACATTGCGGATGAGGCGATGTGGGTATCAGTTATATTTTACTCCTGATGCAATCATCCAACATTATCCTGATCAGCCTTCTGTGCGAAAGATTTGGAGTGTGTGGTATCGTTCTGGTAATTTTAACGCGCGGATTCGGAATGAATATAAGGACTTGATTCCAGCCCCACCATTCCATAAGTTTCCATTACTACTTGTGATTTTTGCGCCATGGATTGCTTTTGTAGTTGCGGCCCTTATTTTTATGCGCGATCCATGTCTGCTGCGATACATACACACTTTTCCTGTAATCTATCTATCAAAAATAGCCTGGTGTTTAGGCGCAAGCCGACATGATGGATTTTAAGAATTTGACCAAGGTTTCTCCTTTGGTCTATGTAATTGTATTGACTTATAATCATAGTGCAGATACGCGACAATCTTTGTTGTCTTTGCAGCAGATGACTTATGATAATTTTAAATTGCTAGTTGTGGATAATAACTCCACAGACGATACAGTTGAGGTTGTGCAGCAAGAGTTCCATGAGATTTCGTTGTTGACCAATGTGAGTAATCTCGGTTTTGCGGCAGGGGCTAATATTGGAATCCAATACGCACTTCAGAATCAGGCCAGATTTATATTGCTTAGCAATAATGACGTAATTGTGGCGCCTGATATGTTAGATTACTTGGTAGCGGCAATGCAAGAAGGGGTTGCCGCTGTTGCTCCATTGATTTATTATTTTGATGATCCGCATCGTGTTTGGTCAGCCGGGTTTATGCGCCATCCGATAACTTGGGCAATGCACAATGGCGCGCGTGGTGTGTTAGATGAAGGACAATGGCAAGAGCCATTTGAAGTTGATTATTTATTAGGCTGTGCTCTATTATTAGATAGTAATGCCCTCAACAGTATAGGTTGCCTTGACGAGAATTATTTTTTCTATTATGAAGATCTTGATATCAGTTTTAAACTTCAACAAGCTGGGATGTGTCTTAAAACTGTACCTAAGGCTAAACTGTGGCATAAGGTTTCAGTAAGTGCCGGGAAGAACACTCCCTTTAGGGTTTATCAAATGGCCCGTAGCAGCGTCTTTTTTTTTGGTTCTCATGCTTTAGGTTGCAAGAAGTTGATATTTTTTCTTTTCCGTTTAGGCAGTGCCATTCGCACTACGTTAAAGCTTATGCTAAGGAAGGAAGGTCATTTGTTAAAGGCTTATTGGCATGGAATTAAAGATGGTTGGTATTTGTTGCGGATGTCGCGTAAGGAGTCACAATGACTGTTAAGAAAATTGCTGTGATAGGTTGGGACGCGGCGACCTTTGAGGTAGTTTTACCGCTTTTGAAAGCTGGTGTATTACCTAATTTACAACGCTTGATGGAGTCTGGAGCTTGGGGGAATATGCTTTCAACCTTACATCCGATTAGCCCTACCGCTTGGGCTTCCTTTAGCACTGGGATGAATCCAGGAAAACATGCCATCTTCGATTTTGTGGGATTGACCCAATCTATGAATTTCAAGATTATGAATGGGAGTGATATCAAATCTCCCTCATTGTGGGCGCAATTGAGCTCGGCCGGGAAGACGGTAGGGGTTGTAAATGTTCCTATGACCTATCCGCCTGAACCAGTCAATGGATTTGTAATTTCAGGTATGGATGCACCTCAACAGGGGCGTGCCTTCACATATCCTCCTGAATTGGCTCACGAATTGCTGACAAATGTAGGCGTATATCGCGTTGGCGTTCCTTCCAGATCTCACCTTCGGCTCTCGGTTGAGCAATTTACGAACACATATGTGGAGAATCTAACCAGTTTGGTAGAAGCGCGTTGCCGTACTGCCTGTTATTTGTTAGAAAAGTATCCTTTAGATTTCTTCATGATAGTTTTTACAGCACCAGATCGTGTACAACATGCGTTAGGCCATTTATTGGCGCAAGGAATATCACCGACAGATGGCATTGCTCAAGTCTATCAGGCTTGTGATCGGGCTTTAGAAGAAATTCTAAAACGCCTAGATAAAGACTGGATTACGTTAATCGTATCAGATCATGGCGCATGTGCATATCAACGGGTTTTTGAATTAGGTACATGGCTAGTTGAGCAAGGTTGGCTTAAGCTGCTTCCACAGACAGCATCTGCGCGCTTTAAACAAGTGTTATCGCCCGTATATCGTTATGGGAAACGTCTGATGGGGCAAAGTGTTGCCAATACCTCCTCACTAGATTTGTTTTTGAATCGAATAGCTTGGGAAGAAACGAAGGCGTTTGCGTTGGGGGCCTTCGGAAGTATTTTTATCAATACGTGTGAGCGTTTTGCTCATGGAACGGTCCGTACTGATCGAGAGTATCAGCAAATTGCTGAGCAAATTAAAGAACAGTTGATGAATTTGTGTGACCCTGATACTGGTAATGCTATTGTCACTGCTGTGCATCAATCTCGGGATATTTATAGCGGGCCTTATGTACACTTGGCTCCAGATCTTTTAGTCGAAACCACTAACAACTATTTTATCCGCAACAATTTAGATCATTTTGAGGGGCGTGTGTTATATGCACCCGGACGGTATCGTGGGCGTTCCATAGCACATACTGGACGGCACACGCTTGAAGGTATTCTGGTTGCGTCAGGCGCTCCCTTTGAACCTGCCCACAATTTACCAGCCGTCCACATTACTGATGTGGCCCCTACGCTTTTATATCTGTTGGGAATACCTGTTCCGTTAGAAATGGATGGGCAGCCTCTCTTAACGTGGTTGAACCATGAATATACTGCACAGCATCCCTTACAATGCTCCTCAATGGGTGTGGTTGATACACAAACAAGATTTGATTATAGTGAAGAAGACCAGATAAAAATTGAACAACGGCTTAAAGACTTGGGTTATATGGGATAATCGTGCAATACCAAATTAGTATAGTTCAACGATTAATACGAAATACGACTTCATTATTTGTGAGTCAAGTGAGTCGTATTTTCTTTAATACTATTATCTCGCTACTTATTGCACGGCGTCTAGGTGCAGAAGGTTTAGGCAAGTATGCAGTTTTGACAGCATACTTGCAAATCTTCCAAATCTTGACTGTTATGGGTGCCCCAAAACTCGTTATACGTGAGATGTCTCGCCACCCTCAAGATATTCGAACCTGGTTTCACAAAATATTAACTAATCAGCTGGTCGGTTCCCTGGCTGGAATTTTGTTATTGATTTTAGTTTCGCGCGTCTTGCGGCATCCCTCAGATACTACTGTAGCTCTGACCGTTATTGCGTTTTCCTTGGTGCCATTTGCTGTCTCATCTGCTTGTGAAACCATCTTCCAAGCCTCAGAACGCATGGAGCTGATTGTTATTGCTCAAATTGTAGGGCGGGGCGTGCAAGTTGTGGGTAGCTTATGGGCATTACTTACAGGGCATGGTGTTGTAGCTTTGGCCTGTGTAATACTTGTTGAATTTATTATTATTGCCGTCATTGAAATAGTTGTGGTTTGCAAAATGGGTTTATTTAGGGGCTTTAGATTTAATATCTTGGGTTCGCTGTTACTTTTCAGACAATCATTTGATTTCTTTTTGTTATCGGTATCGGTTATTATTTTTTCAAAGCTCGATATTCTCATTTTATCCCAAGCCGTGGGGGAAGAAGCAACCGGTATTTATAATGCAGCATACTTGGTCATTCAAGTAATCAATTTTATCTCGGTAAGTTATGGCGATGCTGCATATCCAGTATTATCACGCTTGTATGAGGATAATCGCGACACTTTTAATCTGGTATTATCAAAATCATTGTTGTATGGTGCTATTTTCACTTTGTTTGCTGCGCTTACGGTTGGCTTTTTTGCCGAATCAATCATTGAGACTTTATATCGAGGGCGAGACTATACTCTCGCTGCACTCTTGTTGCGTATCAAATTACCTTTTGTGTTAATCTTTATGTGGAACTCGTTGTTGTCCAAATACTTAATGGTGAGCAATTTGCAGCGACGCTCAGTAGTCGTTTCTATTAGTAAACTCACTACCGGCATAATCTATTATTTAGTATTAACTTTATCTTTCGGTGCAATAGGAACAGCGGTTGCTACGGTATTAGCTGGTTTTACCGGCATGATACTTAATTATTATTTTGTGAATAAGGAAGTATTTAAACTAGATTTACGTTCTTTAATCATTAAACCATTGTTTGCTTGTCTATTAACTTTGTTGGGAATATGGATAATGCGAGCATTGCCGTGGTGGGGCGTAGTGTTAGCTAGTTTGATATTGTATACAACCTCCCTATGCGCAATGCGCTCCTTAACAAGAAGCGATTTTCTTTTGTTCCGTCATATTTTGCGTATCAGGCAGATATGAGCACCAAAGTAATTTTCGTATATTTCGCGTATGGAAAAAACTCTATTAGTTTGGTGGAAGGTAATGGACTAAATGAAAGCGTTGATAATCGGACTTGATGGTGGTACTTTTTCTGTACTTGATCCGTTGATACAGGCTGGACATATGCCACACCTAAAAAAAATTATGGATTGTGGTGTTAATTGTGAGCTACTTTCTACAATCCCCGCGGTGACTGCTTTGGCCTGGCCAACTTTTATGACGGGTAAAAATCCTGGCAAGCATGGAGTATTGGGATGGCAAGCACCCTTGAATACAGATTATGACAGGCCCTGGATTAGTTCTCACCAAATTGAAGGTTTGAAACTCTGGGACGTTGTTGCTCAATCTGGATTGCGTTCTTGTGTGGTTAATGTTCCCGTGACATATCCCCCTGCTCCATTATCAGGCGTTATGGTTACAGGGTTACTCACCCCTGGATTAGATGTAAATTTTACCTATCCTCCAGAGCTTAAAACCGCATTGTTGGAAGCAATCCCAGAATACAAAATTGATATAGATGTGCAACATGCGCAGCCGCGCACCACCAATGCAAAGTCTGTCCATGCTTTTCTAGACGCTGCTATAATTGTAACGCAAACACGCGGTAAAGCTATGCGCTGGTTATTAGAACGCGAACAACCTGATTTGGGTATGATTGTTTTTGAATTACCAGATCGTTTGCAGCACGTTTTGTGGCGTTATGTCGCGCAACTCCCGAATCTACATGCTGTACAAAAAAGCGATCAGATAATCCTTGAAAAATTATTGGATTGTTATAAGGTGCTTGATGATGAAATTGGACAGTTGACTGGTAACTTAGCGGAAGATGTCTGGCTAGTTTTTCTGTCGGACCATGGTTTTGGCCCATTTCATTCTAACCTGTACTTAAATGATTGGTTAGCCCAAAACCGGTGGTTATCCTACGCCGATCACCAAATTGCGTGGTGGGAATTTTTACGTTGGGTAGGTAAAAAACTGAAAAACATCTTACCCTCTAGTGTCTTACAAGGAGCAAAACGCCAATTGCCCCTTTTTCGGACACTTGATTGGGCGCGTACGCAAGCATATGCGGGCCTCCCCACCGAAAATGGTATTTTTCTTAACTTACAGAATCGTGAACCTGCGGGTATTGTAGCTGCGTCTGATTATGAATTGTTGCGTACAAATATTATACAGGCTTTGAGTGAATTTCGCGATCCACGAAATCAGAATCCGATTTTCAAGCGGATTTATCGTCGCGAGGAATTATACTCTGGGCCTTTCCTTACGCATGCCCCTGATATTATATTTGAATTACATAGGGGCTATCGAGTTTCTGAATTAACAGGTAAAGGTTCTTTGGTGGGGGATATTTCGCAGGAGCCATGGGGCATTCATGAGCGAGAAGGAATTCTACTATTGCGTGGGCCGGGTATTAAAGTGATGCCTAACCGGAAATCTGCATATATTCAAGATGTGACACCCACATTGCTCTATGCTCTCGGAATACCTGTTCCTGATGACGTGGACGGACGTGTTTTGCAAGAATTATTTACCCAGAATTTTACAAGACACAATCAACCACATTTTCACAGCTATCCTACAGCAAGCAATGGTGAAAAAAACACCTTGGTTTTCTCTGAAAAAGAATCTGAAAATATTGAGGAGCGGTTAAGATCTTTGGGCTATATAGAGTGAAATTATAATCATGCTGTATGACTTTATGTTTCAAATGGTAATAGAATAGGAGAATAACCCTAATGGATTATTGTATTAGAACATGGATTAGGTTATACTGCATACTGTAAGCCCTGAATCTAAATTCTGAAAGGAGATTTTAACTATGAAAAGCTTACGTTTGATCGCTGTAGTTTTGGTGTTGGGGTTGCTGACTTCTTCATTGGTCTCGGCGCAGGCTTCGTTCAATCCTGGTGCTGGATCAGTAAACTTCACGGTAATGAACATGGACACCGTTGAAGAAGCAACCGTTGTGGCTACCTATATCAGCACGAATGGCACTGTTGCCGCTACCGTTAACAAAACGCTGGATACACTCAGCAGTGACGGTTTCAATATTGCTGATGCGGGTTTGCCTGCTACCTGGCAAGGTTCGGTTATCGTTTCATCAAACACTGAGATCGTTGCTTTTGCGCAGGCCACATGGACGGGCGGTACTTCAGGTGATGGGAAGACTGCAGGTGCCTATAACGGCTTTGTGCAGGGCGCAACCACGCTCTACTTCCCTTCACTGGCTGCTCGCGCCACACAATTCTCTCGCATTTCTATTCAAAGCGCGGAAGCACAATCCTCTACTGAGCAAGTTAATTTCACGATTCAATTCTATAGTCGTGATGGCTCTTTAGTGCAGACGGTTAATGGTTCTGTCAATAAAGGTGCCCAAAAGAGTTATGATTTAATGGCCGATGTGGACCTCCCCGACAATTGGCTCGGAGCGGCGGTCGTTACTTCTGTTTCCCCAATTGCGGGTGTAACCACCATGCACTGGACGGGGTATTCTGCGGCCTACTCGGCTGTATTGGGTGGCGGAACCACGGCTTATGTGCCTTCGGCTACTCGTCGTATCAATTCTAGTGGAGCTTGGCTTCAGTTTACGGCTCTAATTGTTCAGAACCTTGAATCTGATGATGCATCTGTAACGGTCAAGTGGTATGATCGCAGTGGTAATGAACTCCACTCATTCAATGATACCATTCCTGCAAATTCTTCCTTAGGTTACAATACTCGCTATGATACCAGCAATGTACCTAACCATGCCGCGCTGTTTGCAGCTCTGGGTAATGACTGGAACGGTTCAGTCGTGATTACCTCTGACAAAAACATTGTTGCTGTTCCTAACCTGCAATGGACTAGCAGTAGCCCTGTAGGTTTAGCAGCCACTGCTTACACCTCCGAACCTGCTGGTTATGCAGAAGTCTTTGCTCCTGCTAGCTTCCGGCGCGTGAATGCAACAACCAGCGAGTGGATTCAGTTCACGGGCTTGATCGTCCAGAATGTTGGGGCGAGCGCTTGTAACAACTTCACTGTTCAATGGCGTGATCGTTCTGGGGCTATGTTGTTGCAATACACCGACTCGCTCAATTCTAATATTTCTGCTGGTTATAATACCCGCTACCCTGATACCTACCCCTCTGGATCGAATCCGTCCAGCTTGGGCAATGATTTCCGTGGCTCAGTATACATTGATGCCCCTGGGTGCGAGCTAGTGGCTGTTCACAATACTTTGTGGCCGCTACAGACAGATAGCACTACCTACAACGCCTTCGGGAAGTAAGTAGTCTTTTACTCAGATTTTTCAAACTACAAACCACCGAGGTTTAACCTCGGTGGTTTGTAGTTAAATCAAGAAAACACTTAAGGGTAACATTTATGGCTATTAAAATTAAAAAATATGTGATATATCTATTATTGTTTCTCCTACTATCAAGCTGCTCGCCTACTAGCACTACGCCGACACTTTCACCTATTGGTGTTTCGCCAGTTTCTACAAATGGGCTAAACTTAGCTTCACCTTGGCCCGTCGGACGTATTTTATACCACGCTGATAGTCACGATTTTTACCAAGTTTACTTAGTTGAGAATGGCCTTCCGCCTAAACAACTTACCTTTATTCCTATGGGGGCGGGGGAAGCTATTTGGTCACCAGATGGACAACAGATAGCATTTCTCGCCAGCACACAGGATCCTGACAACACACAAATCTATTTAATGGATGCAGATGGTAGTAATCAACGTTCCTTGATGCCCAATCAACCCTATTTGAATTGGCGCCCTGTCTGGTCTCCTGATGGTGAACAATTGCTTTTCATTTCTAATCGTGATGGTAATATGGAAATCTATCGTGTTAATGTTGATGGTACTTCCCTTGTGAATATTACCAATCATCCGGAAAATGATCGTGACCCAGATTGGTCCCCTAACGGTGATTACATCATTTTTGTGTCCTCTCGTAATCAAGGTAACAGTTTGCTTTCCATGAGCGTTGAGACAGGCGAAATAAAGGAGTTGTTAGATGGCTCTTGGCGCTGTTCTTACCCACGATGGTCGCCAGATGGGACGCAGATAACTTTTACCGCGGCACGTAGCGGTAAATTGGAAATATATGTAATGAATGCTAATGGTACCAATATACGTCAAGTAACAAACCGTACTGGTGACAACATGATGTCTAGTTGGGTGGAAAATAATCGTCTGGTGTTTTCAGGAGATATAGGAGATCTAACTTGGGATCTTTTTATAATAGATGTTGATGGTTCTAATATGATGCCATTGACAACCACGCCTTGGTCTGAGATGTCTGCTATCTGGATGCCCTAGCCTTCTCATAGCCATATCGTGATTTAATTGGCTAGTGGAATACTCTTAAACACGTTCCTGTACTGCATCTATAAGTTCCCCCTCAGCGAATTTTCGCTTCGCTGAGGGGTTTTCCATTTGACTTCCCCTCAAACCGCCCTATACTCCTCTCATCATACGAAAGGAGGTCCCCATGTCTATCTTAGTCGGTATGCTCTTTGGCTTTTGTGTCTGGTTCTTTTTCCGCTACTGCCTTACCGCCCTCTATACTGTAGATCAAAACGAACGGGCAGTGAAAACCATCTTTGGCCGGGCGGAGCGGGTGGGCAAGGCTACCACCGCCGAATTGCCGTTGGGCGATGTGCTCAGCGCCGAACACAAACAACGTTACAACTACCCCCAGGTGCGTGTCATCCAGCCCGGCGGCCCGTATTTCAAATGGCCCTGGGAGCGCATTTACAAAGTTTCCATCGCCACCCAAACCATGAACATGGCTTACGACCCCGACGAGCCTCGCGCCAACTACAACGGTACCATCCTTGAAGCGGTTACCAAAGACCAGCTCAACACCGGTCTCACGGGCCAGATCCGCTACCGCGTCGCTGATAACAACCTTTACGCCTACCTTTTCGGCGTCAAACGGCCCATCTCCCACGTCATGGGCTATTTCGTCTCCGTCTTGCGCGAGCGTATCGCCAGCTTTGAAGCGCCGCCTCAACCGGTCATTCCTCAGGGCGATATGAGTATCGTTACCGGTGTCTCCATCAACGACTTGCGCAAAAACCTGCGCGATCTCAACGACCATATGGAGCGCGAGTGCGCCTCCTCCGCCGCCCGTTACGGCATCCTCCTCGATGCTTCCCTCATCACTGGCATTGACCCGCCTCCCGAAGTGGAATCGGCCCTGGCTGCCATTAACACTGCCCATAACCAGGTCTCGTCCGATATCAGTCTGGCTCAGGCCGCTGCCGACCAGAAAATCGTCCAATCCAAGCGCGCGGTGGAAATTGAGACGCTCAACGCCCAGGCCGAGGTGGAACCGCTCATTGCGCTGGCGCACCAGCTGCGCGCCTTGCGTCAGAGTGGCCCGGCGGCGCTTGCGGCCTACTTACGTAACGTTCGCTTGCGCCTGTATGCCCATGCCCAACATGTGGTGCGGGAGGTGGAAGCATGAACGAGATAGTTGAGTTCCTCGTCGCGGCAGGTGTGACATTCTTCGCCATGTGGTTTATCATGCCTATCTTTTTATTTTTCATCCGCCAGGTTGGCTTTTACACGATTGTGCAAGAAGGTACCTGCCAGGTCTTCGTGCTGTTCGGTAAAGTTATCGGTATCCTGAAAGAGCCGGGTCTGCACATTTTGCCTTTCAAACTAGGTCCTAACGCTTTCCTGGTGAACTGGCTGGGTCAGCGGCGCGTGCTGGATATGCGGCTCGATCAGCAATACCTGCGCAGCAACCCGGTCAACTCCGAAGAGGGCGCGCCGATGGGCGTGGGTATCTGGTACGAGATGTACATCAGCGACCCCGTCTCTTACCTGTTCAAGAACGCTGACCCGCGCGGCTCGCTGGCGGCCAACGTCAGCAACGCTGTGGTGCGCTCATTGAGCAACCTGCCGCTGGATCAAATGCTGGTGAATCGGCACAGCATGAGCCGGGCTGTGCGCGAGGAAGTCTCCCCGCGCTCTCACGAGTGGGGCTACAAGCTCGGCTCTGTCTACATCCGTAAAGTTCACTTCCGTGATGTGGGCATGATCCAGCAAATTGAGGCGAAGGTGGTCAACCGCTTGCGGCAAGTGACCTCGGCCATCAAACAGGACGGTGCGAACCAGGTAAGCATCATCACCAGCACCGCCGAGCGCCAGGCCGCCATCGAGTTCGCCAAGGCCGCTGCGATTCGCCCGCGTATCGTTGGCGAGTCCCTGCAAACCATCACCGCGGATCCAGATGTAGCTGCTGCCATGTTCGAGATCCTGGAGATGCAGAAAATCCTGGAGGGCAAGGGCAAACTTACGCTGATACCGCCCCATAATGAGCTGCTCACCCAATTCATGGTAGCGCAAAACACGCGATAAACCCATATAAACACACCCGGCGCAAACCTGCTCAGGTTTGTGCCGGGTGTATATAACACCACCTGGCGGCGCTTACTCCGCCTCGAACAACGCCGTGCTGAGATAACGCTCCCCAGTACTGGGCAAGATCGCTACGAGCAGCTTCCCGCGATTTTCGGCGCGTTTGGCGATCTCTACCGCCGCATACACCGCTGCGCCGGAGCTGATGCCGGCCAGGACGCCCTCTTCGCGCGCCAGCCGCCGCCCCATAGCGAGCGCGGCATCGCTAGGGACAGAAAAAATCTCGTCAAGGATGGCCGTGTTCAACACTGGGGGGACAAACCCCGCGCCAATGCCCTGAATGCTGTGCTTACCCGGTTCCCCGCCTGAGAGCACTGGCGATTCCGCCGGTTCTACGGCCACTGCGCGCAACCCGGGCTTCTTGGTCTTGAGCGTCTCAGCTACCCCGGTAATCGTGCCTCCTGTGCCTACGCCTGCCACTACAATGTCCACTTGTCCGTCCGTGTCCCGCCAGATCTCCAATGCCGTTGTCTCGCGGTGAATCTGTGGATTGGCCGGGTTTTCGAATTGTTGTGGGATGAAAGCGTGCGGTAAGGTAGCGGCCAGCTCTTTAGCCCGCGCCAGCGCTCCCTGGATGCCGTCCGCGCCGGGCGTCAACACCAACTCCGCCCCCAATGCGCGCAACAACTTGCGCCGTTCCATGCTCAGCGTATCCGGCATGGTGACGATGAGCCGGTAGCCGCGCGCTGCACATACGCCAGCCAGTCCAATGCCGGTGTTGCCGCTGGTTGGCTCGATGATAACCGTCTCCGGCCCAATCAGCCCGGCGCGCTCACCAGCCGCAATCATGTTGGCTGCAATCCGGTCTTTGACGCTGCCTAATGGATTGAAGAACTCCAGTTTCGCAAGCACCGTCGCGTTTGCGCCAGCCGTCACCCGGTTCAACCGCACCAGTGGGGTCTGCCCAATCAAATGGGTTATATCGTTAGCTACTTTCATCATCCACCTCCTTACCTCTTGCGTCCATTATACCCGGTGCTGCGCTAAAATTCCAGTCCCCGGTAATGTAAAATATCCGGAATTCACGCCATAGTGCTACTCGAGCCGGTCAAGAGCCGCCTCCTGTTTCTAAAGGCGCGGCGTATCTTGCGCCTGCCGCAGGATGCGCTGTTAGTATAAGTCCTAATATCCACATTTTTCTGGAATACGGTACAATAACCTGGCCTGAAGGCGTTGGTTAATGGCAGCGTGCAGGCCTTTACCAGACAGGAACAGCGGGAATCCATCCCGCGGAGAAAGCCGGTTGATGAATAGCTATAGAATGACGAAACTGTAGCGCGAACTGTCAGCGCATAGCTGCGCCGTTCGCAACCCCGCGAAGCGTCCGCTTCGCGCTATGCTGGTTTTGATTTGCAATTTACCATTTTTGAAGGAGTATAACCATGAGCACAACCCCTGCTGGAACTCGCTCCGGTTCAGCGGCGCTGGGCATCCTCATCCCGCTGCTGCTGGTGCTGCTGGTGGGCGCAACTGTCTTTGTGGGTTGGGTCTTCAACCAACGGATGACCCATCTCTATGATGGCCGCATCTACCCCCGCGTCACCGCGCTGGGCGTGGACATTGGCGGTATGACCCGCCAGGAAGCCGCCACGGCGCTGCTCAACGCTTCCGCGCCGGCGCTTTCGGGGAATCTAGTGCTCTACGATGGCAGCTTCCGCCGCGATATCCCCTGGACTGAGGTGAACCCCACCTTTGATGTAGACGCTACGCTGGATGCGGCGCTGGCTGCCGGGCGCGGCGAGGTGCGGCTACTGGAGCAGATCAATGCCTGGTTCCAGAATTACACGCTCGCGCCGGTGTTCACGCTTGATCTGCAAGCCGTGCAGCCGGTGTTGGAAGTGCTCTCCCTGGAGCTCTCTGTGTTCCCGGTGGATGCTTCTGTGGGACTCGAAGGCGACCGCGCCATCATCATTCCCGGCCAGCCGGGCCGGGTGCTGGATGTCACCGCGACGCTGGGGCAGCTCGCTGCCGTGCCGGTCACGCCCGGTGCAAATACCGCTGTGCCGCTGCTTTTCCGCGACGTGTATCCGGTCGAGCCGGATACCGCTGGCGTGCAGGCACAGGCGGAGGCGCTGTTGGAACGTACTGTCGAAGTGCGCGCCTACGATGTGTTGACCTCGCAAATGCTGCGCTGGCGGCTGGATCGGTCCATCATCGCCGGGTGGTTGCGCCTGGTGCAGCACGAAGACGGTGTCTCGCGGGTTGAATCTGACCCCGCCGCCGTCACCGCGACGCTCGAGGCGATGGCGCGCGGGATGGAGGATGGGCGCGCTTTCCGTTACGAGGAAGCCACGCGCCAGATTCTGGATGCGTTTGTGAACGGCGGCGGCAGCGTGCAGCTTTACCTCACCCATCCGGAGCGGCTCTACACCGTGCAATCCGGCGATACGCTCATGCGCATCGGCGCGCGCTTCGGGATGCCTTCGGGCCTCATCGTTGCCGCCAACCCCACTATTGATCCCAATCGGCTGAGCGTGGGGCAGCAAATCATCGTGCCCTCGCAGGACATTCTCACGCCCTACATGCCCATACCGGGGAAGCGCGTCGTTGTCAGTCTGGCTGAGCAGCGCGTGCGCGTCTACGAGAACGACGCGCTGTTGTGGGAGTGGACTACATCTACCGGCATTGCCACCTCGCCTACCCATCCCGGCACATTCCAGGTCATCAGCAAGCACGAGGAAGCTTACGCCAGCCAGTGGGATTTGCGGATGCCCTACTTCATCGGTGTTTACGAAGCGGGTGGGGGCGTGGTCAACGGCTTCCACGAGCTCCCTATTAGCAGTTCGGGTCAACGCATGTGGGAGGGCAGCCTGGGGCGTCCGGCCTCTTACGGCTGCATCATTCTTGGTATTCCCCAGGCTCAAACCCTCTTCGATTGGGTCGAACTTGGCGTCGTCGTCGTCATCGAGTGAGCGTTTTTCACCACAGAGACACAGAGGACACAGAGAAATAAAAAATCTCAGTGTTCTCTGTGTCTCTGTGGTGATTCAGCCTTTTTCAAGGAGTCACCATGAATACAACACTTCCCATTGTTGGCATTACTCTGGGCGACGTGGCCGGCATTGGCCCGGAAGTGGTCGCCAAAGCCCTGCACTGCCCCGATATTTACGCCGTTTGTCAGCCGGTCGTCATCGGCGATGCGCGCGTGTTCGAGCAGGCGCGTTTCGCCGCCACGCTGCCGGCGGGGCTGCGCCGGATCACTCACCTGGCTCAGGCCGCCGCCATGCCGGGCTTGCCGCTGGTGTTGGATTTCAGCAATCTTGCGCTTGCGGCTATCGAAGTGGGACAAGTGAGCGCGGCAGCGGGGCAGGCAGCGTGGGATTATGTGGTCAAGGCGGTGGAGCTGGCGCAGGCGGGCGAGATCGCGGCCATCGCCACCGCGCCGTTGAACAAAGAGGCGTTACGCCTGGCCGGGCATACGACCATCGGTCACACCGAGATTCTGGCCGAACTCACCCAAACGCCGCGCTGCACCACGATGCTGGCGACGCCGGGGCTGCGCGTCACCCACGTCACCCGGCACGTTCCCTTCCGCGATATTGCCGCGCACCTCAGTATCGCCGCCGTGCTGGATACCATTCTGCTGACGCACGCGGGGATGCAGGGGCTAGGCTATGCCGCGCCGCGCCTGGCGGTGGCTGGACTGAACCCGCACAATGGCGATAACGGACTGCTGGGCCGCGAGGAAATCGAGATCATCGCGCCGGCGGTGGCAGAGGCCCGTGCGCGCGGCATTACAGTGGATGGCCCTATTCCGGCAGATTCGGTCTTCTTCCAGACGCTCCAGGGGCGCTACGACGTGGTGGTGTGCCAGTATCACGACCAGGGCCATATTGCCGTCAAAACACACGGTTTCGAGCAATCCATCACCATCACGCTGGGCCTGCCGCTCATCCGCACCTCCGCGGATCACGGCACCGCTTTCGACATCGCCGGGCAGGGCATCGCCAACCCCGCCAGCATGATCGCCGCGATTTTGGAGGCCGCGCGGATTGTGGGGTATACCGATCAAGGCCCTTCGACGCAGACACTATCGGAGTAATCATACCTCTTGAAGCTTAGGAGCCGAAGATGTACCGTAACGCTTGTATTCGCTTACTTCTTTTGATCGCCCTTGTTGGCTTGATTGCGGCGTGCCAGACATCACCGCAACAGCCGTTGGATTCTTTGCCTACTCCGGAAAAATCTATCACAATACAGCCCACCCCCACAGTGCATATTCAACCGTCTGCTACGCCTACTCGCATGGCGACGCGCACGCCTACCCCTACGGCTATTCCAACGCCAACACCCTATCCCACGCTGGCTCAGGAACCAATGGAAGACCTGGTCATCGAGGTATTGGCAAACAATGGCGGGTGTGATTTGCCGTGCTGGTGGGGCATTACGCCGGGAGAAACACGGTGGGATACGGCAGTGCAAACCTTCATGCAACGCAAGGTGTGGATGGGTGAAACAGGGAATCTCGCGCTCCATTATGAATCAGAAGTGTATCAAGGACGCCCCTGGTACACTAAGCTGATGGAAGCCCAGTTATGGCATGAAGAGGGTATCATACACGGCTTCGATATTCAAAACACACGCTATGCGCCCTTGGATGAAAACTTTACAACACTCTGGCAATACTATGCCTTACAACCCATACTTGCCCGCTATGGCGTACCATCACAAGTGTATTTCGATCTCACTCTCGGCTCTCCTTGCGTTGGTGCAGGAAACTTCCCGCATTATAAAATGTGGGTGATGTATGAGGAACAAGGCTTTGCAATTCGTTACTCCGGGTTGCTCGTTCACGAATATGAGACCTGGCATGTGTGCCCGCTGTTTGGGCAAACACGGGACATCCGCATCCAGGCTCAATCATTGCTATCGGGAGCGACATGGATTGATCCATTCGCTGAAGTTTACGATATCGGAGGGGAATTCTCAACTTATGGAACGCTCTCTGAATTGAGCGATATGACTCTCGACGCCTTCTATGAAGCGTTCCGCCGCCCCGATCCGCAAACTTGCGTCATGATTCCAGTAGCCCGCCCTTACTATACAACGCGTACCCAATCTACGGTTGCGCCCCTGGCTAAGGAAGCCGAAAATGCCCTGCTGACAGAGATGCTCAAGCACAATGGCGGCTGTGACCTCCCGTGCTGGTGGGGAATCACTCCCGGAGAGACCCGGTGGGCGGATGCTGAGGCGCAGTTCCTTGCTTATGGGAAGAATGTCGTGCATTTGGAAGAAAATCAATCTCTCTGGGGCACAGACCATGCTACCACTCTGTTCTGGCGGCGTGATCCTTACCCTTACGATTATATCGTTGCACATCACTTTTCTGAGAAAGATGGGCTGGTCTCTTTGATTAGCATTCAGGGCCATACAAGCGGTTGGCCGACGCAGATCAGACCTGTGCCGCAGCACTTTACCCAGAATTGGCAACGTTATACACTGGCGCAAGTTTTACAACGCTATGGTAAGCCTTCGGAAATTCTGCTTCACTACTGGCGCGATATGATTGCGCCTTATGGCGTCCGGCTAGTGTATGAGGAGCGTAATTTCGTGATCGAGTATATGGGCTTGTCCGGCGGGGAATTCCCTCCCGATCAATACGATTACGATTCTGTGAGTATATGTATAGGGGAAAATCGTTTGACCGATATCAACTTGTGGTTGATGGCGCCGGCGGTCAGAGAGGGTACTTCCTTAAGCGATATGTTCCGCGATTCTGGCGGAGGTTACTTGCAGTTGACACGTTCCATATCCAGACCAACACTGGAAGAAGCAACCGGAATGAGCGTAGATGAATTCTATAGGATTTTCTTGAATCCGGGTGTAGAAAGGTGTCTGGAAGCGGACGGTACATTAGGGGATCACGCGCCTTGATGCAAGCCGGAAGCGGCGGCTGAAAACCCTCTCAACCACAAAGCGCGCTGAGAACGCGAAGCCTGCCCTAAGACCTCCGCGAACTCAGCGCGCTTTGCGGTTAAATCTACGGAAACTCAGTAGATCACGAAATGCTTCAAGGGGGATCGCCAGATCTCCGTCCGGATCTGGCTCTAGCGATTCAGCCTGAGCAAAATGTGCTCTAATGAAAATTTTTCTACCGTACATTAACATCCACAAGGTCGGGTTCAAGCCGGAAAAAGACTTGAATCGGCAAGTTCTTTTTCAGGGCATACTTCAGCCAGTCTAAGCCGAGCCGAAAGATGCTTTTATCCACG
>Ga0334882_1000528_pt1 | contig 58549 bp, 54 predicted proteins | sample GraSluR1_MG_5_FD_207226 | JGI IMG/M metagenome (GOLD analysis project Ga0334882, IMG submission 207226) | Sludge microbial communities from methane-producing bioreactor in Wageningen University, Netherlands - Granular Sludge_15_04-R1 | ecosystem: Engineered > Bioreactor > Anaerobic >... | reverse complement strand
CCCTCCCCACGCCGCTGCGCGGCGTGGGGAGGGGGCAAGGGGGTGGGGCAAAATTCTCAATTTGTAAATTTTTAAAAAAGTGATTCTTGCAAATGGTTTTATTTCCGGTTCATTTTCTTAATTTTCATTAGGCGTTCTGGTGCTAGAAGAAACGGCTGAAGCTGCCACTACCAGCCCTTTTGTCCCTTGAATAGCCAAGTGACTTAACGTAAAGTGCGAGGTAGCAACTTACGGTATGTAGTATAATTGTAACTGTTCAGATTCAAACTTTATTCGTCATTGCGAGCTGCGTCTGCACGGCACCCGGACATCTCCGAACGGCGCAATCTCGTTCATGGTTGAGATTGCTTCACCGCATACGCTCGCAATGATAAATCTGAGTAGTTAAGTATAATTACCATAAGTCTTATACATTACAATGTCATTAAGTTTAGAGCATAGACTTGGCAGGTTTCAAGGCCTTGAGTCTACAAAACGTCGTGATTCACCGATAAAATACTCCCCCACCCAATTTGGACGAAACCTGCCAGGTCTTCACTTAATGACATTGTTATACATTACACTCGTCATTGGGTGCATAAACGCACCGGACGGTTTATGCCAGTTAAGACTGACTGATTTTTGTAGGAGGATGCTGTATGGATGAGAGATTTAGCCGGCAGATCGTAATACCCGATATTGGAGGGGCTGGTCAACAACGCTTGGCTAAAGCCCGGGTGCTGGTGGTAGGAGCGGGGGGACTAGGCTCACCCGCATTGTTGTATCTGGCTGCGGCAGGCGTAGGAACACTAGGTGTAGCGGATGGAGATCGCGTAACGCTCTCTAATCTCAACCGACAGATCCTTTATGCCACCGGGGACTTAGAGCGCAGCAAAGCGCTGATTGCCGTGCAGCGATTGCGCTCGCTCTATCCCGCGCTCAAAGCCATTCCTTACGAAGAACATATCCTCAAAGCCAATGGGGATGAAATTGTGCGGAAATACGATGTGGTCATTGAAGCCAGCGATAACCTGGAAACAAAAGACCTGATGAATGAGCTGTGTGTGGAGGCCGGCATCCCCCTGGTCTGGGCCGCTGTAGAGCGTTTCGAAGGACAACTGGGCGTTTATCAACCGGGCCATGCCTGCCGTCGGTGCATCTTCACCCAAACGCCCGCACCGGGAACGTATCCTACGCCTGCTGAATTGGGCATTCTCGGCGCAACAGCTGGCATTGTTGGCACAATGGAAGCGTTGGAAACAGTCAAGGTGATTTTGGGTATTGGGGCACCTTTGCTTGATACAATTGTGTTGTGGGATGGGTTGCACGGCACTTACGAAAAAATTCAGGTCTCCGTAGACGCGCAATGTCCTGTCTGTGCTCGATCAGCGGCAAAGGAATAATGATGCGCATCGTGGTAGCACTTGTATTGGCGTATCTCATCGGCTCAATTCCCAGCGGGCTATTTTGGGGCTGGGCGCTCCGCCGCATGGATGTGCGCCAGCACGGCAGCGGGCGCACTGGTGGAACGAACGTGTGGCGTACGGTAGGCTTTGGCCCGGCGCTCATCACCGCAATCTGCGACGCACTCAAAGGCGCGAGCGCAATCTGGGTCGCCAAACAGTTAGGCACGGATATGTGGGTACAGGCAATTGCCGGAACACTCGCTATTGTCGGGCATAACTATTCGCTCTACCTGCGCTTCAAGGGCGGTGCGGGGACTATGCCCAGCATTGGTGGCGCGGGGGCACTGTGGGGCACAAGCTTCTGGGTACTCTTGCTAAGCGGTATTGCCACGATGCTACTGGTAGGCCACGCCTCGGTAGCCTCACTACTGATCGCCCTGCTCTTACCGGTGATCTTCGCCTGGCGCGGCGAGTGGGCCTATGCCATAGGCTTCGGGCTACCCACGTTTGCACTTACCGTCTGGGCGTTGCGTCCCAACATCGAACGACTACGCCAATGCCGAGAGCGTTTTCTGCCGCTCTATGCCCACAAACCACCTCCTATTCAACTCTGCAAGCGCACTGGCAAAAGTTCAGAAAAAGTTAAGAATGAAGCATAAAACGTAATTCTTTTACTCACGTTTCACGCTAAAAATCATGCTGACCCTATTGAAACGCTACGGCTTCATCTCCCGCATCTCCGCCCGGCAACAGCTGGTTTACCGGGGCGAGTTCCTGATGCGCGCAGTCTCCATGATTATCTTCATGGGGATTTTCATGGCCCTATGGACAACCGTTTACGCAACGACGGGTAACACCACGGAGAACGGCTACACGCTCCGCGACATTGTCTGGTATCTAGCGATGACCGAGACCGTAACGCTTTCCACCTCACGGATATTCATCGAAATTAGCGAAACCGTGCGCTCGGGCGCAGTAGCCTATACACTCACGCGCCCGCTCCCCTATCCACTCTTTCAAATAGCGACCTCATTGGGGAGCTCCGCACCGCGCTTCGCGCTCAATCTGGCGACGGGCGCACTGGTGGTGGGAATCGGCGTTGGCTTCGGCGCAGGCAGCCTGCCGGGACTCGCAGCCTTTCTGCTGCTGGGAGGGTTAGCCCTCCTGCTCGACGCGCTCATTGCCGTCCTCATCGGGCTGCTCGCTTTCTGGATGGAAGAGACCCTACCGATTTTCTGGATTTACCAGAAGTTACTTTTCACCGTAGGCGGTTTATTCCTGCCGTTAGAATTTTTCCCCGACTGGCTCCAAGCCCTCTCCCGTTGGCTGCCATTCAACTTCATCGCCTATGCGCCCGCGCACGCTTTTGTCGCCTACGAACCCGGCGCGACAGTTCGGTCACTCGTGGGGCAACTGCTCTACATCAGTCTGTTCGCGCTCCTGGTAACATTGGTCTGGCGGGCCGCGCAGCGCCGCCTGGTAGTGCAGGGGGGCTGATGAAATCACTACGACTCACCTGGCGATACTTACGTCACAATCTCATGGCAGTGATGGCCTACCGGAGCGCGTTTATCCTCCAAACATTGGGGATGCTCCTCAATGACCTGATGCTGATGGTCTTCTGGACGCTGCTCTTTCAACGTTTCCCCATGCTCAATGGATGGGATTTGACCGGCGTGGTGACGATTTATGCGGTGACGGCGGCCGGTTTCGGGCTAACGGTGGTGGTCTGGGGTAACGTAACGCGGGTGGCGCAGATCATCGCCTCCGGCGACCTCGACTACTACCTGGCGCTGCCTGCTGACCCGTTGCTACACCTGCTCGCCGCGCGGATGGATCTACCTGGCTGGGGCGACATCCTCTTCGGCATGGTGCTGTATGGAGTCGTCGTTCCCGGCGGGTGGCTGACATTCCCGCTCTTTGTGTTGCTTACGATGTTGATTGCCGTGATCTTCTGCGGCGTAGGCGTGCTGGCTGGATCGCTGGCCTTCTGGCTGGGACAAGCGCAAGACCTGGCACTACAATGGTTTCACAGTACCCTCTCCTTCAGCCTCTACCCGGTAGATTTCTTCCCTGGCCTGGTGCGCATCTTCCTCTACACGCTGCTACCGGCGGCCTTCGTCGGCTCAGTGCCGGCACGGCTGCTATTGGATTTCCACTGGCAACAGCTCGCGCTACTGACCGCGTTCGCCGCGGGGTTGACACTGCTGGCCCGATGGGTTTTCTATCGCGGCCTGCGCCGCTACGAATCCGGCAACCTCGTTGCTACGCGCGGGTAAGCTATCATTACCACAATGTCATTAAGTTTAGGGCATAGACCCCTGGCAGGTTTCAAGACCTTAAGTCTACAAAACATCGTTATTCACCGATAAAAACCTACCCCACCCAATTGGGACGCAACCTGCCAGGTCTTAACTTAACGACATTGATCATATAAACACAGCGAAACAATCCCCTTCCCCAAAAAATACTTCACTACATGCTACAGTCTAGGAGGTTTTATGCAACCCTGGAAAACACTTTCGCGCAAACGCGTTTTACATTACGGACACTATCTCACCGTAGAAGAGCATGCCGTGGGCCTACCCGACGGGCGCGTGCTACAACCGTGGCCGTGGGTCATCACACCCGACTACATCAATGTGGCCGCCATCACCACCGAGGGACTCTATGTGTGTTTCCGACAAACCAAGTACGGGATAGCAGGCACATCACTCGCACCAGTGGGCGGCTACATCGAATCGGGAGAAGCCCCGTTAGCCACCGCACAGCGGGAGCTGTTAGAGGAAACGGGATACACGGCGCCCACCTGGCGTGCGCTAGGCCACTACTGCGTGGATGGTAACCGAGGTAGCGGAACCGCACACCTCTTCCTGGCAAGCGGCGCGCACCGCATAACTGAGCGCAACGCAGACGATCTGGAAGAACAAGAATTACACTTGCTGACCCGCACCGAGGTTGAGGCGGCCCTAGCAACTGGGGAGTTCAAAGTGCTCGCCTGGGCTACCGTTATGGCGCTCGCGCTGCACTATACGTGAACATCACGAAACTACGCGGCGAAGCAATCTCAAGTACGCACGAGATTGCTTCGCCGCAGACGGCTCGCAATGACAAACAAAATACGAATCTGACTAACCCTTGACCAGTACAATTTAGGCAGTCCCGCAAAACTAACCCTGTAGGATGCTCAAAACACGCATATTGATGGCTTTGACCAGGCGACTTTTGCGCGATTGCCGTTAAAAGCAATAACGGAGGGCCACCGGGAGAGGCTTCGGCAGGCTCAGCCACCGGGCTTCTCCGGTGCCTGAGCCTGTCGAAGGCCTCTGCGTTCGTCAAAGGCAGTCTCGCAAAACTAACCCTGTAGGATGCTCAAAACACGCATATTGATGGCTTTGACCAGGCGACTTTTGCGCGATTGCCGTTAAAAGCAATAACGGAGGGCCACCGGGAGAGGCTTCGGCAGGCTCAGCCACCGGGCTTCTCCGGTGCCTGAGCCTGTCGAAGGCCTCTGCGTTCGTCAAAGGCAGTCCCGCAAAACTAACCCTGTAGGATGCTCACAACACGCCTATTGATGGCTTTGACAGGGCGACTTTGGCGCGATTGCCAATTTAAGCTACATTTCTGCAACAAGTGGTCAAGCGAGATAGCCCTACGGTTATTTTACCTTTGTGTGGTTTTATGTTACAATAACAGCAGATTAAGTTTGATTAATGCTGTTTACAATGGGACGCCAAACCTAGACATATAAGGAGTTGGCCATGGCCGATAATGTTGATCAAGACCCCAAACCACTGTTTAACCCCGGTAAAGCCGAGTGGCTTAAGAAAAAAGGCGGACGCGCATTGGATGAAGGCCAACAAGCTTTGATTCTGGCGATGGCACAACTAGAGACGCAAATGGGGCACGAGCTCAACCCCGAAGAAGCAGCGGCAGTTGAAGCTTTGACCGCGCAAATGGGAGACTTCGATCCGACAGCCATTACTCAAGCTGTTGAAAAAGTCGTTTCGACACCAGCCGATCCTGACCGCAAGCTCACCTGGCCGGAACTCAAACGCAAGAAACGCTAATACTTGCCAACACAAAACGCGGGCGCGCTGCCAAACAGCACGCCCGCGTTTTGTATTCTGTATCACTCATTCTTTGTGCCGCCCCCACAAATCCACAATGACCACCAGGGCCATCAGCAGCAGCGGAGCTGTCGTAAGCAGCGGCGAATCGGTTTGCAGTTGGTACGTCGGACCAGAAACTGGGTGGACGATTTCGCCCAACCATACGCCCGACTCCTCGGCCACGTCCCGCGCAGCGGGCAACGTGAACAGCTCATAGAAGGCTGGGCCATAGCGCCGCCCCCGCGCCTCAAAGCGGTTGCCCTCCATCAAGTGAATGCGATAGCGCGGCAACTGCAACCGCAAGCGATCCACCAGATGCCACCGCTCTTCGATACGGGCCAGCTGCGGATGCTCGCGCGTCTCGGCGAACAGATTGTATCGGTCACCCAACCACCACCCACGATCCTCCCAATGCAGTTGTCCCACGCGCTCATTGTTTGAGCGGCAAAAGTGGATGCACTCCGGTTGGGACGTCTCAGCGGCATCCCAAGTCGCCAACAACTTGAGCGCGCCAGACGGATCCGTAAGCCGGTAACGGTAAGGATAGACTTCCGAGAAGGCATCGCGGTAGAGATGGTAGATCATGCTGCTACCCCATCGCCCGCACTGAGCGAGCGTAGGAACGCCTCGGCCACCGCGCGGTTGACGCTCTTGGCCTGCCCGGCCTCGGTACTGGCCGTGACCACGCCCATATCCGTCATCAAATCCACCAGGCGCGCGGCGCGGGTATAGCCGATCCGCAACCGCCGCTGAAGCAAAGAAATAGAACCACGATTCTCCGCCAGAATGATCTCGACGGCAGTAGGCAACAGCTCATCCTCGAAACCGTGCCCCGCAGCGGGTTCCTCAAGTTCGGGGAAAAGCGGTGGTTGCACCAACGTCTGCACCAGCCCTGGCTCCGGCTGAGGCGCGAGCATCCCGTTCGGGGTCAGCCCACTCGGTTCAATGGCCAAACGCCAGTGCATGATGAGCCGATTCAGTTCATCATCGGACACGAACGCGCCCTGCAAACGCATCGGCATCCCCGCATCCGGCGGCATGAAGAGCATATCCCCCCGCCCTAGCAACCGCTCCGCGCCGGGCGTGTCCAAAATTACGCGCGAATCCACCGACGAAGCCACAGCAAAGGCGATGCGTGCGGGGAAGTTGGCCTTGATCAAGCCCGTCACCACGTCCACGCTGGGGCGCTGCGTAGCGATAATCAAGTGAATGCCGGTAGCGCGCGCCATCTGCGCCAAGCGACACAGCCCCCGCTCGGTTTCCTCCGGGGATTGCAGCATCAGGTCGGCCAGCTCATCTACGATCAAAACGATGTAGGGCAGCGTCTCCTCTTGGGCCTTGAGCGCCCGCTGATTGAAGTCCTCGATGTTGCGCGAGCCGATTTGCGCGAAACGGCGGTAGCGGCTATCCATCTCGCGCATCACCCAGCGCAACGCCGGCACCACACGATCCACCTCCACGATGACGGGGGCCAGCAGGTGCGGGATGCCGGCGTATTGCGTCAGCTCCACGCGCTTAGGGTCTACCATCAGCAAGCGAAGTGTGTCTGGTGAGTTTTGCAGCAGCAATGCGGCAATAATTCCATTCACACAGACCGATTTACCCGAACCGGTCGTCCCGGCGATGAGCAAATGCGGCATGGCGCGCATATCGGCGCAGGCCGCCTGCCCGGAGACATCCTGCCCCAGCCCCAGGCGCAATGTCCCTTTGAGCTTGTGGAAGCCCTCGGACTCCATCACATCGCGCAGCGCCACCACAGACGGCTCGATGTTGGGGACTTCGATGCCGACCAGCCCCTTGCCGGGGATCGGCGCCTCGATGCGCAGGCGTTGGGCCGAGAGCGCCAGGGCCAGATCGTCAGCCAGCGCGGAGATTTTGCTGACCTTGACCTTGGTGGTTTTCCCATTACGCGCCGGCAAGAAGAGCGGCTCGACGCCAAACTGCGTGACCACCGGCCCCTGGTTGATTTCCATAACTTTGGAGGGCGCGCCCAGACTCGCCAGCGTCTCTTCGATGATGCGCGCCTGCTTGCGGATAAGATTCTCGCTATAGTCCTGTTCCGAGCCTTGCTCCAAAATGTCGGTGAGCGTGGGCAGCCGCCAGGTTTGGGAGGCCGTCGCCGGCAGCGCGATGTGCAGCTCGCTATCGCCGTTTTGATTGGCGCGTCCAGCGATCTTGATTTCCGGCTCGGTTGCGCGCCCGCGTTTAGCTGAGCGGGGACTAGCTGCTGGCGTATCGGTAGGCGCGGGCGGTGGAGAGGGTAAAGGCACCTGCCCCAACGCTACCGGTTCCGCCGTGCCACGCGCCGGACTACGACTCGTAATGGTAGGGCGCGGCTCGGAGCGGGGACTGAACAGCAATTGCACCGCTTCCACTGGAGACAACCCGGCAGTGAAGCTCAATACCACAATCCACAACATTGCCAGCGCGATACCCAATCCGGTGCGACCCAGCCCGCGCTGGCCCAAATCCCAGAGCAACGCGCCCAGCAAGCCACCACCCAGCCCCTCTTCAGCCATAGCATACGCGCCGCTCTGCGGCCAGACCAGAGTCGCAACAAAGTGCATAGTAGCGAGCGTCACCACGAAGCCCATGAGGATGCCGAGCACCTGCTCCGGCGCGGGTTGCGGGATACGGTCGCCGAAGCGCCGCAAAATCAACCACAGCCCCAGCCCGCCGATGAAAACCGGTACGGCAATCATCCCCCAACCAAAGAAACGGCTGAGCGCCGAAAGCCACATCGCCGGCAAGCGGCCCTGCTCGCTGGAGAGCAGGCTGAGAATGGTGAGCAGGGCCGTAAAGACCAGCGACAATCCCACTAGGTCGAGCTTCTGGTCACGGGTGAGGTGCAACTCAAAGAGCGGCTCGCGGGGCTTGGCCCGTGAGCGCGTCGTGCGCCGCGAGGAAGTGCTGCGCGATGTGCTTTTACTACGAGTGGTACGTTTAGTCATAAATCCAGTTAATCCGTGTATGTTTCCGACATGATTCAAATCAGGGAGATTTCACCGCAGAGTTCACAAAGGGCGCAGAGGCTTTCTGTTTCTCTTTGCGATTGAAATACTATCGCCATATCCCCCGCTCCCGTTATACCACAGTTTTATACTTGCAGAACATCGTGGAAAAGACAGGTTCTTTATTACTCACCCACTCACCCAATCTCCCCTTCCCCAGCGCTCCCTCTCCCCCATCAACCCAAGGCCATATCCATCGCTTCTTCGATGGAGCGCGCAGGGAGGAGTTCCAACCCGGCGGGGAGGCGCAAGTTCTGGCGGCGCACCTGGCGCGGGGTGATGACCTTGCGGAAGCCCAGGCGCGCGGCTTCGTTGAGCCGCGTCTCGAGCTGACCCACGGAGCGCACTTCGCCCGATAGCCCGATCTCCCCCACCAGCGCCAGATCGGCCTTCACGGGGCGGTCACGCACGCACGAGGCCAGCGCGGCAGCCAGCGCCAGGTCAGCAGCCGGTTCTTCGATTTGCAGGCCCCCCACGATGTTGGCGAAGATGTCTTGATCGCCCAGCCGCAAGCCCATGCGCCGGGTGAGCACGGCCACCACCAGCAGCAGGCGGTTGAAGTCCGGCCCGTTGACAGTGCGGCGCGGATTGCCGAAGCTGGTATGGCTCGCCAACGCCTGCACCTCCACCAGCAGCGGGCGTGTCCCTTCGAGCGTGATGGCGATGGCCGAGCCGGGCACGTTGACCATGCGCTCGGCGAGGAATGCTTCGGACGGATTGGCAACTTCCACCAGGCCCTCCTCGCGCATCTCGAACACGCCCACCTCGGCGGTGGCGCCGAAGCGGTTCTTCACACTGCGCAACAGCCGGTAGGTGTGAAAGGGGTCGCCTTCCAGATAGAGCACCGTATCCACGATATGCTCCAGCACCTTCGGCCCGGCAATCGCGCCCTCTTTGGTCACGTGCCCCACCAGGAAGACGGGGATGCCCCGGCTCTTGGCCCAGCGTTGGAAGCGCGACGTGGCCTCGCGCACCTGGCTTACACTGCCGGCAGCGGAGGTGAGCTCTTCGGTATACGCAGTTTGGATTGAATCTATAATCACGGCGCGCGGCGTGGGCGAAAGCTGCTCCGCCTGAGCCAAAATGCGCCCGGTTTCGGTCTCTGGCAGCATTTGAATGGTCTCGCCGGTGATGCCTAACCGTTGCGCGCGGATTTTAATCTGCCGGGGCGATTCCTCGCCGGAGACGTAGAGGACGGGTTGGGCAGCATCGCTCAGCAGCGCGGCAACTTGCAGCAGCAGGGTGGATTTGCCGATGCCCGGCTCGCCGCCGATGAGCACGACCGAGCCAGGGACGAGGCCACCGCCCAGCACACGGGCGAACTCGCCCAGCGCTACCGGGATGCGCTCCAGCGCGGCGTTATCCACCTCGCTGAGTGGTTGCGGGATGGCACGGGTTGAGCGCGCGCCGCTCGCGTGCCCTGGCTCCGTATCGGCAGCCAGGGTGGTTTCCACTAGCGTATCCCACTCGCCACAGTTAGGGCATTTCCCCATCTGCCGGGCGTAGCTCCAACCACATTGTTGGCAAATCCAGCGGATCTCAGTTTTGGGCATGGCGTCACCTCCAGCAAATCAGCAAATCGGCAAATCACAATGAGCGGGCTGATATGCTTATTATACCAGAACATTTGTTCTTAAGGTAGCGGAGAATAAGTCTCAGTAGATTGCGAATTTAGTGCTTTTTGACATTCCAGAAGCACGATAAATCGTGCTCTACGGAGACTACCGGTTCGGGAGGTAAATATCTAACCCCAAGGTGCGGGTGCTGATCCACACGGTATCGCCGAAGGCCGGGATGTGAACGAGGGCAATCGCCAGCGGTTCAGCGCCCTGGTAGCCGGAGTTGTTAGGACGGAAAAGGCGCCAGTGTACCCCGTCAAAGCGCGCGACGGCCCCAGCGGGTTGGGTAGGATGCGCGCCCCCCACCCACACAGCCCCCCCTGCCGTCGCAGTGATAGCAGTGACGGTGTTGAAGGGCAGATCGGAGTTGCCGGTGCGATAAAAAGCCCAGCTCTGCCCATCCCACGCGCCCAGACCCGCGCCGAGCGTGGCAGCCCAGATCCGCCCGTCGGACGTGCGAGCGAGCGCCACAACCCCGCGCCCCCAGTTCAAGCCCGCGCCCGGCTGCGTCCACGTGCCGGTGGCCGTATCGAACACGCTGACGCCTTCCGCTGTTCCGAACCATAGCCGCTCACCGGTAGCGTGCGGTTCGCTCAAGATTGCTGCGACGAAACCTGCACACAGCCCGGAGTTGTCCGGAGTGAAGGTCTCCCAGCCCTGCCCATCGAAAGCGGCAACACCGGCATTTGCGCCGATCCACACACGACCCGCGCGGCCCAGCGCCAGCGCGCGCACTTGCGCGCTATCCAGGCCATAATCCGCTGCGCGGAAAACCTGCCACTGCCCGGCGCGATAGTATGCCAAGCCAGCATCAGTACCTATCCACAGCCCCCCCACCCCATCATCGGCCAGCGCCAGCACGCGGTTATGCGGCAGCGGGGAATTGGTGGCAGTGAAGACTTCCCAATCGCCCAGCGGATTATCACCGGCGTAAGGTGTCCAGAAGGCCAGGCCATGTTCGGTTGCCAGGGCCACGCGCCCATCGGACAACGCAAGCAGCGTGTGGATGGTGTTACTGGGCAAGTAGGAATTGTATGTCGCCACATGCTGCCACTTGAGCCGTTCCAGGCTCACGGCGATGTTGTTGAGCATATACCCGCCGCCAACCAGTGTCACAAAGCCAATGGACAGAATCCAAAAGGCTTGGGGGGGGCGGATCAGCATCATATCCAGCCAGACTAGCGCATCATGTTGCACGCTGGCCCATTGATATGCGCGCCGCAGCATGGTGGCGGCAGCGAGGCAGAAGAGTGGCGCGAGCAAGACGGCGTATTGCGGCCATTTGGTGGGCCAGATAAACAAAAAGGCCAACGCCCCCGCCAACCAGATCACGCTCCACCGGCGCGCGCGCCACTCCCAGCCCAGCCCGATCAACCCCAGAATGAAGACCAGCCCATCCAGACCGGGCAGGAAGAAGACTTCGGGATGCCAGGGAACGGATTGTGAAATCCACACCAGCGGTTGATACCAGGGCAGATGGGAGGATTGCACATGCGCGCCCTGCGAGTATTGCACATGGAAGAAGAGCGCATCAGAGAGCCGCCCCACCGGATCGCGCCAGAGCAGGGGATTGAAGACGACGAAGGCCGCCGTTGCGGCAAGCAAATAAGTCAGCAGCCAGGGCCAGCGCGTTTTTTTCTCGCCGATGGCAAGAAAGGCCAGCGGAAAGATAACCGGGAAGTAGGTAAATTTCCCGGCAGCGGTCAGGCCCAGCGCCGCCGCCGAAAGCCAGAAGCGCACATCGCGGGGGGATTTGGCCCGCAGAAACGCCAGGACTGCCACAAGCGACATACACAACGGCAGGGCCTCCAGGTAGGCCTGGCTGGTATATTTGACTGTGAGCGTATGCACGGCCAACAGCCCCCCGGCCAACGGATCAAGCAGGGCAACAAGGAGCACGGCCAGGGTTCCGAACACTGTCGAAATGCCCCGCGCGATGTAGAGCGCGTCGGTCCACAAGGCATTGTCGCCCGCTACCAGCCACCCACTGCCGTAGAGCACCTTCACCAACGCGGGATGTTCTGAGACGCCCTGGTAATCCGCCACGGCATTCCAATCGCCCGCGCGCAACGCCTGCGCATAAGCGTAACCGGCATCCAAATAGACCGGCTCATCGGCGTCCACGGGCAGCATCAGCGCGGCCCAGCCGCGCACTATCAGCGCAAGCAACACCACGAACAACACGGGCCAGCGTCCGCGCGTCAAACGGCGAAAAAAATTAACAGCAAGCACTCTCATGCAATCACAATGTCCGCCGGGTCAAAATTCGGCGCGGGATAATCCATCTGCAAGCCTTCGAGCGTTTGCAGAATTATGTTGCTGATGACCAGATTGCGGTACCACTTGCGGTCGGCGGGCACGATGTACCACGGTGCCCAAGGAGTGCTGGTCTGGCTCAACACAGATTCGTAAGCATGTATATACTCGTCCCACAAAGCACGATCCTTGAGATCGTTCGGGTTGAACTTCCAGTGCTTGGTGGGGTCCTCGAGCCGGGATTGCAGACGCGCGCGCTGCTCGTCTTTGCTGATATGCAGGAAGAACTTAAGGATGGTGGTGCCTTCATCAGCCAACAGCCGTTCGAAGGCTTTGATGTGTTCATAGCGGCGGCTCCAGCGTTCAGGCGGGACGAGGTTCTTCACGCGCACCACCAGCACGTCTTCATAATGGCTACGGTTGAAGATGACGATTTCACCGTTACCGGGCGTCTGTTGGTGGATGCGCCACAGATAATCGTGAGCCAGCTCTTCCGGCGTGGGGACTTTGAAGCTCGCGACCTTGACGCCCTGCGGGTTCACGCCACGGAAAACGTGGCGGATCACGCCATCTTTGCCGCCAGTATCCGTTGCCTGGAGCACGATCAACAATTTATGCTTGCCCTGCGCATAGAGAAGTTCCTGTAAGTTGCGGAGGCGTTCGTTGAGCGCTTGCAGCGCCTTGCGCCCCGCTGCTTTTTTCCCTTCGAAAGTTTCTTGGTTACGTGGGTTCCACTCGGCTAAATCAATGCTTGTTCCTGGTGCAACGCGGTAAATATCCATAGGGCCTCCTATCGAATCACAAATCATAAATCTCAAATCTCAAATCACAGATCTCAAGTCACAGCTGACAATTGAAGGCAGGGGTTTCAAGCGGCTCGCTGATGGTTTCGGCAGGTTCAACCACCGGAGGTCAGGCATGAATAACGTCAACCAAGCGTATCCCCCACCCTACAAAACAACGCCCGATCTACCGGGCGACCAGCCCCGTGGTACGGGCGTTATCCTACAGGGCAGTCCGACTACACTACGGTTCAGGCGTCCCAAATACGGCATCCCGCGCCGCGCGGATTTCCTCCCATACCGGCAACAACACCTGCCCGCCGGTCGGCGTCGTCCAGGGTTCCACGCACGCAGCACCCAAAACCCGTGCCTGGAGCACGCTCTGGTCGAGCCGGGTGGCCTCGTTCGCCAGGCCGAGCAGCTGCGGCAGCGAAAGATCCGTCTGTACCATTTCGGAAAAAGTCGCGTAGAGCTCCGGCGCACGGCGCAACAAATCGGGGAGCTGCTCCATCTGCCTGACTCGCTCCAGTAGCGCCAGCAGCACCTGTTGTTGCCGTTGCGCGCGCGCAAGATCGCCACCAGCAGCGTGGCGCGTGCGCACATAGCGCAACGCCATATCCCCATCGAAGTGTTGTAAGCCTGCCGGAATATGCAACGGGGCAAGCTCTCCATCCGCGCCCAGATAGTATGGATCATCCAGAGGTGTGTCAAGATACACCTCGATTCCACCGACCAAGTCCACCAGTTCCACGAAGCCCGCAAAGTTCACCACCGCGTAGTGGTCAATCGTCACCCCCAGATTGTACTCGACGGTTTCCACCGCCAGCGCAGGGCCGCCGAGTGCATAGGCGGTGTTAATGCGGTCGTTGGCATGACCGGGGATGGGAAGCCAGAGATCACGCGGGAGGGAGAGCATCCCGGCGCGATTTGCGGCCCGATCGAGCGTGAGCAACAGGACAACATCCGTGCGCGCGGACGAACCTGTATCATCTTCAGTATCTAGCCCCAGCACCAGCACCGTCACCCGTTGCGCGGTCGGCACGAGCGGAAGTGCTTGTCGGGGACGGCTGGGGACTTCGCCGTAGCCGCTGCGAGAGGGGGTAAAAGCGTCGGTAGTATCGCCGCCGCGCCACAGTTGTGCTCCGTAGCACCAGGCATCGCTTGTGGCGGAGCACGCATAGGGAGCCAGAGTTACAGGAGTAGTGACTGGAGTTGCACGGGGTGCAGCAGCTTGCGCGCGCGCCAAATGGGTGAGCCACAGCCAGGCTCCGCCCAGCGTCGCCAACAGCAAAAACGCACCGCCCAGCAATACCCAACTAGCCCGCCGCATCGCTACCTCCTACGGAACTAGACGCCGCTCTCCGCGCTTTTCTTGCGCCGGTCTAACCTGTGCTTACGCTTGTCAGAACGGCGTTCAGCCTGCGTGCCATCGGAACGATAGTAATGGTAATAATAGTAACCCTTACCGCCAGAAGAAGCCCGATTCAGCACAATACCCAATAGCGGCGTATGCACGCGGCGCAAATCCTCAGCGGCGTGCTTCACCATGCCCCGGCGCGTGTGTCCCGCATCCACAACAAGCAATACCCCATCCACCCGCGACCCAAGCACCGCCGCATCGGTCACGACCAGCGTGGGGGGACTATCGAAAAGCACCATATCGGCATGAACCTTGAGCGTTTCGATACAATCGGCCATCCGCTGCGACCCCAGCAATTCCGCCGGATTAGGAGGAATTGTACCGCTAGGCAGCAGCCAGAGGTTATCAACACCCGTAGGCTGTAGATAATCCAACACCCCCTGCTCCGGGTGAAGCAGCGCATCGCTTAGCCCGTGCTCGTTAGTAATCTCGAACAGCTTATGCAGCACCGGGCGGCGTAAATCCGTATCCACAAGAATTACCTTGAGTCCCGATTGAGCCAACACCACCGCCAGATTGGAAAGCGTCACGCTCTTACCCTCCGAAGGCGCGGGGCTGGTGATCATCAACGTATGCGCGGGATTGTCAACTGAGGAAAACTGAATGCTAGTACGCAAGGCACGGTAAGCCTCAACGATGGGTGAAAGGGGGTGTTGAATAGCGATAAGCTTATCAGAGACAGCATTGCCCTCAATCCGTGCAATGGCCCCCAACACAGGAGAACCCGCCAGTTTAGCGGCTTCATCCGCCGACTTGATGGTATCATCGAGAAACTCGATCAATGTAGCGCCGGCCACTGCCAAGGCCAACCCAATTCCTGCCGCCAGTAACACTGTCTGAGGGACATTGGGGCTGATAGGTGTGGTGGGTTGACTTGCTGGCTCGATTTGAGTAATGTAGTTTGTCCCCCCTTGCGCGGTCAGCAAGTATGCTGCATAGTTGGATTGGTAGGAGCTCAGCTTCTGCTCCAGCGCGCTGATATTGGCCTGATACTGCTGGATGGCGCGCGCACTGTTGGCCGCGTCGAGCTTGACCTGCTCTGCTTCTATAGCATCGCGCGTATCCTGGATTTTGTGTTCCAGATCCGCAAGCTGCTCCTGCACAAAGGTGCGGCGTTCCACTACCGCGGGGGACTCCGTGGGCGAGCGCTGAATCAGCTGGTTAGCGATTTCATTGGCTATAACGGAGGCGCGTAAGGCGTCAGTGTCGCGGTAACTGATCTCCAATAACTGTGTGCCGGGCACACTACGTGCAGAAACATTGCTACCGGAGGGCGTATATTGCAAGCCCAACGCCGCTTGCACCCCCTCGAGAATAGGGCGACGACGCACCATATCGGCGTAGGTCTGCGCCAGTTGCTGGCTAAGCCAGATATCCTGCGTGTTGGGATTGGCCTGCTGCAAGACCTGACCGATCATCAATGTGGTAGTCGCTTGATAGGTGCGCGGCACTCCCAGTGTGCCAATAAAGCTCGAACCGGCAGCCACCAGGGTGCAGGCGACCATCAGCCACCACCAACGCCGGACAATGTTCCAGTATTGTGTTAGTTCCATAAATGCACCTCACGTCCATTATAGCACAAGTAAGGAATTGGGTAGGCTCACCCGCACGTGACCAGCCCGCATAATAAAAGCCTTGCCCGTACATCCTGTAATGCGTATCAGAAGATCACGATTCTGGTGACCGTTAATGAGCTATTTTTGACCACAGAGAAATCATGAAAATCTCTGCAAACTCTGTGCCCCTGTGGTAAAATCCCGCCCACTCACTGTCTGTTTTCTGTATCTATATTCCGCAAGCTGATGACGGTGCGCTGAAGACCTTCAGCCAAATCAACCGTAGGCCGCCAGCCCAACTCCAGCTCGGCACGCGCGGCGGTCAAGTAAATGCGGGAAGTTTCCCCTACTTTGGCCGGGCCATGCACCGGTTCACCGTGGCAGCCGGTGGCTTCGCGCAGCAGCTCCCAGATGCGGTTGATCGAAGTACCTACGCCGGAGGCCAGATTGTAAATCATGCCCGACCCCCGCTCCAGTGTCAACAAGTTGGCACGCGCGCAATCTCCAACATACACAAAGTCCCGTTCCTGCTCGCCCGTTCCGTTGATGGTGGGAATCTCGTCGCGCAACATGCGATTGGCGAAGATCGCCACCACGCCGGCTTCGCCTTCGGGATTCTGACGTGGGCCGTAGACGTTGGGGTAGCGCAGCACCGTGTAATCCAGCCCGTAATTCTCGCGGTAGAGATAGCAATACTTCTCCACGATGTACTTACTGGCCCCATAGGGACAGAGCGGGTTGACCGGGTGGGCCTCATCGCAGGGCAGATACTCCGGTTCGCCATAGACTGCGCCGCCGCTGGAGATGTAGATGATTTTGCGCGTCCCACTTTGACGGGCGCATTCTAGCAAATTGAGCGAGCCGAGGATATTGTTATCCGCATCGAAGAGCGGCTCAGTCATCGAGCGTCGCACGTCCATTTGGGCGGCGTGATGGCTGACGACTTCCGGGCGTTCCTGGTCGAAAACCGCGTGTAGCTCCGGGGCACGGATGTCTACTTCGTAAAAGATTGCCGCCGGGTTCAGATTCGCGCGTCGCCCGGTGGTGAGATTATCCACCACCGCGACGTGATGCCCGGCCTCGATCAACAGATCCACAACGTGTGAAGCGATAAATCCGGCCCCACCGGTTACGAGAATGCGCATGGGTTCCTCCAAGTGTAGCGAATTAGCGAAAAGGCGAGAAAGCAAATCAGCGAGAGAGAAAATGCCGGCGGAGGCGCGTGAAAAGGGTTTCGATTGCCAGCGCTGCGAAGGGCAAGGCAACGGCATCTACCGGCAGGCGGTAGCGCACCATCGCCCAGGTGAAGATGTGCAGTGTGCTGTAGAAGAGGATGAAGAAGTACAGCAACGCTGTGGGTTCTGTAATGCGTAATGCGTAATGCGTGATGCGTGAAACGTGATTTACAGATTTTCCGGTTCGCTGACTCGCTCTGATTTGCTGATTTGCTGATTTGCTGATTTTGAGATTTAAGATCAATCCGTAGAGCATGAACGGCAGGAAGAGGCCGAAAGAGCCAACGCGCCCCAGGTTGTGGACAAGCGTGCTATCCGCCGTGGGCCAGAACTCGAAGTAGGCGCGCACCCGACTCAACGAGAGCAACAGGTAACGACCAGGATCGTCCAGGATAAACTGGAAGCCCTGGCGCAGTAGCGCTTTGTCTACCTGCGCTTCGTTCAGCCCATCAAGTCCGGGCGGGAGTGGGGCAGCCTCAAACTCGTGGAAACTTGTGCCGTGCATGGGATGCTGCGCTGAGTACATCGCGTAGCCCGTGTTGGAGTTGAGCAACAGGAATTGGCCGTAGACGCGGTAGTTGCGGTAGGTGAAGGGGGCGATGCAGGCAATGAGCACCAAGCCAGCAAGGAACAACTGGGTGATGGGGTGAGCGGGAGAGTGGGTGCGGGGATGATGTGGAGCAGCATAGCTGTTGATGAGCAGCCAGAGGAAGAGCACCGGCACCCACGGTAGAATGGACTGGCGCAACAAGGTAGCAATCCCCAGGCTTAAACCGAGTTCCAAAGCCAACTGCCAGGAGACAGATTCTCCAGCGCGCAGCCGCGCGCCCATCCGCATGGCGACCTCCAGAGACCAGAGCAAGGTGGTGATGTAGAAGGTTTCGGTCATGATGGTGGCGGCATACAGGATGAAGTAGCCGTAACCGGCAGCGCAGGCAGCGGCGATGAGGGGAAGGGTGGAAGAGGGGGGGAGGGGGCGAGTGGGTGCAGGGGCGAGTGGGTGAGAGGGAGCGTAAAAGAACAAAGTTTTGGTCAAACGGTAGACCATGGCGGGAAGTAAGATACCGCCCGCGACAGCCTGGAAGAGGCGCATTGCCAGCGGGTGTGGGCCAAAGATGCCGTAGACCGCCGCGACGATGAGGGAGTAAAGGAAAGACCAGTGTGCCGTGGGTGTGTTCGCTGGCGTGAAGGGATACCAGGCGCGAGAGAAGCTGAAGCCTTGCCCTTCAAGCAGCTGCATCCCCAGCCAATGATACGAGCGTTGATCGGTGAGCAGCGGCGGCGCATCCACGATGTTGCCGTAGTAGAGAGCAATCGCCACACGCAGGAGGACGGCTAGCGCCAGAATAATTGGAACGCTGATAAACGCAGAAAACGCTGATCTGGGACTGGATTGAGAAGCGTTCTTCTGCATTCTATTTAGACGGGTTTGAGCCACTGCATAGCCCCCTTGCGCGAGTTATCAAAAGCTTTGCGTTTGATTTCAGGCTTAGGGCCGAAATTCAACAGTAATCCGATTTCATAAGGCGTGGCTTTGAGATAATTGAGTAGTTGCGCTTCGTGTTCCTCCAGCAGGATCCTCACCGCTTTCAATTCCACAATGACCGCGTCGTTGACTACTAAATCAGCAAAGTATTCTCCAACCATTTGTCCACAATAGTAAACAGCGATGCGTTGTTCCTGCACCACTTCCAGGCCCAAATTTCGCAGTACGATAGCAAGGGAATTGTTGTAAACTCTCTCCTGGAATCCATAGCCCAGATGGGCATATACAGCATAGAACCCTTTGATGATTAGGTCGGTGATCTCGCTATGCTTGTACTCTGGCATGATTCGGTTTTCCTCCCAATCAGTGTTTATCTGCGTTTATCAGTGTCCCATATAGATAATCCCAGGCCGGATAGATGCGTTGCCAGTTGTAGCGTTCTTCCACCCATGCGCGCCCGTTCTCCCGCAGCCGTTCACCCAGCGCCGGGTCTTGCAACAAGCGCACTACGGCGGCAGCGAAATCTGCGGAGCTATCCGCCAGCAGGATGTTCTCCCCGTTGCGCACTTCGATGCCCTCAGCACCAATGGTAGTGGAGACGATAGGCAACCCCCACCCCCACGCATCCACAATTTTAACGCGCATCCCGCCGCCCGCGTGCAGCGGCACGATGAAGGCCGCCGCTTGCTTGAGATACGGATCGGGTTGGGGAACATAGCCGGTCACGTTGATGTTCCGTACCCGCTGCGGCAGGCTCTCTACCGTTGCCGGGGGGGTCTTGCCTACAATGATAAAGCGCGCTTCGGGAACCTGCTCTAAAATTCTGGGGAAGGCGCGCTCGGCAAACCAGAGCACGCCGTCAATGTTGGGGGGCCAGAACATGGTACCGAGATGCAATATGCTCTGGGGCGCAGCGACCCGCTCTACCAAAGCGCGATCCGCCGGATCAATGCAAATGGGAATCAGCGTGGAGTGGGCAGCGAGCCAATCGGCGCGCGCCGCATCCATAACAGAGAGAACGGCTTGCCGATCTTCGCCACTCACGAAGGCAACGTGATCAAACAAGGGGTATGTGTGAGCCTCGTAGCGCGCTAACGCCCGCGCTTCACGCCGATAGAGCGACTGTTTGATAGGGTTAGTTTCATACTCAGCCATGCGCGTAGGGATAAGATAGAGGGCATTGTGGGCATCCAGCACGGTCTTGGGCCTGGCTGCAGGACTAAAACGCCGGGCATAGAGCGCGTATTGCGCCATCGAGACTTGATCGGCGTGAATGAAGTCGTAAGCTTGCTCCCGCACCAACTTCCGGAGCAGTACGCGCATGGCAACGATTTCATCACGCACTACCACGAGAGGTTGCCCGGTCACGCCGGACAAGAACGCGGCGCGCACGTTGCGCAGCAAGGAGCGTTGCATTGGAATTGTGTGAACAGCATGGCAAACCGTAGCGAGGTGGGCCACAGCTTCGGGACGATCATCCGCACGCACGAACGAGACCAGGGTGACTTCGTGCTGCTGGGCAAGGTGGCGCAAGACGTAATACGCGCGGATCTTCGGGCCAGCATCCAACGGGTAGGGCAAGACTTGGGTGAGGAACAGAATTCGCGACACTGGCTCACATCCCCTTCATCAGCGCCATCACGCTACCGGTGCGCAACAAGATGCGCGCATCAAGCAACAGGCTGGCGTGCTTGATGTAGTAGAGGTCGTATTCCAGTTTGGTACGCGCATCATCCACGGAGTTACCATAATCGAATTGGACTTGCGCCCAGCCGGTGATGCCGGGACGGAGGGCGTGCCGCGCGCGGTAGAAGGGCAACACGCGCGCCAACTGCTCCACAAACTCAGGGCGCTCCGGGCGCGGGCCGATAATGCTCATCTCCCCCTTGAGGACGTTGAACACCTGCGGCAGCTCATCGAGCCGGGTCTTGCGCAAGAAATGCCCAATCCAGCTGATGCGCGTGTCATCGGCACAGGCCCAGACGGCTTCACCATTACACTCGGCATCGGGAATCATCGAGCGGAACTTGATCATAGTAAAGGGCCGTCCCCCCAGGCCCACACGCACCTGCCGGTAGAAGAGCGGGCCGGGGCTGGTAAGCACGTTCGCCAGGGCTACGATAGGGATGAGTAAGCCTAGCCCTAACAAGCTAACCAACGACAATCCGAGATCTACCCCACGTTTGGCAAACAGGTACAGGCGCTCACCCGCGTCATCGTCCATCGGCACGACCATTTGCAAGTCGCGCCCGATGTGCTCGACTGGAACACGCCCTAGTAGCCGCTCGTAGAGCACGGGCATGGTAGTAATGCGGAAACCCAGCTCGCGGCAACGTAACACGGCATCGAAGAGCTCCGATGCGATGCTATGCCGGTGCGTAATTGCCAGGACTATCTCATCCACCTGCTGCTGTTGCGCCAGAGCTACGAGCCGGTCACGGCCTCCCAAAACAGGAATGCCATTAAAGGCAACGCCGTGATAGCCAGGGTTGTCATCCACAAAACCCACCAGTGTATAACCAGTACCTCGAAAGGGGTTAGCATCATCGGGATGCTGCGCGAGGGCCTCGGCGAGCGTCCGCCCGGCATTTCCCGCCCCTACAACTAGCGCGCGTTGTACAAACCAGGGTTGCACGAAAAGACGCGCATACAGCACGCGCCAAGAGAGTACGGCGATAGCAGCCAAGCCACCAAAAATAAAAAGGTAGGTGCGGGTATGCAACGGCGGCGTAAGTACAGGAATCAAGGAGTAGATAAAGACAGCGCTAAACACAGCCAGGAGGCTGCTACGTGCGCTATGATAGGCGCTGGCAGCGCGGGCCAGGTTGTAACAATCGAAGAACACGGCTGTGAAGAAGCATACCACGGTGAGCGTCACGAACCACTTGATATTGGCACTCACAGCTGCCAACGTGAGTGGGAAATCAAAGGCTAAGCGAACCGCAACCAACAGAGCAAGGTTAAGCAAAAGCGTGTCTATAACAAATAACAATACCCGCCGCTCGGAGATTTTCATACGCAGGCCAGGTAATGCCAACCGCGTTCGCCGCCGCCGATCTGATTTTGTATTGTATGTTATTTCCTGCGCTGGTTCGGTGCGCTTCACACCAATATGCATGGCATTACCCCTGTTTCAATCCCGCAAGTCTAGCATACAGCTGCAACAATAAATTTTCTTCTCGGGGACGTTGTTGATTATACCATGTTTTACCGTTGCCTCCAAACTGTTGTAAACGGACAGTATCGCGCAAAGATTTATGGAATGCTCTCGCGAGCGCACCGGAATCGCCGGGCGGGACAAGCCAACCGGTTTCATCTTCGATCACATATTCCGGCAGCGCACCGGAGCGGGTGGCGATGACGGGCTTCGCGAAGTAGTAGGCCGCCGGGATAAGCGCGGATTGTGTTGCGCCGGTGTAAGGCAGAACGACGAGGCTGCACTGCTGGAAAAGCGCGAGGGCCTCGGCGTCTGCGATACAACGGTTACGGAGCTCGACGCCGGGCGGCAGCGCGCCCGGCCATAGTCGGGCCAGATCGCCGCCACCGGCCAGGATCAACCGCCCCGCCAGGCCCCGCGCTTTGAACTGCGCCCACGCTTCAAGCAGGACAGCCACGCCCTTGTAGGCTTCCAGCCGCCCAAAGAATAATACTGTAGGTGGTTGTGCATGATGGGGTGGCGGTTCTTTTAACTCGCCATTCGCCATTCGCAATTCATAGCTCAAAAACAGATGCAGAAGTGGCAGATAAGTAACTTTGTTGACAGACAGTCGCGCTTGATAGCCTTGCCCGTGGACGAGGATGTGATTGGCGGTGCGCAAGACTGCGCCATTCCACAGGTGGAGCAGAGGGCCGTAGGGCGAGCCGGGGTGCGGATCAAGATCATGCAAGGTATGGAGCGTGGGGATCCGGGTACGGCGCAAGAGCAGTGGATTCCAGAGGTGCGGGCCGGTGAAGTGGAGGAGATCGGGGGCGATATGGGCTAAAGTGCGGTGGAGCATGCGTACTGCGTAATGCGTACTGCGTAATGCAGCAAGGTTGAAACCGGTGTTGTGAGTGGTGATGGGGGTATGAACGGTGATGTTGGGCGCGTAGCGGTCGGCGGGATAGGTGGTGGTGGTGACGAGATGGACATCGTGGCCGGCTGCCGCCATGCGATTGGCGTAATCGGCGGTGTACTGGTGCATCCCGAAGGTGGGTGAGAGAAGGACGTAGCACAGGCGGAGGGGCGTGGGGGGGAGGAGGGAAGGGGAGCGGGGGTAAGATTGATCAGAGAATGAGATACTATACATTATGCCTTCCCTGAGAAAAAATCCAGGTACAACGCACTTGAGAGAGCACGTTGCACGTTATCGTTATCCATCGTGCCCATGAAGAAGGCGAAGTTATCGGTCTGATCGCGCACTGGCTCGCTACAGGGCCGCTCGCTGGCGAAGTCACAACCGGGTTACTTTCATAGTAACTACTCAGGCTCAAACTTTAGCTGTCATTGCGAGCCGCGTCTCCGTGGCGTCCATTCGTCTGCGAATGGCGCAATCTCAACTATGAACGAAATTGCTTCGCCGCAGACGGCTTGCAATGACAAAGGCTGAGCAATTACGATAAACTGGCTTTACAGCGCCGTTTACGAAACGTCGTATAGCCCGGCAGACTGCCCTGAACATATCGAAGCGGTTGACCAGCGGGCGTGGCGGCAATGGTGAATATGCGATAGCGCAAAAACCACCCTGTCAATTATCAATACTCGACGTAGTATGTAGTACAGGATTATGAATTTTAAGAAATTAATCCGTAAATAAGGTTTTGTGTCAAGTTGGTCGTTCTAAAAATAAAATGATACCCCCTGTCCCCTTTCCCCCGCAAGCGGGGGAAAGGGGGGAGTTTTTTGTGGTTTTTTTGGGCGGCGGCTTCGCCGCCGCCCAAAAAAACCGTTATTCTTCTCCCCCTCCCCACGCCGCGCAGCGGCGTGGGGAGGGGCAAGGGGGTGAGGCAAAATTCTCAATTTGTAAATTTTTAAAGAGTGATTCTTGCAAATGGTTTTATTTCCGGTTCATTTTCTTAATTTTCATTATCCTGTGTCTGCAATGCAGGATAAATCCTGCGCTACAGGTTGAGCGTATTACAGGGTTACTTTCGCGGTATTGCATAAATACTTTGTAACAGTAACTTACTTGCAGATTGTGATTACTCAGCAGTCGTCCATCAGCCATCGTCCTTCCCCTTCCGCCGCCAAAGAAACACGACTAGGCCAACGGCTGTGACGAAAATAATGAAGCCGATGGCGAGTTCTGATTCACCAAGAACGGTCCCGGTCAAACTCTCACCCCCGGCGGGCAAGAACACGGCGGCCAGCAACGCAATGAAGAGAAATGCAGCAGCGCTCCAGACCAGGCGAAGATTGGAGCGCCCGAACCAGCGTTGAAACCAGGAAGGGCGTTGTGCATGGTAACGATCCCAGGCCAGCCGTGTCTGCCGCAGCACCCGGTGACGCAACGTATCCGGTGGCGGCGCAGGGGCCAAAGCCTGCGCTACAAGGCGCTCCAAAGATTCTTCATCGAGATAGGCATACTTTTGCATAATAACCCTTTAAAACAGCATGATGTTAACTCAAATTGCCACCTATACTTGTAGTGACGCCTTTAGGTGTTCTAGTGTTGTAAGAAGCAGCTGAAGCCGCCACTACCAGTCCATTTTGCTCCTTGAATAGCCAATTCAATGACAGGGCTGAGTAGTTATCCTTCAACCTTCATTCTTTCTCCCAACGCTGCCAACGCGCGCCGGTAACGAGATTTAGCTGCCTCCAGATTGATGTGTAGCGTTCCAGCGATCTCCTCAAACGACAGCGCTTCGGAAAAGCGCAAAAGTAGCACATCCTGATAATGATCGGGGAGTTCCCGCAACGCCAAGCGTACAGCGGCCTGCTCTTCCCAACCTTCAGGGCCAGGGGGATCTTCTCCTACAATTTCCAGTGAGGTGACAGGCTGCCGGCCGCGCTGCCGATAGTAATCGGCGACCTTGTGCCGCGTGATGCCCGTAATCCAGGTGCGGAACGATGCGCGTTGTTGATAACGTGGGATCGCCTGCACTACCGCCAGGAAAACTTCCTGTGTGACATCCTCCACAGCCTCCGGCGGAAGCAAAGCACGCAAACGATTATAAACAGCAGGAAGAGAACGGTCACACAGCACTTCGAATGCCAAGCGATCCCCCGCTTTGGCTCGCTGGGCTAAGACTTCATCCGGCACAGTTTCTAAGGGTTGGTTCATTACTATAGTCGTTGCAAACAGGATAAAAGGGTTGTGAGAAACGATGTTACTTTGCTCACTATACCACGAGATGTATGGATTGTAAAAAAGCAACGGGCTTTTATCCTGATGTCATTAAGTTAAGACCTGGCAGGTTTCGCACAAATTGGGGTGGGCAGTATTTTATCGGTGAATAACGACGTTTTGTAGGCTTAAGGCCTTGAAACCTGCCAGGTCTATGCCCTAAACTTAATGACATGTGTGTGTGTCATTTCAGTTATGGAACGAAGAGGGGCACGGTCGGAAACCGGCCAGAGCAAGCTGGAGCCAGTCTCCGACCGTGCCCCTCTTAACTCAGATGAAACACACCCTAATGACATTGGCTTTTATCCTGGTTCAAGTTGCTATCTGTTCATCAGAATGTTTATGGAACACGATGTTGTTAAGTTAAGGTTTGCTGGCCGTCCCCAAATGGTTCGCGAATACACGAATGATTGCAAGACAAGGTGAATTCGTGTCACTTGTCCCGCACAGACGGGATTCGTGACCGAATTTGAGGACGGCAAGCGCGCTAAGTGTTCTTAACTGTAGAATCTATCCGAAAATTTACAGAGGCGGTGGTTGAGCCTGTCGAAACCAGCCTAGCACACGATTTTAGAGCAACGGAAAGTTACACAGAGCCACACAGAGAAATCACAGATATGCACAGAATATCTCAGAATTACCTAACGCCAGGAAAAACTCTGTGTCTCTCCGTGTCGCCTCTGTGTAACTCTATGCCATGTTAGATACTCCCAGCAGAGCGACTTTTGCGCTACTGCCAAAAAACACCCGGGGAGACATGGTCTCCCCGGGTTATAAATCTGGATCAAGCAATTACGGACAAACGGTGCTTTGATAGGTGCTGCTAGGCGCAGAGGGTAGGATCCCTTGCGATAGCCCCACCGTAACATGACTCAGTCCGCGATTGGTGTTATTCGTCACCCGGAAGGTCAAGGCCAGCGTGCCATCCCCGCGATCCTGCGCGCCCATGAACTGGAAGGTGAAATCCCCTGAAGGCAATTGGACGGCGGCACAGGCCGTAGCAACATCGTATTGGCAACCGCCTAGCGTCACGATTTCCTGCGTCGTGCCGGCTTTGGCTTCCATCTGGATGTTGGCCATAGCAACGGCTTCAGCAGCGGTAACGACGAAACTGAATTCGTCATAGCCACCGTTCTTGACCTCTGTACCAGAAGTGTAATTGTACTTAATCCCATAGAACGGGTTATTGGTCATATTCTCGACGCTGTAGTTGTTGGTGCGCGGGTTGGTGCACGCGCCGGGCGGCGGGGGCGGCGGCGGGGCGCTGCCGAAGTTGTTCTGGCAGCCATTGGCGAAGCGGATGTACCCCGTCAATCCGCTAACATCATCAGTGATATTATTAGCAAACTGGAAAACAATCCGTTTGGTGTTATTACCAGGTAAATTCTCACCGCTCAGGGTTAGTTCCGCGGGGCCATTGGCATCAACATTGTACCAGTTACCACCAAACACCTCGACGCGCGTCAGTTGCCCCCACTCCGCCGGCCAGCTTTCTACACGGAGTAAAACTGCCGTAGTCGCTTCGCTATGGTTATTCTGAATGGCGATCCGCGCCCGCTTCCGCGCGCTCTTTTCTTGCGCAGTTACCGAGTAGTTCAAACACACACCCGCATCAGACCCGGGGTCTTCCGGTTCGGGCAGCGGCGGCGTGCTCGCCCCGCAGGCGCTATCCACGAATGCGGTCTTGAGCGCCGCTTCGAGCTGGTCAGCATCGTTGGCGGCGTAGAAGTCACCGCCGCCGACCTGCGCGATGTAGCGCAGAATCTGGTCGTTGAAGATGCCTTCCTGCTCGGCCTGGATAGCGACGGTATAGACCGGCACTGTGGGCAGCGCGGCGCGCAGCGCCTCGATAGCGACCATAGCATCCGCCAACGGTTCGCCCGCTTTTTGATGGTAAACATTGAAGTACGCGCCGCTATTGCGCACCTGCGCGCCTGTCCGAGGTGTCCAATCCTGGTTGAAGACATTGACCTGCTGCACTTTGTAGTCATTGAAGCCGAACTGCTCCAAATCTACCGTAGGCACACCATCGGAGAGTAGGATGACGATGGTCTGGTGCGCGGGATCGAGCGCGCCGGGCAAATACCCCGCGGCTGTTTGCAGCGCAAGGGCGGTAGGCGTGCTGCCAGAAGCGCTAAGTCCCAACACGGTGGCATCGAAGGCATCCACATCCGCCGTAAAACCAGAGACAGTCTGCACGCTCGGCGAGTAGAGCGGCGGGTTGCCAGAACCCTGTCCCGCACCGTTGAAAGTAATCAAGCCAACCCGGCTACCATTGTTGAGCGCGCGCACCCAGGCGTTCAGCCGCAGCATAGCGTTCTGCGCCGCAACCAGTTTGGTGCCCTCGCCCGCGTAAAGTTGATCCATACTCCCCGAAATGTCGAGAATGTAGAGCAGATCCACCGGCGCGGCGGCGCAGGGCGTCGGCTCGGGCAGCGGGGTGGGTTCGGGCGTCGGCTCAGGCGTCGGCTCAGGCGTCACCTCGGGGGTCGGCTCAGGCGTGACCTCAGGGGTCGGATCTGGGCAGACCGGGCAGACCGGGCACTCTTCCGGCGGCTGGTCGGTGATGTCGTAGTTGATGCGAAACCAGACAACATTATGTAGATCAAGACCTTCAACGAGCAGCTTGTACGTACCTGGAACAATGGTATCCACTAACAAATCGGGATTAGTCTCCGGATCGGTGCTGACGATAAACTGCTCCCATTCTTCCGTACCTGAAGGGTTATCATTGGTGAAAACCGGATCATTGTTCGGCCCGATGATGTGGTAAATCACAGCCGGCGAGCGACGATATACTGGATTAGCAAAATCGTCAGCCGGGTTGCCTTTTCCCTGGGCACCTTCGGGTCGGGTAATTTCCGGGTTGGCAAACCAAGGAATCCCTTCAGTATTAGGATCTACTGTATCTGCATCAGGATGCCCGGAAGCTGGGCCACGATCAAAGTCACCATCCCAGAAGCTAATGGTTCTAGCCCCCGGCGGCACATCGAAATAGAATTCCCAGGTACCATTATAAGTAGATGGACCAAGATTTTGGATATCACCAGCAAATTCTGGGTACAAAATACTGATGTCCCCCATTGTAGCCAACATCCCCACAATCGCAAAGTTGGAATCCACCAGATCCGCGCGCCCACTGCTGATGATAGCATTCTTGGTGCGCAGCTTGAACGCGCTAATACCAGAACCGGCAGCATCGCGGGATGCCACCAACCGATAATGGTAGGCATTCCCATTGGCTTCCAAGGCAGCCGGGTGATTGTTGACCGTAGCATTGAACCAGGCGTTGTTGGGCATAGCATCGGTGTTACCCCGCCACTGGGCGACCACGACTTCGGTGCTGGGATCTTCTGGCGCGCCGTCCCTTTCCGGATCGGCATACAGGGTATAGATAACTTCGGTGGTGGTGTTGTCCCAATTGCCATCCTGCGCATTGAGATTACCGGCATTGTCTAGTCCAGAATCGCCATCGAAGATGCCTATTTCAAATGAGGATTGCGTTTTGGAAGAGGTAAACCAAAAGATGCTATCAGCCCCGCCAAACGAAGCCATGCCTTCCCCCGGCATAGCGATAAACTTCCCATCAGTCTCTTCACAGGTAGGCATACAACTGTACATACCTTGACCAGGGCCGGCAGTGCCGAAGAGCGGCCCTAGACCGTCTAAAACGCCAAACTGCGCCAGCAGCGACACCAAGAGCGCCAGGGAAAGCACGCCGACGAGCGCATCTTTGACCCCCTTGCCGTTATACCAACGCTTGAGTTTCCTGAACATGATAGATCTCCTTTCTGATAACAAATCTTGATGAGCGATTTATGAAAACAGGGTGCTGATACGTTGTTCTACGTTTGCTTTCATGCGCCTCCTTATGGTACTTGTCTTCTGTCACTATAGTCGTTGAAGATACAGAAAAAGGGTCGAAAGCAATCTGCGACTCGCATTCAGGACTCTCCTGAAAAAAGGGTTAAGAAATCGGATTTTTAGCAGTGAAGCGCCCATTTAGTGGTTTGGCTCTAAAAAATCCGATTTCTGCGGGTTGTTTCAGTAGTACCCTTCAGTGGCTGCCGAAATGCTAACAGGGGATCGCTAGATCCCCGTTCCGGACTGGATCTGGCGATCCGGACTGAGCAAACTGTGAGCTACTGAATCTCAGTAGCTCATGGATCTACTTGTAGTGACCGCTTTAGCGGTTTCTCCCAACGGCTGCAGCCGTTACTACGAGCCTACATCGTGCTCTATTGCGTCTCAATAGCTCACAGGTTCTGGATATTAATGGTAACCCAAATTGCTACCCGTTCACCAATATCTTTATAGGACACGGATTTGCACAGATTTTACGGATCAGAATCAAAAATAAATCCGTTTAACCCGTGAAATCCGTGTCCTCAATCTCTGAATCAGCCCAGGTAGCAACTTGGGTTAATGGTAATGGGCTTGCCTGCCGTCCACGAATCCAATCACGAATACACGAATTTGCCCTGTCTGGAGTTTATTTGTGTATGCGTGGTCTTATTCGTGGACGGCCCGCAACCAAGACCTATGATCTACTGAGTCTAGCGACCGACCACACTGCCTGGTTGATCTGACACCTGTTATAACCAAAAGACCTGCCAGGTTTTTGAAACCTGGCAGGTCTAGCCGCCTTATCTGTAGGGCGAATTGACAATCCGCCTTACCTGAGTTCAGGCTATCACATGCCGGGTAATACACCACCGCCGCAACCGGTTCCAGAGTGTAACGCGCGGGATGCGTAAGGCATAGAACAGCCAGTTGCGCAGTCGCCCCCAGGGGCTTTCCAGCGAGATGCTACGCGCACGCCGCTCTACCGCGCTCACTTTGCCGATGATGTGGGCCGCCGCGACCCAATCCCCGCGGGCCTGATGATCCGAGCAGATATAAAAGGTCGGCGGCTGGCTTCTAGGCGCGATCCGCACAACGCGATGGATGAGCGGGCGGCCATGCACGGTATACAACACCACATCGCCCAGGTGAATATCGGCGGAGGTCACGCGCCGGATATGAATGACATCGCGATCCTTGATGGCCGGGTGCATACTGAAGCCGCAAACAGTCACGCGGATACTGTGACTTTCCAGCAACAGTATCCGCGTGAGCTCGGCCCATGTTTCATTGGGGCACAACATACTATCCATAGTGCGTTCATCGTTAACCAAGGGTTCACCAGCGGTTGGATGAAAATCTCATACCAAGAGACCTGTCAGGTTTCAAAAACCTGACAGGTCTGAAAAGAAGCCCCTATTCTCAAGGGAATTACCCATTAACCTGCGGTTCAGCAGCGATTGGGTGAAAATCTCACCCCACGAAAGACCTGACAGGTTTCAAAAACCTGTCAGGTCTAAATTCGCCGACCTCAAAGCGCGAGGGTCTCCGCAACAAAGCGCTCATCACTGGCGCGGCCCACAAAGCCGACCTGCGCTTGCAACGCGGTCTGGGCCAGCACATCCAACACGCTCTGCATCGCCAGCGGGTCATATACCGGCAACAAGGCGGCCTTCACCAGCAAAGACGTAGCGTGCGGCTTGGTCACCGGGGCGCGCGTATCCGGCAGCGCTTGTTGCAAGAAATAGATACTTTTGACCGGCGCACCAACAGGGCTGCACAACCGGGGTGCGGGATGCCAGGGCACCCCGAAGGCCCAGACGCGCCCATCCAGCACACGCACAGCCAGGCGATCTTCATCTAAGACCGGATAACCCAACGCCTGGCACTGGTGCGCCCAGTGGCTCTTGCCCTGGCCCGATTGCCCCACGAACAGCACCGCCTCGCCATCTACCATGACCGCAGCAGCGTGAAGCAACGCCCCCTGGTGTTGCGCAAACAGCGCGGCCAAAAACGCGAACTTGAGACCGCCGAAGATGTCCTGGGTGGGTTGTCCCCGGCCAATCCACAAATCAGCCGAGTTTGTCTGCGGCGACCACAGCAACAAGCGCTCCCAGTCGCCAGCACTGGGCAACGGCGTGATAAAGCCCCAGCCATCATCATACCACGGAAACGCTGCCCAAATTGTCTTCGAGACAAACTGGAATGGCAGGTCGCTGATGGTAAACGCCGGCGTCCCTGTACAAACTCGCACATAACAATCGGCAAACGCTGCGGCGTTGCCCACAAAAGGGCGGTAAGACTCTGGCAATACCCAGCTGCCCACAGTATCTCCCCCAAACGTAATACTAAGCCGGGCAACGCATAACGTCTCGGTAAATTGCAAGACTAAACCTCTTTGAATCTACTGAGCAAAGTATCCAATGCCTACCAGCAATGATGGTTAAAAATTTTAGGCGGCACCAAAACAGGCACTAAGCACGCCTGACTGACATGCCAATGACATATACACCAGACTTCCTGACCCTTCGAAACAGGCAGCCAACACATTTTCCTGCGGGATCAGCTGTACTTTAAGAACCACGGGCTTTTGGTAAACTTCCTTTTGCTCAGCCATTTGCTTACACTCCTTGGATTGGTGTTAAGTAGAAGAATTTGGCGTCCCCAGGCGGCGCGACTAACAACTATGGCAAGGCTCTATCCAAAACTCTCAAGAACCTCATGTAAATTTTCGCAATACTGCAAAAGTAACCCTGTACTACGCTCAAAATGTAGCGCAGGATTCATCCTGCATTGATGGACACAGGATAAATCCTGTGCTACGCTGATTGATAATTGAGAGGGCAATTTTTACTCTATTACAAATTTTCAGATTATACTTCAATCCCAATCTAACACACCCTGGCGCGGTTCGCCTCCAAGCCCAGGGTAAGTTTCATCCTACCCGATTGATAGTAACTTGATGCGTTTGCTGGCGCAACTTTGCCAGTTCACATTGAAACGGCTCTATCGCTTCCGGGTCGCCGGTATGTAAATACGCCCACCCGGGACAATTCTGGCACAGAACGCGAAGATCGCAATGATTACATGTATGGTTGTTAACTACAGGAATATCGCGCACCTGCGGCAAGAAATTGTGGGTAGCGTCTTCCAACGAACCTTTAAGCAGATCATAACGCAACCACCGCACCATCATACAAGGGTAAAGCCCACCAAAAGCATCCAGGTGAAACGTCTTCAATCCTGAGCCACAAGTAAACAGCTTATCTATGCTGATGATGCCCCAGGGCTGCCCACAAAACTCGTGTAATTTTTGCACACGCTGCTCGTCACGACACTCCATCGCCACCGCCTGTTCTGGAGTCAACCGGTATTCATTGGGACTCGCATCTCGATCCAGGCGCGGATAGATATTGAAGTCATAACGGAACTTTGTCCCCCATTGCGCGGCCATCGCCTGCATAAGCGGTAGCTCATGGGCATTGAGCGTCAATACCATCGTCTTCAAATTCAATTCAATGCCCCGCGCCAACAGCAATTCGATGCCCCGGATACAGCGTTGGTAGGAACCGGGAATGCCGGTAATCTCCTCGTAAGTTTCCTGGGTAGCGCCGTAGAGCGTAATTTCCGCTTCCCATGGCGGGTAGCGCGCCAGCAGATCGGCGATGTCGGGCGTCACCAGCGTGCCATTGGTAAACAGCGTGACATGAAAGCCTTTCTTGCGAGCATACACATAAAATTCCGGGAAATCAGGCCGCAGTAACGGCTCACCCCCGGTCACCAAGAGCCAAATTACACCAGCGTGCTCCATCTGGTCTAAAATACCCTGCCACTGCGTGAGCGATAGTTCTCGCTCACGGATGGCCGCAGCGCCCGCAGGTTGGTTGATGTAGCAATGCACGCACTTGAAATTACACCGCTCGGTGAATTCCAGGGAAGCGGTAAAGCGGAGGGCTTGGACACCCTCACGCTGCGCTATCTTGCGAACCCAATCTCCCGCAGAAACCGTTGGAATTGTAACCTCAGCGCCCACGTTAAGACTCCACCGGGACAATCGCGTTGATAGAGACCAGCTGCTCCAGATACTCTACCAGGTCTGCTTGCGCGGCTTCCGGCGTAACAGCATACCGTTCGGTTATCTGCGCCAACATCTGGTAGCCATCGCACACGCCATCTACCAGTTCCCAGATAAAGGCACCAATCCCGCCCAGCTCGTAAATCGCATCCAAATCAGTCACATCATGCTGGATAGGTACCAGGATGTATTCATCCGCGATTTTTCTGAATACCATGTTCGGATTTTTATGAAAGCATTGGGCCAAAATATCCATCTATAGTTTCTCCCCCACCAGTATTTAACCCTTTGAGAAAAACGAATCAAAAGCATCATAACATAAGATGCTCAAAAAGTATACTTCCAAAAGTACAGGAAAAGTACAGTCTCAGTAGAGCACGGATCTGCGGTGTAGGCCGTCCACGAATAGGGCCACGAATACACAAATAAACGCTCGTTAGGATAAATTCGTGTATTCGTGCTCAGATTCGTGGACGGCAGGCAAGCCCATTACCCCCAATTCATCAAATCTGTGATCTACTGAGTCTGAGGGAGTATCCCAGAACCAAGCTATTCCAAGCGAATAATCCTTCCACTCGCTCCCGCTGGATTTAGCAATCCGGCGGTTTACCGGCACGTGGCAGGCACAATTTGTAGTACCGGATTTATCCTGTACTCTCAACGCAGGATAAATCCTACGCTACGTGCAGCTGAGCTATAATAACAGGATGGATTTTTTGGTGCTTATCTGCAAAATCTGTGCAAATCGGCGTTCTATAAACTTGTAACGAACCGGTAGCAGGTGCTTACACTCTCATTATAACTCCAAGTCGTAATTAGTGTCAAGGGGATGTGTACACAATTCTCGCCCAAGCAAGCGCATTAGATAGCAGCCAGGTAAACGACGTGGGCTAATCTGGTATAGCGCGTGCATATACGGCACAGGGGGAAAGAGATTGTGCCACAGGAAGTGCAACCGCTGCTGCCAGCCGGGAATTTGCTCCCAATCTGCCCACAATCTAAGCCAGCGATTACGGCGGGAGGCTGTATGCGCTTCAAATACGCGCTGCTCTGCGCATGTAGGGCTGAGCAAATCCACCAGCGCAAAAACCGGCACAGGGATCGGCAGATGCAACCCGCGCAACAGCGCAAACACCTTTTGGACAGGTTGCACCAGACCATAACATTGCGCTGCATCCAAAAAAGCGGGCCAATCTAGCACCGCCTGGTACTGCCTTAGCACTTCAGCAATATCATGGAGCCAGATCAATTGCACCTGGCTGCCTTCAAGGGCATGGTGCAGGTACAGATGCCCGCACAGATGGAGCAATTGCGCCTCCGGCCCTAAGCTATGAACGGCATTGCCTTCGATCTGTAAGGGCAGCACCGTCTCCCATAGCCAGGCATTGGAGAGCGTGTAGATATAGTAGGGGATGACAAAAAGGTGCCAGTGGAGTTCAATAACGAAATCGAACGCGCTGGTGCGGCGAGCCATGACCTCGTTGCGATAGGCACGCGGGGGGATAAGTGTGAACCCGACGTCGCGCAGCACACGCAACGCCGCCGGGACATCCGCCTCCCGCACGAGCAGATCCACATCGCACATGGGGCGCACAGCAGGGTTAGCGTATACGATATGCGCCAACGCCGCGCCTTTGAGCACGATGACGGGGATGCCGGCGGCGGTCAGGTGTTGCAACACCACGCCCAACTCACGAAACAACAACACGTTGCGGCGCGCGTTCTGGTAGTAGGCCATCCGTAATGGCTGTTCCGCCTCGGCGGAGAGCCAGCCCTGGTCGCGAATTACGCTATACACCAGCGGCGCGACCCCCTCGGCCTGCGCTGCCGCCGCGACCGCCGCTCCATCGAAATCCGGCTGCGCAGCGGCAGTACGGACCTCATCCAGTACAGCTGCTTCCCAGCGCGAGCGCAAACACGCCCGCACAACCATCGCCGCGTCCATGTTACGCGCTACTGACTTGTCGGATCGCCGAGGGGCGTCTTGGCAGCCGTATTCATCCGCAATAGCAACGGCAAACCTAGTAGCAAAACCGGCGCAAGCAGAGCCAATGAACCTAACAGAGCCAAACCAGTCAACATCAGCAGTGTCCCCGCCAGAGTCGGCAGCGCCCCTACCATCATTGGCCCGGCCCCGCCCAGCATGATGACCACGCTGAAGTTCCACAAGCCGTGAAACAGAATCGCCGCCAGATGGCTCACAGGTAAAGCCCAGTAGCGCCGTTGCCAGAACAAACTCCACCCCAAGCCGATCAACCCGCTAACGAGCGCGTGCATGGCAGTAGCCAACACCCGGCTACCGATCCCACTCATCCACGGCAGCGCCTCACCAATGCCCATACCACCATTGCCAATGCCTTCTACCATGGCAAAGCCCAGACCACACAAGGCTCCCCAGAGAAATCCCTGCACCGGACTAGGGCGATTGCGCCAGCTCAGCACACTGATTACCAAAGTTTTTGCCACTTCTTCGATGATGGGGGTCACCACAGCAATCGTCAGGGCCAGCACTGCCAGTACCACCGGTGATCCAAGCCAAGGTGCCAGCATTTCCATGCTCACCGCACCGGCGGGTAATTCTTGCCACAGCTCCACCTCCGTCACCAGTCGCATGATTTCTTCTTGACCACCTGGAAAAAGCATGGCTGAAATTGCCACAACGAAAATGCTGGCAACCAATCCCACTACCTCCACCGGCAACGCGATGAGCGTGCTGAGCGCCCCGCCACTCAGAGTCAAAGCCACCTCGCGCCCGGTCACAGCATGATCCTTGCCGCTCAGCCAGATCAACATGAGCAATAGCCCCAAGGCCGGTAGAACAATCACTGCCATTTGGATAGGCGCAAACCACAGCGTTGTCGCTAGCGCGTCATGGGCCACGCCGCCCAAAATTAGCAATCCGAGCGTCAGCAATACCAACAAGATCAACCAGCCCCAGTGCGGGAACAGCACCCGCGCCGGGTGCTGACGCACGGCACGCCAGGAGGCCGCGAGCAGGGTCAGGCTCAAGCCGCTATTGACCAGAAAAATACCCAAAAAGACCAAGGTATCAGCGCTTGTCATACCCATCGAGGGAATTAGCGGAAGCACACCCATGAGCAATACGCCCAACAGACTGATAAGCAACCAGCCGCCGCTTACCAATGCCACAGTCACCCACAGCCAACGATAGTTTTTACTCATGCACATGCCTCCTACATCAGCAAGCGGGATGCGTGAAACACATTTGCTGCCTCATGTTCCACGCATCCCGTTTCACAAACTCCGTCCTAACTTCCCTGAAAGAGCAACCTGCACCAGTGAGCAAGCAGGGACACAACTTAATCCTCAATGTCATTAAGGATCTGTAAAAGAATAGTTTCCCGCTACAACCGCCCCCGTCCCGAGGGCGGAGAGCAAAAAAAACGGGAAGTTATATTTTTACAAGCCCTACGTTAAGACCTGGCAGGTTCCGCACCAATTGGGTTGGGTAATATTTTTCCGGTGAATAACGCTCTCTTGTAGACGCAAGACCTGGAAACCTGCCAGGTCTTGCCCTAAACTTAATGACATTGCCTCAATCCTGCACAACCACACCCAACAGCAGATCGGGCGTCCCGGCGGCCGGATCGGAAGGCGTGTAATTCGTCAACGCCAGCGCCACATCCAGACCCTCAACCACCTGCCCGATCAGCGGAAACTGCCCATCAAGCTGCGCGGCATCAGCGCCCAGAGTAATGAAGAACTGCCCGTTTGCCAGCATCCCCACCAGTCCAGGCCGATCGAACAGATTCTGTTCTTCGCCGGTGCAGTAGTAGCCCGGATAACCGACCCCGGTTGTGGAAGGGTCGCCGCCTAGCGCGACAAAGTCACTCTGCACGAAGAAAAATGGTGAGCCATCGTACCACCCCTCACGCGCCAGGAAGAGGAAATTGTTGACGTGGGTAGGGGCCGCTTGCGGGAACAGTTCCACCAGGATATCACCCTTGCTTGTCTCGAAGGTCACCTGATAGCTGCCCGCTGCATCCACGACCATCGCCGGTGGCTCAGCCCACTGCCGCATACCCAGAATCCCCATGAAGCTCTCCAACCCATTGTAAGACAAGCCCATCTGCTCGGAGGGATAGGGGACATTATTGAAGATAAAGGAGGGCGTGCCAGTAAGCTGCAACGCGCGCGATTCCAGCGCTTGCGCCTGGATTTTTTCGAGATAAATGTGCTCATCCATCTCTTGATTGAATTGGGCTTCATCTAGTCCAAGTTCTACGGCATAATCGCTCATCAATTGCCGGGCTTGTTCCATCGTGACCGAGCTAATACCCCATTCAGCCTGGCGCGCAAATAGCAAATCGTGCATTTCCCAAAACTTACCCTGTGTGCCAGCCGCTTCGACAGCTTCAGCGGTCAATACCGCTTTGTCATGGAAGTCCAACGGAAAATGGCGGTATACCAAAGAGATGTTAGGGTTTTCTTCGACAAAATACTCCACAATCATAGCCATCCCAGCGCAACCAGGACATTGAAAATCAGAGTACTCGTAGATGATGACCTCAGCGGTTGCCGGATCAGCACCCTTGAAATAGTCAGTCTCATCTGCCGGGCGGACATCCACCGCCGGCATCGGCACTGCCTCACATAAACCGGCAGCTTCAGGGGTAGCAATAGTCAGGGGCGTAGTCGGCCCGCTGGTTGTGACCGGCGCAGGCGTAGATGTAGGTGTAACGGTAGGCAGCGGCGCTTCCGTCGGGGTGGGACTGCACGCACTCATCACAAGTAGCATCAACAACAAAACTGCGATCATCCAGGTTCTTTTTCCCATTCTAAACGGCTCCTTTTGCCAGAATTTAGTAGACATTATACCACTATATTTTCGGTTTTTGATTTTGGATTACTAAGAATCTAGGGCTATCGCATTTAAGGCTCAAAGCCCCGTCTCGGGGCGGCTTTGACGCAAATAAATCGCTTGTAAAGCGGTATTTCACACTGAAACCGCCCCCGGGACGGGGGGCTTGGAGCATGGGGGGGGCTAAATGCAATTGCCCTGGCTAAGAACCTATCCGAAAATTCCGCCGGTGGTGGGGTTCGGCAGGCTCACCCACCGCCTGCCGAGACCCGGCGCTGGTTTCGATAGGCTCAACTGTATTAAACATCAACCGCATTGCCTAACACCGTCTGCCACACTTGCCGCGCACCGGCCTGCAGCAGCGCGGCGCGCACCGCTGCGCCGGTTTCTGACGTAACCAGTGCAATGATGTTGCCCCCGCCACCTGCACCAGTCAGCTTGACGCCCAGTGCGCCGGCGGCACGCGCCACAGCCACCAACCGATCCAGAGGTGGCAGCGAGACGCCGATAGTTTGCAGCAGCGTATGGTTCTCATCCAATAACGCCCCCAACGCCGCCCCACCCTGCCCGGCCGCCAACAACGCGCGAACACGCTCCACCAGCATCCCGATCCGCTCGAACGCGGCATCGTAGATGGCGGGGGCGACGGCGCGCCGGGCCGCTACGCCCGCGACTACGTCGCGCGTCACACCGGGGATGCCACTATCGGCGATGAGCAGTGTGAGCGTAGTGCGTAGCCTCAGCAGCTCCGGTGGCTGCCCCTTGATGAAGTAGACCGGTTGCTCGTAGGCAATCACGGTGTTATCAATGCCACTAGGCGCGCCATGATGCAGCTTCTCGACCTCGTAGGCGAGCGCGCTCGCGGCAGCTGCATCGAGCGGGTGGCCGAGATAGGCCGCCAGTGCGCGCGCCGCCGCAACAGAGACCGCCGCGCCGCTGCCCAGCCCGGCAGCGATGGGCAAATCGGAGCGCACCGTGAGGGTGGCAGCGGGAGCAGGCATATGTATGTATGCCAGCGTGAGACGCGCAATGGCCGCCAGGGGATGGTCGAGCGGCGCAGCCTGCAAGGCGACAACTTCGCCCAGATCGGCGGCGCAGAGGCGCAACTCTTCCGCCGCCGGTGCGATCGCGGCATGGGCGCGCAAACCGCTCACGGGTACGGCCAGCGCGGGTTGCCCATAGACGACGCTATGCTCGCCGCAGAGGATGACCTTGCCGGGCGCGGAGCGTGTAATGCTGGAAGAAATTGTGTTCAAAATACGGCAGCCCTTATAAAAGCGAACGACAGACCACAATATGCAGCGTGAGGCTGCGGGTAGGGTCTGTCGTTCGTGTTGAGATGGGATAATATCGCAACCAGAAACGTCAGGGCTTCTGGCGATGATGCGAGCGAATTGCTTAAGCGGCTATAGGTTGCGAGCGCGCCTGGGCATAAGCCTGACCGTAGAAGTGCCCCATCACCGCCTGAGCATAGACCATCGTGACGATGATGCCGATACCGCAGGCAATCGAGCCAATCAGCACTGCCGCAAATAGGGCAAGGCCAGCGCCAATCAGTGCGATGACGTAGGCCAGCGGTGCGGCACGTACCAGCCCGAAAACTTCCTTGAAGCGCAAGCCCGCGCCCAGCGAGCCGCCTTCAACCATCATGTGAACCTCGGCGGCAGGAACGAGCAAGCTGATAAGAATACCCGCAACGAACATCAACAACCCGGAGCACAAGGAGGTAATCATTAAGACCATCCCTAGCGTGTCTGGGTGCAACTCCATCGCTGTGCCCAGCACAGGTACGATGACTATCGGCAAGGCGAAGATGAATAACGGGAGGCCGTACACCAGCCCTAGCACCATTGCCTGTACGCCGTTTATAATGTGGACACCAAAGTCCATTTCCGGCAATACCAGGGGATCTTCGCCATAGAACGCACGCCGGGCAATGTCCAACATCCACCCCAACAGATAGAACTGTCCCACCACGGGAATCAAACCAATTGCAGCAGTAATCAAGACCTTGGTGATCCACTCAGGATCTTCAAACACAAATGTAAAGGCTTTACCAAAATTCATCGCTGTCCTCCTGCAAAATTAAGCCATAGTTTCGGTGAAGCGTACGCCTCACTATGTTTAGTGTAGCACAGAAAGGCAAAAAGACGAATATAGCCAGAATTTGTGGAATTGCTGCGCCTCTTCCAGCTTGTCAAGCGTCTCTTTGGTGGTATACCAACAGAACACGGAGGTGAAACTATGCGCAACTTATGGGAATGGTGGCTACCCGTAGTGAATAATCCACTGACACGCGGGCGCGCGGGGCTGGTTGTGGCGACGTGTGCCGGAATTGTAGGCGCACAAGGTCTTCTCATCCTTACCTGGAGTGCCACCGGCGATCTCGAAGGGGAAACGGCCTTGATTGCGCTGCTGTTGACATTGCTATGGGGCAGTATCGCGCTACTAGCGCGCGCTGGGCGCGTGAAACTTGCCGCGTGGCTACTGGTGGGATTGCTATTCCTGTTGATCACGGCGGACGTGGCCGGGTACGGCCTGGGATCGCCAGCCGCAGCCGCTTACTTCTTGCCGGTGCTGCTGGCGCTGTGCGCATTGGGATTCGGCGCGGGGTTAGCTGTAGCGTGCGCCTCCGCAGCCATGGTCTGGCTCATCGCCGCCGCTCTGGCGGCGGGTTGGTACGAGGCGCTCACGCCCTTCGAGATCTCGCACCTCACCTTCAACGCACCCACATTGACCGTGTTGTTGGCCCTCGGCACACTCATCGTAGGCCTGTGGACGCGCTACCTGACCCATAACGTGAATCGAGATGCGTAGAATTAGGCCTTTGTTGATTGTCAGTGGGGACAAGGTGCGGTAAAATGAGAGTGAACGCCCATCGAGCAATGTGCTGCATCAACTATGTCTATGAGGTTTTCTATGCCCCAATACATCCTGCTCCTTCCCGAAACCAGCCACGGTCAGTTCCACGTGATTGATGCCGACGCTTTCCCTGACCCATCGGAGGTGTGGACCGAAGAAACCTGCGCGAACCGCATCGCTGTCACCGATGGATTTGTGGGCATTGGCGTCCTGCAAGACAACCCTGAAGTCGAAGTAACGCTCAGCGTCGGTCAACCCTGCACCGCAGAAGAGGTAGCCGCCTGGGATCACGTCGTCGCGGGCAGTCTGGAAATTCGCTCTGGGCGGCTAGAAGTGTCTCCGTGTATCCCCATGTCGGATGACGAGGTGCATACCATCCCGCTCGAGCCTGGCAGCTATCGCCTGTGCGTTTTGTGCGACTGGTTCGATACCGCGCAACAAGATGCCAGCAGCCAACGACGCGAGCGCTACAAGATTTTCCTCTGGCCGGCTCCCTACCAACCCGTCGAGATTATCAAGCGCCGGTGCTGGGACAGCGTCAAGCGCGGCTGGGGCGCGGTGGAGATTTTTGATTTTTGATTTTAGATTTTGGACTCGCTGATTTGCTGATTCGCAATTTTCTCTCCTGGAGGTTTTCATGCAACAAGTAACGTATGCTGGTTGGGAACATTGTTATCGTTTGGCTAACGACCAGATCGAAGCCATCGTCACCGCCGATGTAGGCCCGCGCATCATACGCTTTGGCTTCATCGGCGAAGGCAATGAGTTTGGCGAATACACAGCCTGGCTCGGCAAAACAGGCGGCACGGATTGGCGCAATTATGGTGGACATCGCCTGTGGCACGCGCCGGAGGTCAACCCGCGCACCACAGCCCCCGACAATGATCCCGTTATAGTGGAAGAGCATGGGACATGGGCACGGTTTATCCAACCAGTAGAACCCAGCACGGGCATTCAAAAGGAAATGGATATCCGCATTGCGCCGCAAGCTGCGCGGATCGAGGTGCTACATCGCTTGCGCAATCACAACCTGTGGGCAGTAGAACTGGCACCCTGGGCGCTCTCGGTGATGGCAACAGGCGGCGTTGCGGTCATCCCCCTACCAGCACGTGGCTCACACACCGAAAAGCTGCTCCCCCAGAGCACCCTCGCGCTCTGGGCCTACACCGATATGGCTGATCCACGCTGGACGTGGGGGACGCGCTACGTTCTCCTACGACAAGATTCACAAGCGCACACACCGCAGAAGGCCGGGTTTGCCGTCCCGGATGGCTGGGCAGCCTACGCTCGCGCGGGCCATCTGTTCGTAATCACGTTCGCGCACACGCCACAGGCAACTTATCCCGACATGGGCAGCAACGTGGAAACTTTCACCGATGCTCAGATGTTGGAGATAGAAACACTCGGCCCATTGACCCGGTTGGAACCCGGCGCAACAGTCGAGCATGTAGAGCAGTGGCATCTATTCCGCAATACGCCGGTGCCGCAAACCGATAGCGACGTGGTCACGCACATTTTGCCGCATGTACAAGTAGCGTTAAGCGCGCGCAGTTGAGCTGGATGATGCACATTCACCTGGCTCACCCACCCGCCACGGACGATCTGGCCTACCTGCGTTCACAACTTAATGACATTGACCTGGAGACTATCAAAGATACCCGCTACGCCATGCTGCTGCCTTTGACAGCCTCAGGCAGCAGCATGGCGTAAATCCTATTGGCACGGATTTTACGGATAAGAGCCATAAAAAATCCTCTAATCCGTAAAATCCGTGTCCTAAATCTCTGAAGTAACCCCGGTGACAACTTGAGTTGAATAATTTCCCCCAGCAGATATGAGACTATTCCTGCAACAGCGTTTCCTCTGCCGGTAGCGCGGGGTGTTCATCAGCTTGCTCCGCGAACCGTTGCCTAAGACTATCGAGTGTAGTGAGTATCTGATCGGGCATAAACAGTGAATTCTCAGTGTTGCGAATCATCTGAATGAAGCTGAGAATTACAAACCGTTCTGGGTTTTCCACATTTTGCTTTTTGAGCTGTTTTAGTACGTGGATGGTACGGCGCAGCATCCGCTCACGAACTTCAATGCGCGCATGCTCCTCCATCTCAATACGGCGGGCTTTGGCCTCAGTCAACGCCTCTTGCACCTCCCGGTCGCGCTCAGCCTCCCAGACACCGCGCCACTCTGTGAGAATCTGGTCTTGGAAGGTAATATCCCCCAACGAGACCTCGTCTATCGTCACCCCAAAGTTCACACCCGCCCCTTTGAGATTTTCCTCTAGTTTTTTACGAACTTCCTCACGGGTGGCATTCTCCAACAATTGATTGAGTGCATAAGTTGCCAAAATCGCACGCAATGAACCTTCGGTAGCTGAGATAATCACCCGCTTGGGCCACGTCATCAAGCGATCCGGCTCAGTACGATGCGCGTCCCGAATCCACTTACAAGTGACCGCCTTGAACACATCCGCTTCTGTCCGCGTAATCCGGAACTTGATATCGGCCTCATAGGTGATCCGCAGCCCATCATAAGTGATAGCATCTACCGGGAAGACCCAGCGATGAGGCAGTAAATCCACCATATCCCACACTTTCTCGAAGGGTTCCAGTTTCACCATGGTCGGACCGAGGGCTACGCGGGTGAGCTTGCCGGCGCGCTCTAGCACCACAGCACTATCATTGTAGACGATGATCCCGCCCGGCCCACCGATTTTCTTGACCGTCTCGTCGCTATAGGCAATCTCTCCAGCTGTAACCCGCAACAAAGGCTTAAACCCGGAGCGTCCAAAAATCTGCCAACCGATAAATTCATTGGCACTGTCCGGCGAGACACCATAGAACGCGCTGATAAACCGCACAGCAGCCAAGCGTGCAATCCATAGCACAGCCCCCATCATGGCCAATGAACCGATTATACCGAACCGGAACAGCTCCCCAAATGTGCGTTGCGGCCAGATATTGAACAGGCTCGCAAGGAGCGCCACCAGTAGGTTCCACACCAACATCAGCACAATCACCAAAGCCCACTTGGTGAGGGTCTTGACTTGATATTCAGTGTATTGTTTGGCATTGAACATAGTCAGCTCCTCCTAAATGCTACGCCGCCGGGTGAGGCGTTTGAGGTAATAATCCACGTTGGTTTTACCCAAATGGTTTTCGCCTTCTGCCTCTTCTTCTGAAGTCTTGTCTACCTGCGCGCCGATAGCTTCGATGAGCTTGTAAGCCAACACCTCTTGACTGATTTGGTCAGCAGTATCGAAGATGCGAGTAAGCTTGTAGAGCATTTCTAGCTCCATGCTACGCCAAACTTCCTCGATCTGCTTGGCCGCCTCAGCTTCGGCCTCCCCGCGCGCAAATTCCTTCTCGCGTTCCCACTGCACTTCCCAATTACGGATGCGTTGATCAAAGATTTTGTCTTCAACTATGATATTGCTGATTCCACCACCGACGAGTTCGATACCCAACGGAACTATCGCCGCATTGAGCTTATTTTTGAACTTATTGGCAATGTCCACACGCGGATTACCGGGAGCGTGCAATTGGTTGCACTCATACCCAGCGATGACCTCTTTCATGAGTGGTGGCGCAACCGTGAGGATAACTTCTTCCCAAGGCGTGCGTTTGAGGTTCTCGATAGCCTGCCCCTCCTCCCGCCGCCATTCATGATCTACTACAGCATAATCGAACACGGCTTTTAGTACAGCGTCTTTATCGTAAGGATAAGATTCCCCCAACGTTTCCTTCTTACCACCAGTAGCGATACGATGTGGCATGAAGGTAAAAATACTAGTCTCAATGCCATCCTTGGTCTCAGATTTGATGGTGGTGCAGCGTAACTGTGGGCGCAAATCCACAGCGGCGTAAATCTGCTGGAATATTTTAGTAAAACTCAACCCCGGCGCGGGTATCTCGAAGGTAAACCCATCCGTTACCACACTCAGCTGATCGCTGGTAGTGAGGATAATGCCCGGCCCAGCCAAAAACATCCCGAAAGGGTTTCCCGACACGCGCGGAGCAGGCACCCGTTGATCCTGGTTGGATTGGTTTTTCCAGTCGTCAATGATGTAGTAGGGGTAATTAGTACCTAGATTAAAGGTAAGCAAACTCCGAAATACTTCCAACTGTTGTTCTTTTTCAGCAGGTAAAATGTAGCCTGAGAGGTGATACAATGCGATCCAGAAAAGGAACACAATAGGGATACTAATCAATAACAACCCGATTTGCCCCGCAATCTGATACCCAAACCACCAAATCGCAGCGTATCCGAACCAGAGCAAGACCAGTGTAGGCAGCCCTCGCGCCTGGCAGCGCAACCCCTTTGTGAAAAACCAAAGACCAAGGCTGCCCACCAACACAACACCTGCCAACGCACCCAGATTGCTGATTCTGGGCAAGGCATAATACATCCCCGGCAGACAGCTGAAAAACACACAAATGATGCCTGCAAAAGTACTGAAAATCGTCATAACAATCACGCCGATGCCACGATTCAGAAAGTACCCTAACGCCGCCACCAGCGGGTAAGCCAGCAGCGCCGCTTCGATAATTACCACAGCCGTAGCAATATATTCCGACCCCAACGCGATATAAGGGGGCGACAGATGATAGAGCGGCAAATATCCCGCACGATAAAGAGCATGCGCCACAAAGAGCGTCACCGCCCCAGCAATCAGAGTTGCCAGCCCCATAATCAAGGGGCCGCCAAGCGGAATTTGGGGGACTGTAGTGGTTGCCGGACTCTCCGTGGGAGACGCCATGAGCCGATCGAGGAAAAAACCTAATAACATCGCCAACAAGCAGGACAGGGCTAGTAAAAAGATCAGGAATATGAGCATAGTACCCCCTCGCTTTGTGTGAAACGCACATCAAGAGCACTGTTACACTATCATTGTAACGGGTTTTAGGGAAATAAGCAACTTTTCAAGAATGCGAGAGCAGGCATTCAAAAATTTAGAACACGGATTTTACGAATTAGACATTTTTTCGGTTGTTATTCGTAAAATCCGTATCCTACAAAACCTCTGACAAACAGATAGCAGCTCGAGTTACTTGCCCGCACACTAACCCGAACAGCGATTGGTAAATGTATCTTCCCCTTGTTCCGCCAGGGTCTCCTCTGCCGCGAGCGCCGTCGCAGCTTCCCCACCCAACCCCTTGTAATAGTGATAGTGTTCCTGATATGCCGAGCTGAAGTTGGCGATGAAATCCGGCAGAGTATGGTGCGGTTTGCGCGGAGTAAAACCCCCTTGTGCGATGGCCCACTGGTAGCTGCCTGTATCCACCCGATACGCGGTCAGTGTGCCGCTCAAGCCATGCTCCGCTATCCAGGCCTCAGCCTGCGCGCGTGTGCTGAAAACCCCGCTCGGAAAAGGGTTACGATTGCCATTGAAGACCCAGACCTGTGCTAGCACCGGGCCACGCCCCTACCCCAGCAACGCATGTGCTTTTTGCAACCACTCCACGATTTCAATATGTTGCGGACACTGTTCTTCACATTGGCGACATTGTACACACAGATCGGCGCGTTCTTTAGCATCCATCCAGTTGTTGTAGCTGTTACGCGCGCCCGCCACATCCTCGTACATAATACCTTCGTTGTAAGTGGTGAAAATGCGCGGGATCGCCACTCCCTGCGGGCAGGGCAGGCAATACTCACAGGCGGTGCAGGGAATCGGGATCAGAGACTGATACGCGACACGCACCTGCTCTACGAGCGCCAGCTCTGGGGACGTGAGGCTGCCGATGCCGGAGCGCGCGGCGCTGGCGAGGTTCTCCTCCACATGCTGCATCGTGCTCATGCCGCTGAGAAGGAGTGAGACTTCCGGCTGATTCCACAGCCATTGCAGCGCCCAATCGGCAGGCGTGCGCTGGATGGGAGCCTGCGCCCACAGCGCAACTACCGGCGGCGGGGGTGGGTTCTTGGCGAGCCGCCCACCGCGCAACGGCTCCATGATGACGACGGCCAACCCGCGCTCGGCGGCATAACGCAGGCCCTTCACGCCGGCCTGGTAGTCCACATCCATGTAGTTGTACTGAATCTGGCAAAACGCGAACCCATCATACTCGTCTACGATCTGCTTGAAGACCGCGAACTCGTCATGGAACGAGAAGCCCAGATGCCCGATGCGCCCATCGGCGATGGCCCGCTCAGCCCACTCGCGCACCCCCAAATCGCGCAGTTTTTCCCAGCTTTTCTTATGCAATGCGTGAAGCAGGTAAAAATCAATCATGCCGGTTTGCAACCGTTCCAGCTGCTGATCCAGGTACTTATCGAAATCAGCGGCGCTCTCGATGAGCCACGAGGGCATCTTCGTCGCCAGCTTGACCCGCTCACGGTAGCCAGCGGCGAGCGCCTCAGCCAGGAAGGGTTCACTCGCGCCCTTGTGATAGGGCCACGCCGTATCCACATAGTTCACGCCCTGATCAATGGCGTGGCGGATCATCTGCGTCGCCAGCGGCGCATCAATCTGTCCAGCATCATCATTGAGAATCGGCAGGCGCATCGCACCGAAGCCCAACGCCGAGGGTTGCCAATCCAATTTGCCAAAAGTTCGGTATTGCATAAGGTTACTCCTGTGATTTAGAAGGATCTAAGATAATTGTACTATGCAATGCGCTAAGGAGCAACACGCCTATCTCGCCAGGACTATCGCATTTGAGGCTCGAAGCCCCGTCTCAGAGCGACTGGGGCGCGTATAACCGCTAGTGAATCAGTATTTCACCCAATGTCATTAAATTAAGGGCCTAGACCTGGCAGGTTTTAAGGCCTTAAGCCTGCAAAATGTCGTTATTCGCCGGTAAAATACTACCCCACCCAATTGGAGCGAAACCTGCCAGGTCTTAACTTAATGACATTGGTATTTCACCCTACGCCGGCGGTCGGCCTGCCAAGACCCGGCGGTGGTTTCGACAGGCGCAACCACCGCTGTGACAAAAAAAAGCGTGAAACACGCTCCGGCGCGTTTCACGCTTCGAGATACCCTGACAGTCTCACCCAAACCGCCCGGTAATGTAATCCTCAGTGCGCTTTTCCTGCGGCGCGATGAAGATCTCCCGGCCTGGCCCTTGCTCCACCAGTTCGCCCTGCAAGAAGAATGCGCCCCAATCGGCCACACGCGCGGCTTGCTGCACACTATGCGGCACGATTAGGATGGTGTAATGCTCCTTGAGCAGCTGCAACGAGCTTTCGACTTTGGCCGTAGAAATGGGATCCAACCCCGACGTAGGCTCGTCGAGCATGATGACCTCCGGCTGCAAGGCGAGCGTGCGTGCCAGACAGAGCCGCTGTTGCTGCCCGCCGGAGAGCGCGTGGGCTGGATCATGCAGCCGGTCGCGCACTTCTTCCCAGAGCGCAGCCTGGTTCAAGCACCGCTCCGCCGTTTCATCCAATACACTCTGCTTACGGATACCGGCCAACTCCATGCTATAGGTAATGTTCCTGTAGATGCTCATCGGCAGCACAACGGGACGCGCAAACACCATGCCTACCCGCCGCCGCAGGGCGATAACCGGATAACCCGGCGCGTAAATATCCTCGTCATCCAACAGGATGTGGCCGGTTTGCAGGTCCACATCCACCAAATCATTGAGCCGATTGAGCGCACGCAGCAGCGAGCTCTTGCCGGCTCCGCCCGGGCCAAACAGCACATTGATTTGGCACTCGTAAATGGGGAGTGTAATGTGGCGCAGGCTTTCGACGCCGTCAGAGTAGCGCAGGCTGAAGTCTTCGATACGGATTTTGACCGGCAAGCTCATAACACGCCCCTCTTACCAGAACCGTTGACTACGGTAGCGTCGCCGGATGAGCGTGGCAACCACATTCATCGAAAGCACAAAGATCAGTAGCACCAGCGCCGTCCCGTACTGGATGCGCACCGGCATCCCCGGTACCTGCGTGCTGATGACGAAGAGATGATACGGCAGCGCCATCGTCTGGTCGAACATGGATTGCGGCAGGCGCGGCAGGAAGAAGGCCGCGACGGTGAAGAGGATCGGCGCCGTCTCGCCGGCGGCGCGCTCCAGGCCCAGGATGATGCCGGTGATGATGCCGGGCAACGCCTGCGGCAACACTACCCGCTGAATCGTCTGCCAACGGGTACCACCCAGGCTAATGCTGACCACGCGGAACGATTGCGGCACCGCGCGCAACGACTCTTCCGCCGTGCTGATGATGATGGGCAGCGTCATAATGCCCAACGTGAGCGAACCGGCCAGAATCGAAGTACCGAATTGCAGGAAGATGACAAACAGGCCCAGTCCGAAAAGCCCGAAGACCACCGAGGGGATTCCGGCCAGGTTGATGATGGCGATGCGGATGGCACGGGTAAGCGTATTATCGCCCGCGTACTCCGAGAGGTAGATAGCTGCGCCCACGCCAATCGGTACGGCCACCACTGCCGTCCCCAGCGTGAGCCAGAGCGTGCCCACGATGGCCGGCCAGATGCCGCCGGCCTTCATCCCATCGCGCGGCATCGCCGTAAGAAATTCCCAGCTGATGGCACTGACGCCTTCAATGACAATGTAGACCACAATCGCCAAAATGGGCAGCACCACCAATAGCGCCGCCAGCGTGATGACAGTAAAAGCAATGCGTTGCGTCAGTTGCCGCGATATCACGAGAGCACCCTTTCTGCGCGCTTAACCTGGCGGAAGACGACCGCTGCCGCCGCCATGTTGACAATAAACGTAATCACAAACAGGGTCAACCCGACCGCGAAGAGTACGAAGTAGTGTTGGCTACCCTGCGCCACCTCACCCATCTCGGCCGCAATGGTGGCTGTCATGGTGCGGACGGGCAGGAAGAGATCGCGGGGCGTCAACGCCAGGCGCGGCGCGTTGCCCGTTACCATCATCACCGTCATCGTCTCGCCGATGGCACGCCCCACCCCCAACATCAATGCGGTCAGCACGCCGGTGCGCGCCGCCGGCACCACGATTTTCCAAATTACCTGCCAGCGCGTCATCCCCAACGCCAGTCCCGCGTCACGGTAGGTCGCCGGCACGGCATCGAGGGCATCTTCCGCCACACTGACAATGGTGGGCAGCGCCATCCATGCCAGCAACAGCGCCCCCGTGAAGGCCGTCAGACCAGTGGGAATATCGAGCGCTACACGAATGAGCGGCGAGAGGGCTACCATCCCGATGAAACCGATGACCACCGAGGGAATACCCGCCAACACCTCAATAAAGGGCTTGAGGATATCCCGCACCCAGGAAGGCGCGATTTCACCGACAAAAATGGCGGTCATCAAGCCCAGGGGGAGCGCGAAAATGGCCGCACCAACGGTGACAATGAGCGACCCCAGCACCAGCGGCAGCAAACCGTAGTAACCTTCAATGGGATACCAACGGGTTACCAACAGGGAAGTGAGCGGTACAGTCGTAAAGGCCGGAGCGCCTTCGCGGATGAGGAAAAAGAAAATCAGCGCCACCAGTACAATCGCCGAGATTCCGGCAATCTGAATAGCGCGTTCGATCAAGAATTCAAGCCACGCTTGTGACTTTGAATGTGAGGGGGCAACGTTCATGGGGCCTCCGCCTGATACGGCACAAAACCCAGATCAAGCACAATCTTTTGGGCCTCTGGCCCCATCAACCAGGCCAAATACACAGCCACCGGCCCTTCAGGTACGCCCGCTGCGTAAATGAACATATCACGCGAAATGGGATAATCTCCGCTCGTCACCAGCTCCACTGAGGCCGGCCAGAACGGCCCGGCGGCATCCAGGCCCACCGCCACGATCTTCATGTCCCCCGTCACATAACCTAGCCCATCATAACCGATGGCGTTAGGATTGAGGCGCACTTCCGCTCCGATCCCTTCGGAAGACGGCAACAGCAATGTGTCGGGGGAGAACAAGGTCCGGTTGTGGGGATCGTTCATCCGCACAACCGCTTCGAGGAAATAGACGTGGGTGCCGGAGTTGGTCTCGCGGGACAGCCGCACAATGGGGCGATCCTCACCGCCCACCTCGCGCCAATTGGTGATTTTGCCACTGTAGATATCGGAAATCTGCTGGAGGGTGAGCTGATCTACCGGGTTGCTAGGATGCACAATGATAGCGATAGCATCGTGGGCGATGATGTATTCTTGTGGATCAATGCCGTTAGCGCGCGCCGAAGCGATCTCTTCATCCTTGATACGCCGCGAAGCATTGGCAAGATGCACATTATTGTTGATTAAGGCGGCGATGCCCGTGCCTGAACCGCCGCCGGTAACGGCGATACGCGCTTCCGGGTACAAGGCCTGGTAGCGTTCGGCCCAGGCCAGCGCCAGGTTGACCATCGTATCAGAGCCTTTGTTCTGAATGGTCATCACCGGTTCCTGACCCGCGCCAGAACCATCGCCCGCGCGGCGACAGCTCGCAAGCGAAAGGCTGACAAGGGCTAACAACGCGAACAATGATAGACGTAACCGCTTTCTCACAAAGCGAATTATACCCGGTTCAGGGAGAAATTCAAACGCGGCGTCAGAGCTATCGCATTTGGGTTAAGCGAGGCGTGGTCGGAGACTATTCCCCGCACGCTCTGGTCGGTCTCCGACCACGCCAGTCTGCGTTCCATAACTAAAATGAAACACTGCCATCACATTTAAGGCAATACTGCAAAAGTAACCCTGTACTACGCTCAAAATGTAGCGCAGGATTCATCCTGCATTGGCGGGCACAGGATAATCCTGTGCTACGCTGATTGATAATTGACAGGGTGATTTTTGCGCTATTGCCATTTAAGACCGTACCGCAAAACTAACCCTGTAGTAGGCTCAAAACACGCATATTGACAGCTTTGACAGGGCGACTTTTGCGCGATTGCCGTCCAAAGCAATGCCGGAGGCAACCGGGAGAGGCTTCGGCAGGCTCAGCCACCGGGCTGCTCCGGTGCCTGAGCCTGTCGAAGGCCTCTGCGCTCGGCAAAGGCCGTACCGCAAAACTAACCCTGTAGTAGGCTCAAAACACGCATATTGACAGCTTTGACAGGGCGACTTTTGCGCTATTGCCATTTAAGGCTCAAAGCCCCGTCTCGGGCCGGCTTGGGCGCGCATAAACCGCTGGTAAATCGGGGACACCCGGGACGGGGGCAACTCCTGGCGACCTCGGACGGGACGCGCTACCTGCACGGACTGGGGCTGGCGGCGGTGCGGCACGCGGGGGCGTGGTACTATCCGCATACCGATGCGCTAGGCAGCCTCCGCCGATGGAGCGACGCGAGCGGGCAGGTGGTGGGCGCGCGGGAGTACGATCCGTTTGGCGCGATCACGCAGCAGCAGGGCGTGATCCCCGCCCCGCTGGGCTTCGCGGGCGAGTGGCACGATAGCGCAACGGGATTACAATATCTGCGCGCACGCTGGTACCAACCGGCGACGGGGCGGTTCACGTCCAACGCCGTAGGCGTTGGCGGTAGACCCGTTCCCCGGCGTGCTCCCCCTCCCGGCGACGCAGCACCCGTATCAGTACGCGCTCAACAACCCGCTGCGATATACGGATCCGAGCGGGGAGTCGGTGTTGTTGTCGGTGCTGATGGCGGTGGGCATCGGCGCGGTGATTGGCAGGGCGGTAGGCGGGATCGGGTACGCGCTCCAGCATCCCGACCAGTCGCTGGGCGAATATGCGCGCAATGCGGAGTTCCAGCGGGCGGTGGGCATCGGCGCGGCGAGTGGGGCCGTCGCCGGGCTGGTGGGGTGGGCGGTGCCTTCCCTGTTCCCCGCCGCGGGGAGTTTCTGGGGCGCGGTGGGCCTCGGCGCGCTGACCGGAGCGTTGACCAGTGGCGCCGGGCAGGTGGTTACCAATTTGCTGACGCCTTGCACACCCTGGAATCATAACCTCGGCTGGGCCATCCTCACTGGAGCGCTCGGTGGAGCGCTTGCCGGCGGCGTCGGGTATGGGATTCGGCAGTGGGCGGCATCTGCACGTCCGGTTAACAGTCGCGGTGTACCTTATCCCGATGTGGATGTCCCTGGCTACGGCAAAGTGCCGTTTCCAAAGGGGCCATACACGCCCAATAACACACAGATGAGGACTTCATTCCACTCATCTTACCGTCAACAGTTTAAATCTTGGTGGATTGGTCAGGGCAGACCTTGGCCTAATGCTTTAGTGAACATTCATCATATCAAGCCCCTACAATTTGGCGGTACAAATACTTTTGATAACCTTATCCCGTTGGAGAAACCAATTCATGATCTCTTCACCAATTGGTGGAGATATTTTCAACCATAGATAAGAGGTAACAACGATGTCTAAAGCGAGCAAAGCGTTTTTAAGAGAACTTCACACGTTAATAAATTACGATGTCAGTATCGCCATGGAGGCAATCACAGGCAGTAAACTAATCGAGCATAGCGACTCGGTGGGTCTAGTAGGACTAAGCGAAAAAGAGATTAGGGCACTAGGAAACATCCACTTAACACCCGAACAAGTATTGGCTCTTAAGAAAGCATTGATTGCAACGGGGCGTGGGATAGTCTTTGGTCTACTGTGTATTATTGACGGTGTGGCATACACCGAATCTGAAGACATTCCAGACTTGGCTCTCGTCAATCGAGCTACAGGCGAGAATCTGTCAGATCAATTCTTGCACGACGAGTTCTACGAAGTTGCTCCCGAATGATCGTAAATCAAAGCAAGGTATATTAACCTGCAAGAGACCTTTATCTCGCAAGCCTTGAGCCGAGGTGAGCGTCCTGAAGCCCATCAAAGGACGCTCACCCAGGCTTTTGGGAGTCATAATCCATGCGGTGGTAGGCGAGTGCTAAGGCCCGTTCGGCATACCGATGAATCGCCAGGGCGTGATCCCCACACCGCTAGGCTTCGCGGGCGAGTGGCACGATAGCGCAACGGGGTTACAATACCTGCGCGCACGCTGGTATCAACCAGCGACGGGGCGCTTCACGCAGGTAGACCCCTTCCCCGGCGTGCTCTCTCTCCCGGCGACGCAGCATCCGTATCAGTACGCACTCAACAATCCGCTGCGGTACACGGATCCGAGTGGGGAATTTGTGTTGCCTGCCGGGTTAGCTCTGGTTGTGGCCGCGGGCTTTCTCGCGGGTGTGCTCTACGATGCGGCGCAGCAATATCAAGAACACGGGTGGGCATGTTATAATCCGCTACAAGGGTTACTCGCCGGGCTGACTGGCGCGGCTATTGCTGGTACAACGGCGCTGACAGTTGTGTGGCTATTGTCTTTTGGAGGAATGGGAATTCAAGGACTGGGATTATTATTTGGACATGTAGGGTTATTTAAGATAGGCACCAATGTGCTTATGATGGCAGCGCTGGTTTCCAATTGGCTATGGGTGGGTACGCCTATAATAGATAGCCATGGGATTCGGCAGTGGGGGATAGGAAGAGTTAAACCAGTTGCAGAACCGCTTCCCCCTGGTTGGAATGAGAAATGGGAACAAATGTACGGAGTAAGAGGTAATACTCCACATTGGTTCGACGAAGCTGGTGGAGAATGGCGTTGGCACGCGCCAGACCGATGGCATACAGTAAGCCACTGGGATTACAATCCATGGACGGAGTGGAATAGCAAATGGAAGAACATCTATCCAGGGAAATAGCAAATGACTGAAAAACGCGATAGTGACCAAAAAATTTTGATAAGCTTTGGCGAGGGGGCCTACGGGCCGTCCATAAGAATAGAATCTTGCTCAATAGAAGGTATTATGGAGATCAGGAATCTCTTTTTAGAGCTAGCTGCAGGAAGGGTGCGCGAAATCAGACTTCACGAAATTGGTTCTTTGAAGATTGAAGACATAAAGGAATTCTTTCTCAAATATGTGCCGGGGGAAAGAGCGCATAGGAAAACCTTAAAGCTTGCCCAAACTGCTTCAAAAGGTCTTATCTTCCATTGGGAAAGATCATCCGAGGGATGGATGGAGTGTGCTGAACTGCTTGAGGGAATACTTCAGGACCAAAGTCCTGGACATCAATATCTGACCGACGAGGCTATTGATGATGCTCTGGTAATAGTGAGTTTTATGGAGTTATAATCCCGATTTCAGAAAATAGTAGCGATTGAAATTGGTGAGTGCGGTTTTCTCTGCATGCATTACCTTTAGAATCAGCCTACGTAGAAAATCTCGCCCGTTTAACTCACTGTTTTAGCGGTAGAAACGCCCTCGAGGACTGTCGCTGTCTCGCTCACCTACGACCCGTATGGCGCGCTTATTCAGCAGCAGGGCGTGATCCCTTCCCCGTTGGGCTTCGCGGGCGAGTGGCATGATCGCGCTACGGGGTTACAATACCTACGCGCACGCTGGTATCAACCAGCGATGGGGCGCTTCACCCAGGTAGACCCGTTCCCCGGCGTGCTCGCCCTCCCGGCGACGCAGCATCCCTACCAGTACGCGCTCAACAATCCGCTGCGGTACACGGATCCGAGCGGGGAGTTTGTGTTGCCTGCCGGGTTAGCCCTGGTTGCCGCCGCCGGCTTTCTCGCGGGTGTGCTCTACGATGCGGCGCAACAATATCAAGAACACGGGTGGGCATGTTATAATCCCTGGCAAGGACTCCTGGCCGGGCTAACGGGAGCCGCTATTGCCGGCGCCACCGCGTTAACGGCGGTTTCGTTGCTGTATGTCGGTGGGTTTGCTTTACAAGGTTTGGGGGTATGGTTGAGTGGCACAAGCCTGGGACTGCCTATCTGGGCTGCGAGTGTCACCAAAGTAGGCTTGTGGGGCGGAACTTCGCTTACCGCGTTGGGGTTGAGTTCGGCTTCTGTGGCGCTCATGGCCTCAAGTTGGTTGTGGACTGGGCAAGTTTTTGGGACCCCTTTCTATTCGGGACCCAAAGGCGGTTACTACAATCAAAGAACAAACGATCTAAATTGGGGATTGGGCAGCCAAGAACGTAAAACTATCCAAGACCTATTGGCATCAGATGACTACCTTCGGCCTTCCTGGTTAATAGGAGCTGAGCCTGAACTAAGAGAGACAGCAAAATACATTTATGTGATAGACCTGAGTGGTACAATTTGGACCGCCAGAGCTGCCGGCGTCCATCATCCTGATTTGGTTAATGGTGGTAATGTAATGGGAGCGGGGGAATTGTATATCAATTCGCTAGGTAGAATTGTCAGAATTAATAATCAGTCAGGACACTATCAACCTCCTTCTCAAGAATTTTTTCGGTATATGCAACATTTGTTATCCAATCTCGGCATAGAATTTCCATAAACTATCAGGAGAAAAAATGAATGCCTTCCAAGTGTATTTAATGGTGAAGGAAACAGAAAGGGCCGTAATAGCAAAATCTTTAGAAAACTATTATGCTGTAATAGGCTTGGACATAGAACAATCAGAGAGAGATGTTACCGCTTTAATTACTTCGGGAGATATAGTTGTTGTGGATATAAGTTGTTCGTTATCTGAGCAATATATTAAAGTCATACGAAGTAAAACACTCCATGTTGGCATCTTAATTTTAGCACGGGAAAACAAAGATATTACAAAACTTAGCAATGAATTGTATGACGCTGTAATCTTTTTTCCGATTAGTCAGGAAGAACTTGTGGGCAACATAGAAAGATTGCGGGCGAGATTAGGTAACAGTTAGTTCTTCTTCGCTCTAAATCCCAAGGACAAGGGCTTAAGATACGGGAAGTTATATTCTTTTACAGCCCTTAAGCGGTTTATCCACTGATGGCGGCAGCCCTCAACGGCGAAACCACCCACTTCACCTGGGATCAGGCGCTGGAACTGCCGCAACTCCTGGCGACCTCGGACGGCACGCGCTACCTGCAAGGCTTGGGACTGGCGGCGGTGGAGCGTGACGGGCACTGGTACTATCCGCACACGGACGCGCTGGGCAGCCTCCGTTAGTGGAGCGATGCGAGCGGGCAGGTGGTGGGCGCGCGGGAGTACGATCCGTATGGCGCGATTATTCAACAGCAGGGCGTGATCCCCACCCCGTTGGGCTTCGCGGGCGAGTGGCACGATCGCGCTACGGGGTTACAATACTTACGCGCGCGCTGGTACCAACCGGCGACGGGGCGCTTCACCCAGGTAGACCCGTTCCCCGGCGTGTTGCCCCTCCCGGCGACGCAGCACCCGTACCAGTACGCGCTCAACAACCTGCTGCGGTACACGGATCCGAGCGGGGAATCGGTGCTGGTGGCGACGATAGCGTATGGAGTGTTGGGTGCTATTTACTGGAGTTTAGCGCCCGATGCGCGTCAAGGGTTTCACTGGTCGCATCTGATTGGATATCTAACGGGTTAGGAGAACATTCGTCAGGATTGGCATACCATAAGCAATCCTTGCCTGCCCTGGCAGCGTAGAGCTTTAGCTAGTGCTGATTTGGCGTTGAACATTGTGTTAGGCGTTACTATGTTTGTAGGCATCGGCAATGGTATTAAATCGGTATGGTCAGCGTGGCACATGCGTAACTTATCTATTCCGGGGCGATTGCGCTATCTGCGCGAGATCGCTAGAGGGTCAAGAGCTGTTGTGCGTCCAGGAAATAGTTTTTTCCGTCCTACAGGTCGGCGCTTTATCTGGCTTAATGGATCTGCTTTAGATGATCTGTTTCGATTGGCCGGTGGTTTTTCCATGAATTAACACATGTTCGACAAGAGTTTCATGGATTAGGTCGGATTACTCGCTGGCTTCTGCGTCTCTCAGAATTATCAGCTGGGCCGAGTGAAAAGAACTTGATTAGATTGGCGCTTTACTTGATTAATCCAGTCGAAGGCCAAGCCTTCGCTGCTGGAATAACTTGGTGGGAGAATGTAGGCCTTCTTGTAGGGCATTTTCTTTATTTTCGGCCTATTTTGTTCACGTTGAATAAAGCTGTGAATGGCTACTGATAAGATGTAGAGGGCTAAAGATTATGTGTCAGTGTTTGGGCTTTGAAATTGAGATAGGTTTCTTTTTATTGATCACTTCATGGTTGGTCTTTCTAATGGTGGGTGGACTTGCTAATACGGTAGGGAGAATTTTGTTTAGGGATTACTACAGGCGGCTAAAATCGTTGCAAGTTCATGAACTTTATGAAAGGCGGGATTTTGTGCTCATAGTTGTAGTATCGTCGTTCCTCACGATTGTGGTGACTATACTGTGTTGTAAATTTTAATCTCCAAGAAGCAAATTGTTGCTTCAAGGTCTTCTCATTCTTACTTAGAGGGAGACCGTCGCCTAACTATAATACTGTGCGTGATGGTCCAGCCGGCGACGGGTGGACGTGCGAGAGGTAACTTTTTCCTAGGGCAAGAGGTAAACAATGGCGTATTATCCAGATTTGTCACATTACTCTTATTTTAAAAATGACCTTGACGCACACTCTCTTAATATCGGCTGGTTGGATATAGCTTATCCATACACCGTTAAACCAACCCCGGCTATCTTTGCGGCAAAGCTGTGGAATTTTTGTCGTTTACCTGTGCAACAATCGCGCGGTTTTCATTCGTGTTATTTCTGCAAACAGCCTGATATAGGACACATTGAAATACGGGATGGAAAAGAATTGCATTTAGGCTCAGCGGAAATTCGGGTATTCGGTACGGATGGGAGTGTCTATGCTGCGCCAGATTTGATTTACCATTATGTAATTGCGCACAACTATCATCCCCCCGACGCGTTCATTCAAGCGGTATTGGAAGGCCCGCAACCTGGCACGTTAGATTATCTTACCCTGATTTTTCTACCGTACATTAACATCCACAAGGTCGGGTTCAAGCCGGAAAAAGACTTGAATCGGCAAGTTCTTTTTCAGGGCATACTTCAGCCAGTCTAAGCCGAGCCGAAAGATGCTTTTATCCACG
>Ga0334882_1000524_pt1 | contig 58979 bp, 48 predicted proteins | sample GraSluR1_MG_5_FD_207226 | JGI IMG/M metagenome (GOLD analysis project Ga0334882, IMG submission 207226) | Sludge microbial communities from methane-producing bioreactor in Wageningen University, Netherlands - Granular Sludge_15_04-R1 | ecosystem: Engineered > Bioreactor > Anaerobic >... | reverse complement strand
CACTATAAAAGTAATCTTAAATTTAATGCGATTGAAGATGATTATGATAAAATAAAAAACAGATATAAGGAAGCGCTTACTTCAAAAAGAGAGCTTGAGTTGAAAAGAGGTTCCACCCTGGTAGGGCCTCACCTTGACGATTTTTCTATTTTTATTAATAGGGTCGATTCTAGATATTTTTCATCGCAGGGGCAAAAAAGAACTGCCGCACTGGCCTTGAAAATGGCTGAGGTAAATCTGTTTACTTCCAAAAACAGTGAGGAACCGATTATTTTACTTGATGATGTTTTTTCTGAGCTGGATGATCCAAGGAAAAAACATCTCCTTGCTTTCCTGAGTGAGAATTCATCCCAGTGTTTTATAGCATCAGCATCTGGTGTGAATGAATATATCCACAATCTCTCCGGAGAGCATAAAATATTTAATATTAAGCAGGGTACGGTGTTGGATGAAACAGATTAGCAAACCAGTTGAACAGTTTCTTCGTCGCTGCAACCTTTGGAATGGTTATAGACAACATCTTTTAATTTATCAATGGAATATAATTGTTGGTCCTGCCCTTGCGGAAGTGACAAGGGCTGATAATATAAACAATGGTGTTCTTAAAGTTGCGGTAAAAGATTCGGTATGGGCTTATCATTTATCGATGATGAAACCTTCACTGATCAGCAAATTAAATAACTATTCCGGTTCAAAAATGGTAAAAGATATAGTATTTATTATTGATGATCTAAGAGTTTTTGATAAAAAATGAATGCAGACAGGTGGGGGGTTATTTTTATGTTCCTGCATATTGGAGGTTCTAAAATAGTATTTACCCGGGAGTTGATCGGTATTTTTGATTATAATATTTCCAATAATGACAGGAATGGATATTTTAATAATTGCCGGGAATCTGTTGATCAGTCAAGAATTAACAATGAAAAACCTAAATCCTTTGTTTTAACTAATGATTCGCTATACATTTCTCCTATTGCCCCTCTTACCCTTGCCGGAAGGCACGATAAGAAACGGTAACTGTTGTTTCTTAATTTCTGCTTAAACATGTTATAATACTTAAGTGATATAAATTCCTTCCGAGGTGAACAATGTCCAATCAAAATAAAAATAATAGTTATAGCGCTGAACATATTCAGGTTTTAGAAGGTTTAGAGGCAGTGAGAAAAAGACCAAGCATGTATATTGGATCAACTTCAAGCCGGGGTCTTCACCACCTTGTATTTGAAGTTGTTGATAACAGTATCGATGAAGTTCTTGCCGGTTATTGCACCCAAATTAAAATTACTGTTAATGCTGACAAAAGTGTCACAGTTATTGATGACGGCAGAGGTATCCCTGTCGAAGATCATCCCCAGGAGAAACGTCCGGCAGTTGAGGTTGTTTTAACCACTCTCCATGCCGGCGGCAAGTTTAACAATGACAGTTACAAGGTTGCAGGGGGATTGCATGGCGTTGGAGTTTCTGTTGTTAATGCTCTCTCAGAATGGCTTGAAGTAGAAGTATACCGTGACGGGAAAATATATAGCCAGCGTTATGAAAAAGGGAAAAAAGTAACGAAAATAAGGTCTTCGGGGAAAGTTTCAAAAACGGGAACCAAAATAACTTTTCTACCTGATTCCACTATTTTTGAAAGTAATGAATTTGAAAATGAAGTAATAGTACAGCGACTGCGTGAACTTGCTTTTCTTAACAAAGGCGTCAAGATTATATTTAAAGACATGCGCGGTGGCCGTGAAGAAAAGTTTAAATATGATGGAGGAATTCAACAGTATGTAGCTTATCTGAACCAGGGTAAGGAAACGGTTCCCAAAAAACCGATCTATATCCATAAAGCGATAAGCGGTTTTGAAGTAGAAGTAGCGCTGCAATATCATGCCGGTTATTCAGAAGTGATTTACTCTTATGCCAACAATATCCATACACACGAAGGTGGAACGCACGAATACGGTTTTAAGTTAATGTTAACCAGGATTATCAATGATTTTGCCAGGCGTTTGGGTATTCTGAAAGATAATCAGAATAATCTTTCCGGGGAAGATATTCGTGAAGGTATGACCGCGGTGATTAGTGTAAAACTGATGGATCCACAATTTGAAGGCCAGACTAAAACAAAACTTGGCAACAGTGAAATTAGAAGCGTTATTGACAGCGTCTGTTATGAAACCCTTGAAGCATTTCTTGAGCAAAACCCGGCAATAGCCCGTCGGATCATAGAAAAAGCGATCAGGGCTTCCCGGGCTAGGGAGGCCGCCCGTAAGGCGCGTGAACTTACCAGGCGCAAAAATGCTCTTGAGGTTAGTAACTTGCCCGGTAAACTGGCTGACTGCACATCAAAGGATCCGGCAGAGAGCGAATTGTTTATAGTTGAGGGAGACTCAGCCGGTGGATCAGCCAAACAGGGCCGGGATCGGCGTTTCCAGGCTATCCTTCCCCTGCGCGGTAAAATTCTTAATGTAGAAAAAGCACGTCTGGATAAGATTCTGGCCAATGAGGAGATTCGCACTTTGATTACGGCCCTTGGAACCGGTATTGAAAGCGAATTTGATATAGGACGTGCCCGTTACCAGAAGATTATTATCATGACCGATGCGGATGTTGACGGATCGCACATCAGAGTTCTGCTGCTTACCTTTTTTTATCGTTTCATGAATGAGCTGATTGAGAGTGGTTTTGTATATATTGCTCAACCTCCTCTCTACAAGGTAAAAAAAGGTAAACGAGAACAGTACCTTTTCCGTGAGGAAGAGCTTGATAAACTGCTTAATGAATGGTCGCGCGAAGGCGGAGTGCAGATCCAGCGCTACAAAGGTCTGGGCGAGATGAATCCTGATCAACTCTGGGAAACAACAATGAATCCGGAAACACGTATAATAAAGCGGGTTGAACTGGTCGACGCCATTATGGCGGACAATATTTTCGGTGTTTTGATGGGGGACAAAGTAGAGCCTCGCCGTCAATTTATCGAAGATAATGCCCGCCTGGTTCAAAATCTTGACATTTAAGCAGATATTACTTAATCGCTTAAAAAATTAATATCAAAAATCAAACCTTCTGTTTCTGTATCTGAAATATACCTGAACCTGATTTCGTCGCCTTCTCTTATATTTTGCTGCTGAATGAGCAGTTCGGCATTTTCGGTGAGTTTAAATATCTTTGCAGGTATTTCATCAGGCACCCCGCTGATTTTTACTTCCAGAAGGTCACCTGAAATATCTCCAGTAATTCGACCGGAATCTGTTTTTTCTTCTTCCGCTATATGGTGATCAACAACTATTACCTTCATGGCTTTGCCCTGTTCCGGGTATGACTCGGCCAGAAAGCCTTCATGGTATATTTCCACTGTCTGCCCGCGACCAAGCATTTCTATATCAGCATCTTCATCGTTAATTAATATTTTTGTATCTTCATCAACAGCAAAATAAACAGCCCTTTTGCCCTGTTCAAACCATACTTTTTGAGGGATATTGACATCTTCCAACCCCTCAACAACCAAAATACGATTATCTGCGATTGAATAAATTTTTCCGCTGATCGGTATCTGTTCAGGTACGTCTACAGCCTCTTCGTCAGTACTCCCACAACCATTTAAAAGCACAGTTGAAGCAAATAATACAAATAAAAACCAGTTTAAGCTTTTGCGCATTTTTTTAACCTCGCTTCTGTCAGGGTTCCTGTCTATTCTATTTTAAATGACAAACGACAATCGCTTTCGGTTCATTAAAAATAAACCATTGCGCTATTACAGTTTACATTCTTCTATTTACCGTCTTATAGATTCATGATTTAATATAGGATAACAAATAATTAAAATAACAGGAGGTTATCTGTTGCTCTTCAGACTAATTTTCCCCTATATCTTTTTACTGTTTATTGTGGTAGGTTACATCGCTTTTCGCTATTACAAACTTGGTCCCATAATTATGAAGGTCAACCGCAGGTTTTTCAGCCGCAGCAACAACGACTCCTATTTTTTAATTGTTGTTCTAGCCGCGGCATCATATTTTTTGATGCGCTATGAAATAGAAAATTTGCCTTTTGAAGCGGAGTCATTTATCCTGGGCCCCTATTCTTATGCATTCTTTTATCTTGCCCTGATGGCAGCTGTTATCGCGCGTGAAGTAGAACGACCTGCTCTTCGCGAAAAAGGAATTTCTACCTCAAGAGGATTTTGGCAATGGTCTGAGATTGAATCATACCGGTGGTCGAAAGACATACTCTATATCACAATCAGCCGAGGCAAGCGTAAAAAAGGAGAGCAGATGCAGATCAATCCCACAGCTAAAAAAGAATTGGACCAGGTTTTAAAAAAAATGGTTCCCAAGCGTTCCGACAAGGGAAAAAAGAAAAAGTGAATTAAAAATTATTATCAGCATATATTTTCCGGGGAAACTGAATGGCGGTTGCTCCCGGTCCTGAAAACCGCTATTCCAAAATGACCAAAAGCCGCACCGCCTGCTTTTCCACGGCGCTTATTTATGATAGTATAATAAAATATACACCTCTTTCCACGGCAGGTTCCAGCTGCCGGTTCTGTTTGATTTTATAACTACTATATTTTCATTAGCTGTCGGCTCCGGCCATGGCGGTATGAAATACCCTGCAAAGGAGAAGAAATGGCTGAAAAAGAAAGCATTATACCGGTAAATATTTATGATGAAGTAAAAGTTTCTTTTCTCGACTACGCAATGAGCGTTATTGTCAGCAGGGCTCTGCCTGATGTGCGGGATGGTTTGAAACCGGTTCACCGCCGTATTCTTTATGCCATGTCTGAAATGGGTTCAACCCATGATAAACCTTATCGCAAATCTGCCCGCATTGTGGGCGATGTCCTGGGAAAATATCACCCCCATGGTGATGTAGCCCTGTATGACACCCTGGTAAGGATGGCCCAAACCTTTTCAACCCGTTACCCACTGGTTGATGGTCATGGTAACTTTGGATCCCAGGACGGTGATTCAGCTGCTGCCATGCGTTATACTGAATCACGCCTTTCTGCTATAGCGGGTGAGTTATTAACCGACCTGCAAAAAGATACGGTAGATTTTCGTCCGAATTTTGATGAAAGCCTTGAAGAACCAGTGGTACTTCCTGCAAGATTTCCACACCTTCTGGCTAACGGATCCTCAGGTATTGCAGTTGGCATGGCAACAAATATACCTCCTCACAACCTGGTCGAGTTAATAAATGCCCTTAAATCTTTGATTCAGCATCCTGAGGCGGCAATTCGCGATCTGATGCAGTTCATACAGGGTCCTGATTTTCCAACAGGTGGAATTATCGTTGGGCATGAGGGAATTTATAACGCTTATAAAACTGGTAGGGGAATTATCAAAGTCAGGGGTCGGGTTCAGGTAGAAAAGAAAGATAAAAACCGTGAACAAATTGTAATATCCGAAATACCCTATCAATTGAATAAAGCAAAGCTAGTGGAAAAAATTGCTGACCTGGTTAAGGAGCGTAAAATAGAGGGAATTACCGATCTGCGCGATGAGTCGGATCGCACCGGCGTACGTGTTGTGATGGAAGTTAAAAAAGATTTCCAGGCTCAGGTGATTATTAACCAGCTTTATCAATATACTTCCCTGCAACAAACTTTCGGTATCATTATGCTTGCCCTGGTTGACGGGCAACCGAGAATACTTACCCTGAAACAGATTCTTGCTTATTACCTGGAACATCAGAAAGAAATCATCAGGCGCCGTTCTCAATTTGATTTAAAACGTGCTGAAGATAGAATGCATATTGTCGAAGGATTGCTGAAAGCGCTCGATATGCTGGATGAGGTAATTGCCCTGATCAGGGCATCGAAGGATGTGCAGACTGCAAGGGAAGGGCTTATGGGTCTTCTTTCAATTACTGAAAAACAGGCCCAGGCTATTCTCGACATGCGTCTCCAACGCTTGACCCAGCTGGAGATTCACAAGCTGGATGAAGAGAAGGAAGAATTAATGGAAAAAATTGCTTACTTTCGCCGAATTCTTGAAGACGACAATCTAGTCCTGGAAATTATAAGTGATGAGTTGACAGTAATCCAGGATAAGCATGGGGATGCCCGCCGTACGGAAATAGTAGCAGATGAGGGCGATGTGGTTATAACAGACTTGATTCTTCAGGAAGAAGTAGTGGTTACTCTCACCGACCGCGGTTACATAAAGCGCATTCCCTTAACCACATATCGCAGTCAGCACCGTGGTGGACGTGGTGTGCTCGGTATGCAGACCCGGGAAAACGACAGGGTAGAGCAGTGTCATGTGGCTTCAACCCATGACAAACTTTTATGCTTCAGTAATCGTGGAAAGGTATATCTGCTCCAGGTATATGAAATTCCCGAATCAGGACGTCAGTCCCGTGGAACCGCCCTGGTTAATCTGCTTCCCCTTGAGGAAAAAGAATTTATTACAGCCACAATGCCGATTAATGACTTCAGTGATGAATATTTTCTGCTTATGGTGACAGCCAGGGGAATGATTAAGAAAACTTCTCTGCATGAGTATCGCAATACACGAAAAACAGGTTTAATTGCCCTTAGTCTTAGTGAAAACGATGAACTGATCGCTGTCAGGTTAACCGATGGTAATAAAGAAGTTATAGTTGGAACAAGCGCTGGTTTATTTGTACGTTTTCCTGAAGACCAGGTTAGGCCGATGGGGCGTTCGGCAAGGGGAGTAAAAGCAGTAACCCTGGGCAAAAAAGATCGGGTAATCAATGCAGATCTTGTTACCGGAGACCAGCAGATGCTGCTTGCATCATCGGGTGGTTATGGCAAGCGGGTTGCCGTTAGTGATTTTGCAGTTCACCGGCGTGGAGGAAAAGGGATGATTGGCTTAAAAACCACAATGCAAAGCGGGCCCCTTTCTATCTTTATAGTTCTGAATGGTGATGAAGAAGAATTCATGATTGTGACAGCCCGCGGAGTAGTAAACAGGCAAAAAATAGAACAAGTCTCCCTGATGGGACGTTATGCCCGCGGGGTGACGCTGATTAGACTTGATGAAAATGATCGTGTGATGAACCTGATTGGTTTGGATTAAGCTTCCCGGAAGGATGATTAAATATGACAACACCAAGAAAAGTAGGCATCACTGATACTTCTCTGCGCGATGCTCACCAGTCCCTGCTGGCAACTAGAATGCGTATTGATGAAATGCTGCCCATTCTCAATGTGATGGATCGCATTGGTTATCACTCCCTCGAAGTGTGGGGTGGCGCTACATTTGATACATGTATGCGTTTTCTCGATGAAGATCCCTGGGAAAGACTGCGCCAATTAAGGGCAGGCTTAAAGAATACCAAGCTGCAGATGCTGCTCAGGGGGCAGAATATAGTGGGTTACCGTCATTACCCGGATGATGTTTTAGAAGAATTTATTAAAAAAGCAGTAGCTAACGGCATTGATATAATCAGGATATTTGACGCCCTGAATGACCTTCGCAACATGGAGAAAGCAATAGAGTTCACCCGCAAAGAAGGCGCCCATGCCCAGGGTACCCTAAGTTATACTATAAGCCCGCTTCATAATAATGATCATTTTATTAAGGTGGCAGACGATTTAAAAAACCTGGGAGCAGAATCAATTTGTATCAAGGATATGGCCGGGTTGATATCACCCTATGATGCTTATGAGCTGGTCGGGCGTTTAAAGTCTGAAGTTGGTCTGCCGGTACAGCTCCATTGTCATTATACAAGCGGTATGGCTTCCATGGCCTACCTAAAGGCAGTTGAAGCCGGGGTAGATGTAATCGACACGGCAAATGCCGCGCTTTCTATGGGAGCCAGTCAGCCGGCAACGGACAGCCTGGTAGCTGCCTTTAAAAATACCCCATATGATACGGGATTGGACCTGGAGTTGCTTTCTAAGGTAAGTGAACATTTCAACGAGATCAGCTGTGATTATGATATTCCCCGCAGTATTTTAGGGGTCGATACCAACGTTCTCAGCTACCAGATTCCAGGGGGGATGATTTCCAATCTTGCTTCTCAGTTAGCGGAACAGAAAGCAACTCATCTGCTGAAGGATGTTCTGGCGGAGGTGCCTAAAGTGAGGGAAGATCTGGGGTATCCACCGCTGGTTACACCAAGCAGCCAGATAGTAGGGACTCAGGCGGTTGTTAATGTGCTGATTGGTGAGCGTTACAAAATGGTATCTACAGAAATAAAGAACTACCTGCGTGGGCTATACGGTAAACCACCCGGAGAGATTAATCCCGATTTGATAAAAAAAGTTTTAAAAGATGAAGAGCCGGTTTCCGGCAGGCCTGCCGACCTGCTCAAACCTCAGCTGCAAGAAGCGCGGAAAGAGATTGCTGAATATATAGAGCAGGAAGAAGATATTTTGTCTTACATAATTTTTCCCAATGTGGCTATAGATTTCTTCAAACGCCGTAAGGGTTTACTGCCGCCACTGGAACTGAAAAACAGTTGTGAAGCCGGTAAAGAACTAAAAGCGATTTCAACCGGAGGTAACAGTAAAACAGAATCAAAACTGGATGAGCTCTACTCGGTTGATGAAACCCTTATCTGGAATGATGACGATAATTCTGTTTACCCGGCTGTGTAAAAACTTTTATTATTGACACCGGGTGGTATGAGGTCTATAATTATAGGCAATCTTTATCAGAAAATACATTGATGGGCAGGAGTAAGCAACAGGTTTTTCCCAGAGAGCCGGTAATGCTGTGAACCGGTAAAATCGGTTGCCGAACGTCGGTCCGGAGTAGTTCAGCTGAATCAGCTAACAGTAAGCTGAACCGGGTTGATTCCGTTATCAAAATCACCATGAGATGCTTTTTTGCGCATGCACGAAAGCAAAAAGGGTGGTACCGCGGAGGTTATCCCTTCGCCCCTTTGGGCGAAGGGCATTTTTATATCTATCATCAATCTAATTTTATTCAAAGAAGGGGCGAAAAGTATGAGCCGAAAAATATTTTTAAATGGCAAGCTGATACCTAATGAAGAAGCAGTGGTCTCGGTTTTTGATCACGGCCTGCTTTATGGAGATGGGGTTTTTGAAGGAATTAGAGCTTATAACGGAAAAGTTTTCAGGTTGACTGAACATATCCGCAGGCTTTACGAATCAGCTCACTCGATTATGCTTAAAATTCCTTACAGCCAGGAAGATATGATTAAGGCTGTTATAGATACAGTAAATGCTAATAATCTTCGGGATGCTTATATAAGGTTGGTTGTAACCCGAGGCGTAGGCGACCTGGGGATGGACCCCCTTAAGTGCCCGAAAGCCCAGGTTATAATTATAGCTGACAAAATTGTTATTTACCCGGAAGAACTGTATGAAAAAGGCTTAAATGTAATTACCGTGGCTACAAGAAGAACTTCAGCCAATGCGCTAGATCCTAAAATTAAATCTTTAAACTACCTGAATAATATACACGTTAAAATGGAAGCCAACCGGGCCGGAGTCTTGGAAGCACTAATGCTGAACGACCAGGGATATATACTGGAAGGTTCAGCAGATAATATATTTATATATCGTAATGGAAAACTGATCACCCCTCCCGGCTACCTCGGAGTGCTGATCGGCATAACCCGTCAGGCGATTATTGAGTTGGCCCAGAGGGAGGGCATCCCCGTAGTTGAGGAACCCTTTACAAGGCATGATCTCTATGTTTCTGACGAATGTTTCCTGACAGGAACAGCTGCCGAAGTGATCCCGGTTGTAGAGGCCGATATGCGTATTATCGGTGAGGGAACTCCTGGCCTGGTTACCAGACGCCTGATCAAACTTTTTCGGGAGCATGCCAGGAATGAGGGCACTTCACTTTAGCCGTAATAACATAATATGTTAATAAGCTGTGGATAATGTGTACAACTCATACTTTTTATATATGCCTAAATTTCATATCAGGAGGTTTGTTATGCGCAGTCATAAAGTTACCAGGGGTATAGAAAGAGCACCTCATCGTTCTCTGTTTCGCGCTTCCGGTTTTCACCCCGAAGAATTAAAACGTCCTCTGGTTGGAATCGCCAATTCGGCCAATGAAATAGTGCCGGGTCATGTTCAGCTGGATTCTATAGTTAAAGCAGTAAAAGACGGGGTTAGAATGAACGGTGGAACCCCAATTGAATTTTCTACAATTGGAATATGCGACGGAATAGCGATGAACCATGCCGGTATGCATTATTCCCTGGCCAGTCGTGAAATTATTGCAGACAGTGTTGAATTAATGACTGAAGCGCACTGTTTCGATGCTCTAATCCTGGTTACCAATTGCGATAAAATTACCCCGGGAATGATGATGGCAGCAGCCAGGCTTAATCTGCCGGCAATTATTGTTAGTGGAGGACCAATGCTGGCCGGTGAGAATAAGGGCAAAAAGCTTGACTTAAACTCGGTTTTTGAAGGGGTCGGCGCTGTTAAGGCCGGCACTATTAGCGAAGCCGAGCTTGAACAAATTGAAAATAAAGCCTGTCCTGGATGCGGTTCCTGTGCCGGGATGTTTACTGCCAACTCAATGAACTGTATGGCGGAAGCACTGGGGCTGGCTTTGCCGGGGAATGGGACCATACCGGCAATAAGCAGTGAAAGAATCCTGCTGGCCAAGGAAGCCGGTATGAAGGTAATGGATCTGCTTAAAGCAGGAACTACTGTATCAAAGATCCTTACCGAGCAAGCTTTTGAGAACGCCCTTGCTGTCGACATGGCTCTCGGGTGTTCGACAAATACGCTTTTGCATTTAACTGCACTCGCATATGAACGGGGTATTAAGATTGATTTTAACAAGGTTAATGAAATAAGCAAAAATACACCACAGCTCTGTATGCTCAGTCCGGCTGGAGAAAACCGGATTGAAGATTTGTACCGGGCTGGCGGGGTCCAGGCTGTCATGAAAGTACTGCTTGACAGTGGACTTATTCGTGGTGATCTGACCACGGTGACTGGTTTGGAAGTTGCAGGTAACTTGAAAGATGCAGCAGTGACAGACCCCTCGGTAATCAGGCCGCTTGATAAACCTTACCGTTCAGAAGGAGGACTGGCGGTACTGTTTGGTAATCTTGCCCCGGAAGGTGCAGTTGTTAAGCAGGGCGCAGTTGCTGAATCTATGCAGGTTTTTGAAGGCCGGGCCAGAGTTTTTGACAGTGAAGACAGTGCTGTTGCCGCTATTAGCAGCGGTAAGATTAGCGAAGGCAGCGTAATTGTAATTCGCTATGAAGGGCCGCGTGGGGGACCCGGAATGCGCGAAATGCTTGCTCCAACCTCTGTTCTGGCCGGAATGAAGCTTGACGAAAAAGTATCATTAATTACTGATGGCCGGTTTTCCGGCGCTACCAGGGGTGCATCGATAGGTCATGTTTCACCCGAGGCTGCAGCCGGTGGTTTAATTGCCCTTGTAGAAAATGGAGATACAATAGCCATCAACCTGCCTGCCCGCTCAATTGAACTAAAAGTAGATGAAACAGAACTGTCTAAAAGGCGGAAAAGCTGGAAGGCACCTGAACCGAAGATTAATCGCGGTTACCTGAAAAGATATGCCCGCCAGGTTTCCTCCGCCGGCAGCGGCGCAGTGCTTGATGTTGCTTTCATGAATGGAGAAGGTGATTCCAGATGAAGAAGAAAATGATTAAAGGATCAGCAATGATCTTAAAAGCCCTCGAAAAAGAGGGCGTTGAACAAATATTTGGTTTTCCGGGTGGAGCAGTGTTGCCACTTTATGATGCTCTATACGATTCCACCCTGAAACATCTGCTAGTCCGCCATGAACAGGCTGCAGTACATGCTGCAGACGGTTATGCCCGGGTAACCGGAAAAACAGGAGTCGTTTTTGCCACATCGGGTCCCGGGGCAACCAACTTGGTTACCGGTATAGCGAACGCTTACATGGATTCAGTACCGCTTGTTCTGATAACAGGGCAGGTGGCCAGCCATTTTATCGGCACCGATGCCTTCCAGGAAGCAGATATAACGGGAATAACCCTGCCGATAACCAAGCATAATTACCTGGTTAAGGATATAGAAGATCTTCCGGCTGTCTTATCAGAAGCTTTTTATATTGCATCAACAGGACGTCGTGGGCCCGTATTAATAGATATTGCCAAGGATGTTTTTGACAGTGAAGGTTACTTTAATTATGAGCTTGAGCGTCACATCCCCGGCTATAATCCCACTTATACAGGGCATGCCGGTCAGATCAGCCGGGCAGTGAAAGCAATACGCGACGCCCGTAAACCGGTAATCTTCGGCGGTGGAGGGTTAATCCGATCCGGGGCTGCAGAGCCTTTGAAACAGATTGCTGAAACTGGTCGTATTCCGGTTATTCTTTCCCTCATGGGGCTGGGAGCATACCCAGGCGATGGGGATCTTTTCCTCGGCATGCCCGGTATGCACGGCAGCATTACTGCCAATTATGCCCTGACCGAAGCTGATTTAATTATAGCTGCCGGGGTTCGCTTCGATGATCGGGTGACAGGTAAGCTCGAAACTTTTGCCCGTAATGCCAAAATAATACACATTGATATTGATCCGGCCGAAATAGGCAAAAATGTTCTGATCGATATACCAATAGTCGGTGATGTTCGCCTTGTTCTTGAAGAACTGGTTCGTAAATTAAAACCGGGGCATACAGCCAAGTGGTTGAAGCAAATAGCATCCTGGCAGGAGCAGTACCCTCTTCCTGACGGAACCGGTAATTTAAACGGACATCTTAAACCACAATATGTAATCAGGGAGCTGAGCCGTCTCAGCGATGAAAATACAATTCTTGCTACTGATGTGGGGCAGCATCAGATGTGGAGTGCCCAGCATTATAATGTGCGCAGACCGAATTCATTTCTCACTTCCGGAGGACTTGGCACCATGGGATTTGGTTTTCCTGCAGCCATAGGCGCCAGGCTGGCGGCACCTAAAAGTAGGGTAATCTGTATTACCGGCGACGGCAGCTTTCAAATGAACATCCAGGAATTAGCAACCGTGGTTAATAACAAAATGGATATTACCATAGCGCTGATTAATAACGGATTCCTGGGTATGGTTCGGCAGTGGCAGGATATGTTTTACGATAAACGTTATGCCCATACAGCCCTGAAAGGCAGTCCTGATTTTGTATCTATTGCGGAAGCATACGGCGCAAAAGCATTTCGGGCTGCCGATAGCAAGAAGGCGACAGAGGTTATAGAAGAAGCATTCAAACTGAAAGGGCCGGTTTTGATTGATTTTGTGGTTGAACCGGAAGAGAATGTTTACCCAATGGTTGCACCCAACAGACCGATAGATGAAATTATTACCGGGGGTGATTACTGATGAAACATGTTTTAGCCATTCTGGTGGAAAACAAACCCGGTGCTCTAACCCGGATTTCAGGGTTGTTCAGCCGGAGGGGGTTTAATATTGACAATATAGCTGTTGGAGAAACAATGACTCCCGGAATAGCCAGGATGACCATCACTGTTGAAGGCAGCGACACTATAATTGAACAGGTAGTCAAACAACTGCACAAGTTAGTCAATGTTTTGAAAGTCAGCAATCTCTCCAATGAACCTTCTGTAATGCGCGAACTTATGTTGATTAAAGTAAAAGCCGAAAGCGGTAGCAGGAGCGATATACAGCAGATTGTTGAAACCTTCAGAGGAAAGGTTGTTGATGTTTCACCTGATTCCATGATTATCGAAGTTACCGGCCACGATGAGAAGCTTGAGGCAATTAAACTTCTGCTGGAGCATTTCGGAATCAAGGAGATAGTGAGAACGGGTAAGGTAGCTTTACTGAGGGGCTCTAAGATAACCAGGGAAAGTAAAAATGGTGTTTAGTGCTGTAATCATTTATGAAATATATCCCCGATCTTGCCATGTCGTTTAACTAAACGATATAATGTAAGTGCTGTTATACCTTATCGTTCAAACAGTAATGCGGTTGCTCACCTTTTACATATCATATATTTAAGATCCCAGGATGAAAGTAGGAGAACTATGAGTAAAACAACAGGTTCGACCATGGTTGAAAAAATTCTGGCCACGCATTCCGGTCGTGAGAGGTTGTCTGCCGGGGAACTGATTAACGCAAAAGTTGATTTAGCCCTTGGCAATGATATCACTGCTCCGGTTGCGATAAAAGAATTCGAGCGGTTTGGTCTTGATCAGGTATTCGACCCCGACAAGGTGGTTTTGGTTCCTGATCACTTTACCCCGAACAAAGATATTGCTGCGGCAGAACAGGTTAAAACAGTGCGTCGTTTTGCCGAAGAATTTGGTATTAAAAATTATTTTGAAGTAGGACGAATGGGAATAGAACATGCCCTGCTTCCCGAACAGGGTTTGGTTGGGCCCGGAATGGTTATTATCGGCGCCGATTCACATACCTGTACTTACGGTGCGCTTGGCGCTTTTGCCACCGGGGTAGGCAGCACTGATCTGGCTGCAGCCATGGCCATTGGTGAAGCCTGGTTCAAGGTTCCCCAGACAATGCGGTTTGAATATGAAGGCACTCTTCCGGAATGGGTCAGCGGAAAAGACCTGATCATCTACACCATTGGACAAATCGGTGTTGAAGGAGCCCGCTACCGGGCGATGGAGTTTACCGGTTCGGCTATAAGTAACCTTTCGATGGACGGCAGGCTGACCATGGCCAACATGGCTATTGAAGCCGGTGGCAAGTGCGGTTATGTTCAGCCGGATAAAATCACCTTTGAATACCTGAAGGGCCGGGTAAAAGTTCCCTATACCCCGGTATACAGTGATAAGGATGCCGTTTATGAAAAAGTTTTTAATTATAATGTTGATTCGCTGGAACCCCAGATATCTTTCCCCCCTTCGCCGGATAACGTAAAACCTGTATCAGAAGCGGCAGGTATAAAACTAGACCAGGTGGTAATTGGCTCTTGCACTAATGGGCGGATAGAGGATTTGCGAGCGGCAGCTGCTATACTGAAAAATAAAAAAATACATCCCCGGGTAAGGCTGTTAATTATACCGGCAACACAGCTAATATACCGGCAGGCTGTTGAAGAAGGACTAATGTCAATTTTCATCGATGCAGAAGCGGCTGTCAGTACACCAACCTGCGGCCCTTGTCTCGGCGGGCATATGGGCATCCTGGCCTCAGGCGAGGTTGGACTTGCAACAACCAACAGGAATTTTGTCGGTCGCATGGGGCACCCGGAAAGTGAACTTTATTTATGTAACCCTGCAGTGGCGGCCGCTTCAGCAATAGCCGGTCAAATCGTGCACCCGAAGGAGGTAGTAAAATGATTCTTGAAGGAAAAGTGTGGATTTTTGGAGATAATATAGATACTGATGCAATTATTGCTGCCCGCTACCTGAGCACGGTTGTTCCCGAAGAACTGGCTGCCCATTTGATGGAAGATATTAAACCAGATTTCCCCGGCCTGGTTAAACCGGGAGATATAATTGTTGCCGGTAATAATTTTGGCTGTGGTAGCTCACGGGAGCATGCCCCGCTGGCGATAAAGGGCGCCGGTGTGTCTTGTGTAGTTGCCCGCAGCTTTGCCCGGATTTTTTATCGTAATGCGATTAATATCGGCTTACCCATTCTTGAATGCAGCGGAGATTTATCAACAATTAAATCAGGTGAAGATCACTTACAAGTCGATCTCGACCTGGGACAAATTTCCCATATTGAAAGTGGCAGACAATACAGCGCCGAACAGTTTCCTCCTTTTATGCAGGAACTAATCAGCCGTGGAGGTTTAATCGAATACGTGAAAGCCCGTTTGGATCAATAATGTTCTTGCAAAAACAGGTAAAAATTTAATAATTTATGTTTGCATTTTTTAAATTATAATGGTAGGGTTTAACCGGGAGTATGGTGTGTTTAAGCATTCTGTCTAAGATATAGCACCTGCTCCACACTGCGTTTAGTTATTAATACTTCACTCCGGCTGCAATTGCCGGCCGGGCAATCTTGAGGAGGCACATGTATGAAAAAGTATACCAGCGATAGTATTCGCAATGTGGCGCTAATATCTCACGGCGGTGCCGGTAAGACCTCTCTCACCGAAGCGCTGCTTTTTACTTCAGGGGCAGTCAACCGCCTCGGTAAAGTGGAGGCGGGCAACACAACAACAGATTATGATCCTGATGAAATAAAGAAACAGGTGACCATTAATGTAGGGTTAGCCCCGATTGAGTGGGATAGTGTAAAAATTAACCTGCTCGATACTCCGGGCTATTTTGATTTTATTGGAGACGTTCTGGGAGCTTTGAGGGTTGCAGATAGTGTTGTTACAGTAGTCTGCGCCGTCTCCGGGGTTGAAGTCGGAACTGAAAAAGTATGGAGTTATGCAGATGATTTTAAACTGCCTCGCTGTGTTGTAATTAACAAGCTTGATCGCGAAAATGCAAACTTTGAAGGTACTCTTGAACAGCTGCGTAATCATTTTGGATTAAATGTGGCGCCGCTGCAGATGCCAATAGGCAAAGAGGCCAACTTTAAAGGGGTAGTTGATCTGGTTCGGCAGAAAGCCCTTATGTTTTCTGATGACGGGATGAAAGTTACAGAGGAGGAGATACCTGCCGACCTGGTTGAACAGGCCCAGGATTTAAGAGAAAAACTGGTGGAAACAACGGCAGAAGCCGATGATACTTTGCTTGAGAAGTACCTTGAAGGCGAAGTCCTTACCGATGAAGAGCTAAATAATGGCTTACGCCAGGGAGTATTAAAGGGTATAATTATTCCGGTGCTGTGCGCCGCTTCAACCAAAAACTTTGGTACTCAGCCGTTACTGGATCTGATTAAAAACTATCTGCCTTCTCCCCTGGATCAAAGTGAGATAAAAGCATTAAAACCTGGAACAGAAGAGGAAGTCACCAGGAAGATGAGTCAGGATGAACCGATGTCTGCTTTTGTCTTTAAAACACTTGCTGACCCCTATGTTGGCAGAATCAACTATTTCCGTGTATATTCCGGTTTAATTAAACCGGACAGTCAGATATATAATGCCAGTAAAGACAGCAACGAACGGTTGGGCCAGGTTTTCTCCATGAGGGGTAAAAATCAGATTACCATGGAAGAAGTTGTAACCGGAGATATTGCCTGCGTGGCTAAACTGCAGGAAACTGCTACGGGAGACACTCTTTGTGATCGAGCGAATCCTCTCATTTTTCCGGAGTTACAATTCCCGGAACCGGTAATTTCATTTGCCGTTGAGCCGAAAACCAAGGGCGACGAGGAAAAAGTGGGAACTGGACTGTCCCGATTCCTTGAAGAAGATCCCACCTTCCACCTGGAAAGAAGAGCGGAAACCAAGCAAACGATTATATCGGGCCTGGGCGAGCTGCACCTTGAAATTATAGTCAGCCGCCTGTCACAAAAATTTGGCGTTGAAGTTGATCTTTCCACACCCAAGGTACCCTACAAGGAAACAATTACCGGGCAATCCAAGGTAGAAGGAAAGCATAAGAAACAGTCCGGTGGACGCGGTCAGTTCGGCCATGTTTACCTCGAAATGGAACCTGCAGAAACAGGCCAGGGACTTGTTTTTGAGAATAAAATCTTTGGTGGCTCGGTGCCCCGCCAGTATATACCGGCAGTAGAGAAGGGCGTTATCGAGGCGATGGAAGAAGGAGTAGTTGCCGGGTATCCTGTTGAAGATGTAATTGTGAGGCTGGTTGATGGTTCTTATCATACTGTCGACTCCTCGGAAATGGCTTTTAAAATAGCGGCCTCACAGGCCTTCAAGAAAGGTATGGAACAGGCTAAGCCTGTGCTGCTTGAGCCAATCTTGGATATTGAAGTCATTGTGCCCGAAGCTTTTATGGGTGATATTATGGGCGACCTGAACAGTAAGCGCGGAAAGATCCAGGGTATGGAGCCCGAGGGCGGATTGCAAAAAATTAAAGCCCAGGTTCCAATGGCTGAAATGTTCAAGTACTCCATCGACCTGCGTTCAATGACCCAGGGTCGAGGGTTCTTCTCCATGCAGTTCTCACATTACGAGGAAGTGCCCCACCAGGTTGCCGAGCAGGTAGTAGCAGCTACGCAGAAAGAAAAAGAAGAAGAATAGTAAAAAACAGCTTAAATTTTGATAAGAGCTAAAGAAGCACAAGCAAGCTGAAACAAGGGGTGGTTTTTACCACCCCTATCATTTGTTCAGGTAGGGTAAATGTTGTCGAGCACGATTTACTTTGTTTGAGGTCTCCTGGTTAGGACCCTTACCAACTTTCCAGCAGCCCGGCCTAAAACTATACGGCTGAAGGTGAATAATGGTAACGGATCGTCTAAAGCCCATATTGCATGGGCTTTTTTATAGGAAAACCATGGTTTGATGATTTCACCTAAAGTAAGCTGCTTGCTCCTCAGGTAAGCAATGCTGCTGATAAAATCCTCGAAAGCATGCCAGAAAACCCAAGGCTGATCTTCTGTTAAATGCATGTCGGGAAGAGGATTACCGATCAAATCTCGATACATGGCATAGGTAAACTCTACCCCGCATTTGTCGAATAATACATTCAGGGTGCTCAGACGGGCATTAATTTCAATCATGTAAAACCGGCCGGAATCAGCATGTTGCTTAAACTCAATTTCACCATAACCCCGATAGCCAATGCTTTTCATGTATTTAAGACCTGAATCTACCAGTTCCTGAACATGTTTATGCCTTGTTAATGTTGATGACCCGAAATTTATTGGGAATTGACGTAGCTTTTGGGCGGTGTAAGTATGTGTGGCCTTCCCTTCCCGGTTAATATATACATCAAAAACATACATATGATCATCAAAACCTGGAATAATTTCCTGAACCATAACCTCAAGGTTTTCCCTGCGGGCTTTTTCCAGGGCAGCAATTAGGTCTTCGTTGTTTTCAGAAAAAAGACATTTCTGCCGAAACACTTTTACAAATTCATGTGACAGCGCAGGTTTAATAATACAGGGATAATTAATGCAGGAGGCAATTTCTTTAAGATCTGCATTTTCATCCGCAATAAACGTTTGGGGCATTATTAAATTGTAGGTATTAGATAATTGATGAAGGTCCATTTTATCAATTATCTTTTCCAGCAGTCCCCCGGGCATCTCCGGGAAAAGATAATAATTCTTTAAACGGTCTGCATGACGTGAAATAAGCAGAGCATAGCTATCGGCAGTCGCCATTAAGACTGGTTTCTCGGAAAAATTTTTTCCATAACCAACCAAAAAGTCAGCCAATTCTTTCTCGCTTTTATTGATATCGGGGCATAGCACCCTTTCTGTCACATAGCGTGATGATAGGGCATAGGCTGATGGAAAATGATAATCAAGAGCATAAACGGGAACACCCCTACGTCCCAGGCTGCGAATCGCTCCCAGCGCAGTATAAAAGTTTGCTCCCAGTATGACAACAGGCGGTTGCATAAATATCCCTCTTTCCGCATGCTTTTTATCGGCAGTATCTTCTTCTTGCACAGCTAAAGCAAGCTCAAAACTATACGGCGACTTTTCAATTATAATATAAAGCCGGAATAATAATAAGAGCTTGAATTCTGTTACCGGTAATAATCTGCAACATCAGACTTCGTATGGCGTTGTGATATAATAAATGTAATTATTTTGAATCAATTAAGTGATGGAGTGATTTGTGGTGAGCAGGAAAAAGCTGGCTGTTGTGTTCGGTGGCCGCTCGGGAGAACATATTGTTTCGTTACGTTCAGCTGCATCAATAATGAAAGCTGTTGATCAGGATTTATACGAGGTAATACAAGTGGGTATTACTGGTGAAGGAGTCTGGATCACTGGTCCCGATGCCTGGTTATCGCTGTGGGAGAAAAGACCCCCCCGGGAATCATTTGCCGCAGCGCTGCTGACAAACCCGGCGCGGCCGGGCTTGCTCGTTCAAAAGGGAGACAGCCCCCAGGAATGGCATTACCAGTCTTTAGACCTTGCCTTCCCGGTTTTGCACGGTACTTATGGTGAAGACGGGACTATACAGGGCTTATTTGAAATGGCAGGACTGCCCTATGTCGGTTCAGGAGTTCTTGCATCCGGCGCCGGTATGGACAAAGTAGTAATGAAGGTATTATTTCGGGAGGCAGGTCTTCCTGTTGCTCCCTATACCTGGTTTTATCGCCATCAGTGGGCAGAAAAGCAGAATGATCTTGTGGCAGTGGCCGGTCAGAAACTTGGTTTTCCCTGTTTTGTGAAGCCTGCCAACCTCGGCTCCAGTGTAGGAATAAACAAGGTTCATGGACCGGAAGATCTGCCGGGCGCCGTAGATGAAGCATTTCTTTATGATGAAAAAGTTATTATTGAAGCTTATATTGACGGCAGAGAAATAGAATGTAGTGTTCTCGGCGACATTGATGTTGAAGCATCGCTGCCTGGTGAAGTGGTTCCCTGCAATGAATTTTATGATTATCGCGCTAAGTACTTAGATGACCGTTCGGAACTGATTATTCCAGCCCGGCTTGAAGAGAAAATAGTAGAAAAGATTCGTGATTATTCACTTCGGGCATTTGCAGCGGTGGAGGCCAGCGGCTTGGCCAGGGTTGATTTTTTCTTTAATCGATCCAGTGGTGAAATCATACTGAATGAAATAAATACCATGCCTGGATTCACCGATATAAGCATGTTTTCGAAAATGTGGGAAGCAAGCGGCGTTAGTTATGCAGAGCTGGTCGGCAGGCTGCTCCATTATGCCGAGGACCGTTATAAACGTCGTTTGTCCCTGCTTGTATCGCCCCCTGAGTGATAGGCTTGCGATAAGTATATCGCCAGGAAGGATTATAGAGAACTGCTGTTGAACAAATATCACAACCTGCAGATATCTTGATTTTCAGGGGGTGAGTTACATTTCTGAAGAGCATCAGCAAACACTCGGTGAATTGATTAATAGTGATAATACAACTGAAACAAAGAAAAAAGATATCAGCAAAGAGCTTGAGTCTCTTAAAGAAGAATGTCTGGCCTGCAGACGGTGTGATTTGAGGAGCGGCTGCCGCCAGGTTGTTTTCGGTAGTGGTAATAACCGCGCCAGGTTACTCATGGTTGGTGAGGGACCGGGAGCAGATGAAGATCGTATTGGTATACCTTTTGTTGGTAAAGCCGGCCAGCTTCTTGATAAAATACTGCAGGCTGCAAATATCCTACGGGATGATATCTTCATTACAAATGTGGTTAAATGTCGCCCTCCCGGCAACCGGCTGCCTCTTCAGCCGGAAGTTGAGGCATGCATACCATACCTCAGGCAGCAAATCGATTTAATTGACCCGGAGATCATAGTCTGCCTTGGATCTCTGGCTACGAAGAACCTGATCGACAGAAAGGCAGCTATAACCCGGATGCGGGGTAAATGGCATACCATAGGCGGGCGTAAGGTTATAGCTACATTTCACCCGGCCGCACTTTTAAGAGATCCGTCACGTAAGAAAGATGTGTGGGAAGATTTTAAACAGATCATGAAAATATATAACCCTGTTTAAAGCCCAATCTGATTGCAGGGAGAGGATTTTTAATGGCTAATGAGTTAGTTTTAGTGGTAGATGATGAAAAAACACTGGTAAAGGCGCTAGGTTTTAATCTTGAAAAGGAAGGGTTTCGGGTTGAACAGGCTTATGACGGAGAAGAGGCACTGCAGAAAGTTTTTGCTTTAAAACCCGATATAGTAGTTTTGGACCTGATGCTGCCTGAAATTGACGGTTTTGAAGTGTGCCGTCGTATTCGTAAAAAATATGACATTCCGATCATTATGCTTACTGCAAGAGGTGAAGATATCGATAAGGTGCTCGGCCTGGAACTGGGCGCTGACGATTACCTGACCAAACCTTTTAATTCAAGAGAACTGATAGCTAGGATCAAGGCTATTCTCAGGCGCAGTACTGTGCGCGAGGAAGAAGCTAAAAAGACCATTCAAATTGGCGACCTCCATGTTGATCTTTTACAGCACAGGGTTCGTCTCGGCGAACGGGAGATTAGCCTAACTTCAAAAGAGTTTGCCCTTATAAGTTTTCTTGCGGCAAATGCGGGCAATGTTTATTCCCGCGAACAGCTTCTTGAACAGATCTGGGGCTACGATTATTATGGAGACTTGAGAACTGTTGATGTGCATATCAGGCATCTGCGTGAGAAACTGGAAAACGATCCGGGTAATCCCGATCTGATTATTACAGTGTGGGGTACTGGTTACAAAATCAGGGAGGACCTTTAATGGCCCGTTTTTTTAGCATCAGGTTCAGATTGACAGCATCATTCCTGGTAATCATATTAGCTGTTATGGTTATAATCAGTATCTTTCTCTATAATTTCCTCGAACGCTATTACCTGGCCAATTTTACAGATACCCTGGAGCGTTCAGGTCAGCTGGCTGCAGATTTTGTCACCGGTCAGCTAACTGGCCAGGTTAATTCTGTCCGTTTAAGTGTACTGGCAGAAAATATGAGCAGGCAGTCGCAAGCCAGGGTGATTTTTACCGACCAGCAGGCTCTTGTGGTCGGTGATTCTATTCGGGTTGGCGGATTGTTAAACCAGGTTCTGGAGCAGGATGACGTTTTAGAGGCTTTAAATGGCAATGTAAGCAGCAGTTTAGCTTATAGTGAAAGAACAGGACAAACAGTAATGCAAATGGCAGTTCCCGTCTTGGAAGAAAATGATTTAATCACCGGGGTAGTTTTTCTTTCCTCTTCGCTGGAAGAGGTTTTCAGGACTCTCTACGATATTCGGCGTTTTCTTTTTCTATCGACAGTTCTGGCTATGGCCGTGGTTGGAGGAGGATCAGTTATCCTTGCCAAACGTTTTACCGGACCCATCGAGGAACTGACGCAGGCGGCGCACAGAATGGCCGAAGGTAAACTCGATCAACATATTGAGGTTCGATCTGGAGATGAAATCGGCCGCCTGTCGGAACAGTTTAACCTTATGGCCAAGCGGCTAAATTATTATACTACCAACCTGAAAAAATTTGCTGCCGATGTTGCACACGAGGTTAGGACTCCCCTCACTACTATGAGCCTGCTGACCAAAGCGCTGAAAGAACACGAAATGGAGCCGGAGCAACAGAAAGAGTTTATCGAAGACCTGGACAACGAACTGGAACGACTGGTGGCCCTGGTAAATGATCTGCTTGAATTGTCAAAACTTGAAAGAGACCAGATTGAATTTGAAGAAGTTGATCTTTACTCTTTTATATTTAATATTCTTGAGGATAGCCGGTATAGGTTTGCGCGGGCCGGATTGGAACTGATCGAAGAGCATTATGAAACTGACCTGTTGGTTAAAGCAGCGCCGCTGCAACTGCGCCAGGTGCTGGTTAACCTGCTTGACAATGCAATGAAATATACTGAGCCGGGTGGAACAGTTACCGTTTCTTTAAACCGTGACGGTAGTGAAGCGGTCGTAAAAGTTGAGGATACCGGCTGTGGCATACCTGAAGATGATCTGAGTTATATTTTTGAAAGGTTTTTCAGGGTTGATAAGGCCCGTTCACGCGAAAGAGGCGGAACAGGGCTTGGACTGGCTATTGTCAGCGAAATAATGGCGAAGCACAACGGTAGGGTCTGGGTGGAGAGTGAAGAGGGTGAAGGCAGCAGGTTTTTCTTTGCCCTGCCCCTTTTAAATGGCAAGGATGTTAGGAAATCTTAACATAGGGTCAATATATTTTTAATATCTGGCAATTTTATTGTGATAAAATAGCATCACTCTGGCTTTATTGGTCCGGAGGTGTTTGTTTGTGAAACAAATTCAACCTTTTTATTATATAGTAGCCCTGGCCGGTTTATTTTTTTTGGCCGGGCTGGTTCTTTTTGTCTTTCAACTATTCCCTACTGCAGAAAGTACGGGTATTACTGTTGATCCACAAAGTGAAAGCCAGGGGGAAACGCTTTATGATCTCTGGTTTACCAGTGTTGGATTGTATGATCTGACCGTGGATCAGGCTCTCAGCGCGATTCTATTCAGTATGGAGAATAATACGGTCAACCTTCTTGATCGAGATCGGAAGCTTCTCTGGGAAAAGGTTTTTGCCACAGCTCCTAAACATGCCAAGATTTCTCCCTGTGGTAACTATGCGGCTGTTGGTACTGAAGGCGGCAGACTATTTTTTACCTCAGCTGACCAGGAGTATTCGTGGGATAATGAAGGTGATCCAATTGATTTGCTGGCGATATCTCCGGGAGCGTCATGGCTGATTGCTGCCCGGACAAATGCCGAAGAAGAAAGCCACCACCTGGACTTGTTTAACCAGGCAGGAACCCTGAAATGGACAATTGAAACTGAAACGGTGCTTAATCTCTTTATTTCCAGTGAATATCTCGAGCAGGCACACGTCTATTTTACCGAGCAGGAAAACGACACTCCGGTGATCAGGGCAATTAACCTTGACGGTAGAGAGATGTGGTCGCATGAAGGCTACCTGGTCGATGTTTCCAGGTACGGAAGTCGTCTTGCTGCTGTTCATGGGAACCGTTTATTTGTATATGATTCGATGGGTTATGAGCTGTGGAGCACTGCCCTGCCTTTTGAGGCCTCCAAAGTTTTGTTTAATCCGCAGAACTACAATCGTATCCTTGTTTATGGTAACCGGGCGGGCAGTGGTGAAAATTTATATTATTTTGATCTGGCTGATGATCTGCTCTGGATGAAAAGAGTAGCTGACGGTTCTTTATTTTCATTTACTGCCGATGGTCAGCATATAATTACCAGCTCCTGGAGGCACTATAAGGAAGACTACACCCAGATGATCCTTCTTGACCGTGATGGAAATGATATTAACACCTGGGAGGTAGCCATGAGGGTTGAATATTTGCTTGTTACCAACCATCCCCACTTAATAGTTGTTGGCGGTGATGACGGCTACATTGATCTGATTGATCTTGAACCCATGCTGAGCACTGCCTTTACCAATGGTAATGGATATAGTAACGGTAATGGCGCTGTGGAGACAATTATTTACAACCCTGTTATAACCGGAGTCCAGGCAGATCAGACCTGGATCACTATTTACTTCAGTGATGAAAATTCAAACCTGGTTCCGGTTGCCAGGCCGATTAGTTTAACAGAAAACCCAATGCGCGCAGCGCTGGAAGAGTTGATCCGTGGGCCGGCCCGCGGCAGTTCTCTATATCGGACTATACCGGACAAAGATGTTTCTGTTGATCTTGACTACAATGCTGATGACGGCAAGCTTTATTTAGATCTTTCCCCCGGTTTTGTAGATATTAACGGAGAATTACAGAGTGTAACAGCGCTTAATTCGCTTTTAATGACAGTCAGCAGTTTTAACGGTGTTAAAGATATATATCTGACTACAAACAGGAAACCGATCGAAAGTTTCGGTATAATTGAGCTTGAGCAACCACTCAGCCCGCTTAATTATCAAAAGCCGGTTTATATTCCAGTCCAGAGCGGTAACCGTTTTTACCTGGTAAGCCGTGAAGGAGTGGAAGCTGAGCTTTCAGAAGCAACACTGGAAAATTTGATTGAACAGGTAATGAGGGCATCAAGGGCTCTCCCCTTTGTTCCTTCAAATCTTGAACTGCGTGATATCAATGTAAGCAGCGAGCAGGTTCAGGTTAACCTGAGCAGACAGTTTGTTGAGCTGTTCCCTGAGCAGGGAAATGAGGAAGATCATTTACGTTCATCATTAATTCTTGATGCTATATTCCTGACCATTTTCCAGAACAGCCGCCGCCAGAGAGCCGAAATAATGATTGAAGGCGAAAGCTGGACCCCTCCCGAAGGCTACCCGCTTTTAAATCGTTTTTACCGCCAGCCTTACTTCGTTAATCCCGAGTAAGTAAAAACGGTAACTATATATTTGTCAACCGCTCTTCTTTAAGCTAAAATAAGTGAAAAAGCCCAAGGAGATCATAGATGCAAAAGCTTAAAGAAGAGATCGGTCAGGTGCTGGCAGCGCAAGTTGAATTAAGCCCTTCAGAGGTAGTTAACCTTCTTGAGATACCCCCTGAGCCTGAATATGGCGATTATGCCTTCCCCTGTTATATCCTGGCCAAGCAGTTTAAAAAAGCGCCTGCAGCAATTGCTACTGAACTTGTCGAAAAGATTAGCAATGTTCAAGGCGTATTCTGGAACAAGGTTGCAGCAAGGGGGCCATACCTCAACTTTTACCTTGCTCCTGCGGCCTTTGGTCGAGAAGTGATCTTTCAGATCTGGGAGCAGGGAGATAAATACGGGCATGCAAATTTAGGTAATGGCAGAAATGTTCCGATTGATTATTCATCGCCTAATATTGCTAAACCATTTGGCGTCGGCCATATTCGCTCAACTGTAATCGGCCATTCACTTTATTTGATTTTTAAAGCCCTTGGCTATAAAAGTATTGGTGTAAATCACCTCGGAGACTGGGGCACCCAGTTCGGTAAACTAATAGTTGCATTTGAGCTCTGGGGTGAAAAAAATCAGCTGGAAGCAGACCCGGTTGATTATCTCTATAAACTTTATGTTAAGTTTCACCAGGAAGCAGAACAAAATCCGGATCTGGATGACGAAGCCCGCTCATGGTTTAAGCGTCTGGAAGAAGGAGACAGCGCAGCTGTTGAATACTGGACGCTGTTCCGTAAGCTAAGCCTGGAAAATTATGCATTAATATATGATCTTTTAGGTATTCAGTTTGAGTATTATCATGGCGAAAGCCATTATAATGAAATGCTGGACCGGGTTATAGATTTGGTTCAGGAAAAGGGAATAGCCAAAGAAAGTGAAGGGGCTTTGATCGTTGACCTTGAACCCTATAACCTGCCTCCTGTAATGCTCAGAAAGAAAGACGGCGCCACGCTGTATATAACCCGCGATATAGCGGCGGCGATATATCGTCATGAAACATTTGATTTTGCTCTATCCCTGTATGTAGTCGGCGCCGAGCAGGTCCTTCATTTTCAGCAGCTCGTTAAAATACTGGAACTGCTTGGTTTCGAATGGGCAAAAGACTGTGTTCATGTCCCTTTTGGTCTGATTCGTTTTAAAGACGGCAAAATGTCCACCAGGGCAGGTAAAATTATTTTGCTGGAGGAAGTGCTGAATCGTTCAATTGATATGGCCAGGGAGATAATTGAAGAGAAAAATCCAGACCTGGCTGATAAAGAAAGTGCAGCTAAAGCAGTCGGCCTCGGAGCAGTCCGTTTCGGTGATCTAAGCAATGACCGGATCAAAAATATTGAATTTGACTGGGAAAAAGTACTTGATTTTTCCGGTGAAACCGCGGCTTATATTCAGTACGCTCACGCAAGGATTTGCAGCATTCTACGAAAAGCTGGTTCTACAGCAGAGGAATGGGATGATAATGCCGCATCGCTTCTTGTTAAAGACGAGGAAACGGTTTTGATTAAAACTCTGGCCCAGCTGCCCGGAAAAATAATCGCATCTGCCGAAAACTACAGGCCTTCAATTCTGGCTCGTTACCTGGTTGATGTCGCCCGCGAGTTTAATCGCTTTTATCATAACTGCCCTGTCCTGGGTAGCGAGGGCGAACTACAGCACGGGCGCCTTTTACTGATCAATGCAACCAGGCAGGTAATAGCCAACGGCCTTGGCCTGCTTGGTATAGTAGCACCTGAAGAAATGTAAATATGAAGGAATAATTTCTTTCCGGTATTCAGTTAAAACTGAATACCGGTGGTGAAAGTGAGGGGGAGTTTTTTTGTTAGATTTAAAATATGTTCGTGAAAATCCCGAAATTGTCCGCAGGGCAATTGAGCTTAAAGGTGAGAGCGGTGATGTGGACAGCCTGCTGGCTCAGGATGCCGATCGCCGTAAACTACTGGGCGAAGTAGAGGCGCTTAAACAAACCCGCAACCGGGTCTCTAAAGAGATTGGGCAGAAGGGTGCCGACAGTGAAGCATTTCAGAATAAGAAGGAAGAAATGCGCCAGGTATCATCAAAGATTAAGGAGCTCGATGAACAGCTGCGTCAGGTTGACACCACCATGGAGCAACTATTGCTTAACCTGCCTAATATACCGGATGAAGCGGTTCCGCAAGGCGCCGATGAAGCGGATAATGTTGAAATTCGCCGCTGGGGCGATATACCCGCTTTTGACTTTGACCCGCTGGCCCACTGGGATATTGGCGTTAACCTCAATATCATTGATTTTAACCGTGCCGGTAAAATAACAGGTAGTCGCTTCGCGGTTTACTATGGAGCCGGGGCCCGCCTGGAAAGAGCGCTTGCATCTTTTATGCTTGACCTCCATACAGCTGAGCATGGCTACCGTGAAGTATTGCCTCCTTATATGGTTAATGCCAACAGCATGATCGGCACCGGGCAACTGCCAAAATTTGGCGAAGATTCCTTTCGGGTTGAAGGAACAGACTACTACCTCATACCGACTGCTGAGGTTCCTGTGACCAACCTTCACCGGGATGAGATACTGGAAGCTGAAGACTTGCCCCTTTATTATGCCGGATACAGCGCCTGTTTTCGAGCTGAAGCGGGAGCACATGGTCGGGATACCCGGGGCCTGATTCGCCAGCATCAGTTCAACAAGGTGGAACTGGTTAAATTTGTTAAGCCTGAAGACTCCAATGATGAGCTGGAAAAACTTACGAAAGATGCAGAAAAAGTATTACAATTGTTGGAGCTGCCGTACCGGGTAATGCTAATGTGCAGCGGTGATCTGGGGTTTGCAGCAGCTAAAAAATATGATCTTGAAGTGTGGCTTCCCTCTTATAATACCTATCGGGAAATATCGTCCTGCAGCAACTTTGCCGATTTTCAGGCTCGCCGGGCTGGAATACGTTATCGTCCAGACGTAGGAAAGAAAACACAATTTGTTCATACCCTGAATGGGTCAGGCTTGGCAATTGGCCGAACGGTAGCTGCCATCCTTGAAAACTACCAGCAGAAAGACGGCAGTGTGTTGATACCGGAAGTTTTAAAACCCTACTTTAAAGGACAGGAAAGGATAACCGCTTCATAATGTGGGATTCCAAACTTTTTAAGGTTGGTATCGGTATTCTCCTGGTATTCTTAATCATCTACATGGGCAGCCAGATCAATTTCATTTTTTATCCGCTGGTTGTGATTTTTGAGACCCTTTTCATATCATTTTTCGTAGCCGGTGTCCTTTTCTATTTAACATATCCCCTTTGCGACTGGTTGAGTAAAGGTAAAATACCCCGGCCCCTGGCAATAGTCATGGTTTTCCTGGTCATTATCGGCTTACTGGTGCTGCTCGGCCTGGCAACAGGGCCGATTATTGTTGATGAGTTTAACAAGCTGATGGTCAGTGTTCCCGAAAAGATAGAGTCTGCTGAAAAGCTTATCGAAGATCTCAGAAGTTATCCCGTTTTTAATATGATCATAGATTTTGATGCTATCGATCTTGATAACCTGACCGACCGTTTGGCTGGTCTGGCCTCGACCGCCGTGTCAAGTGTTATTTCCAGTGTGGCAAGCCTGGTAGATTTTTTGACTGAGTTATTTTTAACAGTAATTATTGTGCCGTTTTTACTCTATTATATGCTCAGACAAAAAGATCAAAAAATAATCCCCGGCTTGGTAGATCGTTATGTATTAGGTGATTATGCCGGAGATATCAATAAAACCCTCGCTGAAATGAATAAAATGCTTGGCTCCTATTTTCAGGGGCTTGCAGTTGTCTGTTTCCTGGTGGGTGTCATGGCCTATATCGGGTTTTTAATTATTGGGTTGGAGTTTGCCCTGATCTTGGCCATATTTATAATGTTCACCAATATTGTACCCTGGATCGGTCCTTTCCTCGGAGCTATACCGGCAGTGGTTGTTGGCTTGATCGATTCCCCTTTAATGATGCTCAAGGTTGTTATTGTTATCCTGATAGTGCAACAGCTCGAAAGCCTGGTTATTTCGCCACAGGTTATGGGCCGCAAATTGTCCTTAAACCCAATGGCTATTATTTTAGTAGTGCTGGTAGCGGGGCGGCTCGGTGGTCTGCTTGGGATTATACTTGCAGTGCCCACCTTTACAGCGTTGAAAATTGTGATTAATAATATTTATGATTACATCAGGGTGCACATTAAGCCCGAGTCAGGCATAAAACTTTAGGAGCCATAAGTTTTAAGGCTGCATAACTGAGCCCATGAAGAGAATTGTACCTGTCATATCATCGGCGATGGCAAAGAAGAAAGGCCTGTCGATGATCATGGAAAAAGTTTCGGGCATTGCAGTTACCCCTACTTCTACAGAGGTAGCGGCAGCTGCCTCTGTACCCTCTTCATTTACTTCGATAAAAGTCTTGTGCTTAACTTCGCTGATATAAAGGTTCGGCGGTATGGGGTGCATTTTACTGAAATCAGCCCGATCGCCGTCAAAGGCAAGCTCCATGCCTAAAGCCTTCAAGGCATCATTTAGTGACACTTCATAATCGAAGCTAAACTTGGGCAGCCCCACTTCCCCTTCCATATTACCAAACGAAGCGATCCATTTGTCCCAATGTGCCTGGTTTAATTCGGCATAGAATTGTTCAAGACTATTTCCGGGCAAGGGCAGGAATAGATAGATACTAACCCTTTCATTTTCACCATAGGGCAGGCTTACAGCCTGGAAAAGCTCATTTTCCAGGTAGCGAAAATTATCAGTTTTAAACATTGTCGGCACAGGGTTGACGGTTCCATCGTGCTGGTGAAAATCATTATCATTGGTCATTTCCGGGTCAAAAGGTTCCGACCATTCGCCATAAAAGTAAATGGCATTAATCAAAAACAATATCGTTTCCGGATTTATCGGCGGGGTAACAAGTTGTTCGATCTTGCCGCTTGTTTGCTCCTTAACCCAACTGTTTATTTCATCGGCAGCCTGGTCTTCACTGAAATCCAAAAAGCTGATCTCGGCATTATAGTAATTACTATTTGTTTCCAGGAACTCTTCGTAAAAATCAAATCCCTCGCGAGCCCATAAAGAATTAGCTACGGTTAATTCAACCCTGGGATCGGGGTTCTGGAGCACTGTAAGCAGATCGCGAAAGGCAGCATTTACTTCTTCAAGGCTCATTCCATGGAAATTAAGGGTCTCTTCCACGGCTGTTTTCGTTTCTCCCTCTGCTCCGTTGTATGTCATGGCCAGGGCAGTTATAATGCTTGATGGAGAAATAAACAGGTTTCCATCTTCTTCTTCAGCGAGTTCTCTGAAAAGCTCAAACCCGAAAATGTTATTGGCATCAACCAGTCTTTGGTCGAGTTCTTCCACCGGGGCAGCCAGGCTGCTAGAATCATTCATGCTGCAACCGCTGCCGGATATTAAAACCACAGCAAACATTATGGTCAAGACAGCTTTACTAAATCCTGCTTTCATTTTCATCTTTTGCCCTCCCTTAACAGTAACAGTCGTACTAAAGACATCTTAAGTAAAAATTTGGTTCCCTTAATATAACCTGCTGCAATAATCTCTATTCTTTACAGCTGTATAAGTTCAAACGCAGAATAAGGGAGATAGAATCTAATATTGAAATTCATGCCGGGTATTCTTGTTGAACTATTAAAGCGAGGCAGATCAATAGATGTTGTGTTATATTGTTTATAAAGTTTTCATATTTTTCTTTGACTGTTTACCCGAGGTGAGTAATCGTGCCTGCCAATAATAAGCCTAAGTTTATTTATAATTTTACAGTACAACGGATTACTGTCGTGATGTGCTTAATGCTTCTGGCCACTCTTCTTTCTTTTTTAGTTGAGCATCTTGGATTCACCGAGGTAAACATAGTTGTTATCTATATTTTATCTGTACTACTTGCTTCGCGTTATACCAAATGTTTATATTATGGAGTTGCTGCATCTTTAATTGCCACACTCTCTTTCAATTTTTTTTTCACCGAGCCGATATATTCTTTTACTGTGTATGATAAGTCGTACATATTTACGTTTTTAGTGATGCTTCTAGCAGCAATTTTCTCCAGTACACTAACCAGTAATCTGATAAATGCGGAGGAGCAGGCTAAAAAAAAGGAAAGTCAGGCGCAAATTCTTTATCAGGTGACAAGTTCACTGGCGAAAGCGAGTGGAACCAATGAAGTTTTAAGAGCTTCTATGGAATGCCTGGCCTCTCTTTTTAATTCATCAGTTTCCTGTATAATTACTGATGAAATATTAGGTAGTAAGTTTCATTTATTGGAACTGCAGAACATAAAAAGTGTTGTTTCAATTACTCAGCTGAATAGAGAGGCATTTGATGAGCATGTAAAAAGATTCCATACGACCCCAGTTTTATTTCAAGACCGTGTAGTTTGCTATTTCTGCTTGCCTGCAGATATACTATCCAGTGATGAAAATAAGTATCTGGAAGAATCGATATTTATGCAAATTACTATAGCGGTTGAGCGTGTACTTCTGACCGAAGAAAAAGAAACGGCCAAGATTGAAACTGAGCAGGAAAGATTTAAAAGCAGTCTGCTCAGATCAGTATCCCATGATTTAAGGACCCCTTTATCCGGTATTACAGGAGCAGCGGAAATACTGTTACACAGACTCAAAGATCATGAAAATATTACCTTAGTTAACGGAATTTATGAGGATTCAGCCTGGCTGAACCGGCTGGTAGAAAATATTTTAAACCTGACTCGTTTACAGGAAGGTAGAATTAATATAGCTACCAGGCAGGAAGCTTTAGAAGAAGTAATCTCTGAGGCTGTAAGGCATGTTCAAAAATATGCTGCCGGTCGCCGAATACTGGTTAATATTCCGGAAGAAGTATTATTTGTTCCCATGGATGGCAAGCTTATAGTACAGGTCCTGGTTAACTTGCTTGACAATGCCATTAGATCCACAGAGAAAAGCGGAACAATTACGGTTTCAGTTACAGTTGATCATGATAGAGTTTGGATTAGTGTTGAAGATGATGGTGAGGGTCTCGAAAATGTGGACATATCAAAAATATTTGATATTTTCTATGTGGCTGATAAAAAGATAGCTGATGCTAAAAGAGGTGCCGGTCTTGGATTAGCCATATGCAAAGCTATAGTGACTATGCACAACGGTGAGATCGTCGCTGAAAATAAAAAAGACGGCGGTGCCTCATTTCGTTTCTGTTTAAACTGTTAGGAGGTTAAAGAGTGAGTCCTTTATTCCTGGTAGTCGAAGACGACCTGCAGATCAGAAATTTTATCAAATTTTCTTTAAAATCTCAGAGCTATAAAAGTATTGAAGTGTCAACGGGAAAAGCAGCTTTGGAGGCTATTGCAATCGAGCCGATTACAGCAATTATACTGGATCTTGGGCTTCCTGATATGGATGGAATGGATATTATTAAACAGGTTAGAGCAATATCTGATATTCCAATAATAGTTATATCTGTACGTGATCAGGATAATGATAAAGTTGAGGCGCTTGATGCAGGCGCTGATGACTATCTGGTCAAGCCTTTTAGTATTAAGGAGCTCTTAGCCCGTATCAGGGTGGTATTACGACATACTGGCAATTCAATTAAAGAATCTCCTGCTATTCTGGAGTTTGCTGAACTAAAAGTAGATCTAATCAGGCATAAGGTAACGTTAAATGAAAAGGAAGTACATTTAACCCCCATGGAATTTCATTTGCTAACGTTACTTGTTAAAAATTACGGTAAGGTGCTGACTCATAAATATATCCTGAATGAAGTCTGGGGTTCATCGCTGGATAGCGATGTGCAGTCTTTGAGAGTATTTATGGCTAACATCAGGCGAAAAATTGAAAAAAATCCTGCAAAGCCTCGTTACATCATTACAGAAGTTGGTGTAGGTTACCGTTTTGCTGATGAATAGATGATTTGTTGAAATCCTGTATGTTCAAAACCTGGTTTAATAAATCCAGGGTTTTTTTTATGCAATCTTTATATGAACTATAAATAATTAACACAATCTTTATTCTTAACCTGATATTATTTAACCAAATTGCATTATAGAAACCTGCCGGGCAGTTTATAGATTATAACATCAGCACAGATCTACCGGTATTTATGAGGATATTGCTACATGGAGGTTATTTCATGAAAAAATCGTTTCTGGTAATTGGGGCCGGCAGGTTTGGTTCAAGTGTTTCCCGTACCTTATTTGCTACAGGCCATGATGTAATGGTTATTGATAAAGATGATACACTGATTCAGCAAATTAGCCGCGATGTGACCAATGCAGTTGTTGGCGATGCTACTTCGGAATCAACTTTAAAAGCGATTGGGGTCAGAGATTTTGATTCCGTAGTATTAGCAATAGGTTTTGATGTTCAGGCCAGCATAATGGCTGCAATTCTGTTAATGGAGCAAGAAGCAAAATATATTGTGGCAAAGGCGCAAACTGCACTACACGGAAAAGTGCTTGATAAAGTAGGAGTAAACCGGGTAGTTTATCCCGAAAGAGATATGGGGCAAAAATTGGCTCACAGTCTGATTTCCCCATCAGTTATTGACTTAATCGAACTCTCTGATGAATATAGCGTAGTTGAGGTTGCAGCCCCTGATACTATGATTGGTAAAACTTTGTTAGAACTAAATGTAAGAGCACAGTATGGTGTCTCTATTATTGCCCTAAGGAGAAACCATGATGGAAAAACTGTTATATCCCCGGCAGCTGAAGACATTATCAAGAAAAATGATGTTATTGTGGCCATTGGTGATAATAAATCATTAAAAAAACTGGACTGGGCATAAGCTAGATACCATCAAGTAGAAAGTACTAATAAAAGGCAGGCGGCAGTGTAATGCTCGACCCAGATGAAAGGTTTAACAAGCTGGCAGGTCAAATTGAAAGAGCTATTACAAGAATTGCGTTTAACATACGAAAGCGCGAACAGAGCGCTGACGAAAAGACAAAAGATATTATATATCGGGATATCAAAAATGATATTAGCAGAGTATTCTCTCAGCTTGAAGAAATGAGTAATATTTATGTTTCAAAGATAGAGGTATAAAAAAAGGTAAGTAAAATAAAATTTCGACAAAACACTTATGCCTGCAGTGACTTAAAAGCAGGCTTATTTAATTCATTCGTAGAAATAATCAGCCGGGCTTGCTTTTTTCCCAGATAAGATTAAAATTTATAAAGAACTAACAAAAATATTGCAGATAGCCGGTGATTATAATCAGTAACGGACCAAACAGGAAACTTATAGTATTTGTTGTTGCAGTCAGCTTTTTTTTAATGCCTTATATGTTAACTTCAATAAATATAGCCCTTCCTGCTATTGGCGCAGAGTTATCCGTTGATGCAATTATACTAAACTGGATTGCCACTTCGTATCTGCTTTCATCAGCCATATTGTTGATTCCCTGCGGTAAATTGGCCGATATCTACGGCAGAAAGAAAATGTTTTCTTATGGTTTTGTTGTTTTTACTATCGGAACACTGCTTGCTGCATTTTCAACATCGGCCTGGATGCTGCTCATATTTCGTTTTTTACAGGGTGTTGGTGGGGCTATGGTATCCAGCACTTCTATTGCAATCATCACTTCCGTCACCCCGCTTGCTGAAAGGGGTAAAGCCCTTGGTATTAATGTTGCAGTGGTCTATTTTGGTCAAACAGTCGGGCCTTTTATTGGCGGGGTGTTGACCCAGCAATTAGGCTGGCGCAGCATATTTTATTCAATTGTTCCCATCTGTATTGTGGTGATCGCGATTATCTTCTCCAGAATGAAAGATGAGTGGGTTGAAGAAGGAGCAGAGAAGTTAAACTATGTTAGTGCCGCTATATACTGTGTAACCTTTTTGCTGTTCATGTACGGCCTTTCCCTTATTCCCGAACCAATCAGCATTGCTTATCTGCTGGTTGGCGCTGCAGGGTTTATTTATTACCTGTGGCGCGAATCGAAGGTAAAAAACCCTCTGATCGATGTAAGCCTGTTCAGTAAAAACAGAGTATTTGCTTTTTCTAATCTGGCGGCATTAATCAGTTACAGTGCCACCTACGCTGTAATTTTTTTACTGAGCCTCTACCTGCAATATATCCTGGGTTTATCTCCCCAGACAGCTGGACTAATCCTTATGTCAAAAGCAATTGTGCAAAGTGTTTTTTCGCCTGCCGCCGGCAGCCTTTCCGACAGGATCGATCCAAAAATGCTTGCTTCTGCCGGTATGGCATTTTCAGCAGTAGCATTGTTTATGATGGCTTTTGTTAGCCCGAACACTTCACTGCTTTACATTATTGTTGCCCTGGTTATTCTTGGCCTTGGTATTGGGCTTTTTGTATCACCGAACACCAATGCAATCATGAGTTCCGTTGAAAAGAAACATTACGGGGTTTCTTCGGCTACCATTGCAACTACCAGGAGTATCGGTCAGCTGTTCAGCATGGCCATTGTCATGCTGCTGTTTGCTCTGCTGATTGGCAAGGTTGAGATAACCCCACAATATTATGATGTTTTTTTAGTTGCTACAAGAGCATCATTTGTTGTTTTTGGAGCACTCTGCTTTTTAAGTATTTTCTTTTCTCAGGCCAGGGGCAACCTTCGCTGACAGTAGTCACAGCAATGCCCGGAAGATTAAAGCAATGCCTGTCGTTAACAGATGACGGACCTGAGTAATATAAGCTATCTTTTTTCCAGGATTAGCCGCAATGCCGTTCTTAGTTCGCCATTAATTTCAATGTCTACAAAAGCGGGAATGCATATTAAATTAATTCCCCCGGGGGCAACAAAACCCCTTGCAATGGCAATTGCTTTTATAGCCTGATTTAAAGCTCCAGCGCCGATAACCTGCACTTCGGCCTGCCCTTCCTCTCGGATTGTTCCGGCGATTGCGCCTGCTAAAGCGTTAGGACTTGATTTTGCCGATCCTTTTAATAAGGTAGTCACAATAATTGGTTCCTCCTTTGTGGTTACAATCGACTGCAATTAAGGCTAAGATCTTTTTCCTAACGGGAACATTAATGCGGAACCAGAAACTTATGGTTAAGAGGAATTAATAGCTGCAGGCTAAGTTTATCAAATAATTATAAATTTATCAATTTTCTGTTGTTTATTTTTTGAAACAATCAACCATCCCTATTATGATTGACACTGGCATATTCCTTTGTTATACTGAAAAATGCCAATCCGCCTTTTAGGAGGGGTGTCCGAGCGGTTTAAGGAGCTAGTCTTGAAAACTAGTGACCCGAAAGGGCCGTGGGTTCGAATCCCACCCCCTCCGCCACTAAATACACGGAGAGATGGCCGAGAGGTCGAAGGCGGTCGCCTGCTAAGCGATTAAGTGGGTAAAAGCCTGCTTCGAGGGTTCGAATCCCTCTCTCTCCGCCACATGCGCCCGTAGCTCAGTCCGGATAGAGTAACTGACTACGAATCAGGAGGTCGCAGGTTCAAATCCTGCCGGGCGCACCAGTAAATAAAGGGGTTTTGAGCTTCCGGGAAGAAAAACATAAGCCAAAACCCTTTTATATTTCATTAAATGTTATAAACCCCATAGCTTCATAGATCCACCCAAGGTGGCCTTTACTGTCAGTTTTGCTAAAGCTACCTGACAATTAGAACGTTGGTGCAGCCAATATGTGCAACCTTGTTGCTTACGCTACCAAGGAAAAGCTCTTTTACTCCCCGCAACCCCCTGCTGCCGATGGCAATTAAGTTGTATTCACCCCTGGAAGCAATGTCGCAGATTATATCAGCAGGTGATTTGTCTTTACTAACAATAATCTCTGTTTTGATCGCTAATCCTTTATCTCTGAAGGGTTTGGCGGCCTCTTCTATTATTCTATCCGCTTCCAGTTGTTTTATATGGTTAAGGTCATCCCTGATTTCAACTTTATAGGGGGTGTATGCCATGTAGCTGCGGTCGTATTGCTCAATTACATGTAAAGCGGTAACCTCTGCTTTAAGCGCTTCGGCAATTCTTAAAACTTCCTCAACAACTCTTTGCGAATTCTCAGAACCATCTGTTGCTAATAATATTCGATACAACCCTCCCACCCTTTCCGGTTAGTTTATATTGCTGTTCATCTATATTCAAAAAAAAACAGTTTATCCCTGCCTAAAACCATCTCAAAAAGTATAATATCCGCTGCATTAAAGCGGGCTGCCCGAAGTTAAATATTTAAGATCATTAATTAACCGGCTTTTAACAAAAATCTGCTTTTCTGTTGGGAATATACTACTACGCTATGTAGCAGTGCGTCAAGCTAAACGGACTCTGGATAGCAGGCATCCGGCACAGTTAATCAAGGCCAGGGAAGAATTAATTTATATACTGCAACATACTACCATATAACAAATTAAACTACCCGCCTGAACAGTTTATTTGGACGGGGATTCTTCGGTGAAACTGATATAAAAACAATATTACTGGGTTATTTTTAGAACCATGGATCAACTGATAAGTTAAGGTGATGACTGATAATTAAAGCAGAGAGTTTTTTATTTTTGTAAGAGTATGACTGGCTGCTTCATCGGGATTAATACCTTTGTTCATCTGAGACATGAAAGCTGTAGCATCTTCCACGCTCCAGCGGAAATTCTGGAGCGCCCGGTACAACTTGGGATGGTCCTTTTTAAGGCCGAGACGGGCAATGGTTTTAATAAATTTTTCCCCGCCGAAACAGTTTTTCGGATCTTCCAGGAACTTAAGTTTCCATTTTTCAAACATCGATTCAGGAACCCAGCCGGTTACCACAACCCAGCTTTTCTGCTTCTCAGCCTGGTCAAGAGCATTGCAGACATCCTGATTGTTGCCGAACTTAACGGTCATACCAAGTCCATATTCTTTTACAGCAGAAACAGCTTGTTTACTTACCCCCGCCTCTTTTTCAATTGCATGAATCACCCCGCCGAACTGGTCTGCATGGCGATATAGTTCTTCAATGCTGCTTATGGTTACATAATCAGGAACGACTAATCCAGTCCTGGCTCCGGCCAGGTTGGAACCGAGCACTTCAAGTTTACCGGGATACTGTTCAAGATAACCATCATGCATCCCGGGGGTCCAGCATGATACAGTGGAATCAAATTCACCACCAGCCAGGGCGGCGTACATTTCACTGATTGCATCGCCTTCAATTTCCACCAGGATTACCTCTTCGCCACTATCCCTGCGGTACCAATGTTTAAAAAGGTGAGCGCTGGCAATTTCACTGGTCCAGTTAATGTAGCCCACTTTGGGAATATTGTAGCGGTCGGTACTCTTTTTAAAGTTTTCAATTAACCTGGTCAGGCTGCTGGAAGCATCAGCGATTTCATGAATCATTTCCTGCTGGCGATTGGATGATGCGCTAATTTCTTCCGAAGCGGCAGCAGTTTGCTGGGTTGTTTCAAAAACACTTTCGGCGGCATCTCTGATCCCTACTACAGCCTCGTATAAATTTTCATTAACCCGGTTAATCTCACCGACCTGGCCTGCCGTTCCTTCAGTACGTGAACTGATATTGTCAAAGGTAATCCTCAGCTCTCCTGTATTTTTATTCTGTCTGGTCAGAGACTCTTTTGACTGGTCGGTCTTCTCTTTCACTCCATCCATCAGCTGTTCTATTTCACTTATTAAGTTGCCAATTTCTTCGGCAGCACGGGCTGAATTTTCGGCCAGCTTACTTACTTCCCGGGCTACAATGGCAAAACCGCGCCCGGCTTCACCGGCCCGGGCAGCCTCAATTGCAGCGTTAAGGGCGAGCAAGTTGGTCTGACGGGCAAAACCTTTAATAGTTTTAACCACGGAAAATATATTCTTGGAAAAAGCGGTCAACAGTTCCACCGCTTCACCGGTTTCATTAATTAATACTGTATTTTCAGCCATATTTCCCTCTGCCTGCTGCAGGGCAAGCATTCCTGCATCAACTGCCAACTGGTTTTCTTTAGCATGGTGCATAAGCTCTTCGCCTGCTTGCACGGCCGACTGCATCTGTTGCTCGATCACTTTAATACGACTGCTTACCTCTTCTACGGCACCAACTACCCTGGTGTTGCCATCTGCCACACCGTTAAGAGCTATTGCCGTATCTTCCAGCTCTTCTTTTATTTTTTGAGTACTTCTGGTTATTTTCCGTGAAGAAAAAACCATCGTATTCCCGGTACCGGAAGTATGAGACAGCAGGTCTCTAAACTCCTGAGTTAAGCCGCCGCCTTTTCTTATGGTTGGTAAAGTATTGCCAGTTATTTTCAGCATAAGAAACAGGACAACTGAAAGAAGCAGGGTGACAATAAGGACAATGATTGTATAGATAAGATCAAGGGGGCTGAAATAGAAAAAAAGAAACGCTACCGGAAGGCAAACTAGTACAATTTTTAAGGCAGTAACAAAACGGGCCACGCTTTAATCTCCTTTCACCAGGCCGAACCAAAGGCAGGTTATAAATCAAATATTTAAAGTAGAAATAATGATCCTGGGACGATTATTCTTAGTATCTCCTATTATAAAAACAAAAAGACAGAGAAAGCCAAATGGCTTGTTCTCTGTCCCTGTTACCTGAGAGATTGCTCCCTTAATTTCTAAGAGACTTTCCCCGTCGGCGCTCTGCCCGTGCAGTTGCTCTCCAGAGTCGCGTCCCCTGATGGTACTGAAACCTGAGAGTTTCCCCCACAACTGCCATGCGCAGGGTTTCTCCTTCGGTGTCCGCAATACGGAACTCTCCCATGAGGTTCATCCGCAAGATATAAGTTATTTTCCCCAGTTTCGACATAAGATCTGGAATTCCTGCCTAAGATTTACTAATATATAATAAACTTCGCACAGCTTTCTCTAATAGTCGGCAAATTGGGAAGAATACATTTTATAATGTGCGATAGCTAATTTAATTGTATTATCTCTTACGAAAGAGAAGGCAATATGGGTATTTAAAATTTTACTGATAAGTTGCTGCGACTTTCTTAAACTTATTTCAAGAAGAAACCCTAGTATAAAAAACCACGCTGTGGCCTAAACGGCTTTCTCTAAATTGGTTGTTAAGCCACAGCACAGTTATAATCTATTCAATAAAGAGCTTAAATGGTTAGCGCATCAATCCAGGTAAATAAGTTGCGATTTTGGGAAATGTTATAACAATAAATGTAGAGACAATCAATGCTAGCCAGAAGGGAGTTACTCCCCTGAATACTGTTTCCACCCGAATTTTTGTAATTCCGGCTGTTACCAGGCTAACTACTCCTACCGGGGGGGTGAGAAATCCTATCAGGATCATCATGATCGTGACCACTCCATACCAGATTCCATCATAGCCTGCTGCAATGACTAAAGGGTAAAAAAGGCTTGTAAAAATAATTAATGTTGCCATTTCGTCCATAAAAAAACCGGCAATAAAATAGCAGGCAAATATAGCGACCATCAATAAATAAGGCGGCATAGTAACCATTTGTTCTGATATTAATAAAGGGATCCGGCTAACAGAAAGGAAGTTTCCAAAACTATCTAAAATTGCTTTAAACTATGGCAGCAAATCAGCAGGTATTACAGATATCCAGAATTCAAAACCATTTAACTTGCCGGTTTATCATTTTAAGGATTATTTTATTTATTATTTGCTGACAAGTAACAGAACAGATTCGGAAGTAGTTAAAAACAGTATTGATAATCATCTGTTAACCCAGATCGAAAACTATGACAGAGATAATAATACTAACAACCTGGATGTTTTGTATACTTTCCTTATTTGTGATCGTAAGGCAACAGAAGCTGGGAATAAACTTCATTTACACCGCAATACAGTTTTGTATCGCATAGAAAAGATAACCGAGATATTTAATCTTGATCTTGACAATTACAATACCAGGCTGGAACTGCTTTTGGTTTACAAGGTTCTTGACCTGGTAAAAGCAGAAATCATCCCTTATGTAGATTAGAGGAAACCAGCATATAATTAATTCTAATCATCTATTTTTATACTATAGCCAAGGGCAATAATAGCTTTTATTGTTTCCAGTGCCGTCGAGCGGTCGTAGTCTTTCAGCTGTTCTGAAAGCTTTTGGTAAGAAACAAGATCGGGCCTTATTTTTTTAGTTTCATCATAATCTGGTCCGTAGATCCAGCCTTCGGACAAACGCCTCTGTGCCCAGATATCGTGAACATGTTCGGCCAATTTTTCAGTCAGATCCTCCAGTTCAGTAGGTAGCTTTACCTTACCCGTATCAATGGGCTTTGGTTGGTAGGTCATTGTTGGATACCTCTCGGTTACGACACATGGTTCTTTTCGCGAATTATACGCAAACCCGCCAGGCTCAGATACTTAAACATTCCTCTTATTGTTTCCCGATCCAGCTCCCTGATTTCTTCATCTAGCTTATCCCAGGGCACCAAATGGGGGCTGGTCTTTTTATCGATATTCTTATTGCCTTCAGCATACTTCCATCCCTGTTTCAGTCTTTCATCACACCAGCGTTGATGCTCCATTAGCGCCAGCATCTCCAGCTCGGTATCAGAAAAAGTTGCTTCCTGGCATTTATTTATGCCAAAATCGTGTTCGATGATACAGCCTATTGCTTTCAAGCGGGTAATGATGCGTGAAGCCTGATGGCGGTTAGACTCCCGCAATCCTTCTGGCAGTTCATCCCAGCTGACTAGTGAGGGGTTATCTGCAGGATGTATCCCTTTATTGCGATGCCAGTAAAGGTAGTTTTCATGAATGGAGCGGGCGATTGTCTCATTCATGCCGTTAAGTAGCACATCCAGATTACAGGTTTTGTCTAACAGGGGGAATAGCCTGAACCGGTCCGTTGTTGCCGGGGTTTCGACCAGGCTAAAAAGGCTGGCCAGACCTGAACTATTTTTTACCCGGACAATGATCGGCGCTGTTGAATCAGCTGTAATAGTTTGTACAAGTTTCGCAGTGGTTAAGGCCCGGCTCTCGTGATCGAAACAGATAAAAGCAGCATTGAACGCCTGGCGGGCAAGTAAATTTTTCATATATTCAAGCTGGTCGTCCCGGGGTTCACCGAGGTCCAGATCGCAACAATAAATATCACAGGTAGTTGCAATTTCTTCGTTTGTCGCCCTTATGCTATCGAATATTGCTGATGCCGAACGATCTACCAGGATAAATTTCAGACCAGCGGCTGCCAAAGCATTAGCGCGCTGCAACCGAACTGCAGTCAGCAGTAAACTTCGGCCCATACCACCTAGCCCGGCTATTAAAATCAGCGGCTTTCCGGAAAGTGATTCTTCAGCAGAAAAAGCTTGCAAATTTTCGGACAGGGCAATACGAGCACCACTGGAAGAAACGTTAAACAATTCTACGCGAAAGGCATCGTTGGCGCTAACGTTTAGCTGCCAATTTAGCAGCAGGTTGATCAGGTTCTGATCAGCCAGGTGAATATACGCTCTTAGCGGATTCCAGTGCCGATTCACTACTAATCCATGAGCTTTTATGGCAACCTCTGCATTAGTGCTGTCATCTGGGCAAACCGAAAATAAAATAGATGCTCTATGGAGGCCGGCCTGACGTAAGATAAACTCATCAGTGGCATCACCGATAACAATGTAGGCACCCTGTTCATGTATATTATTTATAAAATTATTATTTCCATCATTCTCTACTACCACGACCCGGTTACCCTGCTCAAGAAATTCTTCACTGATTCTAAGACCCCTTTCCCCTAAACCGCAGATTACCACATGATTACTGATAAATCGTAGTTTGAATTGCTGCCACTGCTCCTTCAAAAGGCTTACCAGGGCTTGCAAAGCAGCAAATGCTGCCAAAAAAGGAACCATATAACGGGCAAGATCGAGCTCCCAGGGCACCGGCCCTTCAACATCTCCCGACTCAAAGTAAATTAACCTGATGGCGCGGTAAAAAATATCAGATCCGGTTGCCTCTTGCCCGGTTAAAACTGAATGTTTTTCGAAACCGATATAGCCGAGAGACAGGGTAAAAACGAATAGTAACCCGACCAGAGGCCAGCGGATATTATGCCATAAGGGAAATAGTTTTTTCCGCTTGAATAGCCCTATTTTATTTCTAAAGGTTTTTCTATAACCTTTTATTCTGGTCAAATCATGTTCTCCAATCTGGTTGTATTTTAGCTGATTTTAACGAACGCAAGCCAGCATCGGTTACTATGTTAATCAACAGGTTCAGCATTATCGTCTCCCTGAAGGCTGGTACGAAAAACGTGATCACTGCCAAGTTCAACAAAATAGAGCCAGGGTTCGCAAACATTTATAAGCCTGGCCGGCTGGATCTTAGTTTTTTGCTCTGTTTTATTGGTGATAAGATCATACTCTTTCACTATACCCTGCTTATCCAGATAGTAGAGCATTTCCTCAAATACTATGAATTGAGTTGCCCTATCCTCGATCACATTCTGATTATAATAGCCCTCTGTATTAACCTTATAGATCAGGTCGGCTTTGCTTTCATTGATATAATAGATCCAGCCATCCACAACCTGTATACTCCTGGCGCTGTCAGACTGTAAAGCATATAGCCCCCGACCGTCCAGACCAACGCGGTAGATTTTATTATGGTCGTATTGGTTGGTAAAATAAACGTGGTTTTCTGCAACATAAAGCTGCCCGGCCGGGTCTGTGGAAAGGCGGGATCGTTCACTGCCGTCGGTCCGTACCCTGTATAGTCTGTTTTCGTGACTGCTGTTTATATAGTAAATCCAGCTACCGACAACCATTATTAAATCAGTGTGGTCATCTAACAGCTTATTCCCAATATTTTCTTCACCGGATAAACCGTCAAGGTTTAATTTATAGATTTTACCCTCTTCAGCATGATTCAAATAAAAAAGCCAGTTATCAACTATGTTGAGGGAATAGGCGTCTACGCTGGTTACAATCTTTTTCTCATACCCATCCAGATTGATCTTGCGTACCCGTCCCCTTCCTCTATTCAAATAATATACATGATCACCGTAGCTGACAACAAAGCCACCGTTTATCAGATTCCCGCCAAGATTCCCCCAGTCTTCGGTTACTTCGTAGTATTCAAGCAATTGTCTGCCAACAAAATCAGAGGGTATTTGCTCCTGCTGGCCCTGGTTGAAAGCAATGCCATTTCCCGTGTTGTAATTTTTATATAACCATGTTCCTGCCAGGAGCGCTAGCGTTAATAATACAGTAATCCAAATTAGTGGGTGGCGCTGTTCTTTCCAGACCTGCCAGGCACTTTTAGGTTTAGTGCTCTCTGACAACCTCTTCAATTCTGCAGCTTTACGGCGCTCGGGCAGATTTATTATGGTTTTTTCTACCGTTTTGGCCAGGGAAAGCAGCTGGTATTCGATGGGAGGGTTGTTGACCACCTGCCATTGAGCACCAGCCAGGTAGTATTGCAAAACCCCTTTCGGTTCAACATTCTCTATTTTAACCGGCAGAACAGGAATGCCGGCTTCCATGGCTAAAACAACTTCATTTGCCACATCTTTCGATTCGTTGGCATGTGCAGAAAATACCAGAACCATCACTTCACTGGCCGATACCGCTGCGGCAATTGCTGCGGGCCAACTTTCACCGGAGCGGATATCGCGTGGGGCAATCCAGCATTTTTGGCCGGCTCTTTCCAAGGCTGCACAGATTTTCTCTGCCACCAGTTTATTCTTGCTGGAGTGTGAAATAAAAGTGCTATGGGCCATTATATTCACCTCCAACCAGTTCAGGTTGGCCCCCATCTTTATGGATGCGATAGAGCTGCTCAGTTTTTGACGACCTGTCGATATAGTAAACCCAGTTGCCGGCAATATTAAGGTAAAAGGGGTTAAGCTCTGTATTATTATTTAGCTTCATCCTGTTCTGCCCGTCATAATCAATTCGGTATATTTCAGGGTTATCGCGGCTACTGATATAATATAAGCCCTGATCATCACAGTTTATGAATTTAACCGGCCCGTCAACCAATTCTTGTGCGTCACCACTGTCAATCATCCCCCAAAGTTCTTCCCCCATAGTAGCATTAATGAAATAGAGTCCGTGTTCATTTGCCAGCAGAGACACAGCCCGGTAAGAGTCTAAGGTATCTACTCTTTCATTAAAACCGGCCAGATTTTGACGATATACTTTTTCCCCATCTTCCCGATTGATGTAGTAAATATACTCGTTTGTAAAATTTAAATGTGCGCCGCCGTAATGGAATAGAACCCTGCGCTCTCCGCTATTTAAGTTTAACCGGTGAACGTGGCCGTGTCCGCCGTCACTGAAATCTGCATAAAAAAGCCATTCACCGACAAGCTGCAGGTATGCTGAAGACTCTTCACCCATTCGTTCTTTTTCACTGCCATCGGTTTTTATTTTATAGATAGTATCGTTATCAGAACCGTTAACGTAGTAAATCCAGTCTCCCACTAAATTGATGTAATAAGTCTGGTCTTCATTAAGTTGTTCAATTATCGTCCCGTCAGGATGCATGCTATATAAATAAAAGTTTTTCCCCACATTACTGAAATAAACCCGGTCACCGTCTGTTGCTACAAGGCCTAAATTAGCAATATTCCCGCTGCTATTACCTCGGATATGCCAGTTAATTGAAGTTTCTTCAACAGTAACCTGACCGAAGAAAGTATCCAGGGCAACAGGTTGATCAAAAAAGTAGACCATGGCCGCCAATCCTACCAGCGTCAACAAAGCAAGGGCTAAAATCAGGTCTGCCCATTTAACTTTTGATGCTTTCGGCGATGTATTATGTTCGGTCTGCCGCTGTTGTGGCCCAAAGCAAGATGAAATTACTGCAACTAATTGGTCAAGACTTTCGGTGGCAGTGGGTGATTTTGCTTCAAGCCAGTGTGCCCCGGTAAGGTAGAATTGTAATGCACCGTCAGGTTCAACCTCTTCTATTTTATAGGGTATAATCTGAATGCCCTTGCTGTATGCCATAGTTAATTCGTGGGCAACATGTTTCGATTGATTTGCATTATCGGAGAATATAATGATAAGTGCTGAGCTACTCAGAACTGCTGAAGCTATAGCTTCCGCCCATTTTTCACCGGACATTATATCACGTGGTGCCATCCAGCACTGAATACCGGCAGATTCCAGGGACTGGCAAACCTGCTCAGCTATCTTGCTGTCTTCAGAGGAGTGCGAGATGAAGACTCTCTTGCTCAATATCTCAGCTCCTAAAAAAGTGTAGTTAACCATATATCTTGCAGATAAATTAATCATTCAACGATAAGAGCTTGTAATCCTGCTATGACAATACCGGTAGAATAATTAAAACACCCTGATTTTTATACTGAGTAAATAGTTGGTATTCTAACAGATAATTATAAACATGATCACGGTTTATGGCTTTTCGCTTTTTATAGGGAAAGAAAGTAATTTGCATTTCTGTCGGGATATACTATTATACAGTAAACTGCTAGTTTAATTATTTTGAGCAATAAGCAGACATCCTGCCCAGCTTGCTACGGTTATATGTATTTGGAACAAATTATCCTAAATTCTAATGGGAAAAATAGGTTGCCTGCCCCAAAAAAGAAGTATTCTTATATTATTAAGCTCATCAACTACTTTTACTTATTAAGTCCCCAGATCTAAAGGAATTGTAATTTTGTTAATTATTTATAAATTTTTAAGAGGTGTTCTTTTATTAGTATAGAAGCATTAATTATCTATTGCATGAAACTGTTATAATTTTTAGTATTTGTTTAGTAAGGTGTTATAAATGATGAAAGAGCCAATTGCTCATGTAAAAAAAGATAATAGTGTTTGGCTTGAACCACATTGGCTATTTGAACACTTATCCGGCACAGCGGTTTTAGCCGAGCGATTTTCTGCAAAATTTGATTCACCTTCCTGGGGTAGAGCACTCGGTTTTGCACATGATGCCGGAAAAGGTATGCTGGAATGGCAAAAATACCTTAAACTGCAAAGTGGCTATGGTTATGACGATGCTCACTTAGAAGGCCAGTATGGTAAGAAACAACATGCTATTCATGGTGCTAAGCTTGCTGAACAGTTATATGGGAAAACATATGGTCGCTTAATAGCTTATTGTGTTGCTGGTCATCATGCGGGGCTTCCTGATTGGTCATCCGCAGAGGAAAGCTCCCAGTCTTCTCTTCAGTTTAGGCTGAGCCAATGTAAAGATTGGACTGACGTGACAGAAACCATAAGTAATATGGTTAGAGAAAGTAAACCTGAACAACCTCCATGGCATTTTGATGATTATCTTGACTTATCATTGTGGATAAGAATGCTTTTCTCAAGTCTTGTAGATGCAGATTTTCTTGATACGGAAGCTTATATGGATCATAGCAAGAAAGACCTGAGGGGTAACCATTTAGGCATGCTAGAGTTACTGAATATTTTTAATGATTATATAAATTGTTTAGAGAGCAATGCTGAAAAAACTGATGTCAATAAAATTAGAAAGTTTGTTCGCACTCAATGTGCCAATATGGGAATTAAGGAGCAAGGGATCTTTAAACTTACTGTGCCTACAGGTGGGGGAAAAACTCTTTCAAGCTTATCTTTTTCTTTAGAGCATGCTGTTAAACACGACTTAGATCGTATAATATATGTAATACCATTTACAAGTATTATAGAACAGAATGTGGATGTGTTTCGCAAAATCTTTGGTAACGAACAAGTAACAGAACATCATTCCAATCTTACAGAAAACGATAACACCCCTAAAAACCGGGTAGCGTCAGAAAATTGGGATGCTCCTTTAATCGTAACAACTGCAGTACAGTTTTTCGAGTCTCTTTTTGCTGCAAAGCCCGGTCGTTGTCGAAAACTGCACAATATTTGTAATTCAGTGATTATATTAGATGAAGCTCAATTGACACCTATTGATTTTCTGGAACCTATCCTTAGGACACTACAGTTATTAGTCGATCATTATGGTGTAAGCATAGTTTTGTGCACTGCAACTCAACCGGTTTTTGATAGTGAATACATGTTGGATAGAAAATTTCCTGCATTGCAAAACTCTACGGAAATTATGGGTCAACATGTAGAAACTATTTTTAATAAACTAGAAAGGGTTAAAGTTGCTTTACCATCTGATTTAAGTACTCCAACTGAGTGGTTAGAAGTTGCAGATAGTTTAAAACAATATAAACAAGTTCTCTGTATTGTGTCGGAAAGGAAAAGTTGTAGAGAGTTACACAGCTTAATGCCTAAGGGCACTTATCATTTATCATCTTTAATGTGCGGGCAACATCGAAGTAAAATTATAGCAGAAATCAAAAATAATTTGGTACAAGGAAAAACAGTACAGGTTATTAGCACACAATTAGTAGAAGCAGGGGTTGATTTTGATTTTCCGGTTGTTTATCGTGCATTTGCTGGTCTTGATTCTATAGCACAAGCAGCAGGGCGCTGCAATCGCGAAGGGCGTCTGCCTGAATTTGGGAAAATGGTGGTGTTTATTCCGCCTAAAAAAGCACCTGTTGGTCATCTGCGCAAAGCAGCTGAAACATCATATAATTTGCTTTCAGTTGATCCACAAGATCCTCTTGATTTTAAACGTTTCAGACAATACTTTACCGAGTTGTTTTGGAAAACCAACTCACTTGATCAAAAAGATATTGTGAATTTATTGAGACCTAATGATAGAAGCGAATTAAGTATATTTTTCAGGACTGCTGCTAACAAATTTAAAATAATTGACGATAGCATGCAGGAAACGGTTTTGGTGCCCTATTCAGATGGCAAATGTTTATTAAAAAAACTTGAGAGTTACGGTCCGAACCGTGAGTTAATGCATAAATTGCAACGCTATACTGTCAATATTTACAAGCATGAGTTTGACCAGTTACTCAAAGACGGAGAGATCTATGAACCTCACAAGGGTATCTATTCATTAAGAAATGACAATTTATATAACGAGGAGGTCGGTTTGCTGGTAAATATGAACATTTTTGAACCTGATAGTTTCATTATTTAGAAAGGAGAGGGTTGTGTGCCTAACTGGTGTTTAGAAATATGGGGTGACTATGCTTGCTTCACCCGGCCGGAAATGAAAGTAGAGCGGGTTAGTTATGATGTAATTACTCCTTCAGCAGCCAGAGCGATTTTTGAAGCAATTCTATGGAAACCCGCAATAAACTGGTATATAACCAAAATTGAAGTACTTAACCCAATCAAATGGGTATCAGTCAGGCGTAATGAAGTTGGCCGAGTGGTCTACAGCCCTACTGCTAGCCAAATGGCAGGTGAAAAAGGAGATCCACTTGGATTTAATATTGAAGATGTGCGTCAACAAAAAGCTGGATTGTTCTTAAGAGATGTAAAATATAGGGTCCATGGGTATTTTGATTTTATTCCTCCAGAGACTAGGGTTTATAACAAGTCTGCATCACCTGAGTTTTGGGCTGATACACAGGAACAACGGTTAATTGAAAGACACGACGAAACACAGGCTAAGTATGCAGCCATGTTTGATCGTCGTGTTAAAAAAGGGCAATGCTTTCATCGTCCTTACCTCGGTTGTCGTGAATTTGCTTGCAACTTCAGGTTAATCGAGCAAAATGAGGCTGTTGATAAACCTATTGAATTAACTAAAGATCTGGGTTATATGCTTTACGATCTGGATTTTTCAGAAGATCCTGATAATCCTAAGCCACTATTTTTTAGAGCCTGTTTGCATAACGGAGTTCTTAATACCGATCGTCGGGAGGTGGAACTCAGAGGATGATCTTACAATCACTTGTTGAGTACTATGATCGAATGATGGCAAATCCAGATAAGGAAATTGCACCTTATGGATTTGAAATAAAACCATTGCAATTTTTAATAGTTATTGATCGAGATGGTCATTTTATTAATATAGAAGATGTTAGAGAAAAAACAGGATCTAGGTTAACCGGTAAAAATTTTTTATTACCTCGTGCAAAAAAAAGATCAGGAAGTAAAAGCTATGCAAGCACTTTTTTGCTTTGGGATCATGTTGGTTATTTGCTGGGATTACCAACTGAAGATGAGAAGTCAACTAAACAGCATAATACCTGGTTAGCAATGCTTGAATCATTGCCTGAAGAATTAACACAGGATCAGGGTGTTGCCGCTATCATCAAGTTTTATAAATATGAAGAAGACAAAAATGCTCTTAGTTCGCCTGTTATAGAAGAATGCCTTAAGTCAGTTCAGTGTAATATGACTTTTCGCATTACTGGTGATATCCCAGTTCCATGCCGCGAAGCTGTACGTAAATTTGTTAATATGAACGGCCCAGATGTAGATAATTTACAACCTAATGGAATGTCAGATGATACCGGTAAGTCAATAGGAACCTGTTTAGTAACCGGTGTAAAGGGGGTAATAGCTAGAACTCATGGAAATACATCCATAAACAAAGACTCAAAAAGCTTGGTGAGTTTCCAAAAAAACAGTGGTTATGATTCTTACGGCAAAGAACAAGGTTATAATGCGCCAATTATTGAGCAGACAGAGTTTGCTTATGTTACTGCTCTTAATACATTACTTAAATCTTCTTCACAACGAATGAATGTTGGTGATGTAGTTACTGTATTCTGGTCAGAAAAAGAAACGTCTTTTGAAAAGGATGTTACTTCACTGTTTCAGGAACCAGAAAAAGATGATCCCAATAGTAAAAATGAAAAAGTAAGGGCAGTTTTAAACTCTATTCATAGCGGTACCTATCTGGATGACGATGGAGATACCCGTTTCTATATATTAGGGCTCTCACCAAATTCTGCCAGGATTTCTGTTCGTTTTTGGCATGTTGGTACCGTTGCTCTGTTTGCAAGTAGAATTAGGCAGCATTTTGAAGATTTAATGATAATCAAACCACCCAATGAGCAAGAATATTATTCATTATGGAGATTACTGGTTAATATATCAACACAAGATAAAAGTGAAAATATCCCCCCGAATCTTGCCGGTGAATTTTTACGGGCTATATTGGAGGGAACGCTTTATCCAGCGACTTTGTTACAAGCAACATTAAGGCGTATTCGTAGTGATAGCCAGAACAGAGTTAAACCTGTTAGAGCTGCTCTCATCAAAGCCTATTTGAATCGTTATTACAAATTTTATTCTAACCACAATGTAAAGGAGGTAGGGATCGAATTGGATCATAATCAGCCATCTATTGGTTATCAGCTAGGGAGGCTTTTCGCTACGTTTGAAAAAATACAGGAGGAAGCAAACCCTGGGCTTAATGCGACAATAAGAGACCGATATTACGGAGCAGCGTGTGCAATGCCCGTCTCTGTTTTCCCCATATTAACTCGATTGAAAAATCACCATTTATCGAAGTTAGAAAACAGAGGAAGAGTTATCAATTTCGAGAGGTTGATAGGGGAAATTATGAGTAATCTTAGCGACTTTCCTGCTCATTTGGATTTACATGAACAAGGTCGTTTTGCAATCGGTTATTATCACCAACGTCAGGATTTCTATAAAAAGAAAGAAACTGGCGTAGATATCGTTGAGCAGGCAATTTAAAAACATTTGAAGGGATGATCTTGATGTCAGGATTAACAGTTGATAAGCGATATGATTTTATACTGCTTTTTGATGTAAAAGACGGCAATCCAAACGGTGATCCAGATGCAGGTAATTTACCGCGTATTGATGCTGAAACTGGCAGTGGTATGGTTACAGACGTATGTATTAAAAGAAAAATCAGGAATTATGTTACTTTGAAACACGAGGATAAACCACCATTTAGCATGTTTGTTAAAGAAAAAGCGATATTAGGTAATACAATCGAGCAAGCATATCAAAGCCTCAATATTGATTTACAAAATGACCCAATTGATCAAGCTGACGGAAAAAAAAGAAATAAACCTGGCAAAGGACAGGGGCAGGAAATTGAAAAAGCCAAACTGTTTCTTTGTAAAAACTTCTTTGATATCAGGGCCTTTGGGGCAGTGCTTTCGATTGGACCAAATGCAGGCCAGGTGAGGGGCCCAGTTCAGCTAACTTTTGCCCGATCTGTAGATCCAATTGTTACTTTAGAACATAGTATTACTCGAATGGCTGTTGCCACACCTGCTGAAGCAGAAAAGATGGGTGGTGACAATAGGACCATGGGTCGAAAATTTACAGTGCCATATGGTCTTTATAGAGCTTACGGTTTTATATCTGCTCCATTGGCGAACCAAACGGGATTTACTTATGAGGATCTTGAACTTTTTTGGGAATCAATTGAAGTAATGTTTGAACATGACCGCTCTGCGGCGCGGGGGCTAATGGCCACTCGTAAACTAGTTATATTTGAACATCAGTCAAAAATGGGAAATGCACAGGCACAGGACCTGTTTGACGCTTTTAAAGTGGCAAAAAAAGATAACAACAAACCTGCAAGAGACTATAGTGATTATGAGGTAATAATAGATAAGTCTGCAATTCCAGATAGCATTAATTTAGTTGAAAGAGTATAAAAACTATGAATTATGCAGAAGATGATCTTCTACCGCTGTCAGGTATTCAACATTTTGCCTATTGCCCAAGACAATGGGCGTTGATTCATGTTGAGCAACAATGGCTTGAAAATTTAGGTACAGCTGAAGGTAGACTTGTTCATCATAGAGTTGATGATCCATATTATAATGAATCGCGTGGTCACTTAAGAGTAGAAAGGGCTATACCTCTAGTATCAAAAACATTGGGCTTATACGGTGTGGCTGACTTAATGGAAATAGTTGAAAAAGACGATGATAATACTAAAAGCTACCATCTTGTTGAATATAAAAGAGGTAAGCCTAAAGTAGATGATCGAGATCAGGTTCAATTATGTGCTCAGGCTATCTGTATTGAAGAGATGCGAGAAGTTAAGTTGCACTATGGCTATTTCTTCTACGATATGGTGAAACATCGTCAAAAAGTAGAGTTTACAGAACTATTACGAGCACAGGTGAAAGAACTCTCAGATGCTATGCATTATTACTTTAGAAATGGCATTACTCCTGTATTAAAAAAAAGTAGTAAATGTAGAAATTGCTCATTGTTTGATATATGTATGCCAAAGTTAGAGAAGCTAAAAGGCAAGGCAAATAAGTTTATCACTAACTACTTTTCTGAATTAAGATCTGAAGAATAGATAGGGTTAAGAAAATGAAAAAACTGCTAAATATACTTTTTGTTACTAACCCCGAAGCGTATCTTGCAAAAGATGGAGAAAATGTTGTTGTCAGGTTAGATGACAAGGAAGCATTCAGGGCGCCTGCCCACTATCTTGAAGGTATTGTTACATTCGGTTATACAGGACTTAGCCCTGCATTATTGGGTATGTGCATAGAAAAACAGATTGCAGTATCAATGCTCACCCCTTTTGGGAAACATATGGCAACAATAGAAGGTCTACCTAAAGGGAATGTTTTGCTTAGACGAAAACAATACCGAATGGCGGATGATAAGAGTGAATCGGCTAAAATGGCGAGATCTTTCATACTTGGGAAATTAGCTGGGTGCCGAACTGTATTAAGACGGTTTATTAGTGATTATGGTACAGCCATTGAAACAACCAGTATAAATAAGGCATGTAAGCTTTTAGCACGTAATATGCTAAAACTTGAAAATGAGCATGATCTTGATAAAATAAGGGGCTTAGAAGGTGACAGCGCGCGAATTTACTTCGCCGAGTTTGACAATTTAATTTTAAACCAGAAAGAGTACTTTTTCTTGAAAGACAGAAATAGAAGACCACCACAGGATAATGTAAATGCGCTTTTATCCTTTATTTATACATTGTTGTTGCATGAAACGAAATCGGCGTTAATGACAGTTGGTTTAGACCCATATGTAGGTTTTTTGCATAGAGACCGACCTGGCCGGTTGGGTCTTGCGCTTGATTTAATGGAAGAGTTTAGACCTTACTTGGCTGATCGATTGGTTTTAAGTTTAATAAACAGACAACAAGTAAGTAAAAAAGATTTTATACATAAAGAATCAGGCGGTATTATTTTAAAAGATGATGCCAGAAAAGTTATCCTGGAAGCATGGCAAAAGAGAAAGGCAGATGAAACAATGCATCCATTCCTATCCGAGAAAATTAAATTAGGATTGCTTCCATATGTTCAAGCACTATTATTGGCAAGGTTTTTAAGAGGAGATCTGGACAACTACCCTCCATTCATTTGGAAATAGCTGGTATAAGTGCGGTAGTTTATTGTTCTTTGAAAAATGATAAAGGAGCATATTATTATGATGGTATTGATCACATATGATGTTAGCACAATAACGTCCGATGGGAAAACTCGTTTAAGAAAAGTAGCGAAGCAATGTGTTAATTATGGACAAAGAGTCCAGAATTCTGTGTTTGAGTGCCTACTTGATCCTGCACAGTTCGTAGTTTTGAGAAGTAAGCTAGAGAAGATTATTAATGTTGAAGAAGATAGCTTACGCTACTATTATTTAGGAAGTAATTGGAAGAAACGAGTAGAGCATATAGGTGCTAAAGCTACTTTTGATCCTGAAGGTTCTTTAATAGTGTAAGTATGCGAACCACAAGCTCCCAGAAAATATAAGGAGTTTCGCAAGTCAATAAATACACGAAAAATTAAATATTTGACGTTTAAGACCTGTTTTCAATTCACTGTGAAAACAGGTTCGCATAAATACAGTTAAAAGACTCACTGTCTAAAGCGTTATTGTATATACTGTCGCCCCCTTCGCGGGGGCGTGGATTGAAACTATCTGTAACAACAGCAGATTCAGGCAGATCATCTGTCGCCCCCTTCGCGGGGGCGTGGATTGAAACAACATTGTGCGCTCTAACTATCAAGCCAGGGTATGTCGCCCCCTTCGCGGGGGCGTGGATTGAAACGTTATGAACACAGCATGGAAAACAGGCTTCAGTGGTCGCCCCCTTCGCGGGGGCGTGGATTGAAACACTTATAAGGCTATATCTTTAATAAGGCAATCTGGTCGCCCCCTTCGCGGGGGCGTGGATTGAAACAACATATTAGACAGTAACGGTATTAGTTTGGATGTCGCCCCCTTCGCGGGGGCGTGGATTGAAACACTATAGTGAAGAATATATTGGAGGTGAAACAGGTCGCCCCCTTCGCGGGGGCGTGGATTGAAACCGGGTAACCGTCAGCCCTTGTTCCCTTGTCTTTAGTCGCCCCCTTCGCGGGGGCGTGGATTGAAACAATAGTTCTTTTTACAAAGTCAATTCCTGCTTGAAGTCGCCCCCTTCGCGGGGGCGTGGATTGAAACTTGAGTCATGCCGTGCTTTGCCATTAAATATCTTGTCGCCCCCTTCGCGGGGGCGTGGATTGAAACCTTTACAATATCAGACTGTTCTTTTCCGTTGACCGTCGCCCCCTTCGCGGGGGCGTGGATTGAAACTAAGAAAACTGTCTGCACCCCTGTTGCCGTTGTTGGTCGCCCCCTTCGCGGGGGCGTGGATTGAAACAACTTTAGCCACAATTGACGGGGGCAACCCTCGCCGTCGCCCCCTTCGCGGGGGCGTGGATTGAAACTTTTTTCAATAGTTAATACAGGTAACTGCTCATGTCGCCCCCTTCGCGGGGGCGTGGATTGAAACAAAGTATCACCGGGCAAAGACTACACTCACACAGGTCGCCCCCTTCGCGGGGGCGTGGATTGAAACTTTTTGATTGATGCAACTGTCTAACACAGGCTATTAGTCGCCCCCTTCGCGGGGGCGTGGATTGAAACAAGCATGACCATTCGCCACGAAGTTGATTTGCGTAAGTCGCCCCCTTCGCGGGGGCGTGGATTGAAACTTCCATGCTTACACCTCCTTACATTTTCAATTATCGTCGCCCCCTTCGCGGGGGCGTGGATTGAAACGCAAAAGGCGGTAAAGGCGTTTTGTGCTTGCTTGAGTCGCCCCCTTCGCGGGGGCGTGGATTGAAACATCTGTTACGGTTAATAAACAACCATGTTTGATGGTCGCCCCCTTCGCGGGGGCGTGGATTGAAACATTTATACTGCCTCCTTTTTCTGACAGGCCGGGCAGGTCGCCCCCTTCGCGGGGGCGTGGATTGAAACATATATTGCATTGGAAGTTTTAATATCAATTATGTCGCCCCCTTCGCGGGGGCGTGGATTGAAACTCCATAAGTGCGGTTAGGTTTTAAGCCTTTATTTAGTCGCCCCCTTCGCGGGGGCGTGGATTGAAACCGATGAGGAGGCGAGTAAGACTGAAGATACCACCGGTCGCCCCCTTCGCGGGGGCGTGGATTGAAACCAAACAGGTTGCTTGCAGGCCCAGACACCATGGAGTCGCCCCCTTCGCGGGGGCGTGGATTGAAACATATATTACCTCTCCCTCTAACAATCTATACCAGGTCGCCCCCTTCGCGGGGGCGTGGATTGAAACCATTGAACCTTCTTGCCCTGTTACATTTACTGTCGTCGCCCCCTTCGCGGGGGCGTGGATTGAAACCGGTAATTGAACCTTATGATAACCTAAAACTTTGTCGCCCCCTTCGCGGGGGCGTGGATTGAAACTTTTAAAGACACCGGGCAGAACCAAACTATTTTATGTCGCCCCCTTCGCGGGGGCGTGGATTGAAACTTCAGAAACTAAAGTATGCTCACTGGATAGTAACGTCGCCCCCTTCGCGGGGGCGTGGATTGAAACAGTGATTAAATAATTCACAGCACACACTACCCGGAGTCGCCCCCTTCGCGGGGGCGTGGATTGAAACACTTGCAATAAATCCGTCACCGCTATGGTTGGTTGGTCGCCCCCTTCGCGGGGGCGTGGATTGAAACATATCAATTGCACCTTCGGTAAAAATCCAACCAAGTCGCCCCCTTCGCGGGGGCGTGGATTGAAACATCTAAGGTTATCCAAAACCTGCTCATTCTTGCGTGTCGCCCCCTTCGCGGGGGCGTGGATTGAAACTGGAGGGGTTAAGCATGCAAGGTAAAGGTAAGATGTCGCCCCCTTCGCGGGGGCGTGGATTGAAACGACAAATTTAATATTAGATGATTTAGCGTCAAGGAGTCGCCCCCTTCGCGGGGGCGTGGATTGAAACATTACAGTCACCCCTTAGAGTGACCGACAGTTTCGGTCGCCCCCTTCGCGGGGGCGTGGATTGAAACTATCAGTTGTGGCATCATGTCAACGATAACTTCATGTCGCCCCCTTCGCGGGGGCGTGGATTGAAACACAATAACATTTGATTTAGACGTTGGCGATTCTGGTCGCCCCCTTCGCGGGGGCGTGGATTGAAACTTTATCACCATGAGTAAAGCCGATTAAGTTTAAGGTCGCCCCCTTCGCGGGGGCGTGGATTGAAACTGTGATAATGGAACCGATGAACCGCGAATTTCCGGTCGCCCCCTTCGCGGGGGCGTGGATTGAAACCAATAAAAATTACCCGGTTCTACTCCCATAATCTGTCGCCCCCTTCGCGGGGGCGTGGATTGAAACTTCCGTTTCCATCAGTAATATTTGCACTATCTCGTCGCCCCCTTCGCGGGGGCGTGGATTGAAACAGCGTTTGCCCCCGTAGGTGATAGCAAACCTATCAGTCGCCCCCTTCGCGGGGGCGTGGATTGAAACTTTTCGCTTGTCCGTTTTGCATCGAACACAGACTGTCGCCCCCTTCGCGGGGGCGTGGATTGAAACAGCAACCCCCCTGTCGTATTGCCGTAAATATCATGTCGCCCCCTTCGCGGGGGCGTGGATTGAAACTTTGTAGTCTTTACCGTCAATCCCTTGCTGCCACGGTCGCCCCCTTCGCGGGGGCGTGGATTGAAACTCTTTCCGCATGATTTCCCGCTGAACTCGACATGAGTCGCCCCCTTCGCGGGGGCGTGGATTGAAACTATTTCGTCAATGTCAACTTTCATGCCATACTGGTCGCCCCCTTCGCGGGGGCGTGGATTGAAACACCTTCACCCCTTAACCCTTCGGCAAGGTATATCGTCGCCCCCTTCGCGGGGGCGTGGATTGAAACACCGTCTAACGCACTTATTACCTCAGGCGTTTTCGGGTCGCCCCCTTCGCGGGGGCGTGGATTGAAACTTTGTAGTCTTTACCGTCAATTCCTTGTTGCCATGTCGCCCCCTTCGCGGGGGCGTGGATTGAAACCCCGTATTTTTTGATTGATATTGTCTGCTGTCCGTCGCCCCCTTCGCGGGGGCGTGGATTGAAACAAATAGTGTATTTCCTTTTCGTGTTCTGCAAATTTAAGTCGCCCCCTTCGCGGGGGCGTGGATTGAAACTTTCACTTGCATACAAAGCGCAACCAACCTCTCCCGTCGCCCCCTTCGCGGGGGTGTGTTTGGCAAGTAGGAATTACATAGTTCGGCAGCTAAAAAATACATAGGTAGGAAGGCTGCCATCGTTTGGTACGGTAGGGGGTGGCTGTACGGGGTCCCCCTTCCCTTCCCCCGAGGGGGAAG
>Ga0334882_1000523_pt1 | contig 59070 bp, 51 predicted proteins | sample GraSluR1_MG_5_FD_207226 | JGI IMG/M metagenome (GOLD analysis project Ga0334882, IMG submission 207226) | Sludge microbial communities from methane-producing bioreactor in Wageningen University, Netherlands - Granular Sludge_15_04-R1 | ecosystem: Engineered > Bioreactor > Anaerobic >... | reverse complement strand
TATCCGAAGGTCGGGCCGGTGGTGATCAGCGAGATCATGTATCATCCGCCGGGCAACAGCGACGCCGAGTACGTTGAGCTGCTTAACATTACGTCGGCGGATGTTACGCTGTACGATTATGCGACCAGCGAGCCGTGGCGGTTCACGGACGACGGCGGGATCGAACTGTTCCTGCCCGCGGCGCCCGTGGTAACGCTTGCGCCGGGCGGGCGGGTCTTGCTGGTTAAGAACCTGGCGGCTTACCAGTCGGTGTTCGGGACTCCGCCGGTTCGGACGGTGGAGTGGACCGACGGCTCTCTTAACAATGCCGGCGAGTTGATTCAGCTGTCTAAGCCGGGTGATGTGAATTCATCGGGACAGCGGCAGTACATCCGCGTGGATCGGGTGGTGTACAGCGACGGTTCTCATCCGGTGGGGGACGATCCTTGGCCTGTGGAGGCGGACGGTTTTGGGATGTCTCTCCGCCGCAAGGTCCCGCATGAGTACGGCAACGACGTAGCTAACTGGGAGGCGGCGACGCCGACTCCGGGGACCTGACGTCTGAGGGCCACAATCTTTAAGCTGCTGGTCTCAGCATCCGGCTTCTCCAGCCGGGCGGACTGTTGGAGTACGCCGCACTCATTTTTCGCAGCCTTGAATGCTGCTGCCGGAGATGGTATCATGAATGTGTGTTATTTGTGGCCTAAGGGAAATCGAATTTAAGCAGCGAAGGAGGTTCAAAGGTGCGAAATTCACAGATTTGGATTACAGTTGCAGTAACTCTCATGGTTCTTAGCGGCAACGGTTACACCCAGGACGCCGCAAAAGCGCCCAGAGACAACGTCCCTCCACCCGGATTCCGGGCACTTTTCAACGGCAAGGATTTTGCCGGCTGGAAGGTCCCCGTCGGCGACAACGGTCACTGGAAAGTGATTGACGGTGTGATTGATTACGATGCCGAAAGCGAAGCCCCCGGCGACAAGAACCTTTGGCATACAGAAGACCTCAAGGACTTCGTCCTGCTTGTGGACTGGCGCATCAAGGAGACGCCGTACATCAACCCGAATGTGCCGTATATACTGCCCGACGGGACACACGCTCGTGATATATACGGGCGCGAGATGAAGCTGGCTCTGCCGGATTCGGACAGCGGCGTTTTTCTCCGCGGCGCCGGCAAGAACCAGGTCAATATCTGGTGCTGGCCTATCGGTTCGGGCGAGTTCTACGGCTACCGTATGGACAGGAACATGCCTCCAGAGGTCCGCGCGGCGGTTACGCCTCGACACCAGGCCGACAAGCCCGTAGGACAGTGGAATCGCTTTGAGATCACCGTCAGGGGTGATCGCGTCAGCGTCGTACTTAACGGTGTTAAGGTTGTCGATAACGCACAACTTCCGGGTATTGCCCCAAGTGGTCCCATCGCCTTGCAGCACCACGGCGGCAAGCGCGATGGCAAATGGAACAGTCCGCCAAGCCTGCTGCAGTTCAAGAGCATATTCGTCAAAGAATTGAAGTAGGAAAGCATATTCCGTAAACTTCATGGAGAAGGAGTTTTTGTCATGGCAATTAACATTGATCGGCGCAGGTTCCTCGGAACCGTCGCAGCCTCGGGTGCTTTAACTATTGTGCCGCGTCATGTCCTCGGAGGTCCGGGACATGTTCCCCCCAGCGGCAAGATTACCATGGCGCACATCGGCATGGGTACGCAGGGTTTCGCGGAACTCGGAGGCCTTCTGGAAGAACCGCGCATACAAATCGTCGCCGTGTGCGACCCCAACACCGACAGCAGCGACTACGTCGAATGGGGCAAGCACACCATCCGCAACCGTATACGCCAGTATCTGGGGGATTCCCGCTGGAGAGAGGGCGACAACGGCTGTCCCGGCGGTCGTGAGGTAGGGCGTCTGGTGGTCGATTCATACTATGCGCGAAACAGGGCCGCTCAGAAGTACAAAGCCTGTGCTGCTTATGCGGATTTCCGCGAGCTGCTGGAAAACGAAAAAGACGTTGACGCTGTCAAGGTTATGACCCCAGATCATCTTCACGCCTGCGTGGCGGTGGCGGCCATGAAAAAAGGCAAGAACGTCCTGATGCACAAACCAATCGCCAACCGGCTTTATGAGGGTCGGCGGGTGCTGCAGACGACCCGCCAAACCGGGCGCGCCACGCATCTATTAGCCTATGGCAGCGGAGCAGGGAACGGTCGTATATGCGAGGCAGTGAAGCAGGGGGTCATCGGCAACCTGCGAGAGGTCCACAACTGGACGAACAGGCCGGTTTGGCCGCAGTACACGCAGATACCGAAGGAACGTCCGCCCATTCCGAAAGGCTTCGACTGGGACCTCTGGCTGGGACCGGCTACGGACAGGCCTTACCACCCTAATTACACGCATACTGTCTTTCGCGGCTGGTACGATTTCGGCGGCGGATCGATGGCTGACATGGGCATTTACAGTCTTTGGCCGGTTTTTAGTGCGCTAAATCTGTCTGCTCCTGTCAGCGCAGAGTCCTGGGCCAGCCATACATGCACAATCTCGGACAACGTCAGCCGTCCGGTTCACAATGATTTCGCATATCCGACGGCGTGCATGATTCGTTTGAGGTTCGCTCGGCGTGCGGGCGGCATGGATTTGTTCTGGTATGACGGCGGGATGAAGCCGCGGCTGCCGGAAGAAGTCGAGTCGCAGGATGTGCGGATGTCGGCGGAGGGCATCCTCTTCGTCGGGGACGCGGGGTCGATCATGGCGGGTTTTCACGGCCAGAACCCGCGCGTCTTTTCGAAAGGGCAGAGCAGGCCGCTTGATCTTGAGGGGCTGCCGTCGGTGGACGGGCGCTGCGGCGCATGGGTTGAGGCGTTTATGGGTGGGGCGCAATCCGGGGGCAGTTTCTTGAACGCCGGTGCGATAACGGATGCGGTCAACCTTGGCACAGTGGCGCTTCGTTCGGGTGAAAAGGTGGCTTTCGACAGCGAGAACATGAGGATAAGCAATGCCGCCGGCGCCAACAAGTATCTGTATCGCGAGTACCGGAAGGGGTGGGAGATGTAGGTTCTCTGCGCAGACCCGTGCCTGGCTGTTTGGTTGATAAGACACTTGTGTACAAGGCGGATACGGCGCAGGAGTGAATTAAAGAAAAAGTCCCGGCCTTTGAGCAGCCGGGACTTGCAAGGGTTCGGTTCTGTTGCCGCTTCGTGCAGGTTATTTGTTGACGGCCATGGCGTCGAGATTGGGCCCGGGACCTATGGCCACCACCCTGACGAAGTTGGGGCCTTTTTTCATTTCGACTTTGACGTCGACCGTTTTCCAGTTGGTCCATGCGCCGGTGCTTGCGAAGGGTATCTTGGCGACGGAGCGATTGTTTACGAGAAGCTCGCAAGGGCGGTTGTTTGCAGCGGCATACTGGAAGGTGAGCGTGTAGACCCCGTTGTCGTCGGCGAGTACGTTGTCCCATTCGATATAGCTGCCCGCCTCCCCAAAGTCGGCGAAGCCTGTGCCCTGAAAGCCGGCGTGATTTGTGGCGGTGGTGCATCCGGACATTCTTGCCGCCTCGGCTTCATAGACGTCGCCGCGGAGTTTTGAGGCGACAGGGGCGGCCTTGGCCTGTTCGCGATGCGGATAGTATATTTCGCCGCCGGCGCCAAGGTCCTTTATGCGGAGATTGCGAAACTGATAAAGCAGCCCCTTCTCACCGTGGTGCTGAATGCCGATATGGCCCTGGAGATCCATTTCGTCGTGGATGTCGGTAGTCAAAACATCGTTGACATATATCCGGATGTGCGAGCCGATACAGGTGATTCGGTATTTGTTCCACTGGCCCTGCTTGAAGCATTCACCGGCCCGGGCGCGAAAGGCCGCGATGGATTCCTCCGCGGCCTGGGGCGAAGGCGCCTTGTCGCGATTGGGGGAGGCGAACCACATGCGGCGGCCTTCATCATATAGTCCGCCGGACCATTTGCGGTCGGCGGTGTCGACCTCGGCCTGATAGCCCCACACCCTGTTCTTCGCATGCTGGCAGCGGAACATGAAACCCGAGTTTCCCTGGCCGACGGGCATCTTGATCTCGCCTTCGAAAACGAAGTTGGAATATTGCTCCCTGGTGAGGAGGAACCATTTGCCCTTTTCGGAGCCGAGCGTAACGACGCCGTCGACGTATTCCGCCTGGCCGAAATCGTAGGGGTTCAGCCAGTTGCTCAGGTCCTTGTCCTTGAAGAGCTCTTCCCAGGGCACATTGTCCGGGTTCTTGATGCTGGCCTTCTTGGATTTCATCGGCTGGAGGTTGTTGTAGACCTGCCACCCTTGACGGACGGCAGGGCCCCTGAGCATTTTGTCGGCTTCAGGGTGATTGGTAATTTTCATGGCCTCGGCATCGTATTTCAGGGTGCCGCCGAAGCGCTGGCCTATACAGCCCAGACACAAAAGCTCGGTCAATTGTGCAGAAACCTCGAACGGAGAGTTGACCGGCTCGATGTCCTGGCAGGCATTGAGGAAGTTCTTGTAATGATTGGAAAGATTCGAAGGCGGCTTGGGGAGCTTGCCGGTCCGCTGAAGTTCCATTGCCTTTTCATCAATGATGATATTGTAAGCGGCGCCGTGGCTGCCGCCCTTGATCGTATAGTCTTCGCCGTAGATGATGGATCCGACATTGCCCATACCGCCCGTGTAGCCCTTCGGGGCCGGGGGCGTGTTGCCCTGGCCGTCAAACCATCTCAACTCCAGAGGCGGCATCCCTTTGCGGGCCTTGAATTTGAAGGTAATGATCGAACCCTGGGGGTAGTACAGATCGCTGGGGCCGATCAGTTCCGTACTGATTTCATAGGGCTGACCGAGTTCGAGATAGCGGTGCATTGCGTCAAGCACGTGAGCTCCCCAGTCACCCATTGCGCCGCAGCCGAAATCGTACCAGCATCGCCAGTTACCACCGATGAGCTTGTCGCTGTACGGGCGGAAAGGCCGCCCACACAGCCATTGATCCCAGTCATAGCCGACGGGTGGTATGTCCTGCGGGTATTCGGTGAATGTCCAGCCGTGCCAGCGGCGGCTGCTGGTCATCCACGCGTCGATCTTTCTGACGTTCTTGATAAGGCCTTCTTCAACCCACTTGGCGAACTGAAAGGTGCCTGAGCCGGAGTGGCCCTGGTTGCCCATCTGAGTGATGACGTCGCAGGCTTTGGCGGCTTTGGCGAGCAAGCGGGATTCGTAGACGTTCTGGGCCATGGGTTTCTCGACGTAGACATGCTTTCCGAGCAGCATCGCGTGCATTGCCATCGGAAAATGTGCGTGGTCCGGCGTGGAGATGATGACGGCGTCGATTTCGGCGTGCATCTCTTCCAACATCTGGCGATAGTCCCTGTAGCAGGGCACACCGTCAAAACCCTGCATGGAGGCGTCGTGGGAGGTAAACGCAACGTCGGCGAAGGCCTTGAACTCGATCTGGTCTTTTGAATACTGCTTAAAGGTTTCGAGGACCTGGGCTCCGCGGTTGAAGACGCCGATCTGGGCGGCTCTGATCCTCTGTCCTTTCGGGATGAGGCGGGGCTTGAAAATGGGACCAACCGGGCGTTCGGCAAATAGTCCGCCGGCGGTAAACATCAAAGCCGGGGGAGTGTAGAGGATGGTTTTGAGGACGCTTCGACGCGATACGGTGTTTGAGACGTGGGCCTTTTTGCTCACCAAGAACCTCCTGGGAACTCGTAAACACAGAAAAATCGTAACAGGACACGGCGCCCCGCTAATATATGCCTGTATTATACCTTGTCGGCGTCGCAAAATCAAGCGGCAGCGAATAGGCAGCGAACCAGCCGCGTGCAGGAGCCGATGGGCACGCAGCAAGACCAATACGGATGTCTGGATCCAAGGTAAACGCGCATGGGTAATGGTTTGGCAATTCAAATACCGGGGTTGCCTGCCACCGGTGAATCGGGTAGTATGTCCGCGGTTGGTTATTCAGTGGGGGAGATATGGATGTTTCCAGAGAGAGGTTCCTGGCATGGAGAGCGAGTGTTGTCAGACGGGGGGCGACGAGGTTTGTGCAGAGCAAATTGCAGCTTCACCTGCGGCTCTGGTCCACTGGTGGCCTTTGGTCCTTGGGCCGATGACGATGGCGTGGGTCTACGTTGCCAATGCCGCCGGGATAGGCGGGCTTGTATCGCGCGGGGCCAATGAAGATATCGCGCTGCTGCTGGTTGGCGTATCGCTTGTGGGGTTCGGCATTCAGGCGATGGTGTACCGCAGCGAATTCCAGCTTTTCATGACGGTTCTCTGCGTGGCTTTCTTCTGCCGTGAGTGGCACTTCCCCGGAACGAGCAAGGGCATCTACGTGGCGCTTGTCCTTCTGGCTTTCTGGGCGGTGAAGCGCAAAGCTCCATTGGAGGCGATCATTGGCCAGGGACATACCAACGTATGGCTCTGGTCTACGTTCGGGACATACGTGCTGTCGCAGCTTATCGCCCGCCGGGTGTTTCGGTACGTGCATCTGCCGCGGGAAGCGGAACTGCATGTTCCTCTGGAGGAGAGCGTCGAAACAATGGCACATATCATGATGATTGTAACGTGTATCATTGCGTGGAGGGCAATTGCGGCGGCGCGCCGCCAGCGGGTATGACGTCGAAAGGAGCAAAGGCTATGAGTATTGTATTGAGATGCGGATTGGCGAGCGGCCTGGTTGTTGCGCTTGCGGCTTTGCAGGGGGGATGTGTGCCGAAGAAGGGACCACAGGCCGGCTTCCTTCAGCAGGTGGAATCGGGGACCGGCCTGCCGCAGGACGTGATCAGGACGTCGACAGGGGATCTGGCGATTACATTTGTCGGGCATGGGACACTGATGTTCGGCTGGGGCGATAAGGTGATCCACGTCGACCCATGGACGCAATTGGCCGATTATTCGCTGCTGCCAAAGGCCGACCTGATTCTTATCACACATGAACACCGCGACCACCTCGATCCAAAAGCCGTGTCGACTATACGCAAGGACGATACGCAGATTATTCTTACGCAGGCCTGTGTCGAGCAGATTCCGGACGGCATTGTAATGGCGAACGGCGACATGCGGCGGGTGCTGGGCCTGACTATCGAGGCCGTGCCCGCGTACAACATCGTGCACAAGCGAAACACCGGGCAGCCGTATCATCCCAGGGGAAGCGGCAACGGATATGTGATCACGTTCGGCAAGACCCGCGTGTACGTGGCGGGCGACACGGAGAATACTCCGGAGATGAAGGGCCTTCGGGACATTGACATCGCTTTTTTGCCGATGAACCTGCCGTATACGATGACGCCCGAGATGGTCGCCGACGCTGCAAAGGCATTCAAGCCGAGGGTTCTGTATCCTTATCATTACGGCGAAGCGGACACAAGCGAGCTTGTCGAACTGCTTAAGGATTATGATATCGAGGTCCGCATCCGCCCCATGAAATGACGGCTGTTGCTTCAGGGGTGCGGTTGCACGAGGTATAGGCCGGCGGTATAATGTCGGAAACGGTACTTATGCTTGCCCGGACGGGCGGAAAGGAGCTGGAGATGTCCATTACCACACGTCGGAGATTCCTGAAGAACGCGGCCGTAATTACGGCATCGACCTGCGCGATCGGCGCCGGCCCGCGGCGGATATTAGGGGCCAACGAACGCGTATGCGTCGGTGTCGCTGGAATCCGCGGGCAGGGGGGCAGCCATATCAACAACCTGCAGAAGCGGGACAACGTCGAAGTGACGTATCTGATCGACCCTGATTCGGCGCTGTTCGACTCTCGCAGCAAGACGGTTCAGAACCTGGGCGGGCGGGCGCCGACGTGCGTGCAGGACATCCGCAAGGCGCTGGAGGACAAGGCGCTGGATGCGGTTTCAATCGCCTCGTGCAATCACTGGCATTGCCTTCTGACGATATGGTCATGTCAGGCGGGCAAGGACGTTTACGTGGAGAAGCCGCTGAGCCATACGGTTCATGAAGGCAGGATCGCAGTTGAGATTGCCCATAAGTACAAACGCGTCGTTCAATACGGCACGGGCGCCGGGGGCCTCGGCGACCAGATGGCGGCGCTTGCAAAGAAGGGGACCTACGGCAAACTGCTCGTCTCGCGAGGCCTCTGTTACAAGGGTCGCGGAAGCATCGGCTTCAAGGAGCCGACTGATCCGCCGGCGGCGCTGGACTTTGATCTGTGGACCGGGCCGGCGCCAAAGCAGCCGTATCATGCCAACCTCGTGCATTACAACTGGCACTGGTTCTGGGACTTTGGCAACGGCGATATCGGCAACCAGGGCTCGCACCAGATGCATGCGGCGCTTCATGCCCTTGGCGATGCAACTCTGCCGAAGAGCGTTGTCAGCATAGGCGGGCGGTTCGGCTACAAGGACCAGGGCGAGACCGCAAACACGCAGATTGCCGTTTACGACTACGGTGAGGCGCAGGTGATCTTCGAGGTGCGAGGACTTAAGGCCGGCCAGTATCACGGTCAGGGCGTCGGCAATACCTTCCACTTCGAGGAAGGCGTTGTCGCAGGCGGGCGATTCTATCCGAAGGACGGCGGCGATGCACAGCGCGCCGATGGAGCCAGCGTGGACCGCCGCAGCCGCGGAGCCGATTTCGGATACTTCATCGAATGCATAAAGACCCGCGAAAGGGAGCTGCTGGACTGGAACATCGAGACGGCTCATTATTCGTCGGCACTGGTGCATCTGGCCAATATTTCGTACAGGCTGGGCAAACAAACGCCATTTGGCGGGACCTCCAAACCGTTCGGCGATAACGCGGCCGCCAACGAGACCTTCGCCCGCATGAGCGAACACCTCAAGGATAACGCAGTCAAGCTCGATGATACGGAGTATTGTGTCGGACGCTCCCTCAAGGTGGATGCGGCAAAAGAATGCTTCGTGGATGCTCCCGACGCCAATGCACTGTTGAGCCGTCCGGCCAGGCCGCCGTTTGCGGTGCCTGACAAGGTGGTATGATGGGGTGGGTTTGGAGTGTTGACGTATAAGTGGTTTTTCTAAAGGAGCCGTGGTGATGGGTTATTGTGCAGGGTTGACTCGACGCGATTTCGTGAAACTGGCGGCCGGAGCATCGGTTTGTGCGGCAAGCGGCCTTGGAGCACATGCCTCCGAAGCCAGCAAGCCGAATATCCTCTGGATCACCAGCGAGGACAACGGTCCGCATCTTGGCTGCTATGGCGATGAATACGCCGACACGCCGAACCTCGACGCACTGGCGGCGGCGGGCATGATCTACGAGCGGGCATGGTCCAACGCGCCTGTATGTGCGCCGGCCCGGACGACAATCATCACGGGCGTCTATCCGCCGTCCCTTGGCGCCGAGCACATGCGCAGCCAGGTGGACATGCCGCCATTCATGAAGATGTATCCGCAGTTCCTTCGGCAGGCGGGGTACTATTGCACGAACAACTCGAAGGAGGACTACAATCTGGCCAAGCCGGCGGGGGTGTGGGATGAGTCGAGCGGCAAGGGGCACTGGCGCAATCGCAAGCCGGGACAGCCGTTTTTCGCGATCTTCAATTTCACGACGACTCACGAAAGCCAGATCCGCAGCCGACCTCATAAACCTGTGCACGACCCGGCAAAGGTGCGCGTTCCGGCGTATCATCCGGACACGCCTGAAGTGCGGCTGGACTGGGCGCAGTACCACGACAAGATAACGGAGATGGATGCGCAGGCGGGCAAGGTGCTTGCGCAACTGAAGGCCGACGGTCTGGCCGAGGACACGATCGTCTTCTACTACGGCGACCACGGCTCCGGCATGCCGCGGAGCAAGCGCTGGCCGTACAACTCCGGCTTGCATGTGCCGATGATCCTGTACATCCCTGAGAAGTACAGAAACCTGCGCCCGCCGGAGTACGCCGCGGGCGGCAAGAGCAAGCGTCTGGTGGGCTTCGTCGATCTTGCGCCGACGCTGCTGAGTCTTGTGGGTATCAGGCCGCCGGAGTGGATGCAGGGGCACGCCTTTGCCGGCCGCTACACCGCCGAGCCGCAGGAGTTTCTGTTCGGCTTCCGCGGGCGCATGGATGAGCGGTATGACATGACTCGCTCCGTAACGGACGGGCGATATGTATACCTGCGGCAGTATATGCCGCACAAGATTTACGGGCAATACGTTTCGTACATGTTTCAGACGCCGACGACGCGCCAATGGAGAGAGCTGTACGATGCGGGAAAGCTGAACGATGCGCAAAGTCGTTTCTGGCAGCGAAAACCGGCTGAGGAGCTGTATGACCTGCACAACGACCCAGATGAGGTGAGCAATCTTGCGGGTTCGCCGACCCATCGTGACGTGCTGAGGCGGCTCCGCAGGGCTCAGCGGCAATGGGCGATTCGGATTCGCGACCTGGGATTCCTGCCGGAGGATGAGATTCACAGTCGCTCCCGAGGCTCGACGCCTTACGAGATGGGACAGGACCCGCAGAAGTATCCGCTGGAAAAGATCATTGCTATGGCCCAAACTGCCTCGTTGCCTGGGCGGGACGCCGGCGCCTCGCTCGTGAGAGGTTTGCGGGACGCCGACAGTGCGGTTCGCTACTGGGCGGCTATGGGTATGCTCATCAGGGGCGCCGATGCGGTAAGTCAATACCGCCCACTGCTACTGGGAGCCCTGGCGGACAGATCGCCCAGCGTTCGAGCGGTAGCCGCCGAAGCACTGGGTCGTTTTGGCACAGACGGCGACGCCGAAAGAGCACTTGACGTACTGGTTGCACTGGCGGACCTTAACAACAGCAGTGTGTGGGTTTCGCTGCTGGCGCTGAACGCCATCGACGAAATAGGCGATCGAGCCCGTCCGGCTGGCGACGCGGTTGCCAAACTTCCGGGTGAGATCAAGCCCACGCCGCCCCGCATGGGCGGCTATGTGTCGCGCATGCTCGACAAGCTTGCGCCGCGTTAGGCACCCGCGGTCTCCAGCGGCATGTCGCAGTGCGGGGCGACAGTGAAGTCGAGCACTTTGTCGATGCTTATTACGAGCCTCTTTTCGACCTGCGGCACGACCTTTTGATCTTCGAGCTGCGGTGCGTACCCATCCATTACTGCCAGGTCCTCGATATATTCGAGGCGTCCCAGAAGTTGAAAGCCGACATCCCGCCGTGCATCCCAGACTGCAAGAGCGGCGGTGCGGTTCGTCTTGAGGTTTTCAACGGTGCCGGGGCAGAACCATTCGGTCAGTGCAACTTCATGCTCGCCGCATCGAGTCATCAGGCCTGCCGCGGTGATATGCGGCATGCCCTCCGGGTCGGCAGTCGCCAGGAAGACGTATCCGGTGTCGCTTGCAAGATCAACCGCACTGGCCAGTAAATCGGCTGTCATACACTGCATCTCCTGTCATACTCATGGCGGAGGATGCTCAGCAGCCTGGCATCTTCTACCTGCTCAAATCGCTGATAGAACTGCCCGATTGCCGCAAAGTATGGCGGTGTTTCGAGGCAGATCACTTCGTCGGCGGTTTCGGCCAATTCCTCAATGGTGTCGGATGGTCCCACCGGCAAGGCGACTATTGTCCTGCGGGGCGATTCCTGCTTCACCGCCCACACGGCCGCTTTCATCGTCGCGCCCGTGGCGACGCCGTCGTCGGTGATGATCACATAACGATCCCGAAGCTCCGTTCTGGGCAGTACCTCACGAATTCGTGAGACACGGTGCAGCAACACCTGGAGCTGTCTTCGCTTCTCACATTCTATGTACTCGTCGTCGGCTGCAACCGCGCGGGCGATGTTGTCATCGACAAAAGTCGTGCCATCCTCGCAAACCGCTCCGATAGCCAGTTCTTCATTTGCCGGCGCGCCTAACTTGTGCGCGAGCACCACGTCGAGATCGGCATCAAGCGCCCGGGCGACATGCTCGGCGATAATCACGCCCCCCCGCGGGATACCAATCACGACCGGCCGCTCGCACTTGAGACGTTTGAGCTTCTCGGCCAAGGCGTCGGCTGCATCGGCCCGGCTCAGAAATATGTCGCTGCTCCTGGAAATGATCTTCGTAACCCCCATGATCGGTCCTTTCGCAAAAAGCCAGCCTTTTCTTATTATTACGCAGCGGCGGGCAGTGAGTTTCCGGAAGAAGGCAGATGTGGTATTTGCCCCGCGGTGCGGTATTGCAAAACAAGCCTGTTTTTGGTATGACAAGTGTGGAAGCGGTTTTTTATCAGAATTAGGGGCCAAGAGGAGATCAAGATGAGCAGTAAACGTTTAACTCGACGAGCGTTTATGGCGTCCGCGTCGGCAGGGGCGGCGGCAATGGCGTATCCGGCGAAGGTATGGAGCGGCAGTACGCCGGTGAAGGCCAGACCGGCGCTGCTGGGGGGTGCGCGCGTGCGGACGAAGCCTTTTCCGGGATGGCCGGTTTGGGACAGGCAGGCGGAGGAACATGTATTGTCAATCCTTCGCAGCGGCAACTGGTTTCGCGGCAGCGGCCGGACCGTGACAGAGTTTGAGAAGGCTTATGCGGAGCTGCTGGGGGTGAAGCGGGCGCTGTGCGTTGTGAACGGGACTAATGCACTGCTGACGGCTATGCACATGCTGGACGTGGGCGTGGGCGACGAGGTGATTGTGTCGCCTTACACGTTTATCGCGACTTACAACGTTGTGCTGCAATCGTGCGCGCTGCCGGTGTTCGCGGATACCGATCCTGAGACCATGCAGATAGACGCCGACAAGATCGAGGAGCGTATTACGGAGCGGACGCGGGCGATTATGCCGGTACATATCCTGGGGCAGCCGGCGAACATGGACAAGATCATGGCTATAGCAAAGAAGCACAAGCTTGTTGTAATTGAGGATGCCTGTCAGGCGTGGCTGGGTGAGTGGCGCGGTCGCAAGCTCGGTACGGTTGGGGATCTTGGGTGCTTCAGCTTTCAGAACTCCAAGCATCTGCCTTGCGGCGAGGGCGGGGCTCTCGTCGGCAATGACGATGATCTTATGGATCGTGCTCACGCGTTTCACAACTGCGGTAGGGCGTACGGCAACATGAAGGCGACGAGTGCGTATCCGGTAATCGGGACTAACCGCCGGATGACGGAGTACCAGGCGGCGATACTTCTGTCGCAGATGAAGCGATTGGAGGCGGATACGGCCAGGCGGCGGGAACATGCGGCGTATCTGGATTCGCGTTTGAAGGACGTGCCCGGGATAGTTCCGCAGAAGGTCTACGAGGGCGGTCGCGGGGTATACCATCTATATGCTTTTCGCGTGAAGAGTGAGCTGTTGGGGCTTTCGCGCGGTCGGTTCATGGAGGCGCTTCGAGCCGAGGGGATACCGTGCTCGGGCGGGTATGGTCCGCAGTACAAGGACGGGCTCATCGAGGATGCGATTAACTCGAAGAACTTCAGGCGAGCCTTCCCTGCAGAGCGGCTGGCCAGCTATCGCAAGGAACTTGCGTATCCTCAAAACGATCGGCTCTGTACGGAGGCGGTTTGGCTTACGCAGAACCTGCTTCTGGGCACAAAGCAGGACGTGGACGACATCGTCGACGCGATTGTGAAGATATACGAGAACCGAGACAAATTGGCGTAGTTTATTGCGGTTTCATTGTTTCGATGAGTGCCAACGCCTGTTCGATGAGGTGTTCGCCGGCGCCCTCGGCGAGTCGTGTGGCGCTTGTTGACTCGTAGCCGCCCTGTTTGTATGCTTCGCCGTGGCAGACGTATCCGCAGGTATCGTTTGCGATGGAGACTATGAAGAGGTTGTCTGCGCCCGCCTTTTCCCTGATGGCGAATCCGATTTCGACGAGGACTTCGCCGGGGAGTCCGAGGATATGGATGTCGCCTACGGTGAGCAGTTGTATCTGGGTGGTGAGTGTGCGCTGGGCGCGTTCTGTTTTGTCGCCGTCGGCGGGTTTGAGATCAAATATGATCGGGCGGATCATTCCTTTTAACTTTGCGTCATCGGCGGTGGTAACGGTCTGGAGGCGACGGAGGACCTCGCCGGCCAAGGCTGTGCCTATTTCATGGCGAAAGCGGCTACGTTTGAATCTTACGGGATTAATGTTGCCGGCCGTTCCGAGCAGGAAGAGACATGTTCCGCCTTCGATCTTCTCGACGATCGACTCGACGACGCCCGGGTAGTCGGCGGAGATGTGGTAGAACAGTTTCGGGTCTGCGTCCCCAGTAACGGGATGGCAGGCGAAGTTGATGATAGATGCGACCGAGCGTGCGGCCAGGTCCTGGATCTTGAGGATTGAAACGACGGGGTCTTTCGGGCCGAAAGTCAGTTCGGCGGAAGCCGGCGGCAGGCGGAATGTATTGACCACGGTTCCGTCCGGACGCAGAGTGCGGCGGTTGTAGATTATCTCATCGATATGCCCTGTGGTCACGCCGACCGACACAGGCTGGGAGTCGGCGGCTTTGCCCGCGGCCTGGATTATGCAAAGGGCGGTCCTGCTCGTGAGGACATCGACGTAATCTTCACTGATCGACGATTCCACCGCATCGGGCCAGGTGGCAGCGGGGCGGTCGATCTTTGGACCCCAGTGGGTGTGTGTGCCGCAGATCATGATGTGTTCCTGTGGGATGCCGGTTTCCTTGTGGACGCGTTTGCGGATTTCCTTGGTGATTTCAAGTGGTATCCACAGCAGGTCGATGCTGGCGATTGCGATGCGGTTTTCCCCGTCGTCGATGACGAGGGCTTTTGCGTAGAGCGGGTCGGCGACGGCACTGCTTGGTTGCTTACGTGCGCCATAACCCGACAGCCAAACGCCGACGGGCGGGGTGATATCCACGCGGGCTGCGCCTGCTCGGAGGGCGGCACAGGCGGTTTCGGCCCAGAACAGCGAGATGATTGAAAGGGTGACTAATGCACGCGATTGCAATCGGGAAAGGCTGGGACGATCCATTTTGTGTCTCCTCAGTTTTTCCCGATTATAGCGAGTTGGGAGTGCCAATACAAGGATGGGCAATTTTGTCAGATGCGAGGCAGCCTGATATGCTCGAAGTGTCCGCTGTCGGCGGCGGCGCGGACCTGATGGAGGCAGCGAGAGGCTCGATTGTAGAGTAATGCGACCCAGTTTTTGAGTGGACTTTCCGGCAGCGCGGATGCAATGTCCTCGATCCGAACCAAGGCTTGTCGCAGATCGTCCTGCTGACCGGTTCGCAGTCGCCTGGCGATTGGCCTTGCCAAGCTCAGTTCGGCTTCGAGAATATAGTCGCTCACCCCCATGAGTTCGAAAACAGCGCACTCGGCCGTGAGCCGACCGTCTGCCGATGTTTTGTCCATTGCGTCCATCTTACACCCACACGTCATAAGTGCCGTCATCGCCTGTTACCAGAAGAACACACTCACCCTTTCCAACAATAATAGTACCCTTGCGGCGTTAGGTTTGCGTTAGCGCAGCATTAGATTTGTTTGTGGCAGGGGCAATATCAGGGGAGTGCGAAGAATTTTTCGCTGGCGGCGGTTACGGTGGCGGCGAAATCATCGATCGGGACCTGGTGGAGTTCGGCGATCTTTCGGGCGGTGTGGACGAGCATGGCGGGCTCACAGGGTCGCTGGTTGCGCACGGGTTCCGGAGAGATGTACGGGCAGTCGGTCTCTATCATCATGTAGTCCAGGGGCGTTTGACTGGCGGCGGCACGGGTATCGTCGGATTTCCTGAAGGTTACGATGCCGGTGAAAGAAATGTGCCAGCCCCTTTGGAGCAGCATTCGCGTCTGTTCGGCGGTTCCACTGTAGCAGTGGAATACGACGTTCTTCAATGAGGGGGCGAATTCATCGAGTATGTCGACGACCTGGTCAAAGGCGTTGCGGGAGTGTACGACGACGGGCAGGGCGGCGTCGGCGGCGATTGCCAGTTGCTCGCGAAAGACGTGGTCTTGTGCGTCCTGTTTCGAGAAGTTGTAGTGGAAGTCGAGACCGATCTCGCCGACAGCGACTATTCTGGTTGCGGTCAGAAGCCGGCGAAGTACCTTGAAGTCCTCTTTGGTGATATCGGCGGCATAGTGGGGGTGGAACCCGACGGCGGCGAAGATATCTTCATGTTTGCCGGCGAGTTCGACGGCCTTGCGATTGTGCTCAGGGTCTGTTCCTATTGTTATCCATCGGTTCACGCCGACGCCGCGGCTTCTGTCGAGAACCTCCGCGAGGTCGCCCTGGAATTCGTCAAAGGTCAGATGTGCGTGGGTATCGATCAGGTTCATGGCTCTTGGCTTCCTTCTTCTCAGGCAAGCGGGACAAATGCGTTTGCGTAATGTGTGATCCTGGCCGAGCGGCCGTCGCCCAGGACAACCGCCACGACGTCGAAGCGGAGTGGCCGGTCTTTGATGCGGTACACGCGGCGAAAGTATTGGGCGGCACGAGTCATGCGAAGTCGCTTGCGGCGGTTCACCGCGTCGCGTGCGCGGGCGAATTCTTCGCTGCGGCGGGTCTTAACTTCGATGAATACAATGGCGCCGTCCGGTGACGACATGACGAGGTCGATTTCACCGACGGCGCAATTATAGTTGCGGGCAAGTGTGCGGTATCCCCTTGCCCTGAGGTATTTCTCACAGCGTTTTTCGCCCCATCGCCCGAGTCTTTTCGGGTCCGACAGGAGCCGGCGCCTTGTGAACGGCAGGACCGGCATGATGCGAGCCTTACTTGCTCACGGTGTGTTCGCTGTGGCGGTGAGCGAGCCGGACGGCCTTACCGGTTCTTTCGCGGAGGTAGTAGAGCTTTGCGCGTCTGGCCTTTCCGCTGCGGACGGGTCGAATGTCCACGATGTTAGGGGAATGAATTGGAAAGATACGTTCGACGCCTTCATCGGCGACAAGACGTCTGACGGTGAAGGTCTCGTTGATTCCGCGGCCTTTGCGGGCGATGACGGTTCCGCCGAAGATCTGTACGCGGGTCTTGTTACCTTCGGTGATTCGGCAATGCACGTCGACGAGGTCGCCGATCTCAAAGTAGGGAACCGCTTTCTTTAAGCTCTTATTCTCGACTGAATCCAGCAGTTTGGTTTTCATTTGTCGCTCCCGACTATTCAATTACCCTGTGTTTAATATATCTGTTTCCGCGGCGTCATTGGTCTGGCGCCGATGGCGAATCGAAAGAACCATGTACTATACTTTTTTGTCGGACGAAAACAAGGTATTTTTCGAAGGTTCTGAAAAAAATGTCCGACACAAAAAGGTGGCGGTTTTAGGCGGCACGCTGCAGGGTCCAGTAGGTTGCCCATTGCCGGCTGTGGTCGAGAGCGGCCAAGGCCAGCAGGGCCTCGGCATTATCGCTGTCCCAACGCATGCCTGGGCCCTTTACACGGGCGGTCAATGTGCCGCATTGGCTTTCCGTCGGGCCCGCGCCGCAGTCGTAGCCCTCATCGAGATCCTCGAACTGGAACCTGTTCCGCGCGCTGACGGCGCTGAAAAAACGCGGCCGGGCTGCTTTGGAGTCTGTTGCGCCATGTGTTTGGCCTTTTTGCATCGGTTTTGTCGCCCCCAACGCGCACAGATCGCCCTTATCACGACCCCGCGCCCCTGTTTCCGACAACTCCAGCCCCGCGACTTGCCAGCCGCTCCCCCCCTCCAAGCCCAACTTCTGAGGGAGGCGTCTTTTAATCGAGGTTGGTGCGGATGCGAATGCGCATCGCCCGTTCGAGGATCCCTTGCTGTTCTGCGCCATACGGGACTTAGACGTGGATATGGTGGCATCCCTGATCGGTGCCGGCGCGGATGTGAAGGCGAAGAATCGTGCCGGGCAGAGCGCCTTAGAGTATGCCCTGCAGCGCGGCTGGAAGAAAGTCGTCCGGCGGATGATCGATGCGCATGAGGACAAGGATTGGATCGACGAATACGGTCAGGAGTGCGAAGACAATACGCAGAGGATTCTTAATATGACAGCGCTGATTTTGCTCAAGAAAACCACAGGGCTGAGCCGATGAACTCTTCAAAGGCGTACAATTTGGAGAGCGTGGTTATGGATTACGACCAGTTGGCATCCTTGGAGCCGGCGCTGGCGGAGTTTCTGGAGAAGGTTCGCCATTGCTTCAAGCGAGACAAGACTTTCAGCTACCTGCAAAAGTACATCCTTGGCCTGATGGCTGATTTGAAGCGTAAATCCATTGAGCCAATTGCGCTGGCAAGCGGTGTGCCCGTTCGGACATTACAGGAATTTCTCGCGTTATTTGCCTGGGACCATGAGCGTGCCGACCGGGTTCTCGTTCGTGAGGTGGTTAACCGTCAACACGGGCAGCGGGCCATCGGTGTTCTGGACGCCTCCGCCCATGCCAAGCAGGGAAAACACACACCCGGCGTGCAGCGTCAGTGGTGCGGCGAAACCGGCAAGAAGGATAATTGCGTTGTTGGTCAGCACCTGCTTTACACGGACAACGATCCCATGAACCCCTTCAGTTGTGTTGTGGCCAGCGATTTGTATCTGCCCGAAAGCTGGGATGCAGATCGAGATCGCTGCCGGCGTGCTGGCCTACCGGATAAAATCACCTATCGCCCCAAATGGAAAATCGGCATCGAGCAGATGGAGCGGGGCATGGCCCAGGGGCTGCGGTTTGATTATGTTACGTATGATGAAGAATTCGGCAGAATCCCTGAGTTTACTTTTGAATTGGACCGTCTTGGGCAGAAGGGGATCGGTGAGGTTCCCGCCAATTTCCGGGTGTGGGTCAAACGGCCGGCCTGGAAATCCCATCGGGCCGAGCACGCCTCGCATCGTGTGGATAAGATTATTTCTCACAGTCCGACCTTTTATGGTCAGCCCTGGCGTAAAATGGTGATTAAGGAGACGACCCGAGGCAAGTGCGTCTGGCACATCAAATCCACGCAGGTGTATCTGGTCGCACACAAGGACGGCAAGGCCAGTTGCCCAGTTCCCACGGATCGCACGTATTGGCTGATTGTGGCCTGGAATACGCAAACCGGCGAGACCAAATATTTTGTCAGCAATGCGCCTGCCGGAGAAAAACTGGAGACCCTGATGGAGGTTGCTTTTTCCCGCTGGCATGTGGAGAAATGGTTTGAACGCGCCAAACAGGAATGCGGATTGGGGGCGTTTGAGGTGCGAACGTACACGAGCTTGATCCGACACTGGCTGGCCTGCCGTTTGGCAATGTATTTTCTGGCCGATCAAACCCATCGGCTCCGGGGGGAAAAATCCACGGATCACACTGGAGCAGGTGGCCGACGTGGCCAATACGCTGGCATGGAAGATATGGCAGAGGTACCCCTATTCATGGAAACAGAAATCCCATGTATGTGAATACTACCAGCAACGCAATGAGGCATCCTATGCCAGCAGAAGGAAGATCGCTAAAGCCAAAGAGATCGAATTCTTATAGCGCTGTCATATTAAGTTACTGCACAAGCACGAGGAGGACGAGAGGTTATGAGGAAGGTGTCTGTCGGGCTGGATGTTGTTTTGTGCGTGTTGATGGCGGGGATGGTTGGGCCGCCGGCGGTGAGGTTTTTCGTGACGTCGACCATTGAGACGTCTTACGCGCGGCATGTGAATACACTTTTGCCGTTGGTTGGGGTTGGTGCGGTTATTATGCGGGTTGTTCTTGAGGCGTCAGTGCGTCGCGGGGCGGGTAAATGGAAGAAGATTCGTGGAAGAACGTTCAGCGCTCTGTTGGTGTTTGCGTTTTTGGCTTTTACGGTTTTGTCGAGGATCGATGCGGTATACGGCGTGCGGAGTGCGGCCGCGAGGCGCGGGATGAGTTTGCCCGCGTCGACGAGGGTAATGGCGGTTCGGCGGAAGTGCTCCTGGGACATGTCAGAGTTATATGCCAAGCTGACGGTCGATCAAGGAGAGATTACTTGCATGGCCAGTCAATTCTGGGCTGTTAAGCAGGACGATGAGGTGTTCGGCCGAGGGGTGATGCAAACGGCGGGACTGCGTTGGGACAACTGCGGGGAGCGGATGAGCCATGAGCATTATCCGGTCATGCTGTTCTTCGACACTGGTTCGGGGGAGCGGGCGGTGGTGCATTTTGTCAAGGTTGACTGAGCGTGTCGAATTGAGGGTGGCCCGGCCATAGCGGCAGAGCTTCGTATGAGGCTATTATGGCCAAGCCAGTTGTTTTGGCATGCTTCATGGAACCCGGGTCGGCGGTTCGCAATGACAACGAGTGCTCACGGGGGGTGCTTTGGTTGGTCTGGAGGAGGTAGATGGATTCGTGTATAATATCGCACGGCAGACAGAATGTCGCCTGTCGGGCATTCGGCAGTCGGCGTCGGGGCAGTGAGATCGTTCCTTGTGATGAGAGGAAGCAAAGATGAAGACCTACTGGTTGTGTGTGCAGGCAGTGATGCTGGCAGTTTCGGCGGCGTTCTGCGAGGGCGGCGGGGGCGATGCGTACAAGCAGCGGAGGGACCTGGTTCGCGGTCGGGATGCGGCGGGGCGGAGGGTGCCCGTGATTCCTCCGAAGGACGAACCGCTGCGGGTCATTATCGATACGGATGCGCGGAACGAGATCGATGACGTGTGGGCGATTGCTTTGGCGATGGTGTGTCCGGAACGCTTCAAGATCGAGGGGTTCGTGGCGGCCAATTACGATAACGACATACCGGGTGCGGGCACGGGGAGCGTTGAGGCCTCCGCAAGGTTGATCGAGACGGTGCTCGAGAAGGCGGGTCTGGCAGGGCGCATTCCGGTGAAACGGGGTTCGGCGCCGCTGCGTTACCAGTTCGAGGCGTCGGAGTCGGAGGGGGTTGACTTCATTATCGAGCGGGCGATGGCGTCTGCGCCGGAGGATCCGTTGTGGGTGATCGGGCTTGGAGCGGCGAGCAATATCGCCTCGGCATACCTGAAGGAGCCGGGCATTGCGGACCGGATCGTGGTCTTCTGGCATTTTCGTACGAGGTGGCCGAAGCAGTGCTGGAACTTCAACGTTACAGGCGATGTGCGCGCGGCGAGGCTGGTGTTTCATTCGGACTTGGCGTTTGTGCTGTTTGACACCGGGACACATCTTTACTGCCCGATGGAAGAGTCGCGGGAATGGGTGAAGTACGGGCCATTGGGGGCATACCTTCACGAGTTCCGTTTCGAGAACAAGTGGTACCAGAGCCCGACGAAGGGGTTTTATGATCTGGGTGACATTGCGGCGCTGGTGGAACCGGAACTTGCGAAATGGGAGGTGGTGGACTGTCCGGAGGTGGAGTGGGATTTGGCTTACAAGTTCACGAACAGAAAGGGCAAGATTCTGCGGTGCTACGATATCGATCGCGACGGGACATTTGCGCTGCTTGAACGGAGGCTTAGCGCCTGGAGGGTTCGGGGCGCGAAAGATTGACTTAAGGGGGCGAGGCGGTATTGGAGGGGCGAGCAAAACCGTTCGGGGCCTGCAGAGGCAAGCATTCCCCCTGCGGCGAACAGATGCTCCAAATGTCTGCCTCTGCCCAAACGTTTTGCTCTGCCAGGTCGCTGGGGGGCGGGCCTGGGATGCTGAACTCAGGAGAATGCGCCAGTCCTGGGTTTGGGGGCGTGGGGTTGTATCTGGGCTGGTGGATTGCTACAATTGCCTTCGCAGGCAGGTGTTTTTATTGGAAGTTGTGATCAGGCGGCGGCCGCTGCAAGAGCGATGGTGCATGGCGGGCGGTGGGGATTCACAGCTTCAGTTTTTTTGGCTGGACATTCTAAGCCCCATTTTAGGAGTTGAAATTCATGAACGACGTTGCCCGACAGGTATCGAGACCGGCCGGCGTGATTGAAAGGTTCCGGGTGAACAGGCGGCAGTTTTTGCGGACGGCGGCGGGGGGCCTGGCTTTCTGTTCGCTGGGGGCTTATGGAGTGGACCTTGTGAATCGCAAGCCGAAGCGCGTGGGGCTGATCGGGGCGGGGTGGTACGGCAAGAGCGACCTTTGGCGACTGGTGCAGGTGGCGCCGGTGGAGATCATTTCGATCTGCGATCCGGATAAGCGTATGCTGGCCGGGGCGCTGAAGATCGCCAGCGAGCGGCAGAAGTCGGGGAAGACGCCTCGCGGATATGCAGACTATCGGGAGATGCTCAAGGAGAAGGACCTGGACATTGTGCTGGTGGGTTCGCCGGACCACTGGCATGCTCTGCACGGGATCGCGGCTATTGAGTCGGGCGCGGACGTGTACGTTCAGAAGCCGGTCAGCGCGGACGTGATGGAGGGTGAGGCTCTGCTGGCGGCGGCGCGAAAGCACGGGCGCGTGGTGCAGATCGGCACACAGCGCAAGAGCACTCCGCATTTGATCGACGTTAAGAAACAGGTGATCGATGCGGGGCTGCTGGGTACCGTGGGGCACGTGGATATGTGCTGCTATTATCATATGCGGGCCAACGGCAATCCGCCGGTTGAGCCGGTGCCGGATTATCTGGATTACGATCTGTGGACGGGTCCTGCTCCGCTGCGTCCTTATGACGGTCTGCCGCATTTGCGGTGGTGGCGGACGTTCATGGAGTACGGCAACGGGATCGTGGGCGACATGTGCGTTCATATGCTGGATACGGTGAACTGGATGCTGGGGCTGGGGTGGCCGAAGCGGATCAGTTCGGCGGGGGGGATTTACGTGCAGAAGGAGGGCAAGTCGAACATTACCGACACGCAGACGGCGACGTTCGAGTTCGACGATTACAACGCGGTGTGGCAGCACCGCACGTGGGGCGCGGCTACGGATGCGGATTATCCTTGGGGCCTGTTCATCCACGGGGACAAGGGGGTGCTGAAGGCCAGCACGATGCGGGCGGATTTCGTGCCGCACGACAAGAAGGCGCGGGCGATTCATTTCGAGTGTTTGTTCGAGCGTGAGCAGTATCCCGAGGACGTGACGGAGGAACGCATTGAGTTGAATGCGGCGCCGGCTACGCGGCGGCACATGCTGGATTTTCTGGCGGCGATCGACCAGCGGAGCCGGCCGGTGGCGGACATCGAGCAGGGGCATATCTCCAGCGCGAGTTGTATTCTGGCGAATGTCGCGATGGAGGTTGGGCGGGCGGTGGTTTATGATCCGGCGAAGCGCGAAGTGGTCGACGACAGGGAGGCGACGGCGCTGCTTCGGCGGGCGTATCGGGATCCGTGGCGGCATCCTGGGCTGGGGATTATCTGAGCTGATCGCGGCGGGCGGCGCGTCGAGATGGTCGCCAAAGGTGTCTAACACCTTAATTTGGGAAGGGGCAATTGGATAAGCAGAATGTTATGATTCTGTCGGCGGGCGCGGGCGGCGGACACAACCGGGCCGGCGCGGCGGTGAAGAGGGCGTTCATGGCGGACGGGCGGGTGCGTCAGGCCATGCTGGTCGATTGCCTTGATTACACGAACGACGCCTTCAAGGAGATCTATTCGCATTACTTCATCGAGGCGGTTAAAAAGGCGCCGACGCTTTGGGGCTGGGCTTACGAGAGGAGCGACGTGCCTTGGCGCGAGGCGAACTTTCGTGAGTGGTTCGAGCGAATTAATGCGCAGCCGCTCATTCGCAAGATACATAAGTTCGCGCCGGCGGCGTGCGTCTGCACACACTTCATGCCTGCAATAATCGTCTCCAAGCTCATAGGGCGCGACAAGCTCAAGACGCATCTTTCGGTGGTTGTGACGGACTACTACGTTCATGCGGCGTGGCTGACGGACGTGTTCTGCCGGTATTTTGTGCCGCACGAGGAAGGCAAGATCCAGTTGCTGAAGCTGGGGTTCCCGGAGGATCGGGTGGCGGCGTCGGGTATTCCCATCGACCCAGTGTTTGCTCAGCAGAAGGACAGGGATGCGCTGCTGACGAAGTTTGGGTTGCGCAAGGACCTGCCGCGTGTACTTCTTTCGGCGGGGTCGGTGGGCAAGATGAGCGCGGATGATATGGTCGCTTTGGCGGATACAATCAACACGCCGTGCCAGATTATTATTCTGTGCGGCAGACACGAGGGCATCAGGCAGGAACTGGAGGCTCGGATCGCGGTGCGGAAGAGGGAGTTTCCGGTCCTGCGGGCGGTCGGGTTTACGGAGGAGATGGACGAGTGGATGACGGTTGCGGACGTTCTGATTGGCAAGCCGGGGGGGCTTACGGTTACGGAGAGCCTCGCCAAAGGGCTGCCGATGGTGATCTGGGACCCGATACCGGGGCAGGAGGTTTATAATTCGGTGTTCCTTCTGGAGAATGGGGCGGCTGTGGCGCCGACTTCGAAATCGACGCTCGGCTTCAAGGTTGACGCTATTCTCAGTGAGCCGCAGCGTCTGCGAGACATGAAGGCGGCGGCGGGGAGGCTGGTCAACGCGCGGGCGGCGGAGGACATCGTCGACGTTGTATTGAAGAATTGCGCGGAGGCGCCGGTGAAGGTTTCGAAACTTCATGCGGGCCAGTGAGGCGGGGGCCGGGCGACTCTCGGCGGGAGGGGAGCAAGGGATGCCCTGGCAGCAAATACGGGCAAGGTGCCCGTGCCATGGGCGCTTCTTGCACACGCCGGCGCGGATGGTTCAGTTTTTGTTTGGGGAGGGCGACGGCGAGGGAGTATATTGGGTGGATGAGAAAGATAAGCGAGAAGCGGCAGGTTGTCGAGCGCGAGAGACGTGAGCATAATGTGCGGCGCGGGCGGTGGGGGTGGTTTCATTTTGAGAATATGCCGTGGCTGCAGGACGTTTTCAGGGGGTTTTTGCGGCTTGTGGGGCTTAGGCGGCGGGGGGAGCGGAATGCGACGGCGATTTTGGTGGAGTGGGTTGAGTTCGAGTTGGCAGAGCTTGGGCGAGCGTTCGACGGGATGCGGATTCTTCTGGTTACGGATACTCACATCGACGAATTTCCTTCGCTTGCGGGGGAGATTGTTCGCTTGGCGGAGTCGGTGGAGTACGACTTGTGTATTTTGGGCGGGGATTACAACTTCGGGTATCGGCAGGAAAGCGGGATGGCGTACCTGCGGATGAGGGAATTGGCGGAGGGGCTGGTGCGGCGGTCGCCGGTTTACGGGATATTAGGCAATCATGACAAGTACGCGATGGGGGCGATGCTGGCGGAGTGCGGGGTGAGGATGTTGGTGAATGAGCACGCGGTGATAGAGAGGGGTGGCGAGCGGCTTCCGCTGGTGGGGTTGGACGACTGCCATTACTATGAGGCGGCGGATATCGCGCTGGCGGAAGAGGGTCTGCCGGAGGGGGCGTTTAAGGTGATGTTGAGTCATTCGCCGGAGATGTATCGTGATGCTGCGGAGGCTGGGTATTCGCTGTACTTAGCCGGGCATACGCATGGGGGGCAGGTTTGTCTTCCAGGGGGGATAGCGGTGGTTAGCTGTGCTACGGCGCCGCGGCGGATGCTTCGGGGGAAGTGGCGGTACGGCGGGATGGCGGGGTATACGTCTCGTGGCAGCGGGGCGAGCGGGGTGAGCGTGCGGTTTTTCTGTCGGCCGGAGATTACGGTAATTACGCTGCGGAGGGGTGTCGTGGGGGGGGCGTGAGGCGATTCTTCATGCCGGCATGAGGCTGTGGTGGCGGCTGTACATTGACGGGCAAGGTCCGACCTGGCTTGCAACACGGGCAAGATGCCCGTGCCACGGGCTGACTCGCTCGGGTGTGCGGGAGGTTCGTATTTGACTTGCTCGCAGACTTTGCTATATTCCTGTGTGAATTGATGCTGGGCCGCGAGAATGCATCTCTTTTGCAGAGCCAAACACCCAAGGCAGAGAGGACAGCAAAATGGAAGAGACAATCGGGCTTATTCTCAGTTGGTCATACGTGCTGGTATCGGTGATACTCATCATCCTGGCGTGCACCCGCAAAGGACTACGGGGGAAGGCCTGGCTGATTGCCCACCTTGGCGCCACTCTTGCAGTGATGCTGCTATGGCGGTTAGTACCGTTGCTGGAAAGATTCGAGGTTGTCTCAACAGGCCAATTTTATCGCATGTTTGCTCTGACGATGAGCTTTCTCGGGTTCATTGCTTTCTCCTTGTTGGTACCCTATGTGCTGATTGCGCCAATCGGTTCGGGCAGGGGCCGCGCAGAGGCGCCGGAGAGAACGCGGCCAATAACAATCGGGGAGGCGCTCTTTTCATTTCGGGGGCGAATGTCTCGCCGCGATTACTGGCTAAAAGGGTTTCTGATCATGTTTCCGATCGGCATCTTCAACAACATTCTGGCTTACGGCGTCGGCAGTGAAGGAGCGCTGGTGGTGTCGATGATAATAGGGATTGCGTCCATGTGGCCGGGGCTGGCGATTGTCGTGAAGCGGTTGCATGACCGCAACCGATCAGGTTGGTTCGTGGCGACAGCGTTAATCCCCATTGCCAACATCGTGTTTTCGATTTGGATTTTGATAGAGGTCTGGTTCCTTAAAGGAACTTCCGGGCCAAACCGCTTTGGCAACGACCCGGTTGCACTGGCGGCGGCCTATGAATCTGGTAGAGACGATGGCGGGGCGGCGGTAACAGTTGGCAATTCCGAACTTGAAGAGTGGCCGCTCAGGTGACCTAAGCGTGTGCCTGCGATTACCCTGGCACCGCCACTGGCATGAAATCTGTCAACGAGACTTCTTGACGTTAATAGGCTGAAGAGGCTGCTTGTTAAAGGGCAAGGTCCGACCTGGCTTGCAACACGGGCAAGATGCCCGTGCCACCGGTGCGGGACAAAAGTGTTGGACGGCTGGGCGGGATGTGGTAGACTCTTGCGGCGGATGGCGAATAACGAGTTTGCAACCTGATTTTGAAAGAGAGAGGCCATGAAGAAGTGGATGAGAAGACGCATGTGTGTTGTTGCGGCGATGGCGGTTTGCCTAGTGATTGTCGCGGGCGGATGCGGGGAGGCGAAGCGGAAGGCTTCGGCGGGTGTCGCGGGCGGGGCGTTTTCGCGTTTGACGATCGACGTGGGTGTTGTGGTGAGCGACGTGGAGAAGTCGGCTAAGTTCTATACGGAGGCGCTTGGGTTTACGGAAGTTGGGGGTTTTGACGTTTCGGCGGAGATGGCGGGTGAGTCGGGGCTTACGGATTACCGGCCGTTCAAGGTGAGGGTGTTTGTGTTGGGCGAGGGGGAGACGGCGACCAAGATCAAGCTGATGGAGATTGAGCCAAAGGGGGCGCGGGTGGACAATACGTTCATCAACTCTTCCTTAGGGCTGAGCTATCTGACGATATTCGTTACGGATACGACGGCGTCGGTTGCGCGGGCTACGGCGTCGGGTGCGCGGATCGTGAAGCCGCCACTGAAACTCGGAGACGGTGTGACGTATCTTACGGTGATAAAGGACCCGGACGGGAACAACGTGGAGTTTGTGGGGCCTAAGCTGTAAGGTGCGCGGGTTATTCGGCGCACGCGGGGTCGAAGGGATTGCCGCATCGGAGCCAGTCGGCGGCGAGAATGGCGAGGTCGTTCAGGTCGACGTAGACGGGGATGCCGGCGTTGTAGACGGGCTGCATGATGGTGAGCCAGTTGTAGAGTTGGGCGGCAGGGTCGTCGACGGCTCCGGTGATGAGATCGCCGGAAAAGAGGAAGATGTCGACGCCGCTGTTGACGATTTCGTCGGCGAGTTCGGCGAGGATGACGCTGTTTACGCCGTTGTCGGCGCCGCGACTGTCGCCGGTTATGATGAAGGACCAGCAATGATCGGCGGAATCAGACGGCAGGGCGGCGGGCGTCAAGAAGATCAGGATTAGGCAACGGATAATCATCTATTACGCAATGTTCTGAAAAAACCTTCCTCGCGGATTTGTACGGGTATATGGTACAGGAATCGGCGGGATAATGCAAGCGGGGCCGTGAGCGCGACGGGGCAAGCGCATACTCATCGTAACCGGCGGCGCTGGCGGTATTAAAGGGGCGAGCAAAACCGTTCGGGGCCCCCAGAGGCCCAAATACCCCCCCGACGAACAGATGCTCAAGATTTCGGCCTCTGCCCAAACGGTTTTTGCTCTCCAACTTCAGTGCAGGCCGGTGCATTGGTGAACTGGCGGAGGATGCGCCAGACCTGGTTTCAGGGGGTTATGAAGAAGGCGCGGAAGGTTCTTTTGGTGGGGTCGATGAGATGTTTGTTTCGGCAGGTTCGTTCGTCGACGAGTTCTCCGGGCATGCATTCGGCGGGGTTTGATATTCTGACGAGGCGGCTTCCGTCGTCGCTGAGTATGAAGAGGCGTTTTCCGTCGGGTGCGGACATGAGTGCTTCGGGGGTGAGGCCGGGGTCGAATTTGCGGACGGGTAGGGGCAGTTGGTTTCTGTCGCCTGACCAGCGGTAGAGGACGAAGTCGCCATCTTCATCTATGGGGCCTGCGACTATGAAGAAGGCTTTGTGGGCGGGGACGTAGTCCATGCTTCGCAGGCCTAATCCGTCGAAGTCCCAGAGGATGGGCCGGCCGAACTCGGGGCGGGCGGAGATGTCGACGACCTGGCGATAGTTGGTGAGCGGGACGACAAGGGCTTGCGGTCTGCGTGTGAAGGGGTGCGGCGGCAGGGGGTTGCGGAAGCCAATGTACATCGTGCCGTCGGGTGATGCGGCGAGGGCTTCGATGTTGAGGCCCTGCTCCTTGGGGGCGAGGGTCTGGCGTTCTTTCTTGTTGAGGTCCTGGCCGAGGCGCGTGGCTTGATGGAGGCCGAGGGATTGGGCGAAGGGGGTCCGCAAGAGGGCCGGGACGAGTTGGAGGCAGGGCATTCCGGCGGGGATGAGTGTGATTGCGTCGCCAGCGGTGCGGATTTCGGTGGCGAAGAATCGGTATCGGTTGGGGCGTTCTTTGCCGTCTTTGTTGCGTCCGTGGGAGGTGATCCAATAGATGCGATTGCCAATGCGGGCGGCGCCTTCGATGTCGGCTTCGGGGTTCTGCACGTTTGTGCGGAGGAATGTTGAAAGGTCGCAGAGGGCGACGGGCTGGGAGGGCTGCGAGATTTTGTAGATTTTCAGGACGTTGTTTTCATCGTCGGCGACGACAAATTGCTCTGCGTCGAGGAAGACGCCGGCGGATGCGTCGCTTGTTCCGCGGAAGGTGATAATGTCATTGGCGTGCGCATCGTCAGCGGCGAGGGCGATGAGGAGGCCCGGCACGGCTAACAAGGCACAGTGGATCATGCGTGTTGTCATATAGTTCCCCGAACATCATTTTGCTACGGGCTGATATTATAGCATATCCGAGGGGTTCATTCAATCGGTGTGCGAGTTTCTTTGTCGCAACAGGACAGGGGCGGCTCATGGTGCGCGGGGAGCAAGGCATATATTGACGCCAAATACGGGCAAGATACGGGCAAGATGCAGGGGCACGATACACGGGCAAGATGCCCATGCCACTTGTGTTTGCTTGTTTTTTTTGGCTTGCAAGTTTTGTCTTGGGGTGTATTCTTTGATTCTTCGGGCGGCGGGGCAGGATCGTTTTGGTTTTGCGGGATTCGTATGCCGCCGAAAGACAGGGGGGCTGCTTGAGATGGAGAGGTGTCCGAGTGGCTTAAGGAGCAGCCTTGGAAAGGCTGTGTAGGGCTTGTCTCTACCATGGGTTCGAATCCCATCCTCTCCGTTTGAGGGATCGAGGAATGGCGGCGGGTCTTTTGCGGCCGGCTAAGGCGTCCGGGGGCGGGGATGGCACGTCGGTTAGAAGAGGTGATCTATGGATGGTGAAGCGGCGGAAAGCCGGCAGACGGTATTATATGAGAGGCATGTATCGGCCGGCGGTCGGATGCTCGATTTTGCCGGGTGGCGTATGCCGGTGCAGTACGCCGACGGGATAGTGGCCGAGCACCTTTGGACGCGAAAGCATGCAAGCGTGTTCGACGTATCGCACATGGGGCGTTTTGTTTTCCGGGGGCGGGGGGCTCTCATGTTCTTGCAGCGGGTGCTTACCAACGATGCTTCGGCGCTGGCACTGGGGCAAAGCCATTATACGATTATCGCCAATGAGAGCGGCGGGGCTGTTGACGATGCGTTTTTGTACCGGTTCTGGGAGGGGGCTTACATACTGGTCGTGAATGCGGCGAACAAGGAGAAGGATGCGGCGCATTTTCGGGGGCTTCTGGCTGGGGCGGACGACGTGGAGATGATCGACGTTTCGGGGACGCTGTCGATGCTTGCGGTGCAGGGGCCGGAATCGGAGGGGGTTCTGCGGTCGCTGATCGAGGTGGTGGGGCTTCCGGCGGAGGGGCGGAATGCGCTGGGGAGCGCGATGATTGCGGGTGCGGAGGTCTGGTTGGGGCGCACGGGCTATACGGGGGAGCCGGTTTGTTTTGAGCTGATGTTTCCGTCGGAGGGTGCGGGTCGGATATGGGATGCCCTGACTGGCGCTGGGGTCCGGCCGGCGGGATTGGGGGCGAGGGATACGCTGAGGCTGGAGGCGGGTCTGCCGCTGTACGGGCACGAATATGGGGTGGATGAAGCGGGTCGTGAGATACCGGTGCTGGCCTGTCCGGCGGCGCGTCTGGGGGTGAGTTTTGCGGAGGCAAAGGGGGATTACATCGGGCGTGCGGCTTTGGCAGGGCAACGAGAGGCAATTGAGAAGATCGAGCGGGGCGATGAGACGGGGCTGGAGATTATGCCGCGGCGGGTTAGACAGATTGCGGTGACGGGGCGCGGGGTGGCTCGGCAGGGTGCGGCGGTTGTGCGGGGCGGGTCGTCGGCGGGTGTGATTACGAGCGGGACAATGGCGCCGTACTGGAAGACGGCCGATACATGCGAGGGGGTTGAACTGACGGACGAGTCGGGTATGCGGGCGGTGGCGATGGGGCTTGTGGACAGTCGCATCGGGATTGGCGATGAGGTGGAGATTGACATTCGCGGCAGGGCGGTGGGGGCGAAGGTTGTGCGGCGGAACCTGAACAGTGCGGGGGGCAAGTATGCGATTGGGCTGGTTTACTTGGGCGAATAGCGGACTATAAGGCAAGGGAGACATGTATGAGTTACAAAGAACTGCGTTTCAGTCAGACGCATGAGTGGGTTCGGATGGAGGACGGGACGGCTGTGGCGGGGCTGAGCGCCTTTGCGATCGAGCAGTTGGGGGACGTGGTTTACATGGAACTGCCGTCGGTTGGGGCGACGCTTACGAAGGGTCAGGTGTTGGGGGTGGTGGAATCGGTGAAGGCGGCGGCGGATATCTATGCACCCGTAAGCGGCAAGGTGGCGGCGGTGAACGAGGGCGTGCAGGCGGATCCAGACGTGCTCAAGCGGGACACTTATGGTGAGGGGTGGCTGGTGAAGATCCAAGGTGCGGAGGAGGGGGAATACGAGACGCTGATGGACGCTGATGCATATGAGAAGTTTGTAGCGGGACAGGAACAATAGAGAGTGCGGTGCGCCGCGGTATGGCGCGTGGACAGAAAGGAAGGGAGATGCCTTTTATTGCCAATACCGAAGAGCAGCGTGATGAGATGCTCAGAGCCATCGGGCTGACGGCTCAGGATTTGTTTGCGGACATAGACAAGTCTCTGCGTTGCGGGCGTTTGAACATTCCGGCGGGTATGAGCGAGCAGAGGGTGCGTGCTCGGCTTGCGGAGTTGTCGGGAAAGAATTCGATACATTTGACGTGTTTTCTGGGAGGTGGATTCTACGATCATTTCATTCCGGCGGCGGTCAGCGCGCTTGTGGGGCGGTCGGAGTTTTATACGGCCTATACGCCGTATCAGCCGGAGATATCTCAGGGGACTCTGCAGGCGATTTACGAGTACCAGTCGGCGATTTGCCGGCTGACGGATATGGAGGCGTCGAATGCGTCGCTTTACGACGGGGGGACGGCGCTTTATGAGGCGATGATGATGGCGCTTCGGGTGACGGGGCGGAACAAGATTATCATCGACGATTCGGTGAATCCGATCTATCGCGTGATGATTCATTCGTATACGCGGAACCTTCAGATCGAGCTTGTGGAGACGCAGAACTCCGAGGGGCACGCGAATCGCGAGGCGATCCTGAAGCAGTTAGACGACAAGACGGCGGGGGTGATCGTGCAGAACCCGAACTTTTTCGGGCTGATCGACGATTACACGGATCTGGCGGAGGCGGCGCATGCGAAGGGGGCGCTGTTAATCTGCTCGTGTTATCCGATATCATTAGGGATACTGAAGACGCCGGGAGAGATGGGGGCGGACATTGTTACGGGTGAGGGGCAGTCGTTGGGTATGCCGATGTCGTTCGGGGGTCCTTATTTAGGGTTCATGGCGACGCGGAAGAAGTATGTGCGCAGGATGCCGGGGCGGATCGTGGGGGAGACTACGGATGCAGACGGTCGGCGCGGGTTTGTTCTGACTTTGCAGGCGCGCGAGCAGCATATACGCCGGGACAAGGCGACGTCGAACGTTTGTACGAACGAGGCGCTGTGTGCGTTGACGGCTCTGGTGTATCTTGCTCTTTTGGGGCGGGAGGGACTGCGTGAGACGGCGCAGCTTTGCGCGGACAAGGCGAGTTATGCGTATCAGAAGCTGACGGCGATCAAGGGTGTGCGGGCGCACTTTCAGGCGAAGTGGTTTTTCAATGAGATGGTGCTGGATCTGCCGTGCGAAGCGGCGGATGTGATCGGCAGGTTGATCGAGAAGGGGATTGCGGCGGGGTTTCCGCTGAGCCGCTACTATCGCGGGATGGACAATGCGATTCTGATCGCGGTGACGGAGAAGCGGACCAAGGAACAGATCGGCGTGCTGGCGGAGGCGCTGGAGGCGGTGCTTTGATACTTCAATTTCGTGTGTGAAGGGAGAAGTCAAATGAAGCAGAGTGGAGATCACAAGAGGGGGGTATCCTGTTGTCTACGTATCACTGTCTATGCGAGTCTGTTTTTGATGGTCGGTTTCCTTTCTTTGCCTGCGGCTGCGCAGCAAACGGCAACACGCTTGGTCTGGCAATACTTCTATGATAGCGACGGGAGAATCACTGAGATTCAGTCGCCCTCGGGGCTTATTCATTATGAGTACAGCCGGATTACCGGCCGGAAGACAGCCATCTGGACAGGGACGGACCTGGCAACTCAACACAACCGTATGGAGTATGGCTATGATGCATTGGGGCGGCTCCAAGAGGTTCGTGCAGTTCGGTGCAATGGAGCAGCACTTGATCCGGCCTACGTCACCCGCTACAGCTACAATCCGGTCGGCTCGGTGGAAACGGTAAATTATCCGAACGGGTTTCATTCGGTTTATGATTATGACGCGTTAAACCGGCTGAACGTTCTGACGCATTATCTGTCGTCGCAGCCGGAAGCGATGATGCTGGCGCAGTACGAGTACAGCTACAATGCCGATGGGACGCGGGCGCGGGCTGTTGAGACACTGTGGAACAGTGGCACGCTCGATTATGACAGCCGGGAGGTAACATGGACTTACGACAGCCTTAATCGTGTAACAGAGGAAAACCTGAGCGGTGGCTACACGCTCCAGTTCCAGTATGACCTTGTTGGCAACTGTTTACGGCGAACGCTGGACGGTGCGGCGACTCACTTTTTCTACAACAGCAATGATGAACTTTTGAAGGAGTCGCCCAATGCCGACGGGAGTAATCCGTCAATCGAGTATGAGTATGACGACAACGGATCGATGGCGCGGAAGATAGACCACGTTACCGGCAAGGAGACGGTGTACGAATACAATCTGCAGAATCGGCTGAAGGCGGTTTTCGAGGACAGCCAGTCAGTTGCGTCCTATCTGTATCATCCGGAGGGGTACCGGCTGGGCAAGGAGGCCGGGGGGACGATGGTGTGGTACTTATCTGATCCATATAATCCGACGGGGTATGTGCAGGTTTTGGAGGAGGTGTCGGACAGTTCCACGACGACGTATTTTCACGGACTGCATGTGTTGGGGCAGAAGACGAATTCGGCTGATCCGATGTTTTTCCTGCCGGACGGGCACGGTTCGACCCGCCAGACGGTGCAGGCGCCGGTAACAACTACGCCGCCGCCTACAGCACCGACGATGCAGCAGATTCATTACAATGCCTATGGCAAGCTTATTCCGGGGGCAACGGCGCCGGCGACGAACGTGCTGTATACGAATCAGCGGTATGACCCCGACTTGAATATGTACGACCTGCGCCGGCGGGAGTACGATCCGGGCAACATGCGCTTTACTCAGCACGACCCGTTCGCGGGCAGCATCAACGACCCGATGAGCCTGCACCGCTACCTATACTGTAACGCGAATCCAATTAACAGGTGGGATCCGTCTGGCGAGATGAGCGGTTTCCAACAAACGATGACCACACTGACTGTGGTCTCAGTATTGGGATCACTCTACTATCCTGCTTTGCAGCACCATAGGGAAGACGTAAGAGAGAGGCTTAATGCATTCGAGAAGAACAGGGCGATTGTCTACTTGGAGCCCGGCTCTTTTACGGAAATGCAAAGAGACATGCTCGAAATCAAAGATCCCGACTTGAGGGACATGACGTTTTCCTTCTGGCAGGACCACGCGGAACAGAACAAGTTGGTTGCATACCAAACGACGGTAGCGGAGAAGAGGTTCCTCGATGGAATAAAGAGTTCAATAGACGGTGTACAAATTGCCAGCACGGGTTTGGGTATTGTTGGGGGCGTTGTCCGTGGGGGCGGTTTGTACACAACCAAGCTTGTCTTAAGCGAAAAGCCGCATGGAGGTCCACAGCACTGGGCTGCAATCAGAGATTTTGCGATAAAGCGCACAGCAGCAGGCGAAGCTGAAGTGATTTACACGCATAGAGCATTGAGTACAATTACGAAGGGAGGTGTGAATGTGAGACTCTATCCGGATGTGTGCGAAGTTATGCCGAGTGGAAAATTGAGAATTACACAGTTCCTGTATTCTGAAACGCCTGCCGCCGCTGCTAAAAAAGAAATACACTTTCGACGTATTTTGGGACCTTTACTTGAGAGTTATGTCCAAGTAAATGTGCCATAGGAAACTGTGATATGCGTAACGTCATGAGTGAAGAACTTCGCTTTTGCCAAGTTGTATATTTTTCATCTGTTAGAACGAAGAACTGGATGGAACAATTCCACAGGGTTGCACTCAAATATGCAACTGAATTAGGACGCGTTTTGACACATTTCGAGCTTTGGCCGAAAGATAACAAGAGTCGCTGTTCAGTACTACGGTATGTCAAACAAAATGAGAGCCGTCTTTTAGCAGCTTTTACCAGCGAGATGTATAAAGGATTAAGTTTCTATTCTCTTGATAAAGACCAGAGGTTCATTGATACATCCCTTTATGTGTCGTTGGTGACAGAAGATGTATTATCAATGAGGCATACAGGTTGGGGGCGAGGAAATGAAATGATCTATGGGACGGTATTGATCGATTGCGCTCTCAGTTTTCTAGAAGAACACTCCAGTCAAATAGCTTTTTCACAACATTTTATGAATGACATCAACTCAATGGTTGATTCTGGATATGGAGCTCTTATTGCGATGCCGTGGAAGAAGATCCCCACCAGTTACTTTAGGAACTCCACAAGTTATTATTTGGAGCCCGAAGAGAAACAAGAGGTTGAGATTTTTCGAAGAGAAGGCCATCGCTTTCAGACAATTGTACGGGATGTGTATTGGGGCAATGTCCTTAGTCGCCGCCATTGGGGAAATGACAAGGCGAAAGAGGAATACCTGCTGGAGGCAATTGAGCAGGAATGTAGAGGCAATGTTTTCTGGGTCGATGAGAATACTTTGTTCTTTTGTGCTCCATTCGGAATCTGTCCGCAGGACGATGCCAAAATGCTGAGTTTCAAAGATCGCTTGTACAAAGTCTTCGATAAGTGCGAAATAGAGGTTATCAGGGCGCATCTGGACAAATATCCTGAACCTCAAATCGAACCTCCCTTCAAACTGCCAAAGGAGAAGCCAGACAAGACGCCGAAGAAGTTGCGATCGAAGAAGAAGCTCATTATTCGTTATTACATAATGAAAGAATGCCAAGAGACAAAAGAGCATAAGTGTATGGCCGAGCTACTTAAGCAGGCAGGACCTCTGCCCCTTACTATAAGAAATGAAAGAGTCCAGGATGACTTGTTGGGCGAGATAACGGTTGACGGTTCCAAAGTACCAAATGTTCGCAAAGCAGTAATAAACTGCATAAGAGAAATGAACATGGACTTCGAGGTGAATCCGCCTCTGGACGAAGAAGATTGAACTCGAAGATATGCGCTGGAGGCGGCGCGTTTTGATTTTTGAATTTCTATTGTTGGGACTTGCGGGGTCTGGTGAAGCATGAAGCTGATGTTTGAAAAAAGTGTTGCGGGGCGGCGGGGCGTCCGAGTGGCGGCGTCGGATGTGCCGACGTCGATTCATTTGCGGCAGTCTTACTTGCGGGCGCGGGCTGCCGGGCTGCCGGAGCTTAGCGAGCTGGACGTGGTTCGGCATTTCACGGAGCTGTCGCGGCGTAACTTCGGGGTTGACACGAACTTTTATCCGTTGGGTTCTTGCACGATGAAGTACAATCCGAAGGTGGCTGAACGGATCGCGTCTTACCCGGGTTTTGCGCACCTTCATCCTTTGCTGCCGCAGCTTCGGGGGGGCGGGATGCTGACTCAGGGTGCACTGGAGGTGCTGCATGAGATGGAGCGGCTGCTTTGTGAGATCACGGGAATGGCGGCGATTACGATGCAGCCGCTTGCGGGGGCTCACGGAGAGCTGACGGGCATCATGATCATGGCGGCATACCATCGGCTGCGGGGTAACAGGAAGAAGAAGGTTCTTATTCCGGACAGTGCGCACGGCACGAACCCGGCGTCGGCGGCGATTGCGGGATATACGGTGGAGTCGGTGCCGAGCGACGAGCACGGGCAGATGGACGTTGATGCCCTTAGGGGGATGCTGGACGATGAGGTGGCGGGGCTGATGCTGACGTGTCCGAACACTTTGGGGCTGTTCAATCCGCACGTGAAGGAGATATGCGACCTGATACACTCGGTGGACGGTCTGGCGTATTATGACGGCGCCAACCTTAATGCGATTGTGGGCAAGGTGAAGCCGGGTGACCTGGGTTTCGATATCGTTCACGTGAACCTTCACAAGACGTTTGCGACGCCGCACGGGTCGGGGGGGCCGGGTTCGGGGCCGGTGGGTGTCGTCGAGAAGCTGGTGGAACTGCTGCCGGTTTCGGCGTTGGTCAAGCGGGACGACGGGACGTATGCGCTGGAGTACGACCGGCCTAACTCGATCGGATACGTGGCGCCGTTCTACGGGAACTTCGGGATCATTTTGCGGGCGTATGTATATATTTTGATGTTGGGGTGCGAAGGGCTGGAGCGCGTGGCGGAACATGCAGTGCTTAACGCGAACTACGTGCGGGAGAAGCTGAAGGACTACTATGATCTGCCTTATCCCTGGTTGTGCAAGCACGAGTGCGTGTTTTCGGCGGTGCGTCAGGCGGCCAACGGCGTGCACGCGGTGGATATCGCCAAAGCGCTGATCGACCGGGGCTTTCATCCGCCGACGATGTACTTCCCGACGACGGTCAAGGAGGCTCTTATGGTGGAGCCGACGGAGACGGAGAGCAAGGAGACGTTAGATGCGTTCATTGAGGCAATGATTGAGATTGCCGGGGCGGCGGAGACGGATCCGGAGGCGATTACCGGTGCGCCGCGGACGACGCCTGTTGGCCGCCTCGACGAGACGGCGGCGGCGAGGAATTTGAATATCGCAAGTCTTTAGCGCGGCGGCTGCCGCGGGAACAGAGGCATTGAAGGCTTTGAGTGAGAGTTGACTGTCTCCTGTGCGCTGCACGGGACGGTGAGCGGTTCATATCTTACGGCATCGAAGGAGAAAAGAGATGGGCAAAACAGTACAGATGGTGGTCGGCGTGTTGTTTGTCTTAGGCGCGATCTACCTTATGAACAGGGGCTGCAACGCAACCTACAGTCCCACACCGGGTGTGGAGTCAGGCGGGCAGGAGATATCGGCTTCAAGCGGCGAAAATCGATTGCCCTGCAAGTGTGCAATTGTCATGACGGCGGAGGAGAGCAGAAGTGTTACGGGGATTCCGGGGCTTAATCTGGACGGCACAAACCTGCGACTGCTGAGGCCGCTGGGGGCAATGCTGGAGGATCAGCTCCGTGTGTCAGCGGGTGAGATGTTTCGCGAGGTGGTAGTTGTCGAGAGAGCGTCTGAGGCGGACGACGCTGATATTGTGATAGACGTCGGAGAATTTGCGTTTAACACAAAGGGCGATATTCAATGGAGGCTAAGAGGTCTTGCGATGTTGGCGGCGCGGGTCGACACAGCTATCGCGCTTAAGGTTGAGGCGAGGGTGTCGGACAAGACGGTGGGGACCTATTCGCTGCATAAGGACGGTTCGACGTCGAGCAATCGGGGTATTCGCCTGTTTCCTCTTCCACAACTGAACAAGATGATGACACTCGAGACGGAGGCGGCTGTGCATGATGCGTGCCGGCAGATATTTGCGGATATCCGGAGGAGGCACAAATCATGAGGCCGCGGCTTTGACGGCGATTACCACTTTTTGAAGATGAAGAAGACCGCTCCGATGATCATTGCGAAGCCTACGAGGTAGTTCCATTTGAAGTCTTCGCGGAGATACAGGATTGAGAAGACGGCGAAGACGATGAGGGTGATGACTTCCTGGATGGTTTTTAGCTGGGCGGCGGAGAATTCGTAGTGGCCGATGCGGTTGGCGGGGACCTGGAAGCAGTATTCGGCAAAGGCGATGAGCCAGCTTATGAAGATGACCTTCCAGATGGGGCTGGCCTTGAACTTGAGGTGGCCGTACCAGGCGAAGGTCATGAAGATGTTCGATATCGCCAACAGGAAAACCGTCTTCATAGATACATTTGCTCCTTGCACACCAATGCCGAGGGATAGTTCAGACACCGCATATTCTACATACGTTGATGGCTCGGAAACAATAGAGTAGACAGGAATTCCACTTTTTTTGTGTGTGGCCGCGACGTTTCAGGATTTGGCGGCCATTTCCTTGATATAAACGTCTCGCTGGGGGTAGGGGATCGTAATCCCATTGTCGTCCAGAGCGATCTTGATCTTCTCAGTGAGGTCAAAATATACGGCCCAATAGTCGGGGGTTTTCACCCAGGGGCGCACCACGAGATTGACGCTACTGTCGGCCATCTGGGAGACGGCGATTACCGGGGCCGGCTCGGCCAGGATACGTTCCTCGCCACGGAGGACCTGCGCGATCACCTCGCGAGCCTTGCGCAGGTCGTCATCATAGGACACGCCTACGGTCATATCTACACGGCGTGTGCCATTGATGGTGTAATTGGTGATATTGCCGCCGGTGACCTGGGCGTTAGGGACGATGATACGCCGATTGTCAGGTGAGTCGAGGATCGTATTGAATATCTCAATGCGGCGGATAGTTCCGGCGGTGCCGGCGACTTCTACATAGTCGCCGATGCGGAACGGCTTGAAAACAATGAGCAGCACGCCTGCGGCGAAATTGGCGAGTGCTCCCTGAAGGGCCAGGCCGATAGCAAAACCTGCGGCCGCGAGCACAGCCACGAAAGAAGTCGTTCTTACTCCAAGCCGTTCGAGGACGGCCAGTATGACGAAGACAAAAATGCCCGTCTTGGCGAGGCCGGCGATGAACCCATGCAAGGTAATATCCACCTTGGTGCGCGCGAGGCCTTTTTGGACGAGGGCGCCGGCCAGGACGCTGACCCAGTGACCTACAATCAAGATAAGAAGTGCGTAAACAAGGTTAAGGCCGTTGGTGGCAAGATACTCATAAACTTTCTGCAGTGTTTCTTCCATGTTTCCATCTCCCAGGGTTAAGACTGTTTATATACCGGCGAATTCCACATGTGCAGGTCACCCGTGACGGTCAGGGCGCCCCGTTTTATCTACAAAATGTATAGCCGCTACTGCATTCGGTCCGCGAAGCTGGCAGGCGTTATACGTTCAATCCCGTCAGGTCGCCGTTGCGTGCCTTGAGCTGGTCGACGTAGACCTGCATCCGTTCTTTAAGCGCGGCGATGGACTTGCTCACTTTCTCCATGTCGGCTTTCAAGGTTGTTGCCTTCTCGCCCATCAGTTCGGTAAGGGGGATGGCCTTGATCTGTTCGGCGAGTTTCTGAACTTCGGGCTCTTTGGCCTGAATAGCCTTCTGATAATTGAGGGCGGCAGCCCGGAGCTGCTCGACGTCCATCTTCTCAGCTTCGGCCTTAACCTCGGCGATGGGTTTTGTCTCATCGACGCTGGCGGATGAGCCGGATTTGGATTTGCAGCCCGCTAAAGTCAACATCAACGAGCACAGTAGTGATGCGGCGACGATCATGGTTTTTTTCTTCATACTTGCTTCCTCATATAGTCAAGTCATTGGTTTTGCTTCCTGGTCCCCGGTGGACCAGTCTGTTTGTACTTCGTTCTGCAAGAACGAAAATGCTGGTTATAGTTCTACTTGTTCTTCCGGCGAAACGCCGGTTGGATGTACTTCTGGAGAAGATGCTCAGGAATGAAAAAAGCCGCCCTTGAAACAATCGTCCCTTTTTGTGATATTTTCTTTTTTTGCTTAAAGTTCATCGTGTGGGTGGGACGATGGGGGGCGGCTGTCGCAAAATATCACGGAGACAGAGTCTATGAAAAAGTATCACATCCCGCAACCAAAAATGATCAGAAACATTCGAGGTTCCTTCGCCTGGGTCGACCATCGCCTGATCCGAAACGGCTTTCTTGGCGTGATGACCCACGAAGATGTGGCGCTGTATCTTTTCCTGGTGCTGGCGGCCGACAAGAACGGTGTCAGTTTCTACCGCAAGGAAAAGATATGCCAGACCATCGCGCTGGACGACCGCCAGTTTGAAATCGCCAAAGACCGCCTCATTGACATGAAACTGATTGCCTTTGAAACGTACTCGGCGTTTTCGCCCAATGGATACTACCAGGTATTGCCAATCGAATGTCCGGCGCCGGACTATGCAAAACAGATGACTGAAAAATTAGCTCAACAATGGTTCAGGGAGTAAGCAGCGTTTGTACCCTTGAGGGATCCGCCTCGCACGAAAGACCGCTGTTCCCTGGCCTGGATGGACGGCCGCGTATGAGCTGGTTGGAATCCCGACGTGTCGGGAACGCTCCGTATCACGCATGAGGTCGCGGGCCAACAGGTTGCAGGGATCCTCTGAACGCCAATTAGAAAGGGCTTGACCTATGTCTGCCGCCAAACGATTTACACGTTTTTGCGGAATCGACGTTGCCAAAGACAAGCATGTCGCATGCATGATCGACCGTGACGGCAATCCCTGCGTACGCCCCTCCTCATTCGCCAATACCGCCGAAGGGTACCAGCGGCTCCTGGACCGCCTCAATGAAGCCGGCAGAACGCCGTCGGTATTGATTGGCATGGAAGCCACAGGGCACTACTGGTACGGCCTGCATGACTTCCTGACACGTTGCGGATACACCGTCGTCGTGCTCAATCCCATACAGACCGCCCGTCAGGCGGCCCAGGCGATCCGCAAATGCAAGACGGACAAGTCCGATGCAGCGCACATTGCCACACTCCTCCGCAGCGGCAATTACCGACCGGCAGCCATCCCGGGGGAACTGGCCATGACCTGTCGGCAGTTGACACGGTTACGCTATGCCATGATCCGGCAACAGAGCCGTATCAAGCAGTTGCTGTGGTCCAGACTGCAGCCCATCTGGCCGGAGTATGAGCCCTTGTTCGCCAATCCTTTCGGAACGACGGCGCGGACCGTACTGCGGCAGGCCGCCACACCGGACGGCATTCTTCAGACAGAGCAGGATGTGTTTGGCGAAATGATCCGCGCCACATCCCGCGGCAAACTCGGCCAACACAAGGCCCAGGAAATCCGCCAGGCGGCCGAGAACTCCGTCGGTATGCGACGAGGCCGCGACGGCATCTGCATGGGAATCCACTACCTGTTGGACCAAATGGAAGCGTGTGAACCGATCCTGAAAAAGCTCGATACACATATTGCGGCACTTGCCGAGCAACTGCCGCCGTACCTGCTGACGTTGCCTGGAGCGTCGCCGCTCACCGTCGTCAGCCTGTATGGCGAAGTCGATCCCATCGAAACATTTGGACGCCCGTCTCAGCTTGTTGCCTTCGCGGGGCTGGATACCTCCGTCTTCCAGACCGGGCAATACGATGCTCCGCGACGGCACATCAGTAAACGAGGATCTCCGTTTCTACGCAAAACCCTCTGGCAGATGGCCTACCGGGCCCTTCAGCAGGAAGGCGACTTACGAGACTTCTGGCTCAAGAAAAAAAGCCAAAACAAACATCAATTGGTTGCCGTCACCGCCGTGGCTCGCAAGCTCTGCCACGTGGTCTGGCGGATCATGACCGACCGCCGGAACTATGTTCCCAAAGGGTATAATCCCGAATCCTGAGGCATCTTCACTTGTCAAAGAACAATCCAAAAATCTTTCTATTCTTCTGCTTGACTTTCTATAGCTGGTCTTTCCAAAGTGAGTCACAGTTATGTCAAAGCACTCGGTCTTAGCGTGCTTTTCGTCGCAGGAGGACAAGGCTGCCGAGTCCGAGCAGCAAGCCTGTTGCCGGTTCAGGGATGTACTGTCCAGTCAGGACGAATTCACCGACTCCTCCGATGACTGGTATCTGGCGGCCGAGGGCTGCAAAAATATTGTCCTGCAGCCCCATGCCTTCCACAAGAGGACCGGCGAAGAAGCCGGACAAGTAGAAGTGCCACGGATCGATCTGTTCAATGTCCGCAAATACGCCGGTCTGCGACTGAACGGTCATTGTCAGTTTTGGTTCCGGCGGTGCGAAAGCAACCAGGAACATTCCAGTGGCCTCATCACGGATCGCTCTGGAGGCATTGATATCTACGACATTCTGGCCCGTGCCTTCAAGTACCATCGTTCCAACCGGCACGTCAGGATGTGCTGAATCGTATGCCGTCAAGGTCAGCGTTCCCGCCACCGGCACGGTGGCGACAAGGTCTGGACTGATTACCGCCGGGCCCGTGTCGTAAATATGAAAGAGACCGCCAACGGTCGGGTCCAGAATGGCCCCTCCGAGCGGGTCAAACCATATCCACGGTCCTTGTCCCCAGTTGATCATCCAGTCGCGCCAACCCACACCTTGCTCGACTGTCGTTCCTGAACCGTAGTCAGTAAACGGCAGCGCCCACGCGGCTGAACATGCCACGGCGATCATGAGGATAATTGAAGTTTTTTTCATGCCTTTCTCCCTTTGAAGGTCCCTGATTTCGATCAGACCGTGTTAACCTGTAGTAAGTACTTGTGAGTCGTGAGAATCTGGCTGCGGGTATTAATAAAAAAATATTGGCAATAAGAGCATGCAAACGAGCTGGCCTGTAGGGTCTTGACCGATAGGACAGCATGTGTATACTGTCTATAATCCGCGATCCAGTGTTTCGTTTTGCCTGACGCATTTGTCGCCAAGGGTGGTGAGCATGGAATCCTTCGATACGGAAACAAGGGGGCGGGGCGTGGATTTGCCCCAAACGGACTGGACGCGCATTGGCAATCCTCTGTTGCGAGCCGCCGTATTACGTGAGCTTTGCGAAAAATACTGGAAACCCCTTTATGCGTATCTGAGGTGCAGGGGCTTTTCCAACGACCTGGCAAAGGACCTCGTGCAGGGTTTTTTCACCGACAAGATATTAGGGCGAGAATTCCTCGATAAGGCGGACCGGAGCCGTGGCCGCTTTCGCAGTTTTCTCCTGGTGGCCATAAGAAACTATGCCGCCAGTGTCCGCGCGAAGGACAATTGGACCTGTATTATCGATTATGACGTCACGGCGGAGCACGGAACGGACGCCGAAGCAGAGTTCGTCAGGGTCTGGGCCGAGGACGTGCTGGAGGGTGTCCTCAGGGAGCTTGAGGATGAATGCAGACTGCGCGGCAAGAACACGCACTGGAAGGTATTCCGCGAATGGCTCGTTGAGTGTCGGACCGAAGAGCATCGCGACAGGATGGCGAATCTGTGCGCGCGTTACGGCGTCCCAGACGAAGCGACTGCGTACAACATGGTGTCTAACCTTAAGAAGCGGTTCCGAGTGATTTTGAGACGCCATCTGATCGACCAGGCAGGCTGCGAAGAAGATCCTGATGAAGAGATTCGCGCTTTCATCGCAGTTTTCTCGAAGCCTGCGGCAAGATTGCGAGTTTGAGCCGGTACTGTTATTTGAAAGCGGCTACAGCTTTATACACCGCCACGGGAGATGACACACTATTGAGCACTGACTCACAAGACAGCGGATACAGCGCAGATGCCAAGATCAATCTACTGCGACTGGGACTTGGAGAAGGCGTCAGCATGTCTTCAGGATGCGATGAGGACAGGCTGGATCTGCTCTGCGATATCCTGAAGAGCCCATTGCCGGTGCCTCATGAAGTGAAGGAGGCGCTTCCGGCGGTCTTTCAGGGGCCCGGCACGCGATTGAAATCATTAGCCGGCGATCCAATTCTGGAGTGTCTGCTGAATGGGGAAACAAAATCAGCCACTTTACGTGCAATCAAGGAATATGCCAGGCAACAGGGGCGTGAGGCTCAGAGTGAATGGGTCCGAGAGGTCTTTCTGGCGGTGTACTGCATGGCGATCGCCGCGGCGGTTGTCTTTCATGGCGAGATAATATCGCAACACTCTGCTCATGATCTTGGCGCGTTTTTTTTCAAGTACTCCGAGTCGTCATGGATTCCCTTGAAGCTGCGGCAACTGTTGGCGCGTGCGGCAAAGACAATGTCCGAGTCCGACGATGGTTCGCAGTGAGCCGGGCGGTTACTACGGGGCGATATTCTGCGGGGCGCCGAAGTACTGGTCAAGAAAGCGGATGATTTCCCTTTCAAGTCTGTCCTCCGGTATGCCGTGATGGCCTTCATAAACCGCGGCCAGACGTTTCGCCGCCGGCGGTGTGCCGATGAGATCGAACATGGGCCGAATAGATGCATCGAAGGGTAACAGCCAGTCATTCTTTCCGTTGATCATAAGCATGGGAATTGTTATTCGAGGCAGATAATGGACGGGATCTCGCTCGGGCGGCGGCTCTTCGTAGATGGGTATGCCGCCTGCCCGGAGCACACATGCATGGAAAGGCAGTTCCTCGGCGCCCGACATGAAAACCCCCGCCACGCCACCGAGACTGTAGCCGAAAAAGGCGATTCTGGCTTTATCGATGTCCTGTCTTGTCCTGATATAGTCGGCAGTTCGCATCCAGTCCTTTGCCCATTCGAAGACCGGCAGGCTTGAGATGGTCCAGTTCCACTCGTAAGGCAGCGGTCCGCGTTCCCACATGCCATTGTATACGGGCATAACAACGACCCGTCCGCTTCGGACCAGGTAAAGGTGGAGCCAGTCGGCAGGTATATCGCTGCTTGATCTCCTTATCAATGCGCTTCCGGTTGGAAAGATGACTACGGCTTGATACGGCGGCTTGAAGCTCGCGGAATCCGGCAGGTACATCAAGACATCCATGCGTTGTCCGTCGTAAGCGGCGTCGATCGTAACGCGTTCCATTCGGCAGGGAGGTGACACGGGCTGGGCGAGCGCAATTTCGGCATTGAACGGAGCTTGGCGGTCATATGCAAACAGACCTCGCGTAAGGAGTCTGAAGTCGCGTTCAGGCAACGGATGCGGGGCATGAAGGTTGCGCTGATTTACAAGTGTGGGCGCCGACAGAACGCCCCATGTTCTTTCGAGGTCTTCTTCAGGGAGACAGCAAATGCATCGAAATCCCGTGTTGTCGGGTCGCTCGAATGCGTCATTACATGCGGGGGTATAGAACATGAAGTCGGGCTGATCCCAGGCGCCGCCAAGTACATAGCGTTGATCTGGCGAATCATCTCTGGCGTTAAAGCACCATTCGGCGGCGTTGCCGGCCATATCATAAGAACCGAAGACATTCATGGCCTCGGTGCCATCGACAGGGCGAATACCAGCGGCGCTGAAATTGCTGCGGGCAATGGTGTACGTGCTGGTTTGCAGGGGCATGGCCGCGGCTATCCAATGGTATATGGTGGGCAGCACCTTCTGCCTGTATCGGGCATAGGCGCAGGCTTCATACCAACTGATGCCGGTAACCGGAAGATCGCCCTGTCCCGTTGGATAAATGCCGTACTGCCAGTTAGCCGGACCGGGGCGCCCGGTCGAATCGCGGAAGAAATCCTGAGCCTGCTGCCATGTGATTTCCCGGCCGTCCTTGATAAATGAGTGCTCCCAGAAACTCTTGCTTGCATAACCGCCGGCTGTGACAAATTGATGGTATTGGCGGTTGGAGACCTCATATCGATCAATAAAAAAAGCTCCGGTCCATCTCTGTTTTTGCGTCGTGAACCACCAGTCCGCGGCCGGCACAAGCAGGGGCGGGACATACACCATGTCAGGCGGGATTTCTTCATAACTGTGGAGCACGATTTGTTCAGGCAAATGTTTGTAATCGAGGCGATGATGGAGGTTCCAGATAAGCCGCTCAACCGGGGCACAACCATCTTTTTCGATAAGCAGGCGATAGACGCCGAACGGAAACCATGTCTGCTCTACTGGTGAAAGCCCGAGGCTTCTCCACGGCGCGTCGACATCGCCGTATTCCCGATAAGCAACCCTGGCTCGGCTGGGCGAGGTCAAGAGGCGGAAGTTGGGCTTGGCCATTCTCGGCCATAGCTGGACAAGCAGCGAATCGCCTGCAATCCAATCCTGAGCCTGTCCGGCCAGGTGAAAGGCCTTGCAGTAATGCTGCTGTTCGATCAGTTGGGAGACCTCGGGCAATGCTTGTGTATGCGCCCAGCGAATACGTTGTGCGCGGTATATTGCACAGGAGGCCAATACGGCAATGATGACGAAAAGACAGAAGATTGCGGCGGCGACACGGGGCCGTCGGACGCGGCGCCAGAGGACGCGGGCATTTACCGCCGAACTGGTCAGCATCTCGTGGCAGCGGCGCAGATCCGCGGCAAGCTGCTCGGCGGTCCGATAGCGCGCGAGCTTTTCTTTGGCTATGCACTTTGCGATTATTGCACGGAGCTCGGGCAGCATGTCCGGCGGAAAAGCCGACCAGTCTGGTTCGGCCTGAAGGACCGCTGCGAATGTCTCCTGTCGCGCAGCGCGGGCGAAGGGATGGCGAGCAGTGACCATCTCGTAGAGGATACAGCCCAGCGACCATACGTCGCTTTGCGCATCGACCGCTTCACCTCGCACCTGTTCGGGGCTCATATAGGCCGGGGTGCCGGCCGAGGGGCTGGCTGCGGCGTTTTTTGCGGGTGTCAAGCCAATACCGAAATCCAACACTTTCACCGCGCCCTCATCGGTAACTTTCATGTTGGACGGTTTGAGGTCTCTGTGCACAATTCCCATGGCATGCGCCGCCGATACTGCGTTGGCGATCTGAATCCCCGTGGCAATTGTTTCCAGCACCGTTCGACTGCCGCCGGACATCAATTCCGCCAGCGTGCGACCCGGAACATATTCGAGGATCAGGTACGTATCCCCGTCGTGCTCAAGAATATCGTAGATGATGCTGACGCCGGAATGGTTTAGCTGGGCCAGCAGTTGTGCCTCATGCCTTATCTGTTCGATTGCGTCGGGATACTTTCGCAGCCTGACAGTCAGCGACTTGATCGCCACCAATCGGCAAAGTCGCATGTCCTCGGCAAGATAGACCACACCCATCGATCCGTGTCCGAGCTCCCGCCGGATACGATAATGTCCCAGTCGACGGCCTGACCAGTCCTCCGACTCTGCGCCGCTGTCATCCGGTCCCACCTCCCCAGAAAAGAAAGGCTCATTAGTCCGACCATCTATGTCTTCTTGCATGTCGCCCCTCCGCAAATGCTGCCGCTGGAAAGTCTCTTATGCAAAGACCCGACCGTGGGCCCTCTTTGTTGGCTGATTAGGCTTAAAACGCAATTCTGAAATCGGTATGTCGAGGGTTTACCGGCACTTCGGTGGTCTCGGTGTTGCGGATATAACCGCTGAAACTGTCATGGATGTCGGCAAGGCAGTCAGCGACATCGTCCAAGTGGCCCTGGGCTAACATCTCGACCGAGCCGTCCGGGAGGTTCTTGACGAAACCTGTCAGGTCGTACCGTATGGCTATCCGGTGGCACGTGTAGCGAAAACCCACGCCCTGAACGCGTCCGGAAAAAATCACATGTCTTGCAGTATCAGCCATTTACGCCTCCGCCGCGACCCGGCGCAAATAAAATCGCCCGCGGCGCCCGAAAACCCGTATACTATTGCAGAAAGGCCGGTATAATCAATACTGGGTATTATCGTTTTCAGTGAAATCATCGGAAAATGACAGAAAAAACTCCAGGAGAACTGCTGGACCGCCGGGACCAGCTTTTTGATATATCGACGATGGTGGCGGGCAACCTGCAATTGCAGGAAGTGCTGGATCGGCTCGCAGAGGCCGCTGTGAAGGTAACAAACACTCGGGCATGTTCGATTCGGCTGCTCGACGATGAGGCCGGCGACCTCAAGATGCGCAGCACCTACGGCCTGAGCGAGGAATATCGCAACAAAGGTCCCGTCAGCAAGGACGACCCGGTCATCAGCGCCGCTTTCGAGGGCGAAGCGGTCATTATAGACGATATGCGCTGCGACAGCCGCGTTAAGTACCCCGAGGCGGCCGAAAAGGAAAATCTGATAAGCCAGCTTACCGTTGCCATGAAGTTCCGCGACAAACCTATAGGCGTCCTCCGCCTTTACAGCCCGGAGCCGGCGCGTTTCGACAGCGAGGCGCACTCGGTGGCGCGGATTGTGGCAAGCCAGTGTGCCGTGGCTATTACCAATGCGCGGCTGTACAGCCAGGCCCTGGAAGGGGCCCGAATGGCTGAGCAGATGCGATTGGCGGCGGAAATACAGCGGCGGATGATACCGCGCGAGGCGCCTTGCTGCAGCGGGCTGGACGTGGCGGCGATTTATGAGCCTTGTTTTCAGATCGGTGGGGATCTTTATGATTTTGTACGGCTTGACGATCAGGTTATCGCGATTGCGATAGCGGATGTGATCGGCAAGGGGGTGCCGGCGGCGATGATGATGAGCATGTTCCGGGGTGCTCTCAGGGCGTATTCGGACGGGGGTTACGGACGGCATACGATGATCGAGATCATTACGAAGATCAACAGTATGGCCTGCCGGGAATGCCGGGACGGGGAGTTTATAACGCTGTTTCTGGCGATCGTAAACGTCAGGGACAAGACGATTACTTACTGCAATTGCGGACATGAGCCTGGTCTTATACTGCGTCAAAACCGCGTTATTGAGCTTAATAAGGGCGGTTTGGTGCTTGGGATTATGGAGGATGCCGAGTATGCGACGGAGACTCTGGCACTCGAGGGCGGGGACTGTCTGCTTATGTATACGGATGGGCTTATTGACGCTATGAACTTCGATAATGAGACTTGGGGGAAGGATCGGATGCTTGCGGCGGCGAGTCAGTGCGTTTTATGCCCGGCGGGTGAGATGGTTCGGACGATATTGGGGTTTCGGAGGCGTTTTGTGGGTCTTGCACCGCAGATCGATGATACGAGTATCGTGGCGGTGAAGCTTGACGGGGCGGTCGATGCGGGGGACTGCAAGTGCCGCAAACACGCTGAAAAACGGGGTGAAATCGGGGTGTGAGGCCGCCAGGGGCGGGTTTTTGAGGGGTTTTGACCCCTCGAAGGGGCTCAGAACGCGGCGGAAAGTGCTTGTTTTTGCGTATTTTTGCTGAAAAGGGGGGAGATTTTTTGCGCAGAAGTGCGCGTTTTTTCATTTTTTTGCGCGGGAGTGTTCTTAAGGGGGTGTTTTTTTTGAGTTGGTGAGGGTTTCTGCGCTTGGGGGCGATTTGGAGCCACGAAATCAGCAGAGAAGTGGAGCAGCGGAGTAGTGAAGTAGTGTCGCGGGGGCTGGGTAGACGAGTAGTTGGGTATAAAATTAGACAAATAGATAAGTAAATGAGTGGGGGGTGGGGGTGTTGGCGGGGGCTGTTCGCAGCGTTGAATGTAGCGGCCACGCTGCGCGTGTTTTTCTTTTGGGGCGGGCAGCACTTTCGTGTGGCGGAAAAAAAGGAGATGGGGGAGCCGTTTGACTGCACGCGGATGGCCTACGGTGGGTTCAGGTCGGTGGTGGAGATGACGCAGGAGGGGCAAATAGCGTGAGGTGAACGACTCCGTCCCTAGGTGCATGGAAAGGCCATTTCAGGCCGAAGGAAAGAGGGTCCGATTAGCCCCGAGTGTGTCAGGTCGACATGAAGTTTGATTTTTACCGGGTCGGACAAGAGGTTGTGGTATGGACAACCGATGATATAATGTGTAAAGCTTCAAGTGGCTGAAGCAGCACGAACTGAAAAGCGGAGAGACGCACAATAGATTACTGAACTTGATGCTGTTTTGCGCCAATAAAAACCACAGACAGAACGATTGTGCAAAGGCGACGTAAAATGAGTGCAAAAGCATACAATTGGAATGTTATCGTCAGGGGTTCGTGGAACCGGGCGATCTTTTCGCCGGCTTGGATCGCTAAGGAGGTCTTCTGCCTAGGCGACGGGACACCAATCGAGGTTCAAGTGGCGATTGACACTATTGGACCCTTAAGGGTAAGACACGACCAAGTCATTGTATCTGTGAATAACGAGGTCCTGGAAGTAATAGCGGAAGATCACAGCTTCAGCGGATTGAGCAAGGCAATGAAAGTAGCAGCCAAGGCTTTGGAAAAACTCCCAGTCACCCCGGTGACAGCCGCTGGTTTCAACGTTCGGTACAGATTTGACGAAGTACCGGGTCAAACTGTCGAGCTTTTTGACTCGCTTTTAGATGATAGGTTGTGTACAGAATACAGTATTATTTCACGAGGTTTGTCAAGGCAGATCAGACCCAGGAAAGACCAATTGAATGCTGGTGTGGTTACAATGAGTGCTAGTCTGGGGTCTATGGGAGGAACTGATCTGACGATTGAGCTTAACTTCCACAGAGATTCGAGAAATTGGGGGGAACTGAAGGACTGGCTGGAAATACCGAGCGAATTAGTAAAGGAAGTAACTTTGTCGCTATGTGAATATATGTTGGTGTCTGAAGTGATGGAGGAATCGAATGCTTGATAAGACATGCACGCAGATAAGTCCTGCGCAGTCAGCTTTTCAAGAAGCTGTGCAGGTAAGCTCAGTAACAAACAAGAGCACTGATTGCGAAGCAAAGAAGGTTCGTTGCGTATCAACCTGGCGGTCTACGGGTACCATTTCGGTAAGACTGGCGCCTCGGCCGCCGAAGAGTGAAACAGACTCGTCAACTCACTAGCCTGGTAGTTGCCAATGTCGGAAGCTTTCAGAACCTCACGAGAAGGGTTACATTGGACCTATGAGCAGATCTCGGAAACAGAAATAGGCTTGAGGCAAGGCGATATACTTCAACCTACTGAGGACCTGCGGCGGCTGCTTGCCAAAGTCGAACCGTTGAACGACAAGCGATGGCTGGCGTACATAATTACGACTCAGGATTGTGATTTGGTCTGTCGCGAGGGCAAGTGTGACACCGCTTTCGTGAACATTGCCGGAGTGATATCTTTGGCTACGGCACTCCCCGAACTTCTTGGGGCTGTTTGTCAGCAGTTGCCGATCTGTAAGGTGCCCCGGATTTATCCGCAAGAAAAGAAAAACGAAGCAGCACACTTCGTGAAGAAGATCCTCAATCAAAATGCATGGAAAGAGGGCCTGTTCTACTTACAATCTGACGCGGGTGTACAACTGGGCGAACCTGCTGTCGCGTTGCTCAGGCTGTCATGCAGTCTACGATTAGATGAAGCAGTGTACGAGGTTTGCCAAAAAGCCCGAACGGGACGGCTGTGCGGCCTGTTTCGCGCGAAATTGGGCTGGACGGTTGGGAATCTATTCTCTCGCGTGGGTACACCGGATTGGGGCGAGCTGAATAAAGGGGACAATGAGACCATGCGCACCATTGTAAATGATCAACTTGATAGTTTGTCTTCGTTGTGGATTCCAAAGAGTTGGGCAAAAGCGGCTACCATGGCGAAAGCTGAGGTTGACGGATTATCATGTGATGAAGTCAGGCAAATACTGGAAAGACATAAACCGCAACCACATTACTTGAGTGTAGTTAAGAGAGTCCTCCAAATTGCAAAGAGCAGTATTCCTACAGCAAGCAGTTCTGAGTTGGCGGATTTTGAACAACGTTTGGTTGAGGATGTAATTATTAAGAATATAAAGAGCAAAGCCGAAATAAAAGGCGAATAGAGTATTGTGAGGGGGATGATGACTTTGTGTGATCGGCGGAACAAGGCGTCGATTTCCGAGAGGGCGTGGGAGGAGAAGTCGAAGGCTATGAAGAATCCTTTTGTTCGGGCTTCGCACGTGTGACGAAGGCGTAGGCAGCACGTCAGGAAGCTTCGAACTGGTCAATCGATCAACTCCAGACATTCTGGCAAGCCGGGCAAACATATGATTTGCCGGCCTGGCGCTATATGTTGCCATGTAGACTGTAAGTTATGAGCGTTGGGGTCGCACAGAATTACCGCCTTGAGATCATCGGACACAGTTTTTCGCAACAACTTGCGAACCGCATAATCATAAGCTGGCAACGAGTACCCACATACCAACCATAAATGGGCTTTAGATAACACCGAAGATGCAGCCCACCAAATCTGCTGAAGCCAGCTCGGTATGCTTTTTTCCTCGATCGGGGGCACAATAGCAGGCTTATGCTTCAATAAAAACAGAGGTCGTACATCTTGGTAGAATTCCAAACATCCGCAACGACAAGCCCAGTTCACTGAGCCATGTAATTTGAAGAGAGGTATAGAACCCGCCATTTCTATTTCTCGATGTTGCCCTACCATTGCTTTGCCCTTGAGAAGCTGAGGACGGGGAATGCCGCCATAGTAGAAGCCCGGTCCGGCCCAACCCCGGATAGCACGATGCCGTAAGCATCTTTCAATCAGCATGTCGTAATTGAGCGTAACCACGGAAATATCCGAAAACGCCTCAATGAGTTTTCGCCAGAAGTGAATGTGGGCTTGGCAACGGGATGGTCGGACCATTCGATTCTCGTAGTATAGCGGATTGCCTATGATTGCCATAAGCAATTCCAGAACCCATTCGAATGGTACACGGGTCAAAGTGGCATTGTAAAGTTCAGTGAGATACTGCTCGGCTATCTTATCTGGGTTACTACTTCGCCAGCTCTGAAAATCTTCTTGCACCGCTTGGAATCGCTTCAATATGGCAACAGACCTAACATGAGCGCGGTCTATATCAAGCAGGTTGTCTCCCAATGGCAATCCAGCCACCGAGGAGCAGCCAGCTCCTATGATGCAACAAATCCGATCGACTGACAAATCCTTTAGGATAAGTTTGTCCGCGCGGGCGTTTGGATCAAACATGTTTCAGGCACTGCCGGTGTTTGAAATTTTCTTTGTTTCGCCCAGAAGACTTCGTAGTTTCGGTTTGAGTTGAAAGGCGGGTCGATGTAGATGAGGTCTACGGATCGGTCGGGGAGTTTGGCGAGCTGGTCGAGGTTGTGTGGGCAGTAGACGACGCGGGCGTCGAGGAGTGCGGAGGGTCTGGGGGTTGGGGTTGGCGAGGTCTGTTGTTTTGGCTTTTTTGGCATGATGTGATTGTAGCATAAAGCGGAGGGGAAGCAAGGGGATTGTGTGGGGGAAAATGCGGTGGTTGGCGGCGCGTGCATGGACGAAATGGACGGGATGGACGGGGGTGGGTGAGAGGTACGGGAGGAATGGAAGGGGTGGAATTGGAATCGCTTCGCGATGGCTTAAAAAACAGGTCCTCATAGGTTATACTCTTCATATCAGGATGACAGTGGGTGGCTCAGGATGACAGTGGGTGGCTCAGGATGACAGTGGGTGCCTTGGAGGGACGAGAATGGACGGGATGGACGAAATGGACGGGATGGACGGGATGGACTGGGTGGACGAGATGGACAGTTGGATGGTTGATGGGGGGCGTTGTTGGCGGCGGGGGGCGTTGGCATGTGCTGGATTGCCGCCCCCGATCAGGTCGAGGGCAGGCGCTGCGCGGGAATGACGGGCAGTGACCGTATTGACGGAAGGGTAATTCGCTTCGTCGCTGCGGTCCTGGCGATGACAATGTGGGGTGTTTTTCAGCGTTCGAGGGGGAGTATTTTTATTTTTCGGAATTCGGTTGGGTGGCTTTCTGCCTGGAGCGCTATGTATCCTTCCTGGACGATGAGGCCGTTGTTTTGGGGGATCAGTTTTTTTGCGTCTGCGTCTCTTTCGTCGAGCTGGGGTTTTTCGTATTCGAGGACGACGCGGCCGTCGATCATGTGTCTTACGATGTCGCCGCCGTGGACTTCGATGTCGACGGTTACCCACTGGTCTCCGTGGTATGTCTGGGATTTTGAGTTAGTGCAGTGGGCGGTGATGAGCTTGTCGTTCATTACGACGTTGGTTCCGGGTGTGCAGAGGTTTGCGGTTGGTCGGTTTCCGGAGCCTGGGCCGCCGAGGAGCTGGACTTCGATGGAGACGGGGAAGTCCTGGTTTTTGCTCATTGTTTCGGGGGCCTGGCAGTGGAGCATGAGGCCGTTGTTGCGGAAAGCCCAGCCGGGGCCGCCGGGGACCTGGTCGCCGGTGAATCGGTATTCGGCGCGGAGGATGTAGCGGGAGAACTTGCGTTCGTGGAAGATGTGGCCGAATTTGTTGTCGAAGTTTTTGTATTTGTCGTAGCAGACCTTGAGGAGGCCGTCTTCGACGCGGAATGTGTCGAGGTAGTTTTCGCCGAGGTCGTGGCCTGAGAATTTGATTTTCCAGTTTTCGAGGTCTTTGCCGTTGAAGAGGTCGATCCACCGGCAGTCGGGATCGAGGGGCTTTATCATAATGTTTTTGTAGTGGACGATGCTGTCGGGGTCGTGGCCCTGGATGGCGACGGTTCCGGCGGAGAGGCGGCGGGCGCCTCGGACGTTGTCCGGTTCGGTATAGTCGACGGTTATCTTGCCGTCGACCTTGATGATGATGCGTTTGTCCTTGACGATGATGTGCTGTGTGAACCACTGGTTGTCTTTGGAGGGTGCGTTGTCGATGACGTCGACGACGCCGTAGAGGCCGCCGGTTTTTTTGCGGTCGCTGTGTGAGGTGTTGACCTGGACTTCATAGCCCTTGTTGGGCCAGCCGGCGTCCTGGTATTCGGTGTGGAAGTACATGCCCGAGTTGGCCTTTGGGAAGGTCATTACGTCGGCTTTCCATTCGAAGTTTTTGAAGTTGGCGTTGCAGACGGGGCCTGTGTAGAAGAGGTGGCTTCTTGGTCCGTGGACGACGAGGATGCCGTCTTTGACGGTGAAGGAGTCCTTGTTTTCGTTGGCTTTCCAGCCTGAGAGGTCTTTGTGGTTGAAGATGTGGACCCAGCCGTCGTCGGCGAGGAGGGGGGTTGCGAGGATGGCGGCGATGACGGAGATGGCTACAAATCTGGTCATTGTTGACTCCTTGGCACAGGTTGCTTTTGGCCGCCGAAACGTGGGACGCTCCAACCGCGGGAGCTTCGGAGGCCGAATACTGTTTGGTATGATAGCGGATGAGGGGGGCTTTGTCAAACGGGCGGCGGCCAAACGTACTGGCCTGGTAACCTGCCGCGACGGTGGTACTGGAGCGCCGAGCAAAACCGTTCGGGGCCCCCAGAGGCCAAAATTTCCCCCCCCCGGCGAACAGATGCTCCAAATTTCGGCCTCTGCCCAAACGGTTTTGCTCTCCAAGATCACCGCATGCTGAAGTCTGGAGAATGCGCCAGTACTGCAGGCGGCGGCGGGGGCGGTTTGCGCATTAAAAAAGGCAGGTCGCTTTTCGGCGGCCTGCCTCTGGGTTTGGCGGGATTTGCGGGTTATTCCTTGGCCTCCTGGGGCTGTCCTTCGGAGTGGAGGACAACGCTTTCGGTGTCGATGGTCTGTTCGGCCTTTACGCCTTCGAACCTGAGGTGCTGTTCGTCGAGGACACCGATTTTGATTATGCTCTTGTCCTTGAATTCGCCTCGGAGCAGGCTTTCGGAGAGCGGGTCTTCAATGTAGTGCTCGATTGCTCTTCGGAGGGGTCTTGCACCGAACTCGGGGTTATAGCCTTTTTCGATAAGGAATTCTTTGGCTGCTTCTTCGAGTTCGAGGTGCAGGCCGTGCTCTATGAGCCGTTTGAAGACCTTGTTGAGCTCGTATTCAACGATCGTTGTCAGGTCGTTTCGGGTGAGTGCCTGGAAGACGATCTGTGCGTCGAGTCTGTTGAGGAACTCGGGTCGGAAGTGGCGTTCCATTTCCTTGTTGAGCATTTCCTTCATCTTCTCGTAGTTTGCCTCTTCGGTTCGTTTGCCGAAGCCGAATCCGGACTGGTTCTTGATGAGGTCTGCACCGATGTTGCTGGTCATGATCAGGATGACGTTTTTGAAGTCGACATGGCGACCGAAGGAGTCGGTGAGTCGGCCTTCTTCCATGATCTGGAGGAGCATGTTGTATACGTCGGGGTGCGCCTTTTCGATTTCGTCGAGGAGGAGCACGGCGTATGGTCGGCGGCGTATTCTTTCGGTGAGCTGTCCGCCTTCTTCATAGCCGACGTATCCTGGAGGCGCGCCTACGAGACGGCTGACGTTGTGCTTCTCCATGTATTCGCTCATGTCGATCTGTATGAGTGCATCGGCGTCCCCGAACATGAACTCGGCGAGGGCGCGGGCGAGCAGTGTTTTTCCGACGCCGCTGGGTCCGATGAAGATGAAGCTGCCCATGGGTCGGTTGGGGTCCTTGAGTCCGCTTCGGCTTCTTCGGACGGCCTTTGCCACGGCGTGGATGGCTTCGTCCTGGGAGACGACGGTTCTGTGGAGTTCTGCTTCGAGTTCGAGGAGTCTCTGGGCTTCCTGTTTTTCGAGGCGGGTCAGGGGTACACCGGTCATTTTGCTGACTACTTCGGCGATGACCTCGGCGTCGACTTCGCCGGTGACCTCGTCGCTTCGTTCGTGCCATTCCTGCTGTATGCGTAGCTTCTCGTCCATGAGCTGCTGTGCCTCATCGCGGAGTGCTGCTGCGCGTTCGTAGTCGGCGTTCTTGACGGCATCATCCTTCTGCTGCTGGAGCTTTTCGATTTTGGCTTCGATGTCGGCGAGGTCGGGGGGGGGCGTCATGTTCTTTAGTCGTACGCGTGCGCCGGCTTCGTCGATGACGTCGATGGCCTTGTCGGGGAGGCATCGGCCGGAGATGTATCGCGAGGAGAGCTCTACGGCCTGGTAGAGGGCTTCGTTTGTGAAGGCTACCTTGTGGTGCTTCTCGTAGCGGTCTCTGAGGCCTTTGAGTATCTCGACGGTTTCGTCCTTTGAGGGCGGGTCGACGGGGATGGTCTGGAAGCGACGTTCGAGGGCGGCATCCTTTTCGATGTACTTGCGGTACTCGTCATAGGTTGTGGCGCCGATGCACTGGACTTCGCCTCGGGCGAGTGCGGGCTTGAGTACGTTGGAGGCGTCGATTGCTCCTTCGGCTCCGCCGGCTCCGACGAGGGTGTGGAGTTCGTCGACGAAGAGTACGACGCTGCCTGCGCGTCGCACTTCATTGATGACTGCCTTGATACGCTCTTCGAACTGTCCGCGGTATTTTGTTCCTGCGACCATCATGGCCAGGTCGAGCACGACGAGTCTTTTTTCCTTAAGTATTTCGGGGACCTGGTGATTAATGATTCGCTGTGCGAGTCCTTCGACTATCGCGGTCTTGCCGACTCCGGCTTCGCCGAGAAGCACGGGGTTGTTTTTGGTTCGGCGGCAGAGTATCTGGACGAGCCGCTCGATTTCGTCGGTGCGTCCGATTACGGGGTCAAGTTCGTCCTTGGCGGCAAGCTCGGTGAGGTCTCTTCCGAAGCTGTCGAGGGCGGGTGTTTTGCTCTTTGCGCCCTTTTGGCCGGCGGCGGGGGTCATTTTCATGCCCATGTTCTGATAGCTGCTGGTGTCGACGCCGGCTCCGAGGAGGTTGAGGACTTCCTGTCGGACGTCTTCGAGTTTGAGACCGAGGTTCATGAGGACTTGTGCGGCGATGCCTTCGCTCTCTCTGAGCAGTCCGAGGAGGATGTGCTCGGTGCCGACGTAGTTGTGGTTGAGGGCACGTGCCTCTTCGATGGCGTATTCGATGACCTTCTTGGCCTTCGGGGTCTGTGGGAGCTTGCCCATTGTGACCATGTCGGGGCCGCTCTTGACCAGCTTTTCGATTTCGAGGCGGAGTTTCTTTATGTCGACATCGAGGTTTTTCAGGACATTTGCGCCGACGCCGCTGCCTTCCTTCACCAGGCCGAGCAGGATGTGTTCGGTCCCTATATACTCGTGGTTGAAGCGTTGTGCTTCCTGGTTGGCCAGCGCCATGACCTTTCTGGCTCTATCTGTAAAACGTTCAAACATAATCTTCTCGTCCTTTATCCCTTGGTAAAAACCACCCATCCGCAGAAGTAAAGTTTACCACAGCCGCGGGACCTGTCAAACCAATTGGGTCCAAAGCGGTCGCGGTTTTCTCCTAAAACAGATACACTGTGCTATATGCCCTGTGCCGCCAATTGTTCATTCAATCGCGGGTGCAATTGAACCCGCTGCCACTACAGAATTTCGCACTTGTACTATCGACATAATCATAGCAAGACTTTGGCCGGGCGGGTCAAAAAAGGGTCATTTTGGCGCAGACAGTCTTTTTGCAGCGTGTGAAAGGGGGTGCACCCCCGTAGTCGCTGCCGAAAGGCTTTGGCGGCAGGTTTTACGGCAGGATATTATTTGTTGGTGTTGTCTTCGAGGAGTTTTTTGAGATAGGTGTTCTCGCGGCGGGTTGCCTCAAGATCGAACAGGAGGTATTTGATGCTGACCCGCAGGTAATCGAGAGATTCGTGCAGATGGTGGACGCTTTTTTTGAGCTGATCGTGTGTTTCGCGGGTTTTCTTGGCCAGCAGCATGAGTTTCTTCTGCTGACTGTCTGGCATGGAGCCAATTTCGCTGACAAGTTCGTTTAGCTTCTGTTCGAAAACCACTTCGTCCATCATCTTGTTCTTCCTTCGCTATTCACCCTCATTTCATGAATGCCGCCGGCGCTCCGAAGCCAGGGGGTTATATTTGCAAAGTGCATACCAGCGGGAGTTTGAGGTTATTGGGCGGTGTTTTGGGGGTTTGAAATGTGCGTCCTTGCGGGCGCGAGGGGGCTTGTCAGTGTCATGGGCCGATAAAGCACGTTGTGTCGATTAAACAGGGGCGTTGCATTAGGGCCACAGAGGCCGGCGGGTGTATGATGTCCGCCTTGCCTAAGTGTCGCTACTGTAACAGTTTGTGACGCATGTTGCTTTTTGTAAACATCAATGTTCTGCTGTCAATGCGGTCAATGGTCTTGACAGTTTGGGCAAGATGCGGCATAATGGGTAAAATTACTGATCCTGTCATAGGTAGTGTTACCCATTCAATATGCGCGTTT